>Ga0316227_1001313_pt1 | contig 27696 bp, 29 predicted proteins | sample TBH18019metaG_FD_206012 | JGI IMG/M metagenome (GOLD analysis project Ga0316227, IMG submission 206012) | Freshwater microbial communities from Trout Bog Lake, Wisconsin, USA - TBH18019 | ecosystem: Environmental > Aquatic > Freshwater > Lake > Hypolimnion/Profundal zone | place: USA: Wisconsin... | reverse complement strand
ACACGATAGCCGACTCCCTTGTTAGAGGCGAGAAGGTAATGAACCGGTTACAGCTATTAATTGGCTTGCTAGCGGTTATGGTGTTACTTGGCCCCGGCTTTGCGGCTGAACTACTTAAGAAGTTTATAGGGGGCTAAATGTTCGATTCAAGCAAAATAGTTCCGATGGTATTCCCAGTCATGGTTGCTGCCGTAGGCTGGATGATCACCTCTGTTACTTCTATGCAAAATGAATTGGTTGATATTCGTTCAAAGATGCCAGCATTAATTACACCACAAGGTGTACCAACGGATAGTCCAATTTCTGCTGAAGCAAGAACTAAATTGAAAGAAGATTTGAACGAAAAGCTAAACGCGCTTTCAGTTCGTATTACTTTGCTTGAAGAACGGAGCAAGGATAAAAAATGAATCTTTCTTGGCTTGCTCAATTAGCTCCTACAGTTGCTACTGCGCTTGGTGGCCCTTTGGCGGGTATGGCTGTTGAGGCCGTAGGTAAAGCTTTGGGTGTGCCACCTGATGATGCCAAAAAGCTACTTGAATCGGGCAAGATGACTTCAGATCAAATCACGCTTATCAAACAAGCTGAGATCGCGTTACAGGCACAAGCCCAAGAACTGGGTTTAAACTTTGAAAAGTTAGCAGTCCAAGACCGCGCTTCAGCCCGTTCCATGCAATCCGAAACTCGCTCATGGATACCCGGCGTTATGGCTTTGGTGGTGACTATTGGGTTTTTTGGAATTCTCATTGGGTTGATGAGCGGCAAAGTGACTGCTGGGCCTGAGATTGAAATTATGCTGGGTTCATTGGGCACTGCTTGGACAGGAATTATTGGTTTCTATTTTGGTTCATCTGCCAGTAGCCAAAAGAAGGATGAACTTATTCATCAATCAACTCCGGTGGGACAATGATTAATTCTCGTAGCCTTGATGAACTTCTTTTGCCGGTACGCACCAAGGTAGACGCCTTTATTGCATCGTGCAAAAGCGAGGGGATTGACCTCCTTGTTACCTCTACCTACCGCGACATTGAATCGCAGGAAGCGCTTTATGATCAAGGACGTACTACGGAAGGAAAGATCGTCACCAACGCTCGCGGAGGCCAGTCTTTTCATAATTTTCGTTGTGCTATCGACATCGTTCCTCTTGTCAATGGTAAGCCTGATTGGGATGGTTCTCACCCTGTTTGGGCAAAGATCGGATCACTAGGTAAGGCGGCTGGCCTCGACTGGGCTGGCGAATGGAAAAGCTTTAAAGAGCTGGCTCATTTCCAGTACACGGGGGGCTTGACCCTCGCAGACCTGAATGCCGGTAAAACGGTTTTATAAGGAGTAGTTGTGATGCTTGGATATATCGTTGCCTCGTTTGTTCTCGGTGCCATTGGTGGCTGGCTGGCTTGCCAGTCTTTCAAACAAAAAGCTGATGCCGCTGTCAAAGTGGCCGTGGCCGATGTTACTGCCGTCAAAGCCGACGCCACCGCTGCGGTTGATGCCGTCAAGTCCGACGTAAGCAAATAAGACTAGGCCCATGCCGCTTACCAAAATCCCATTCAAGCCGGGGATCAATAAGGAAGTCACGGAGTACGCCAATGAAGGCGGCTACTACGACTGCAATCTTATTCGATTCCGTATGGGCTATACGGAAAAGATAGGCGGCTGGGCCAACACCAATTACGCGGCTAACCCTGATTCTCCATCGTCGTTCACGTTCAATGGCGTGACACATTCATTGACGAACTGGATCAGCCATTCTGGTGAGAACTTGATTGGCTTTGGTACGACCCAAGGGTTCTACGTACAGGATGGTATCGGCACTGCGTATCACGATATTACGCCTACGGCGCAAGTAGTTAATCTACCCGCTGGTTCGTTTACGACCACTATTCCCGGTAGCCCAGTACTCGTTGTCAACTCGCCCAGCAACGGTCTTGATGTCGGGGCTAGAATTTATTTTGCCCCCACGTCGGGTACTAGTACGTCAATGACGATTGACGGCGTGACTGTTACGTTTGGTACACAGACCACGGTAGGTGCGCAGTCCTACACTGTTATTAGTGTAGCTAGGGACACCACACAAGTTGCTGTGACTGCAACCGGCACCGGATCAGTCGCTACCCTGACGGGTACGTTTGCGGTAGTACCAACTGCCGGTACGTCCATCACTATTTATGGATTGACGGTAGATGGCTTCAATGGCATCTATAATGTTATTACAGCCAACAGTACGACGATCACTTACAACAATCCGACTACTGGAAGTGCTACTGGCGGGACTGTCGTGTTCCCGACAGACTCGTACAAAATTATTGGTTCTGGTAGTGCGTTTGCTGGTGGTGTAACCGGCGGCATCGCAGTTACGGCTACGTACTTGGTCAACTCGGGCAGTACGACTGTTGAAACAATCTATGCTTGGGGTCTTGGTACATGGGGTCTGGGGCGTTGGGGTTTAGGTCAGCCACAAACGATTACGTACAATAATCGACAGTGGTCGCAAGCCTCGTTCGGCGACGATCTCATCATGTCGATCCAAGGTGGGCCGATCTATTACTGGGTCAAGAGTACCGTCAACTGGACACCGGCAATCACACTTGCCGAATACGCCACGACCCAGCAGTATCAGACGATCACCACCACGGACGTAGGTGGCGTGTTTAATTCAAACACTTTCACCGTAGCGTTCAATGACTATATTTATCCGGGTGAGGTTATCTCGTTTGCCCCCGGATCCACAGGGTCGATCCCTGCGGGTACGACAATATTGTCTATTTCCGGGCTGGTTGTCACGGTCAGCAATCTGGTAACGATCCCATACAACTCGACGTTGAACGTCAGCTATTCGGGTTTGTACGTACCTACGCAAACCAACAAGATCTTCGTATCTCCGGTGTATCAGTTCGTGATTGCACTGGGTGCCAATCCTTACGACCCCACCAATGCCAATTCGACCTTTGATCCCTTGCTGGTTCGCTGGTCGGATCAGACTGTACCTGAACAGTGGATCCCTCAAGTATCCAATCAGGCGGGGGAACAGTCGCTGGGTAATGGTTCGACGCTTGTAACGGCAGTCAACAACCTTCAAATCATTTTGGTGTACACCGATACCGCTGTGTACCAGATGCAGTACGTAGGAGCGCCTTACGTATTTAGCTTTACCCTTCTGCAAGAAAACATCTCGATCATTTCACAGAACGCTGCTCTCACAGCCAACAACGTGACGTGGTGGATGGGCATAGACAAGTTCTACATGTACAACGGCACGGTGCAAACCCTGCCCTGTTCGTTGCGTCGCTATGTGTTCAGCAATATCAACAAAGCCGAGCAGTGGCAGGTTGTTGCTGGCTACAACGAAGGCTTCAGTGAGATCTGGTGGTTCTACCCGTCATTGACCAGCACGGTGAACGACAGCTACGTCAAGTTTAATTTCATTGATAACGTGTGGGATTACGGGTCGCTAAACCGTTCGGCGTGGCTGGGTACATCGCTACAGGCGTATCCCATGGGTGCCTATAGCACACAGACGACTTACACGACTGCACTTGTCAACTACTCATATATAACGACTATTCCAGTTGCTGATTCTTCGTCGTTCCCGCAGCAGGGGGCGATTGTGATTGGTAGTGAGATCATCGCTTACACAGGCAATACCGGAACGTCGTTTACTGGATGCACTCGCGGTGCCTACGGCTCTACGCCAAACTCAACCATCCAAGCGTATACGCCGGTCATGGACGTGGTGCCAAACCAGATCATGTTCCACGAATACGGCGTTGATGTGCATACCGTTCCGGGCGTGACGCTGCCAGTCGTAAGCTACATCCAGTCTTCTGATATTGAGATCGGGGATGGACACCACTTTTCATCCATATGGCGCATCGTGCCTGACTTGACGTTTGTCAACTCGTCATCGCAAAACCCGCAGATGACCCTGACCGTTCTTCCACGGTTGAATTCTGGCTCGTCTTACCAACAGAACGTAGACCAACCGCCAGTCAAGAACGTAAGAGACTACGGGGTAGTTCCTCAGTACCCGATTGAGCAATTCACGGGGCAGGTCTACACCCGCATCCGTGGGCGTCAATTTGCGTTCCGGGTCGATACTGGCAATGCCAACGATGCCTATCTGATATACGGGTATCCGTCTACAGCCTTGGGCGTCATGTGGCAGTTGGGCAACATGCGGCTGGACATTAGACCGGATGGACGCCGATGAACGTATCACCCCGCACGATTGCCCCTCCTAGCTTGCCCATCCCTACCCCAAGCTATAGTGCAGTGCACCAAAATATTTTGGCGACCACAATTCAGCAGTTTGGCACCCGGACAGCCAATGCCGTTAATCAACTTTTAAATAGCACACAAACCCCTGCTTATACTGTTGGCACCCTGCCTAGCGCAGCAACCAACATAGGCAAGATAGGCTACGTGACCAATGGTGCGTCTGGTCTTGCATGGGGCGACACAATAACTGCTAGCGGTTCAACTACATATCTGATATGGAGTAATGGACTGAATTGGACGGTTATAGGAAAATGATTCTAATTAGTGGTGGGTACTGATATGAATAAGTATGCCTTTGGTGGAGTAACCCCCGGTTTACCCCGCCCCCTTGCCCATCATCCGCATACGATGGCTAGTGGCCTTGCGTCTCTTGGGCGGCACGGCGACTCCATGCTGGTGCACATGTCCCCAGAAGAAGTTGGTGGGTTACAGTCGCTGGCTCAAGCCCACGGCAAGTCATTGACCACTAACCCTAATACTGGTCTACCCGAAGCGTTCTCGCTCGGCACGTTTGCCAAGGGTCTCTTGCCAACGATTGGCGGTGCGCTCCTTGATGCGTATGTCCCCGGCGCTGATGCCCTGATGCCTGAGATCGCCATTGGCGCAGGGTTGGTTGATAAGCTGTCGGGTGCAAGCACCGCTGATGCCATCAACCTAGGCATGGGTGTTTATGGTGGTTCTCAAGTAACTAGTGGCATGAACAAAATGGGGCAAGCGCCGTTGGCTACAGCCTACGCCACAGATGCCGCTAATGTCCCTGTGTCGGGGCCAGCCCTAGAGACAATGGGACAAAGCATGGCGGCGGCTAATGCTCTTACGCCAACTGAATTCATGCCTAATTCAACATCATTGGATTCGCTTAACTCTGCTGCTGGGGGTGAAGCATCTCAGGAAGAACTTCAAAAGGCTGCGGATGCTTCTAACACAGCCCCGCAGTACGCCCGAAATACTAGTGGTACTTTCCTTACAAGTCCTACTCGCACTGATGTTATTGGGCAGGGGATGCAACAGTTTGCTGATAACCCGTCACAAGCTTCAAAAGATTTTTACAACACCCTTGGCGACACCAATTATCAAAGAATGGCAAAAGCCTACATGATGGCTATGCCCGTGTTGAACGCTTATACGAAAGCCGCAACACCATCTACTCCTTCGTCATCTCTTGGCGCTTCCACAGGCTATCAGTTTTACGTACCTGCTCCCGGCTACAAGACGCTGTGGAACCAAGGCACGGTCAATCCTTTGATTGCCAAACTTGGCTATCTCCCAGCGGGTCAGCCAGCGTTCATTGGGGCAGGATGGAACCCCGGCGCATGGTCTTCAACTCCCGGTGCTAACACCGGCACGGTTCCTTCGGGTACGGGCATGAAGGCTGGCGGCCTTGCGAGTCTTAAGCACTACGCTGCTGGCGGTGCATCGACGGCGGCGGGGGCTATACCAACTTCTGTTGGTGAAGCAATTCTTGCAACCAACGCGCCCTTGCCAACAACCCAGATGGGTACTGATCAAGCTACGCTTCAAGCTGCTAACGCTCAATATCAAAATGGGCTTTTGAATGCGTTGGCTCAGAACCCCAACATGAATTTACCTCCGCCGCCCCCCAACGCTGAAAATAGCTACCTCAGTAACCTTGCTACGGAAGTTTTACCGCAGCCTTATACAAACCCCTACGCTGGTATGACTGGTGGAAGTGGTAGCAGTGGTGGTGGAAAAAACATTGGGGAAACCGCTGGAAGTGAAGCAACGGGCGGTAGCGGGAGTTTAGCTGGGGCTGGTAGTGGCGTAGGTATTGATAGTGCGGGTATTGGTAACGGCACTATTGATACATCAGGGACACAAGATATTTCATCCAACGTACCACTGGGTGATACAGTCCCTGCGACCCCGCCGGGTTCAACACCAAGTTCAAAGCCAAGTTCAAACAACTCTGGTTTGAAAGGATTGGCTACTAATGCTTTTAACGAAGTGCAAGGGTTTAGAAGCGCCCATCCTTTCTGGTCTTCGTTGATTGGTGGCATGGCTCTTGGCCCTCTAGGGGCATTAGGTAATATGGTATTACCGAAAGGGCAGGTGACTGTTGAAGGCGATACTGTCCAAGGTACTAATCAAACTTCAAGCGATACATCCGGAAATGCTCCCGACACAAGTGCATCCAGCCAAAACATAGCGAATCAAGCAAACTCAGATAGCCCGTTTTCCACTACTCCCTATAATCCAGTAGGGGCTTCGGGTGTAGATCTTGGTATCGGTGAAGGAAGCGGTGGTTTTGGTAGTGATATCGGCGGTTTTGGTAGTGATTTTGGTGATAGCGGAAAAGCGGGTGAAAACCCAAGAGCGCATGGCGGTTATATCCACGCTATGGCGGCAGGTGGTTTAGGTTCGTTCCCAGATACTTATGCTGCTGGTGGTAAGTTGTTGCGAGGAGATGGCGATGGAATGTCCGACTCGATTCCGGCAGTCATTGGCGGCAACAGACCGCAACGCGCCGCGCTTGCTGATGGCGAGTTTGTTATACCGGCAGATGTTGTATCGCATCTCGGAAATGGCTCAACAGAAGCGGGATCCAAAAAACTCTACGCGATGATGGACAAAGTGCGCATGGCTCGCACGGGTAATCCAAAGCAGGGCAAGCAAATTAATCCTGACAAGTACTTGCCGGTATAAGGAATAACTATGGCACTTCCAACACAAAGTTCTTCGGCAAATACTAATACTTCTGCCACTACTAGCAACCCGTTGGCGGGTACGTCCCTTAGTACATACGCCACACCTACCAATCTGGCAACGGGGTCAGGTACACCGTCAAGTTCGGCATCAAACGCCACGACGACTAATGTCTACCAGAACACCATCCCGCCAGAGTTGATGCCCTATGCGATGGAGGGTTTAGGTTCGCTATCGAACTTAATCTTTAACGGGCCGGGGTATCAGCCTTATACCGGACAGCAGGTAGCTGGGTTCTCGCCTGAGCAAACTCAAGCTTTCCAAAATATACAGCAGATGCAGCCTTCGGCTTATACCGGTCAGGCAGCGAATCTTGCAGGGATGGCGGGGACTAACCAATTTACTGGTGCCAACGTCAACCAGTATATGTCTCCTTACGTCAACGATGTTATCGCTCAACAACAGCAGGGCGCTATTCGCGGCTACGCTCAACAGCTCCCCGGTATGGCGGGTGTCGCTACCCAAGCAGGGGGTTTAGGCGGTTCTCGTGAAGCACTTGTTAATGCGATGGGGCAACAGGGGCTTGAGCAACAATTACAGAACATCCAAGCGACTGGGTTACAGAACGCATTCCAGAACGCGCAGGGGCAGTTCAATACTGCCAATCAAAACCAACTCGCCGCTTCTGGTGCGTTGGGTAATCTCGGTATGCAAGATTACACTCAGAATGCCGGTATCAATACTGCGCTACTGGGTGCAGGTGCACTGCAACAAGGACAGGAACAAAACGTCTTTAATAATTCAATGCAGAATTACTACAATGCGTTGAACTTCCCGTACCAGCAACTTAATAATCTTATGGGTGCTATAAACAAAGTGCCTGTTGCACAAAGCGCATCTACGATGTATGCGGCACCGGCAAACGCAACAGCTATCGGTGCGAATCTTTTAACCGGACTTGGCAGCTTCTTTGGGCCTTCGGGGTAATTTATGTACGACCTTCTTAAATCAGTCAAGCCTCCCCAGACAGCCATGAAGATGAATGCTGTCGAGCAAAAAGCTCGTCAGTTAAAAGCTCAGAACATGCCCGATGATCAGATTCGTGCAGCGTTGGGACAAGAAGTTTTGGATACAAATGGGATGGTTAGCCCAGCCATGTTGTATTCGATGTTGTCTGACATACAGAAAACTAATCCAGCATTGCCGCAGCCACCTACAACGAGCATCGCAGGGCAAGCTCAAAAATTAAATTTAGATCGTATGCAGCAGTTGCTGTCGCAAGCCAACCCACCTCCTCAAGTCCCGCAAGCACCGCAGACGGGTCAGCCTCCACAGATGGGGCAACCCCAGATGGGTCAGCCGCCAGTGATTGGCCCCGGCGCACCACAACCGATGTCTATGCCAACTGCTCATGCTCGTAGCGGTGGCCTCGCTGATATTGCAGTGCACAACATTGGCAAAAATTATGCTGGCGGTGGCATTGTTGCGTTTGATGAAGGTGGCGATATTCAGTCGGCACTGATGACTGCGAATTACGCTGATGTGTTATCACGAAGCAGCGAGCAGTCGCCAAACGCAGGTGGCAGACCTGTGCAAGCGCCTCAAATGGTTCCGTCTGATATAGATTTTTCTGCCGCACATGGTGGGCCGGTTAAGAAGTATTCTGGGCCGTATGGTTCAGATGTGTCTAACGATGCCCCTTATGTACCGTTTGAGCAATCTGTGTTGGGCAACACTCTTAGTTCAGTAGGTAACTTCTTTGGGAATACTGTACCTAATGCTTTTAACCAAGGGATGCAAGGAGCAGGGGCAGGTTTCTATAATCAAAATGCGTTACAGCAAAATGCCGCAGCAAGGCTTATTGGTGGGCGAACACAAAATCTAATGCCTCTCCCCGGTGTTGGTTCTGGCCCTTACTTGCCCTCTGCTCCAATACGTACTCCCGGTGAAGCAATGTCAACTTTGTTTGGCACCGGTAAACTGCCAGACCCAACGCAGCCGTTTGGTAGCCCAAGTCAGTTTAGTGGCCCATTCTCTCCAGCATTGATCCATCCCGCTGCGGCTATTGCATCGCTTCCGGATGACCACACTGCCACAGATCGAGTTGCAGCGGCAGACGCGAGCGGCCACCCACCATTGGGCAGTATCTGGACTGATGAAATCAAAAAGAGACTTAATGATCTTGGCCCACGTCCTACGTTCGATTCTGTTCATGATCAGTTCATGAAAACTGAAAAAGAAATGGGGATTGGCGACGCCTTCAATAAAGTGTCTGGCATTATTGGCGACGGTCGTGCGCGAGCTGATGCCATGTATAACGCAGGTACTGCACCGGGGGGCTATGCCGATTTAGCTGGTATGAGTGCCGGACTAAATCAAGCGGGCCTTCGTGGGAATCAACCCGGTTATGTTCCCGGTCTTGCGGGTGTTGCGTTATCACTTGGCAGAAACTTTGCAGCCCAAGGTGCAGCAAAACAAGAACTTGCTGCTCAAAGAGCGGGGGCGCTTAACAACCTTGACAAGTTGCAGACAGATGCGTTGATGAACGAGGAGGCTCGCAAGTCGCAGAACCTGCGTACTGAAGCAACGCTTAGCCGTGAAGATCTTAAACAGTACACGAATGAAGTTGATAGCCTCCTGAGAACAGGCATGGGCGCGGATGAAATTAGGGAGCGTCTGATGATGGCTGGAGTTAGTAAGGCCCAAACAGACATGATCATGCAGGAAAGACTTGAAACTTCAAAACAGAGCGCTGAAGACCGTCGAAACTATCAACAAGGTGTGATTGCTTCAAAATATCAAATGCCTATAAGCCAACTTTCTAAAATTGTACAAAAACCTGAATATGCAACTGATCCAAAGTTGCAAGCACAGGCACGGGCGTTGGCGATGCAACTCACCGCTGCTGGTATTGACTTGAGCGGATTTATGCCCGGCGGGGGAGTCCCACCGGGGGTAACGGTGACTAAGGTACCGTCGTAAATGGCTGTTGATTTAGATCAGATCATCAAGGATCAGGGGGCTGAAGAGTTAGCCCCCACGATCAAATCTATCTATCAAACTGAGTCTAGTAGTGGCCGTGCTGATACATCTAAAGTAGGGCCGGGGGGCGCTCTCGGCCCGATGCAGGTCATCAAGCCTACCTTCGACCAGATGAAAGCTGAAGGTAGGATCCCAAAAGATGCTCAGTGGAATAACCCCTACGACAATGCAGCGGCTGGTGTTGCCTACATCAAGTCGAACAGTGAACGGTTTAACACCACAGACCCTTACTTGCTCCGTGCCACTTATCTAGGTGGCCCCGGTGTCGTCAGGCCAGATGGCACGATTGATACTTCACGACGCGATGCGTTAGGCACTAGCGTAGGCGAGTATGCAGCAGGTTATGGTTCACCCGGAGCTAGAGCGGGGGCTGGGTCTGCCAAAGATACCTACGAAGTAAAATGGAACGATGGCAATACTTATCGGGTAGAACTCCCGCGTGGTACGCCCTCACAGATGGCTTCGTACTATGTGCAGAAGTTACATTACTCAGACACCCCGCAAACACCTCCTGCTGATGAAGGCCCAAGTTCGCTAGGCGTTGCGGCACGTGCAGCGGAGAGGAATGTTATTCCTGCGGCTGTGGGTTCGTTAGTAGGCATAGCCGCTAGTCCGTTAGGATCATTTATTCCCGGTATTGGTAATCTTGCAGCGGGTTATGCTGGCGCTGTTGCAGCAGGTTCTGCTGTTGAAAAAGCGCAAGAATCTTTTTTAGAAGCCCACCCTGATTTAGCCAAAGCGTTGGGGCAAGACGCAGAAACCCGCGCCGCTGATGAAGCCGCCCACCCGATGGTCAGCACATTAGCTGGTGTAGGTACAAATATTATAGCTGGCGGGTTCAGGCCCAGCTATGGGGGGCTTAAGTCTTTACTAGGGGTTGGTGAAGAGGCACTAGGTAAAGCGTGGGGGCAAACGGCAAAAGGCGCTGCAATCATGGGCGGTATTAATACCGCCGAACAAGCCTTTAGCGACCAGCCTTTCGATCCATACAATCTTGGGCTAAACGCTCTTATTGGTGGCACGTTCCATACTCCCACTGCATTGGGCAAGGGGTTTATGAGGATTGGCGAAGGCTTTACATACGGAGTTACCCCCAAGAGCGTTCAAGAGGCATTGAAGTTCCCGGAACGAGAGGGAGTGCCACCTCGTGGGCCTATAATTTCTTCTGAATCACCAGACATCCAAGAACCCGTGCCACCTTCGGTACCTACCGACGATCAAGTTGTTAACCACACTGATAGCTACGACACCGCTAGAAACTTAAACGTAGGCGATCGAGTCCTTACTCCAGATGGTCGCTTTACTGTCTATGCCCACGCAATAGACCCTGATACTGGTGATCATTCATTCCAAGGTCGATGGGATAATGGCGTAGATGTACACCACGCATTGGTAGATTCTTACGGTGAGCCACCAAGAAGTCGAGAACCCGAAGATCAACATGTATCGTATGGTGACGCTACTTATAATTTAGATGAGATGGCTCGCCATATAGCCCCCAGAGTTCTTGATCAAAATCCGGAAACTGGCGATAGCGTTTTAAGTTGGGGGGCTGACATACACCCCAGTATAAAACCAGTACCATCTAATTCCCCAAATACAACTTATAAAGATGTATATGAGGGGCTGAAAGCTATTTTTGGAATCCATACTAATCGTTTGATTAATAGTGGGTTTTTAAGACTGGATCAGTCTTCACCGATTGATGTAAGTTCTGGTTATTACGACCCCAATGTAAATTCAGTTGTTTTTAACGTAGACAATTTACATTTAGATGCTGACGGTAAAGTCAAGCCTAGTTTTTTAAAAGAATTGATGATTCATGAGATTGGGGTGCATGCAAACATAAAAAACATGCTTGGCCCTGACTTGTATCAAAAAGTTCTAGATCGCGTTGATCAAGGAATTAAAAATAATGAAGCCCCGTTCGTAGAAGCTAACAACCAAGTACCAGCAAACACTAATTCAATATATTTACAGGAAGAACGTCTTGCATATCTTGTAGGTAAACATCCCGAATTGCCATTGGTCAAACAGATATTTAGCAATATCAAAACTTGGTTTTGGCAAAAAATGGGAGGCAGATGGGTAGATCTTACTGCTGATGATCTTCGTACACTCGCGCTCTCATCTCTTAAAAAATCATTCGATCTTGTTGAAGAAGGTCGTCTCAGTGGAACAAAACCCGGAGAATCACCTACGGGAATTAACCCCAGTACGGAAACCACCGAAGAAAATAATATAGATGCTGCCAATGCAGCCTTGGATGAAGGAAAAGAACCGCCTCCCGGTGCTGAAGCATCACCTGTTCCGCAAATGTCAAGCGTGCGTGTTGAAGCGCCGCCTGAACCCGGCAGTATTGAAGATACAGTCGGTAGGATCAAAGAAGGGATGTCGCAGAATGAACAGAAGAAAGTTGATTCTGGAACTTTTATTGGCAAGCTAAAAGAGTTCGTCCAAAAATTCCGTGACCGTCCGTACACTCAGTTGATCGAAAAATTCCAAGACCAGCATCGTCTTTTAAGTGATCTACAAAAATCACTTGAACTACAGCACGGTAAAAAATGGGTTATTGAGAATGGCCTCAATATAGGCGATGCCGTAACCAATACCCCCAGTGCGGCTGAACGTCCTGCTGTAAACAACCTTACGAATATTTTACATGACGCACTTATAAATTACAGTAAGGCCACTGGCCGGTCGTGGTCTCAGTCCCTTGCTGATTTTAAGATGTGGTCTATAGGCATCACGGAACCCAAGCTGCGAGACTATCTGTGGCGTATGCGGGTACCGTTAAGCACCGATCCAATCATAACGCTGCCTAATGGTTCAAAAATAAGCCCTGCGGATTACCGCAAACAAATAGTTGACACTATAAATAATCTTTCGTCTGAGCATTACACTAAAGCCGAACGAGAACGAATAATCGATCATTTACGTGACGAACTGGATAGGATTACTGACGGTCAATACGTTGACATAAATGGCTATAGCCCAGATGAACATATCATGGCTACTAAAGCCATTCTGCGGGATGACCCTGCCTATTCTGTAGTAGGTAATTGGCACCCGGAAACGATTGAAGGTTTCCAAAAAGATCTGGCTGCTGCCCGTGAAAAGTTTGGCCCTCAGATAGACGCTGTGTTTGCTGCTGAGAAAGCCTTGCGTGAAAAAGTCACCGACATCGAACGTGCGGCTGGCAAGTGGGGAGACCACGTAGATAATTGGGTACGGTTCAATCGTCGTGGTGATACGTACTTTACTTTGAAAGGAAGTACGGAAAGACCCGACTTCGATGAGATTACTGGGCAACGGGTAAACAGAGATTTGTCCAAAGTTGTCGATGCGCAAGAAGGCCGCATTACGGAGTCGGATAACCCGATAACCCAAACTATAGCAGATGCTGAAGTTGGGCTACGTAGGTTGGACAACAAAGCATTAATAGATGCTGTCTACAACGCTGCCAAGAAAAATTTAATCCCCGGCGCTAAAGTTCTAACAGAACCTCTTGAAGCTGGTGAAGCTGCTCGGGAGTTTTTTGAAAACAACAACCCTGACAACGTGGTACTCCATCCACGTCCAGATGGCAAATACGACGTTATCCAATTCAAAGACAAGCAGTGGCGCGATGCTGTCAAGGGCATTATTACTCCCCCGAACCCGATCATAAGTAATGTTGGTAGGGTGACGAGAGGTATTACATTGGGGTTCACTCGGTTCAACCCTGCGTTCGCACCGTCAAATGCTGTGCGCCACGGTATGACCAACCTAGGCAACATCATGGCGAGTGAATACGGCCCTCTTGCTGCGGGTCAAATGATGGGTCGGATGTTTACGCAAGCCATCAAAGGGTCTCCGTTCAAAGCTGCGCGAGCATCGTATTTAATTGAGACAGGTAATAAAGCAAAGCTAGAACAACTTGCCAAAAACGATGACTTCTACAAGAACATTCTTGATTGGGATAATGCAGGCGGCAGGATGTCGTTCTCCAAAGCCTACGGCACCAATGACGCTGCCACGCGTTCTGTTATGGAAAGTTTTAACAGAAAGCCCGTTACCCGGACGCTTGACCAGATCAAGCTGGTGTTTGACACCTACAACAACATGTTTGAATTCATGAACCGTGAAGCGGCTTTCGACACCATAAAAAAAGCCAACTTGAGAAACGGCATGACCGAAGAACAAGCCATTGAGTCTGCGTCTGCCTTCACCAAGAATCTTCTTAACCTTGAAAAGAAAGGTCACTACAGTCAGGCAATGGGTTCGTGGTTCCCGATGTTCAAGGCCGAGGCAACGGGTGCTGTTCGTCAAACCGACGCGTTGCTGTCGCCTTTGTTTCAGAGCGCCAACAGTTATTTGAGAAGCAACTGGACGCAGGGCATGGGGCATCAAGTTTTTGGTGCACTGTATCGTTTGCAGCAAATAGAAGACAGCAAAAAACTTGGCATTAAATCCCTTGAAGGTGCTGAAGAGTTTTACCAAAAAATTATTGACAACGACCCCGGTGCGCAAAAGTTTATTGAGAACTACAACAAGCTGCGTAGGAACGCCGCCATTACATTAGGCGCGGCTATTGGCTTCGGTTACATGATGTACAACCGCTCACGTGCAATGGGACAAAATGATGAAGACGGGCGTAACGAGGTTGCTTCGGATGACCACCGTTTGTGGGTTCGTAGTATGCGGGTGCCTGTCAGTATCTTTGGCGATCAAGCCACCAAGTATTTTGGCAAAGACACCCAGTTCATCAACATGCCGTGGGGCTTTGGCACGGGCGCGTTTGCATCAATAGGATCACAGATGGCTGCGTTGGCGAACGGGGATATCAAACCAGAAGAAGCTGTAACTAATATGTCGGTTGCCGCCAAAGAGTCGTTCCTGCCCCAGCCGGTCGAGTCGATTGATATGTTCAAAAAGAACCCAATGGGATGGGCATTGACTTCTGCGGCTCCAGCACCAGTACGCCCACTGCTCGAATACGCGTTCAACATGGACGACTTCGGACGGCAGATTTATAACCCACGTCCATCTCGCTACGGTGAAGTTGGTGGAGACAGTACTTCGGAAGCGTTCAAATCGGCTGCGGATACTATTGCTAAAGTAACAAATGGCATGTGGATGCCTAACCCTGATGAGTTGCAGTTTGCGTTCAATCAGTATGCTGAAGGCTTAACCACGATTGGTAACAGCGTAATGAGCATCTACAACTTCGTAACGGGCAAAGAAGACTTTGATCCCAAGAAAGACTTACCGTTCTTGAGTAGCTTCCTTGGGCGTAAGACCGATGTTGATGCTCGTCAGTATTCTGAGATAAACGACGCGTTGGTGAAAAACAAAAAGATTCTGGACAACTTTGAGTCTCGTGGCTTTGATGACGCCTATGATCGGTATGTTGAAACCCATCCCGATGCTGAAATGCTGCGTCAGTATTACGTTACCAACCGCGAGCATTTGAACAAAATCAATGCAGAAATGAATAAAGTTCGTGACCAAGACCAAACTCCTCAAGAACGTCGAGATGAACTTGAGGACTATAAGGACATGCGCAGAATGATCATGCGCGATATGGTCGATACTTACAACGAATCAGAACACTAGGCAACGCGCCACACCCGTACACCAAGACAATCATCTTTAGTCGTTGAGAAGATTTTGACCTTCACTTTGGCGACTTTGGCACGAGTGTCTATGATGTAAGTAAGTTCCGCTGGTCTGAGTGTGGGGATAAAGAAACTATCCCCAACACTCATCCATTCAAACGGCAACAAAAACTCGGGTTCTGCTGGTGGCTGCATTAATGTTTTGGATTGTCTTTGACGATAAGCATTTCAATATCAGATGGGTCTAGCTTGAAGACCCAACAGTGTACTGGCCCTACGACCGATGCTTCGCCCCAGCCAGCACCAATCCTCTTTTTCTCGGACTTGATAAGTATTCCTCGTTCCTGCATCACGTGTTCAAACTGGCTAATGTTGAGTTTTTGTTTGCCGCCGATGTAGTTCTTGATGGCTTGTTTGTGCACCCAGACCAACTGGCTGTCCAACTCAATGCGCCCAATAAAAGCATGGTGGGTTGGAAAGTTTATAATGGTGTCGCCGTCCATCTTCAAGAACGAGTGCAGGTTGTCGTTCATAAAGGTATTGAACTCGTCAGGGTAATTAGCATCGTTGCTGTTAGTGCGGTCACGGAAATCAATCATGGCTTTCATGACTTCCTCATAAACTCGTTCAAGATCAAGTCTAATGATGTCGGCCTTGTTGGCAATCTCCCCGCCTGTAAACGATGCACTAACTAAGCTACGGTAGAACCTATACTTGGTGTGCGTTCCAAACGACTTATCAAACCGACTGCCCCAATAAGCCAAACGGATGCTGATTTCATCGAACCCCATAGCGTAGACGGCTTTGATGAATTCGATTCCTGCATGACCGTAGTTATGGTTGAAAGGCTCAATGATCATAGGGCCAAGCTCAGGGTGCCGTTCAAACAGTTTGGGTGTCTGCACCATGAACTGAACGAAACGGGCGATTTCGCCCTCGGGGTTCTTCTTGTACTGGCGTAGAATATCCAGCACGTCAGCGTTGGAGTTCCACAACGAGATAAGCGATGCAAAGGCTTCGATGTCGCGTTCTTCATTCTCGGACGACTGCATCCTCGCCTTGGGCTTGCCGGTAGATACTTGGAAGATAAACTTGGAAAGCTGTTCTGGAAGCCGGGAGTGCACCTCGTCAAGACCAAACATAATGTTTTTTAAGTTGAGCATACGCCCCACAAGTACGTTGTCGGTCGCGTTGTTCTCCTGCAAACACAAGCCACGGGGGTCTCCATAGACACTCAACCCCGCCAACATTGCCGCAGACTTGCCAGCACCCGATGGGCCTGAGTAGCACACCGACACGCCGGGAGTGTTGGTCAATGACATCAGGGGGGAACCGAACGCGCACAGCATGGCGAAGGCTATAGGCTCAAGCGACGGTTGGTTTAACTGCCTTGCTGAGTTCTTCCACACTTGGAAGCTACCGGTAGCTGGCATGATCTTGGCAAGTTTGCGTACACCGGGAGAAGCAGCGGTCTTACGCACCTCTCCGCTCCGGGTAATCTCATTGAATCCAATGACAAAAGAATCCATGTGATCAGTCCAACCCATCTGGGTCTGCATCTGCTCGGCGGTTTTCATGTTAATAAAGTAATCATTCCATTTGCTCATGTAGTCAACCATCCTTTGGATCAGTGCTGTGTTTGGGTGTGTAGGCATCACATCGTAACTAGCAAGTAACTCTCTAAACTTGTCATTACCAATGGATATGTACTTCACCGGCAAATCAAACTCCCGATCTGGATCTTTGGGGAGCATGACTTTTACTGTAAGAACTGCGCCATCGCGCTTGCTGAAGATGCGCGTTGTTGGATAAAAGATATGTCGGCAGATCATGACGGCGGGGGGATCTACCTCCTTGCCCTTCTTGTCATACTCAATCGGCGGCTTGTACCACAAGGCGTTATCAGCACCCCATGAATACGGAAACAATTCTTCGGGAAGTTTAGGAAGGCCGGGAGGCATTTTCTCGGGAGGTAGTGGCTTGACTCGTTTGCCCAACGCCACAGGGGATCCGATCTTGCCTTTGAAGTGACAGCCATCACACCCTTTTGGGTAAACGCCCTCTATGGTGTCACATCGCTGCGGTGCATCATTCTTTAAAGTTTCTTGGGCTTTAAGAACCGTCTTGTCGTAATCGTAACCGGGGTGTCCTTGCGAAACGACGTGTACAGCCTCTTCGCCATCCACACAATGAGCGGCAATGGACAGCAGCCAAAACCATTCTGGGTACTTCTGCTTGGCCGGGGCAGCGACCAATCTCTTGATCTGGGCGCAGCCGTTGTCTTCTAGGGACTTCTCCAGCACGTCTTGAAAATAATTCTCGGTGCCGTCGAATTTGCCCTTGTTACCAATGCTGGCAGTATCTTCATCCAATCCCTTCGGAATCTGGGCTAGAACATCTATAGATGGTGAATTATTCCCGGTGTTAGAAGTTACCCGCCCAAAAATAATTGACTCTATATAAACAAGTTCATGTACGACCACCGAGCTGGTCAGTACGCTGGTCGGGCTGGGCGGGTTTGTTTTATAGTTAAAAGTGTCTGGGCAACGCATGAGCCGGGAAGCATCGGCTGTCACTGAGGGGTCTATGAGCAACCCCTTGTCCACGCAAAATTGTTTAAATGATTCAGCCAGCGGTTTCCATTTTTCAATCGGGATATCTTGCGTGAGTATCCAGAAGGCTTGGATGCCAGTTCCTGAGTTAACCCGAACCGGTTCGGGCATACCTGTGTTGGCGATGAAGTCATCAAGCGCAGCCAACGCTTCTTCTTGACTGCTGTATTCCTTCTCAGCCCCTACGTCCAGATCAACGAACAACGAACGCGACCATAACGCGCTCTTCGCTTGCCGACTGTATCCTTTGAATGAGTTTGGTGTTACGTAAACATTGGCCCCCGCTGTTTTGTACTCGTCCGTTATTTTAATTAGATCATCAAGGTTCTCTGCAAACCGACTGCCTAAGCTACCGTCCTTGTCGATTTTTGCTACACAGTAGAAACCTTGCGATGGAAGTAGGTGTTCGTAAAATTGTTTTTTCATATTCGCCGTAGAAAAAAACGCCGGGGGAGCTACCCCCGGCGAGAGGTGAAGAACTACCAACCATCAAATCAAATGGATACCCCCAACATCTCTTGTATGTAGTTCTTGGCATCGACCATGTTCTTGGCGGGTAACATGCCAACCTTGGCATCGTCCTCAACCAATCTGATGAATGTCTCAACCAAGGCTCGTTTATTTTCGCTTACGCCTCTACCGCGAAACCAACTGTAGATAGTCATACGCGAAGTCTTGAGTGCAACTGCAACATACGAAGCAGGGATATTCATCTCTACGCACAGGCGACCAAGACGAACCCCGAGTCTATCGGAGTTCGCTTGCGACAGTTCGTATAGAAATTTATCGCTGTAGTTCCGTGGCATGAATCACTTCTTCTTTTTAGCCCACTGCTTGACCATATCCGAAACCTCTGGCTCAGCGTCAGATGACTTGTTCATCTCACGCAGCTTCGGTTCTTCCATAGTTGGAAGCTCAGATGTATAGATCGGCGGCGCAGCTTCGGCAGATGAGTCGCCCTGATACACGTTCATCTTGACTGCGTTTTCCGCAATGGGACTCTTGGCTTGCTCAAGCACAAACTCAACGTCTTCCTGCGGAACCGGAGCGACTGGAGAGAACAGTAGCTTCGGTACAGGCGACTTGGTGTCGAACGCCATTTTGGTAACAACGCGTCCTGCGCTGATGCTGTTCTGTGCCAGCATCTGAATATACGGACGGAACGGATACCGGCCATTATCTTCATTGCCAAAGCACGACGTGGCTGGCAGCACAAGCTGCATCACATCACCACCCGGATCGTTCGGCAACACGACCGCCGTGCGCCACGACAGGCGACACGCAGCACCCATGCCACCTTGACCGCTACCTTGGACGCTGTTCTGACAAGAGTTACAGGTAGGTGCCTGTGGCGTCTTGACATCATTGTCAGGGGTCTTGCTATCGCTCGACCAGCAGGTGGGCGAGACCTTCGCTCCTTCCTGATAGCCCTGCGAGTAATAGGTACGTGCGGGGTTGTGCGCCATCTTGACAAAGATCACGTTCATGTGACGGTCTTCGATGGAGCCAACTTCCTTGCCATTGACTAGCTTGCGGAACACACCACCCTTGATGGAGATCCGCTTGAATCTACCACTGTTACCGCCAGCTACCGCCTTGGTGTCTTCGTCAAGTTCACCTTTGACGACGGGCATACTGTTCTTAATCGACGTAATTAGATCGTTGCTCATGATTACTATTCCTTACTGGGTTTACGAACGGTTACACCAAACTCTCGCATCACGTTCACACCGGGGGGAAGCTCGCGGTACTCCGCTAACAACTGTTTGATGTTCCCTTGATTGATGCGTTTCTCAAACAAATCCAAAGCATCGTTGTCCTTGACGAACTGTTTAAAGTGTTCCCAGTCCGTGCAGATGTATCGCTCATTCAACTTGCGAATCACAGTACCGTTTTCGGTATTGATGCTATTCGCATTTATATCGTTGCAAGCTGCGAGCAACTGCGCTTCAAAGCCTGATAGTTCCTGCTTTAGTGCAGCATCTGCTTCCTCGAATTGTCTCGACAACGCTTCACGCTGTGATCGAATACCAAGATACGATGCAACCAAACTACTGATGTTTACTGTATTCACTCTGCCTCCAACTCCTGCTTGTACAGGTCAATTAACTTGTTATGACTATCTACTTTACTATTGAGCATGTCGTATACACGACGCTCTACTTCCGAGCCTTGCAAATGAACAACAGTCATCTTGTTCTTCTGTCCGACTCGATCAATACGACCGATACATTGTAAGTATGTTTCGACCGACATGACTGGAGACCAGAACACAACCGTATCCGCAGCGGTGAGTGTGACACCATGAGAAGCTGACTGCGGTTGAATCACTAACACATGAGGATCCGATTGTGTCTGGAATTTGGTGATGATGTTTGCGCGTTCTTTTGGGGTAACGTCACCCATGATGATGTCGTTTGTGAAGCCCTCGTTATCAAGGTACTCCGCAACGACAGTGATGGTGTGCCGATAGGGAACGAACACTATTACTTTGTTGGACGTTTCGTCAAGCACTTCTCGCAGTGCTTTGAAGCGAGGCCCAATGTCGAATTCAATGACGTTGCCACCATCTGTATATGTTGCACCGCCAGATATCTGCAACAGCTTGTTTAGTTTGGCAGCGGCATTGACTGCGCTGACTTGTTCGCCAACAGCTTGTATTAACATCTCTTGCTTCAGCTTGCGATAGTATGTTTGCGCTTGCACTGTCAAGGGAACAATTCTAGTCTGATAAGTTACAGGTGGCAGGTCGAGGCAGTCGTTCTTGTTAAACCGAATCGCTGGCTGCAAGACATGAAACACCTTTTCCTTAGAATCAGATTTTGGAAGCCACTTGAAACGTGTCTTCGGATACATCACGGTGTCGCGCCATGCTGTGGAATACTTTGGTACGCGCAAGGGTGATACAAGACGTGCAAGGCCGAACGCGTCCATTGGCGATTGCGATGCTGGTGTACCTGTCATCATCCACAATCTTGTAGATGGCGTTATCAACTTGGACAAGGTACGCCAGCGTTTGGTACTCACAGTCTTGTAAGCATTAGCCTCATCGACAATGATCAAATCGAACTTGGCGTCGGCTATCGCATCACTGACGATGTTGACTCCATCATAATTAATAATGGTGAACTCGTATGGGTGAGCAATGATTCTTCTACGCTTTTCGTTCGACCCGTAAGCAACGAAACACGAACGGTGCATCGCGGCTTTGAACACTTCATCGCGCCATGCCGTGAACATGATGGACAACGGGCACACTACGAGTACCCGTCTCACCAATCCTAAATTCATTAGGTAATCCGCAGCCCATATGGCGGCGGAAGTCTTACCGGTTCCTGCTTCATTGAAACAGAATGCTCTACTACGAATACTCAAGAATGACGCTGTGTCTCGTTGATGATCAAAAGGCTTGTGGACACCGGGCCACTTGTAATCTCTCAACAATGGTGAAGGAATATCCAACGCCATGTTGGGTCGAAGTTCATCTGCAACTCTGGTCAGGTATTCTGTTTCGCGCTGATCCCAATAGACCACGATAGACTTGGTTGAACCCAAATCCTGCGCTAACGCGCTCCTGCCAACCCATCTGAGAACTCTATCGGCATACTCCGAGGGCAGTGTCAAACGCACTGCGATATCGTCTACAATTTCCATTACTATACCTACTGTACTGCGTGATTCGCATCACGATAAAAACTCCTTACGGGAGTCACTCGTCTAAGACTTGCTACGGAGGCTCTATGCAGAGTTTAATTACCAATCTTAGATGACATGGTTTGCTGTATTACCAGCTTACGTCCACTCATGCCTTACGACGTTACTTCATTGCTCCACTCGACTTGCGAGGAAACGATCTGTTTTTGCTAGGCGGCTCTAGTCGCACACCATCTTTGTTGCTGCCACCCTTGGACAGCGCCTTGACGTGAGCCACGTCCTTGCCCTTACGGCTCACACCCTTCTTGTCAATCTTACGCCGCGCACGTTGCCGCTCCATGCGGTCTTCATGCTCACCACGCTCAAGCTGTTTCTTGTACTCGTGTTTGTATGGTCTGGCAGTCTTTGTGTATGGCATCTATTTCTCCAATGCTCTCGCTAATTCATTTGGATAAAGTTTCTTGGCTTCTTCTACCGAACACAAGCGCGCATCAGTTTTCTCAAGCCCACGCCTCAATACGGCAGGGCCATCGTTCTCAGTGTGTAGATACAGGTCTCCGTCTTTAACAAAAAACCAACTTTCATACGCACCCATAATTACGCCTTCCTGAATTCGCAAGTGTTTACCGGACACCACCGACACAACGGACTCGATTGTGGGGGCCAGCTATTGTGTTTAAAAGACATTTCCAAACGCATCAGATCGGGAGCAAACTCCTGCCAATACTTCTCGGACTTGTCTCGTAAATAATCGTCGGGTAAGAAGCTGGTGTGAACTACAAACAGCAGACCACCTTTGACCAGATTGACATCTGGGAAATGTGCGAAGGTCAGTAGCGCCATCAGCTTCAACTGTTTTGGATCAGGGTACTTGTTCGATCCGGTTTTGTAATCAACCACGAACGCCGTATCACCATCTACAATCATCAAGTCAACAATGCCACGCACCCAATAGTCTGGTGCGTCGAAATCGCACGGGGTTTTGTCAGCCCGTAGAGCCATCTTGTGTTCGATGTATTTGTCGCCCGGAATCTCCAACAGAACATCAACAATAGATTTGAATTGTTTATGATGTACCGGAAGTTCTTTATTGTCCCGAGCATACTCCTCCAATGACTTGTGTACATCAGTCCCATAGGCCATCTGGTGTGAGACTTTCGTTTGGAAATTCCCAAGCACCTTGACCTCGTTGAACTGTCTTGGGCAGTTGAGGTACTGCTTCAAGCCACTGAATGACCACTTGATCATGCGTCGTACATCTTGTCACTGCGGAGAATCGTATTCAGTTTCTTCATCGCTTCTTCTGGCGTCATGCTGTCTTCGACTTCTAATGGCTTAGCAGCGATCTGATCGTACAGACCTACAACCGAACCACGCCAGTAACACGGCTCGCACTCGTCTTTACCTTCGCAATCTTTGAGCGGAGCCTTGGACATCAGAAGCATGGACTCATGCACAGCCATCCTCATCTCTGCTGCTGATGCTGCGAACTGTTGTGCCATGTCCAGCATCTCGGTGAGCATGGTGATGATAAACTTCCTAGTCTCTTCTTTGTTCATGGAGTCGAGCTTCTTATCCAACTCATCAGTTTTTATTTTAGACACTAGCAATCTCCATAACTAAAGCCGTATTTGGCCTCACAAGCCACAGGCAAATCACTACACCACTTAGGTGCAGTAGACATAGTTTCCGTTACAAATGCAAGGGCTTCTTCGATTTCTTTTTCGCTAACAACAAGCACCGCAGCATCGTGCACCGTCAGGGCTACACGATAGCGTTCTTTCAGCTTGAGCATCTGTTCGCCTATGATAATTCTAGCCAACGCTTGCACTACGTTCTCAACGACTGAACCACCCCAGATACTTACCTTACCCTTGCGGGATTGATAAACTTTATAGGACTTTGCTTCGCGGTTTTCTTCGGCGGTTTTAGTTTCTGTATTCAAACCGGGGTAGCGTATGTATAGGTCATTAGGTAAACGTATTCCTGTTTTATCCACAATGACTGATGAGTTCCCGAACTCATAGCTTTCACGTCCGTCTGTCGGCCAGCCGCATAAGTTAGCCAGCAATTTATCCCCTTCGTACCAAAGGTCAGGGATCTTAGTGTTGGTTTTTCTATAAGTTTTTACTATCTCTTCAGCCTTGCCTTCTTCCAACTCAACACGCATTGCACTTGTCTTGAGAGTTAGTTCTAACTTTTTGGCTCCAGTGCCGTAACCCAAACCAAGTATGCAAGTCTTGCCAACGAACCGTTCCAACTCGTTGGCTTTGGTGATCTTGCGTTTGTATACCTTGGTAGCAAACTCTGAATAGACATCTCTCTTTTCTCGGAACGCTTTGACTAGATCTGTCTCGCCAGCCAGCCACGCAAGCACGCGTGCTTCGATCTGGCTTGAGTCGCAGTTGATTATCAAATGCCCCGGTGGAGCCACTAGCGCGTTCTTAAGAGTCTTCTTGGTCTTGTCACGGCTAGGCAGGTTCTGAAGATTTATACCTTCGGTGCCAGACCATCGGCCAGTATGTGCGCCGTAGTATTTTAACGGGATAGGTAGTTTCCCACGGTTACGCTCTCCAACATCAAGGAACCGTTCTATACGTGATTCTTCGATTGTAGACTTTGTGCCAAGCCTAACTCTGCACAACTCCTGTACAAATTCATCTGGGTGTTCCTTCAATGCAAGGAACCCTTCGTCTGTCTTGGAGAACGCGTAGGTCTCCTTACCCGTCGCAGGGCTTATCTTGAGCGGCGGTGATACACCTAAACTGTTTAGGATGTTTGCGAACTTGTTATTGCTGGACAACAACTCGCTGACTTCTTTTTCAGTAGAGACATTCAAACCTGCCATCAGACCACGTAGAAGATTCTCTTTGTCAGTACGAACTTCTTCAAGCCTTGCTATCAACAGACTATCGTTCAGTTCAAAGACTGGATCCGTATACATACGGATGGTCAGGTCAATCAGTTTCAATTCGTTGTTAGGGAACGGCTGAAGTTTGTAAAACAACTTGTAGGTAAGCTCAACATCGTTACAGCAGTACTCGCCATAACGAACAAGATCAGCAGGACTAAAATCACTTCTACGTTTGCCCATAGCTTCGATGACTTCATTGCCTTTCGCTCCTATGTTGTATCGTTCAGCCAATACCTTGAGCGAACCACCCGCGTCAACACCATGAATGGCTCGTGCCATACATAATGTATCCACATACATAGCTGGGAAAATCCCGTAGCGCCACGCAAGGATCGCGCCGTCGAACATCATGTTGTGACAAATCAGTATGGTGTCTTCCCAGTCAATACTGTTTAAAGCAACCGATATATCTTCCCCACTAAACCATCTAGAGGGTTCATCATCTTCTTTGATACCTACGCCAATGACTTCAAACCTTGGATCGTTGATGTACTCCTCGGTTGTCATCTTCGACAGGGAATAATCCTTGTCGTAGTAAGTTTCAAAGTCTATGGTGATGATGCTCATTGCTTCTCCTTCGGCAGCATCAGATAACACACAGGGACTTCAGCGAGGCTGAATCCTTTCTTGATTCCTTTCTTGATGTAGACAGTCGCTACCTCAACATCCTCTTGATGATTAGCAACCTCAAGCGCCTCGCCTTTGGTCTGGTATGCAAACAATACTATCTCTGGAATCTTCACGGCTTCTCCCCCCGTGCGCGGATGGCGTCGATTGCATCAGACAGCGCGCCACGCTGTTCGCCTGTGCAGATCAGTTTCCATGTTTCACTGCCTACCGTTTGCGGGCTACCGCCTGACCTTGGGTAAGGAACGAAGCTGTGATCTAGCGCGCTCAACCTCTCCACCAACTCTCGCGTCTTTTCATCCACGGGGCACCTCGTTGTTAAGCGCGCGGATGGCTGACAAAACTTCTCGAATTCGTTCGTTCATACCTTATCCCCTTTGTGGTTCTTGACAATATTTTTCATCCAACTGGTTAATGTTGGTAAATCCCAGTCTCAACCAAAGTCGTTCTTGCATAGTCAACCAATGTGGTGTTCCATCACGGCAAACCAACAATGGTCCATCAATGTGATTCCATTTGATATGTGGTTTGCTATCTGCTGGATATCCAATCATCGTTCAACTCCTTCAATAGGAACAACCACAGTCTTGAATTTTTTGGAGCACTCATGGCATAACACTGCCCAATCACCAAGATAGTCAAGTCTTAGTCCGTATTTTTCGTTTAGATCGCTATGTTGCGTAAAATTCTCATCGTCCTGAGTGTATTGATTTTCACCGCAGTTCTTAAATGGTGGAACATCACTCCATTCGGATTTGCCTTGATTGTAATTAAGATTAACGTCGTAGAAGACTTTTTGATCACAAACATCACAAAGTCTATAATAAACATCACAAAGTCTATAATCTGCTGCTGCCATATCATTTATCCCTCATAGCAAGCTCTTTAATTAGATTGTTCATACCTCATCCACGCCTCACGCTCATGGGCAGCAACAAGGGCGGCGAACTTTTCCATCTGGCGACTGCCCACATACCAATGATATTTATCATCCCAACCAAACCCAGCTTGTTCAGCAAGTTCTTTAATTAGATTGTTCATACCTCATTCTCCCGTGCGCGGATGATTTCTTTCAATCGTTCGATCTCAGCCGCGTGATAGCGATTGTTCTCGCGCCACGCTTCAAGATCCGTTGCGTATCGTTCGCGCAACTGATCAATCGTGCGGCGCATCTCTTCAAGTTCTTTGATTGAGATAAGCACGTCGGTCATAGCGCCCCCTTGATCCCTGCGGACATCGACTGTGACTTCTCTAGCCAATCAATACGATCCATCAAACGAATAATTAATTCGTTCTGTCGCTCAATCATGTCTCGTTGTGACTTGAGCAGATCATCTGCTATGCCAAAGATAGACTCGCCAGCCAGCATTTTGAAATCTGCTTCGTTCATTTTGTCCACCATGATATGAAACAGTAAACCTCTATGAACAGCATCAATAGTAGGATCCATAGCAACGGGCGATATGCTTCAAACGGATGCCTGTCCATTACTTATTTCCATCTTTAGCCATTCGTGCCGCTTGCTTCTGAATCAGCCAGTTCAGCTTGTCTATCGCACCAGCTTTTTCGTAGGACTCGGTAGCCAGCTTGCTGTTATCAGCCCTAAGCCTGATGATCTCCGCTTCAAGCAGAGAGACCTTTGTTCGCAATTCTTCTGCTTCACGTTTGTAGACGCGCTGATTCATGAGCGCGAGTGTGGCGATTTCAAATGCCGTCGAATCAGTAACTTGATTGTTCATTGTAGTAACCTCCGTAACTGTATTTGCGATGGATGACTGTCCGGAAACAATCTCTTCCACGTCGATGTATCCGAAGACACGTTTCAAGTGGCTTCCTAAATCTGAGTAACCTTCTATCTGGGTTTTCATTTCTTACCCCACACTGGTGGTAATACTCTCCAAGGATGGGGGTGTTTATGCACTCCCTTTTTCTTGGCTTTCTTAGAAACGTCCGATGGCGAATTTGACCGCTTGGTTTCTGATGCGTCGCTTTTTGATTGCATGGGTGAACTCCATTATCCAAACAATCGCATACGCTATCATAGCCACCGAACACGTAATCGTAGAGATTACAACCATCCAAAACATTGTGTCGTAAGCACTTATCATTTGAACATCTCCTTTATCCGTTGCGTGACATCAGTCACGTTGATTTCATCAACTACGAATGCGTAGCCACCGCTCTGTTCAATCCTGTCGAGATTGTCTTGCTGAAGCGCAGTGACACGATTGCCATTAGCCTTGCACTCTATACCAATAAACCTTCCCCTTACGCAAGCAATAAAATCTGGCGCACCAGAATTTCCGAAGCC
>Ga0316227_1001280_pt1 | contig 28248 bp, 35 predicted proteins | sample TBH18019metaG_FD_206012 | JGI IMG/M metagenome (GOLD analysis project Ga0316227, IMG submission 206012) | Freshwater microbial communities from Trout Bog Lake, Wisconsin, USA - TBH18019 | ecosystem: Environmental > Aquatic > Freshwater > Lake > Hypolimnion/Profundal zone | place: USA: Wisconsin... | reverse complement strand
GCATGGTTTGCTGATTCATCATGGCTGCTCCCATGCCACCTCCGCCATTATCAATGACAGTTGTACTGTTCATGGGCTGTGGATATGGAGGTGGCATGCCCGGTACAGCTCCCATTGGTTGTCCCATTGGTTGTGCCATTGGTTGCGGCATTTGTGTCATTGGTTGTGACATTGGCTGAGACGTCGGCTGAGACATCGGTTGTGGCATTGAGCCCATTGGCTGAGACATCGGTTGTGGCATTGAGCCCATTGTCTGTGGCATTGTCATGCCCGATGCCGGCGGCATACCGCTAGACATGGGCGATGCCGGTAGGCCGGTACCAACCGATGCAGGCGTTAATGGCGGTCCTAATGGCGGTAGATACTCTCCGGCTGCTGCATGGGCAGCATGAACTTCGTCAAGGGCTGGGCGGCGACGTGGAAGTGGTTCGTCATCATCATCTGGAAGGGCCATGCAAGGTATCTCCAATAATTATATGCGCGTTTATTTACTGGGACCCGTATATGCAATTAAATGGTGAGTTAATTGGCCGATGATGTGGATGTCAAATTATTGTTATGCGTTGTTAGGTTACGATAATAAACGATTATCGCCTGTTGATCTTCTATGTATCTGCGAAGATCCGCTAGATTCAAGCTTAGATTTTCGTAATCCTTGGTTGTAATGGCAATAAAAACAGGATTGGCAGTGCCTTGGGCCTTTGACAAATCTTTTAAAAAAGCGTCAATGTTATCCTTGTTAACAACCTTGAAAGTTACCTGATTCAGTTGTACAGCCGGAGGATCTGCTGTGCGTGCAATATCTATGTCAATGGGTTTAGCCGATACGGTGATCGAGCTATTACCAGCGCAAGCCGATAGCAGCGAACAAATCGCAAACAAGCACAAACTGCGTTTTATCATGGTGTTACCCCTTTTGATTGGGCCGGCGGGCGAGGCGGTGGCTGATAATCAAGCGGCTTTGCAGCATTTGATGTTGTAGGAGATGATGCCAATGGCGCAACAGTGGTTTGAGAGGTTGCCGGAGGTACTGGCCGGTCTTGTGGTGTGGTAATTCGTGTGATATCGTTGAATGTTTTGCTGGTTGCAGAATTGATGCGCCGTTCAAGGTCACTGCTGTTTGCACGCGCCATAGCTGCAATATCTTTTTGACGCAATTTGTCTTCAAGGCTTCGTCTGGTCGTTTCAGCAGTGTCAAGTGTCTGCTGTAGAACCACATTCTGCGCTGCCTGGGCTTTGGCTGCTTGTTGTTGTGCATCAATTGTGGCCTGTTGCGTGCTAACAGCCACTTGCAGCTTTGCATTGTCTTCGTGCAGGCCTGCAATAACGCCTTCAGTATAATGGAAATATTCAACGCCTGCTCCAGCCATGGCAAGCATGAGAAAAAGTTCTATTACTGCAATCTTTCCGAACATGCTCTTATTTATAAGAGCATAGATTGATCATACATCATCCATCACGATTCTCATCATGGTTTGATAGGAGTCCCATGCATTACTCAATGCCGGGTTGGTTTCGCGCAATTTTTCTTCTTTTTCCAGCTTTTGCCGATGATCTCGCAACCATTGGAGGTCATCAATTATAGTCTGGGAAACATTAAAAACGTAACGTTGGCCACCAAAAGTATCACTCACACTGATAAAACCAAAATTTGGTGGTTCAAACCAAAATTCATCTGCCATGTATAAAAGTTCCTATGTTGCAAAACTTTTATACCGTAATCAAGTTGAGAGAACAAATTTAAGTTTATGCTGCATGAGAAAAGAATAGGGCAAGACTGCCCTATTCTTTGTGGCAACTTATCAGTTCTAAATCAGTCAGCCGATGCGGAAGGACCACATTTTGATCTCTTGGCCGCTGTAAGCTGACCAAAGTCAACCCTCCATTCTTGGCCAACTGCAAGCTCAACAGCACCCGTTGGAAATCCAAAAGTTATTCCAGCAGCTTGCTGTATATTAGCAACGGTCGCACGGAATTTGGTTAGATCATTTCCAAGGTTAGGATAGGGTGACACATGCGGAAATATCCAGCCTGCAACCTGCTTGGTGTTGTCATCAATCACTATCTTAAACATGGCATGCGGAACCACCACGCCCTTGCCAATGGTTTTGTCGCCCGGCCCGTATATGTCACCCACATATACCGTAAATGTATGTCCGCTTTGCGCTGACCAGCCTCTTACGGATGTTTCGAGCAATTTCCATATTCCTCTATTGAACGCCGGAGCTTGCGGGCTCATGTTTGTCATGAAAAAGCTTTCATTCTCGGCCTGATTATCAAACGATGCGTCTCCATCGGGCATTAGATGGCCTTTGTCATACCCTGTGCCAGCATAATCCTGCGGAGTGCTGCTGCCCTGCGGAAGGCTTTGATCCGCAGCAAATGCGTTGGTGCGAGGCAAACATCCAAGCGCATGATCGGGTGTAAGCGTGTATACCACCCATTCAGGAATTTTAGCAGTCGGATCAACAAATGTTGCATATGCATGGTGGCACAACGGAACTCCGGGTCTAGAACTTTGCGGAAATCCATATGGAGCCTGCGATTGGCAAGCAGCAATTGGTTGTGCAGGTGTTTGCGGTGCTGCCAACAGCACTCCTGACGATGCCATCAGCAATGCTGCTGCAAGTATGTATCTTTTCATGGTTTTCTCCTATAGGAATAATATTAGTATTTATTACCTGCCCAAAATCGCCAGCAGGTGCCAATAAATATAAGACAAATCAACACAACAACGGAGAAGCTCAAATGACAACAGGAACAACAGGCACGGTAGGACCAACTGGTCCTACCGGTCCAATGGGGTCTCAAGGCAATGTAGGCTATACCGGACCTGCCGGTAATCCAGGATTTACCGGACCGACCGGTGCTGCTGCCACGGGACCAACCGGTCATATGGGCTCCCAAGGCAACGTAGGAGCAACAGGGTATACTGGTCCGCAAGGATCGATAGGCGTTACTGGATATACTGGTCCAACCGGACATTTTGGCCCAACCGGACCATACGGATCCCAAGGCAATCCCGGTGCTACAGGACCTGTTGGATTAACCGGGCCAACTGGCCATACAGGAGCATCTGGTCCTACGGGGCATTTTGGTGCCACCGGACCTGCAGGATACAGCGGCTATAGCGGTTTTAGCGGTTTCAGCGGCTACAGTGGCACGGCTGGTCCAACAGGTCCAGCTGGTAGCGGCAATGGAATATCCGGATACAGCGGATACAGCGGCTATAGCGGTTTTAGCGGTTTTAGCGGTATTAACGGACTATCAGGTTTAAGCGGACTTAATGGATCATCTGGTTACAGTGGATTTAGTGGGTACAGTGGTGCCGCCGGTACAGGATCCGTATCGGCTAGAACAACAATATCAGTAACAACTCCAGTACTGGCAGCCAACGCCAGTTCAATACTGTCTGCGCAGGCCTTTCACGGATTTAATCTCTACTCCATACAAACCTCTGCCGGTGCATGGGTAACGCTGTATGATAGCAGTGCAGCACAGGTAGCCGACGCTGCTCGTCCAATTACAATAGATCCTGTGCCAGGCTCGGGTGTTATTGCCGAATCAATAACCACATCGCCGGCTACAGTGTCATTTACCCCGTATGTTGGTGGTTATAACAATAACTCACCGCCAACGAATGCCTTGGTCATGAAAGTTGTCAACAATACCAACGCCAGCACTGCAATTACCGTGACCTTAACAATCGTACAAACGGAGGCCTAATATGGAATTAACACCAACAGTAGCACTACCTGGTAGCTTGGTAGAAACCCCTGTCAATGCGGTATCCATATCCCCCATGGACACAAGCATACAAATGAGTGCTACCATGATGCTAAGACGACCAAGCTCAAACGGACAGTCAATGTTGGATTATGCCGATGGCATAGCCAACGGATCCATTACCAACCACCTATCATACCAAGAATTTTGTGAAAAATTCAGCGCTAGCCAATCTGATATAGATGCGGTCATGGAGTTTGCACAACAAGCAGGATTGGCTGTTGTTGCAACATCTCCAGCAGCCGCTACTGTTAAAGTAACCGGAACCGTAGCAGTTTTTAACTCTGCATTTGGCATCACGCTAGATATGATACAAATGGCACATTATAGATACATAGGATACAGCGGGTATCTGATGATACCGGCTGCCCTAGATGGAACGATTGAATATGTGTTAGGACTACATAATCCGGTATTGCTCAAGCATCTTGCTGTTTCAGCCGATTCCATAGCATCCGCAGCAACTGCCTTGACTCCTGTGCAAGTTGCCGCAGCTTATAATTTTCCTGCACATGACGGATATGGCGCATGTGTTGGAATAATAGAATATGGAGGCGGATATACAACACAGAATCTAACATCAACGTTTGCACAGCTTGGATACAGCAACCCAACGACGGTGAACATACTGGTGGACGGTGGCACAAATAATCCAGCAGATGCTAACGGTGCCCCTGAGGTCATGCTTGACATCTATTGCTGCGGAGGTGTTGTACCAAATGCACGCTTGGCAATGTATTTTGGCTATGGCGGAGGCGACAGCAATCCCGTACCAGGACCGGATTGGTATGATCCTATCAACACAGCCATACACGACACCGTGAATTCGCCCAGCGTGCTGTCAATCAGCTGGGGTGCAGGCGAACTTTCTTACTGGACACCTACGACGATTTCTGCAACCGATGCTATATTGGCGCAAGCCGTGACGCTGGGCATAACGGTTTGCGCGTCATCTGGCGACAGCGGCTCTACCTGGGGAGGTACCCAGGAGGAAGTGCTCTATCCTGCATCAAGCAAGTATGTGTTGGCAGTGGGCGGTACCACCCTGCAACTTAGCGGTAGTTCTAGATCAAGCGAGGTGGCATGGAATTATTCGGGTGGCGGAATAAGTTCTTATGAAGCAATTCAATCTTGGCAGTCTGGCTTGACAACCAAAGCCTACCCAATTGGCACCGTATCATCGCTGACAGTTAGAGGCGTCCCGGATATTGCTGCCAACGCAGATCCAAACACAGGTTATACGTTCTATTGGGGAAACTCAAATACATTTAGCCAATATGGCGGAACCAGTGCGGCTGCTCCGTTGATTGCAGGACTCATTGCCAGGATCAATCAATTGACCGGTAAACGCATTGGGTTTGCTAATACACTATTTTATGCAAATCCCAGCGCATTTTATGACATCACCTCGGGTGAAAATGCTGTTGTAATATCAACCGGATACAGCGCCACAACCGGCTGGGACGCCGTAACTGGCCTAGGAGTGCCCAACGGATCAAATCTCTTCCGATTGGTCAATACCGGTGCGGTCTATCCAATCAATAATTTTGGAACACGCCCTGCTTCAGGACCGGTGTGGCCAAGAACAAGCACCGGCACAAGAACAAATTAATTCTGGTAAATAATTCATGTTTAATCACCCTTACATATGTTTGAGCACAGATAATCAGCTTGATGACAATGACATCATGGGCTGGTTCAAGGCCGTTTCAGAAGATGGCCCGCCCGGCATAATAGCATCAACTGAGTTGCAGCCCAACAACAAACCGCAGAGATTTTACTATAGAAAAATAGGCAACATGCATAGATACTGTGTTGTTCTATGTAGAGATTTGGAAGGTGATGAGGCTAATAAAATAGCCCAAGCAGCCGGCTCAACGATACCTGAAGATGATTTCGAAATCACCTGGAGCCAGCATCCGCAAAATAATACCAAACAAGAAATCATCAAGGAAGATTTGTTAAAAGCAATCGCTCTTGAAGCAGCCAAGCGCAATCATTCACGTTGGCTGAACAGAAAAATAAACGAAGGTTGGAGATTCGGGCAAACCTTCAGCAGCAGAGGCAAGGTAAGTCCCATGTGCAGGGACTGGGAAGCATTGTCTGAAAAATACAAGCGCGCCGAATATCACCGAATGACAAGCCTTTTGGAAATTCTAAATGAGATGAATTTGAGTTTCTCAGCCAAAAAACGCTAATATTAATCATGGAAATGATTACACAACAAGAATTACGTACAGCAGTCAAAGACCTGCACGATATGGCAGAAAAAACCAAGCTTGCCGGCGATCTCATGTCAGGTAAAATAGATCCGTTGGTTTATAAAAATTATTGCTATCAATTGTATCTCATTGCCGATGTGATAGAGTCAAACGTCCGATTACCCGTCGGACTGCGTCGCAAATTGTTGTTAATCGACGATATGGTGGATCTACCATCGGGTGCTGTTCAAGCATGCCCATCAACAATCGAATATGTTGATTATCTATCCAGGCAGTACAAGCCGGAACTACACGGTCAGTACAAAGGACACATTTATACCCATTATCTTGGATGGCTATACGGCGGTCAGATGATAGCAAAAAACATTTCTCTGCCAACGCATCATTTAAAATTTGATAACGTAAAAGCGTGTGTTGATTATGTCAGGGATAAGGTCTTGGTTTATCTAACCGATTACGACAAAACCGAGGCACGCAAAGCGTTTGAATATACACTTAAAATATATCAAGAACTTTATGAATTGCATTGATACGGTTGACAGCATAGCTAGAAGATTACTGCATGTAATCCAGAATCAGCACGATGCGTATGCAATAGACACCCATGATTACGGATGGGAAAATTACAGATATCGCAGTCCTAAATTTAGATTAGGACATGTACAAATTTTCAAACAACAGAAATTTGCTGCAATACATTGCTGCGTGTTTCCGCATTACAATGATCCGGCTCCAATTTATGGATTTGATGTTGTGGCCGGTGAAAATAAAATAACCGGTGTTTTTATGGACCTTAGCCCAATCGTCGCGCCAACTAAACCATTCACCGAAATAAACATAGGTCGCATACGGGATCGCCCCGAATGGGGCGATATATTTTCGCCACATTGGCTTGCATGTCGGCCATCGATGGAAGAAATGCATGAAATCGGCAATGAAGCTGTAAGGGTACTGACCTGCTATCTCTCCACGCTGGGAGATATAGCTGACCGAGATGCTGTGATAACAGGTCAAAATCATTACTGCATGCAACAACAGCGCAATCAGCACACACGGCGAGCGTTGTCAAACATCCTCGGAGAAACCGGTGCAGATGACTACATGAGCAAGATTTTGTTTCCTACAATTTGACTTTACCACTTTGTGCTTACATAAATACATTGTAATCGATGTGATATCGGTTGCAATGGTAGCGAAGACCTAGAGGTGATTCTAGGCATGTGATAAAACCAAAGGAGGAAAACATGAATCTACCCAATCCGTTCCCTGGCATAGCAGTGAATGCAGCCGCAGCAGGCCAAGTTTCAACCCCAACACCAGAAAATTATAAATTCAAGAAAGCTGGCAAGAATGGCACGCTTATTACCATTGTGCTGGATGAAAGCGGCAGCATGAATAGCTGCTGGGATACAACCATCTCAGGCTTTAATGAATTTGTACAAGGTCAGCGCAGCGCGGAAGCCAGCGCAGGAGCAGGATATCTGACCCTTATCAAGTTTGATAGTCCACATATCAAAACCGTTTTCAACAATCGTCCACTAAATGAAGTTCCGCTGCTAGACAGGAAGAACTACACTCCAAATGGCGGAACCAATCTGCTTGACGCCATTGGCAATGCTATTGAGTCAGTTAACACGGTGCTATCTGCCAGCAAAAAGAAGGACCGCCCCGGCGTCATCATCACCATCATGACTGATGGTGCCGAAAATGCATCAACCAGATACAACAATGAAAAGATCAAGGCAATGGTTGCAGCGGCAGAAAAAGCTGATTGGACCTTTACTTTCCTTGGTGCAAACATTGACGCATTTGCGGTAGGCAGCACTTTTGGTATGAACGCCAGTAACAGCGTGAATTACAGCACTAACAACATGACAGCCACGATGACTGCCCTTAGTGAAAGCACATCGCGCATGCGATTTGCAAAAACCGCTGGAGTAAGCACGGCTGACCTTTATGCCCAGGGCCTTTATACGTCCTCTGAGCTAAAAAGCATGAAGGAGTGATCCAAAATGTTTGATACCACAAGACAATATGAGCTTACTGTTCGGCCTTTGGGTAGAAATCCAGCGGATGAATACTTCCATAATGGTGCAATCTGGATCGAAGGGCGAGAAGGCAATAGCTATACCATCGATTTGACCAACAGATCCAACCATCGGGCACTGTTTATCCTCAGCGTGGATGGTCTCGATGTGCTGGAAGGTAAGCCCGCTGGGCTGGACAGCCAGGGATATGTGATTCCTGCAGGTCAGACCATTTCCGTCCCCGGATGGAAGGTGAATGACCAGCAGGCTGCTGAGTTCTTCTTCAGCCGCAGCAGAGAAAGCTATGTCAACAGCATAGGCGGATCTACCACCAATACAGGTGTTATAGGTGCCATGGTATTCCAAGAATATCAAGATCCAGCAATCAGCCCGTTTGACATTGTTAGGTATTACAGTGGTAATTCTACTAACCATAATACACGCATGTATTCTCCAATCGTTCCTAACAATACATGGATTAACAACAGTCTATCCGCTGGTACGCCAATAAATTCTGCAACAGTTCAAGCTGCTGTGGCAAATAATGCAATGAACGAAGCTTACCCTTGTGTTGGCGAAGTAAAAACCAGCGGAGGTATTTTAAGACAAAACTATGTAAGCCAAGAAGTTGGCACAGGTTTTGGTAATGCTACAGAGTGGCAAACGGTATCAACCCAATTTAGGCGCAATAATCCTACCCAACCAGACACGATCATGGCCATCTATTACAATACCGCAAGGAACTTGGAAAAGATGGGCATTAGGCTCCGTAGAAAAAACGACGTACAATACAAAGCCAATCCATTTCCAGCATACTCATCAACCTCACCGGGGTGCCCAACACCACCGGGTTGGAAACCGTAATATAAAGGCGGAGGGATATTAACCCCTCCGCCAAACTCTTTATTGCTATACCCATTACAGGCACAACACTATTCAATCTACTTACAAGATGACCTGTTATAGTGGTAATTGGCAACCACTTGCGGAAGGGACGGTACCCCGTCAGGAACGCAAAAATATGAGCGCATCATCCGCTCGACCGGGAAGTATCGACTGTCCTTATGGTGAAAATATCTCCAGTCCGAGCCCGGTATAGTCTGACCAAGTAAAGGAATAGGTCATCAAAATCATCGCGCTATGTGAAGCATAGCATACTAACGGATCGCTCTATCTACCATTGATAACGATCAAGAGCATGCAAGGTTGATCGGTTCCCTTGTGTGTTTTCCGCTGCTGAACATTGAGTTCAGGATGTGCATGTGATGCTGGTACCGGGCAACCGCCAGCGATTTAAAAAAAAATCAAGCATGAAAACTGGTCTGTGATTACTGCCTGTACGCAGAGTTTTTCATAAAACATTCTCCTTCGCTAACGCGAGGGAGATATGGTCTATGAACCCAACCAACCGCAAAAGTCCTAGAAGAAGAAAGATATCTGCATCACAGGCAACAGTATCTTATAATCAACTCACGCAAGATCGCCCAAACTATCAGGAGATACATATGTTACCCACACAAAAAATCGCAGTAATTGGTTCAGGAATCGCTGGTATAACAGCAGCCTATCAGCTAGCCCGCAGAGGACACAGCGTAACTGTCTTTGACAAGGAACGATACCCCGCAATGATGACCAGCTATGCCAATGGAGGGCAGCTGAGCGTGTGCAATAGCCAAACATGGAACACCTGGAGCAACATGGCCAAGGCAATGGCATGGCTCTTCAAGAAAGACGCTCCTTTGTACATCAGTCCCTCCATGGATCTTGATAAGATACAATGGCTATATCACTTTTTCGTCACCACCGCCAGGGGTCAATTTGAAAAAAATACCGCAGAGACCATTCGCCTAGGATTGGCCAGCCGCTGGGAGCTGCTTGAAATAGCAGCAACAGAAAACATAAGTTTTGATCATGTAAGCAAGGGCATACTGCACATTTATACCAACCGCAAGAGCTTCACCTCCGCGTTTGACAGCGAGCGCATCATGCTCGCAAATGGCTGCGAGTGGCACATAATAAACCCGCAGGAGTGCATGCGCCTAGAACCATCATTGTCTAATCAACCTGCATTGATAGGTGGTGTTTACACCAAAAGTGACAGCACGGGCGATATACACATGTTTGTTAATTCACTTGCTGATGTGTTGCAAAGGAAATACAACGTGGCCTTTTGTTTTGACCACGATGCAAATGATGTCAATGTAAGTGATCACGGGGTTGTCATCAAGGACACCGCGTTTGACAGGGTGGTGGTGGCTGCCGGTGTGCAGAGCCGAATGCTCAGCAAGAAGTTTGGCGATAATTTTCCAATCTATCCTGTCAAGGGTTACAGCATAACGGTTTACCTGCTTGATGATCGCAGCCGCGCCGCTGCCCCTTGGGTGAGCCTGTTGGATGAGGATGCAAAAATAGTCAGTTCCAGGTTAGGACCAAATCGCCTCAGGGTGGCAGGTACGGCTGAACTATCAGGTTATAACCTTGATATCAAGCAGGAAAGGCTACAGCCGTTGCTCAACTGGACTCGCAATTGGTTTCCGGATATAGATACCAGATCATATCGTCCATGGGCCGGTTTGCGACCAATGATGCCCAACATGATGCCCATCGTTGGCCCGGGCAAACATCCCCGCGTATGGTATCATACCGGTCATGGACATTTGGGTTGGACCCTATCGGCAGGTACCAGCGTGGATCTCGCAAACATGATGGAAAACGGTTGACATGCATGAAATTCATGCTATTGTAATGGCTGAAACACCGAGGGATGATACCATGAAAACCGCTGCTGATGTTGTTTTGGCCCTGGAGGCTACGTCCGGACGTCTTGATAAGGAGCGCATCGTGCAGGCCGCCTGGGACGCTGGTATCCTGGAGTTTTTCCAGGGTGCGCTCATGAGCCTGGATGCGCTACGCACCTATGGGGTCAAAAAAGTGCCATTGATTGAAGGTGCGGATGATCCAAACTTTTTATCTGGCCTTACATGGGACAAGTTTGTGGACATTGCTGGCAAGCTTGAGGCTCGCCAGCTGACTGGAAATGCAGCTCGCGATGTTTTGCGCGCTGCTGCGTCAGCAGCATCGGCAAAGGATTGGAACGGTTTTTACAGGCGTGTGCTGCTGAAGGATCTAAAATGTGGTGTCACCGAAACCACCATCAATAAAATACTGGAAAAAAATGGTGACAGCGCGGCTCCATATATCATTCCGGTGTTTTCTTGCCAGCTGGCCAAAAATGGCGAAGACCATCCAAAGAAAATGTCAGGACCAAAGCTGCTGGATATCAAGCTTGATGGGGTTAGGATCATCAGCATCCTTGATAAGGAAAAGAATACTGTTACCCAGTACAGCCGAGATGGACGTTTGAATGAAAATTTCCCGCATATCGCTGCACAACTGGCCAAACTGCTGCCCTCCATCACAACCAGCATGGTATTTGATGGCGAAATGGTCAGCCGTTCATTCCAAGCCCTGATGAAACAACTGAAACGCAAGGATGATGTTGATACAACTGATGCCAAGCTGGCGCTGTTCGACTGCTTGCCATTGTCGGATTTCCTTGCAGGCGAATGCACGCTAACGCAAACGCAACGCCATGCTGCATTGGTTGAGTTTCAGCCCTTGCTGGCGCAGATCAGCAACGGCAGCGTTTATGTCGTGCCCAAGCTTTCGGTGAATCTCAGCACTGAGTCAGGACAGATCACGTTCAAGGAGTTCAATCGTGATACGGTTGCAGCTGGTTATGAGGGTATCATGATCAAGGATCCCCAGGCTACCTATCGTACCAAACGCACGGATGCTTGGTTGAAGATCAAACCCTTCATCACGGTTGATCTTGCCATCGTTGCGGTTGAACCAGGCGAACCTGGTTCAAAATTTGCCAACACCATGGGCGCTGTTTTGTTTGAAGGCGAGGACCAGGGGCGTAAGATCCGTGTCAGCGTTGGCAGCGGATGGAGAGATGATCTACGAAACGCGATCTGGGCCAATCGTTCGTTGGTGATTGGTAGGATCTGTGAGATCAAAGGTGATGCACTGACCCTAAACCAGAGCAGCGATGACGTATATAGCCTGCGTTTCCCTGTCTTCATGCAGTTTCGAGGCTGGGAACCCGGGGAAAAGATCTAATGTGCGTCGCGTTCGTGAATGAATTTTCTGATGACGTCAAGCAGCTAGCGCTTGACTGCGTTTATGACAAAAATCTATACGATAAACACAGCGATCACATGCTGGTGTATGCTGCATTCGTAGATAACGAGGTACAAAATTATCTACATGTTCTGGCAAAATGTGAATGGGATACAACATGGGCGTCGCTTGTATGGGATCACAAATGATGCATGATGAAACATTTGAGGGATATCCAAGACCCGATCTCATCCAGTACGTGATGGATTCATCCGTTGTCATTCCTGAGGAAAAGATGCAACACCATGACGACATGGTCCAGTGGCTGACTGAGAAATTTGAAGAGCCGCGTGCAGGTGATATTTTATGGGAAGCAATGGAAGGCCACCTGGACTATTTTGAAGGTGCTTGGTGCTTTCTACACGGTTATCAGCCTAGCTCACTGGTTTGGTTTGCCAGGAAGCAGGATCGCACGCTTTTTTCATTGACATGGTTATAAGGTAGACAAATACCATGGGAAGATTTATAGAAATAACCGCATTGAAAGATCACCAAGCATCCGAATGGGCGATTCCTAGGAATTTGTTGGTATTTGACCAACGAGAGCCGCGTTGGCCAAATGATTTGTTTCCCTATGAGCATACAATAAACGATTTTTTCTTACAAGATGGGAAGATCAAGGTAGCAATCCGTAGATTTTGCGAAAGAAGCTGTCAGGGAGACGTGGCGGTGGAAAATATCTATACCAATAACGGATATAGATCATCATGGAGATTTTGGTTTGAGCTTGACACTGACCAAAAAATGTTTTATGATGCATGGCAAAATCTCATACTGGAATCAATCTAATGACGCAGCGCATAGGATTTGCATGCAAATACATGCTTAACTCTGATGTCAAGAAATCCAAAGCCATCCTAGAATCTGAACGTGCGGTTAACACCGGCAGCACAACAGTTGCATGGCTCAATCGCCAGCCAAGGGCAGCGGCCGAATTGAAGCTCTGGCAGGTCGCAAAGCACAATCTAACCAGTGTGCAAGGTGTTTTGAAGCTGGTAGCAGGCATGGATCCATGCCTGCGCATGATGCGCTTGTCTAGCGATCTGTTACCAATGTATACCGAAGCAAACTGGGGTTATTTTTGGCAACAGCCGGATGTTAAAAGATTTTGCGAAAGAGAATTTGCTATAATTGGCGATTTTGCCCGCGCACATGACATTAAATTGAGCTTCCATCCCGGACAATTCTGTGTTTTGGCCAGCTCTGATGACCAAATAGTTGAACGTAGCATTGCCGAATTTGAATATCATGTGGACATGGCGCGCATGATGGGCTATGGTGCCACATGGCATGATCATGGTTTCAAGATCAATGTCCACATTTCGGGCCGAGAAGGTCCGTTTGGTGTTCTTGGTGCACTCCACGTAATGACGCCCGAAGCACGCAATCTTATTACAATTGAAAATGACGAAAATAGCTGGGGAATTGACGCAAGTCTTGAGCTGGAAAAGCATGTTGCGTTGGTTCTTGACATACATCATCACCTGCTGCACAGCAGCGGCGAGTATATCAAACCATCAGACGATCGCTGCAAGCGTATCTTTGATAGCTGGCGCGGGGTAAGACCAACCATACATTATAGTCTCAGCCAGGAAGAGCTCATCGGGCAGCAATCACAAGCTGGATTGCCCAACTGGGACCAGGTGTTAGCCAAGCATAGCAAGGCCAAGCTGCGTGCTCACAGCAATGATGCGTGGAATGAGCATTTTAACCAATGGGCACTTGAATTCTGGCCCTATGCTGACATCATGGTCGAAGCTAAATTCAAGAATCTCGCTAGCCATAGGTTGCTCATGCAAGCTGTTGCCTAGTCGCTAAATAAGGCTACATTATTTGGAGACTGCAATGAATCTTGGCCAGCTTAGTAATCCAGTTATAGCCTTAATTACGCCGCGTATGCCTATTGATATGGATGCGGTATCGAGCCTCAGTCCGGAGATTGCACGCCATCTCAATGCGTTGTGTAATCTCTGCGATCACATACCAAATAGCGATAATCTTAAGGGTCAAATAGAAGACCTAAAATCACTTTTTGCTACCTATGTGCCCATGCAGGACAATATGTTGGAAAAGGATGCAGTAGCAGAAGGCGTTGTGTATCGGGTTGATGACGAGGACCCAATGAATAAAAGCGAAATCAAAATACTTGGTGGTGCAGGCCGTTATTCCATGGCAGGTCTTCGTAACAAAGCGGCGCGTGAAGCGGCACAGCTAGCAGACGATCTATCCGGCAAATATGTTGATTACAAGGGTGCAGCCCATGCGGTAAAACAGGTCGCCAACACCATAAACACCATGGTAGCAGCACTTGAAGAGCTATCAGAATATGAATCAGAACCATATCTTGAAGAACAAATGGTCAGGCACGACGCCCTTAAATCCGTTGGTATGTTGCGCAACGAACTGGTAAAATACGGTCGTACCGGTAAACCGTTGACGGATGAAGCTGTTAATAAAATAATGCAGGATGTGCTGAATAAAACCGAGCACACTGATATTAACAGCCTGTTACAAACATGGAAAAGCAGTAAAGCAGGCCTAACCCCGTTGCAATGGGCCCGTCAATCACCTGATATACATGATAAAACCATACATAATACCCAAGTCAATGCACCAATAGATGAGAGCGTTCGCGATCTCTGCGTGATTGAAATGTACGAAACCATGAAAGTTGGCCTTGGAGACCGTGCCTGGGTGGCAATTTCGAAACGTCTCAAGGCCGAAGGACATGATCCTGGGTTGATCGAGGCAGTTATAAATCGTGCAATTGTGCTGTGCTCAGGTGCCTAATTGCGTGTTTTTCTATGTAGCGTTTTTATATCCTGCTGAACCATAAATAACAACAGCTACATAAGGGATAAGGCGTACCAATGCGTGCTAGAGAACTTTTTGAAAAAACCCTAAAAGGTGCTGATCTTCCATTTGGTTCCAGAGAAGCCTTGCCTCCGTCAATGGTTGTACCTGATCTGGAGCCAAACTACGAATACTATCGCCTGCTCACGGCACTGGCTGGTATGCCAGATGACGATGCCATACCTTTAAACAGCGTGTTAAAAGATAAGCCACTTATCATTCCATATACCAAAATAGAACATGATCATGTTATGAAGATATTGTCCAAAATGGACAAAAATCCACAGCCACTTACAAAAGCCCCGAGCATTGAAACTGATGATGTTCACAAAATCAGTCCCGTAAGAACATTCAAGGACTACAAATAATGCGTATTAAAGAACTTTTAGAAGGTTATAAAACTCCGCCGCTGCGCCTTGATGTTAAGGATACATTACCGCCAACGGTTACCATACCTGAGCTACCTAACAGCAATGGCTATGATCAATACAGATATCTATTGAACATGGCTGCGGCTGAAGCAGTGGCCCGCGGAGAGGTAAAAGTTGATCAAGAAAGTTCATTTAACCAATCCATTACAGTGGTGTGTTACGCACCACAAGAAATGGAAATCGTTAAGAAAACAGACGAGCTAATGGGTGTCAAACACCAGGTCATGGTTGCAACCGCAAGCCGCGAGCCTAGATGGGTAAATTCGCAAAGCACCGTTAGGGCATTTAAGGATCTGGACCGCTAGCAACCAAAATTGTGCTTGATTTTGCGTTCATGTTGTGCTAAAAGTACAAATGTACTATTCTAAGGAGCGCAATCATGGGTGGTAATGTCTTTGAGGGCAGGACTGCTTGCATCAAACGAGAGAATATAACCCCAACTATTGACTCTTATTTTTCAGAGCTTGCACGTATTTTCCCAAATAAGTCAACAATCTTCAATGTTAACCATTTCCAACCCGTAGGGTCGGTTGGTAAAAAAGCTGAGTCAGGCGATATCGATCTTGCGATAGATACGACTTCCATCCTTGATGCGGACATGAGTGCGTCTTCCATCATCCAATGGGGTATGAATCCAACAGATGTTGATGCTGAGTATGTTATTTTAGAAAAACGTGCAAGAACCTCAACGCCATCGCAACTTCGTATGAAAGCGTTCCTAAAGATCCTTTCAGCTTATGTAAACGAACATTCAAATACGATCCTTTTCAACCATAAGAAAACAACAGACGGCAATTTATTCAGCTGTCATCCACAGATTGATCAATATGGCAATCTTCTTGGCGTTGATGTACAGATTGATTGGATGATTGGAGACCTCAAATGGCTGAAATTCTCCTATTATTCCGCTCCAATGCCGACCGGGTCCAACGTAAAAGGCCTGCATCGTACACAGCTGATGCTGGCTGCATTCAAGGTAGCCAATCTTTCATTCAACCATGTGAATGGTATAAAGGACAAGGAAACGGGTATGGTATTGGCCACCGATCCTAAGCTAGCCTTGCAAATCCTTAGCTCCCGTTTGGGAATAAATCTCACAGAGTCGGATGCTGAAAATTACTACATCCTGCATGAGGTACTGCATAAAGGGTTAAGCCATGATCACTACTGCACGCTAATCGATATCTATTTTAAGATATTGGACTCAACACGGGCAGACATACCAGACGATCTGCAGGCTTATTGGCTAGCCAAAAGGCATGCGCTGGATCTAACCGGTAAGTTTCTACCCGATAACTCTAAATTAAAGGATTATGCCTAATGTCTGGGGTTGCAGGTGCTACTAGAATTAAATCTAGAATCGATTTTTGCCAATTTATTGATAGTTATAGCAAACTGATTGAACAATTCCCGGGGTTTGTTAGCCTTCGCGCATCAGGAAGCTTCAATTCAGATAGCTCAAAGCAGGATTTTGGTGATATTGACCTGATCGTGCATATCGACTCTACAAAACCAAAGCCCGCTTTAAAGAAAGACATGCAAAAGTTCTTTGAGGCCCAATCTGATAGTGTTATCGTACCGTTTACGTCCCAGAAATATAACGGTAAACGCAGCTATAACAGCGGTGAAATTGTTACCGTGCGGTATTTTGACCCAAATCTGGGTTACAGCGTGCAAATTGACAATATCATTGCGTTAGATGCAAATGAAGCTGATTTTAAACAACATTTTTTAGATTTTACAGCAACAAAACAAGGGCTAATCTTAGGATTGGTTAAAATCTCCACTGTTGAAACAGAGCCAAAAGAACTTTTTGCTAGACTTGGAATTGATATCGCAGTATTAGATCCTGGGGGACTTATACATGTTGAAGCCCCATTTGGAAGTGACTATGATCAAGAATATGAGTTCAATCTCAGTAGCAGTGAATTGCAATTGAGAAAAGTAACATATGTACATAGTTCATATGCACAGGCATATAGAACAGTGATCTGGAAATCACAACGCATACAAGATTTGGCTTCATTGCTGTATCAGTATGATTTGAATGCTGATTTTGATTCACTTTTGTTGCAATCAAAAACCACAGTTCATAATTCTCGAAGTTTTAAGCGCATCCCTGGTGTGTTCACCAGCATGATTAGCGTTAAATCTGGCGAGGTTGGTACCAAAAAAGGTGATGAAAAGACACTGGCCATTAAAAAAGTGCAGTCAACTTTTGCGGAGATTGCGTAAATGCAAGGAAAAACCGTTGTCATTTATCCAGGAAGATTCCAGCCCTTCCATCGAGGACATGCTGCAATGTATTCGCTACTGGGCATGTGTTTTCCCTACGCCGATCGTTGGATTGCCACCAGCGGAAAAGTTGGTCCGGATAGTCCTTTTAATTTTGAGGAGCGTAAATCGCTTGCACAGTTGGCTGGAATACCCGGCGATCGCATTGCAGAAGTGAAAAATCCATATATCGCCAGCGAGATATTGGCAAACTACGATGCAACAACGGACCATGTTGTCTTTGTTGTAAGTGAAAAGGACGCCAATAGGTTAAAATTTGGTGTCAAAAAAGATGGATCTCCGACATATCTGCAAGAATGGCAACAAAACGTAGAAATGAAGCCGTTTGATACCAAAAATGGTCATGCATATGTGACCATAATGCCGGTTGTGCCCTTTGAAGTTGCAGGTGATACAGTATCAAGTGCAAGTGAAATACGTACCATGCTGGCAGATGAATCAAAAAAACAGCAGGTGATTGAGAATTTATATGGCGATAATGCTGGCCGGGCTGCGAGCATTATCGCCATGCACTTTTAGTTCAAGCCTGCCGAACAAAATAGTGGATTCGATTGCTTGTTTTTCCGAAATAATCCTCGCAGCACTTGAGTACAACATCGTTATCAAATGTTTTGCATGAAAATACATCTAGATAGAATGCCGTGCCGCCGTTGCCGTCATCTTCCACATAATGGCAGCAAATGTTTGACGTTTCGATGAGCTGTACCAATGTTATACCTGCCTTGTTACCGCTGCCAAAGCTAACAACCTGGGGCTCGCCAAATGCCACCATATCGATGCGTTTGACAAGGTCCTTGGCAAATTCTGTAACGTTTGCAATGCTGCTAATGGCTTCTAGTTTTGGTCCTGCAGCATCAACTGCCAAATGGTATCCCCAATAATTGCTCATATCATGTATTCTCCTTTGATGTACAATTGGTGTAGGCGGTATTTATAAGGTGTATTTGTGAAATATGCAATGTATGATAAATATCGCACATGTAAAAGGTTACCGGCAATGAAACTATTTGATTTTCTCAATAATAATCCAATCCGTGAGAATGACATCCAAGTCAAACCGGATCACCCACCTTACCCCGGCCAAAGTTCCGGCCGGTTGAAAAAGTTTGTCAAGCGTCATTACGGCGGAAAAATGTCCTGTGCAAAAGCAATACGGGTAATAAATGACCCTGATGCAAATAATTTCTACAAAAAGCGCGCCGTTTGGTACAAAAATTTGCATTGCAATGGACGCAAGCAAATCCGGGAAGACGACAACACCGCAGCACTGACTATTTTTGACATTGACGATACCTTAATGCGAACATCTGCGTCCGTGTTTGTAAAAAAACCAGATGGTACAAAACAGAAGCTTAGCTCAGCTGAATTTAACCAATACAAGTTAGAACCAGGTGAAGAGTTTGATTTTGGACAGTTTAGGGATGCAAAACTTTTTAGAAATACCAGCAAACCAATTGAAAATCTCTGGCGTACGGCCCAAACGATCCTATCCAACATAGGCCTGCGGCCAAATTCTCGTGTTGTCATTGTAACTGCACGGGGTGATATGGATGATAAGGATGAATTTCTGCGTGCATTTGAAGACCATGGATTGGACATGAGCAAGATACATGTTTTTAGGGCAGGTAATCTCAATGCCGGAAGCTCTGCAGAAAATAAAAAAATCATAATACGTCATTTGCTCAAAGATGGCCAGTTCACTGAAACTAGATTGTTTGACGATCATCAGGACAATTTGCGTGCTTTTCTGAGCCTTAAGGAAGAATTTCCCGATATAACATTTGAAGCCTATCCTGTTGGTGCATCTGGTACGATCGGCACTCCAATTATTGTTTAATTGCGGCGTTGGATGTTATTTTTAATCCATATGTTTGGAGATAAGCATGCCATTGCTGATTGCACACCGAGGACTGGTTGACGGTCCTGATATCAACAAAGAAAACACCGTTTCAGCCATATCGTCAGCCAGACAGGAAGGTTACGATGTTGAAATTGACGTTTGGTACCACAATGGATCTTGGTGGTTAGGACACGACGGACCGACCACGCCTGTAGAATTTGAATGGTTGATGGGCATGGACAGGGATGATGGTATTGATACACACCATGTGTGGATACATGCCAAAAGCATAAAAACCTTGTATCAATTACAAGCGCAAGAATGGCCAGGACATGTATTTTTCCACGAAAATGATCCGGTTGTATTAACAAGTTCTCGGTATATGTGGACCTTTCCTGGCCAAGAACTTACGCCCTTGAGCATTTGCGTAATGCCGGAAAATACAGATGTGATAAATCATTGTCGAGAACTGGATGTGTACGGATTCTGTTCGGATTGGATACACAAAATAGACAAGGATTTGCACCGATAGGCATCCGGTAAATATTTGATATCAACTGGGGCAATAGATGCAAACCATATTAGTAGCAGGTGTTCTTAATCAACCGTTTGGCAGTTGGCCTTCGGCAAGCCAGAGTGACGACGGAGTTATATGGACGCAGATGTCCGCTCCATTTGCAGTGAACGATTTTTGTACAGCGTTGGCAACAGATGGGACCACCACAGCGGTTTCAAACCAGAGAGGATATCTATCAGCAACCACGGATATGTTTAACTGGACACAGGGTGAGATAAATGATGGTTTTGGAACCACTGACCTAGCACAGGCCGTGGATGCAAATTCAAATCCGCACTGGCTGGCGGTAGGTAGTTACAACTACATAAACGGATACGGCCCATATCCTGCACAAACAACGGTAGCACAGATATACAGGTCCGGCTCTGCCACCTCCCTATGGGAGATGGTTTGGACACATCCAAACAATAACAGCGAATTTTACCAAGTTGCATATTTTCAATCAGCACCAATAATTGACGCTGAGATTGATAATGTATGGGTAACAGTTGGCAATGATGGTCTTGGTCAAGGCAATGCATATTATAGCCTTGATTATGGATTATCCTGGACACCGGTGTTGGTTCCATCCGGCGTAGGTATAATATACAGCGTCAACACCTATACTTTAGACAACACAACAGTTTGGATATGGGGATGTTCTGGTAAAATATTCGTATCGTCGACGCTTCAATCGTCAAACTGGTCTGAAGTGTTGGTAAACGGTAATGATAACATTATTGGCATCACTGTTGATGCAAATAATGTCATGGTTTTAAACGGTGTGAATAATCTTTACATTACATTTGATGGAATAGAATATTCAACATTTAACCAACCTGGTTATGTTTTTAACAATGTTGCGGTTTTTCAATACGATTCAAATTATAGATGGTTGGCGTTTGCTCGCAGTAACCTTACCCAATACACTATGTGGTACACGGACGATTTAAAAACCTGGATCCCAATAAACAACGGCATAGAAGTGCAGGGTTCTGCCATAAACGCTTGATTGACACTGCCAGGATGTAAAACGCATGCTTGTTCTATATAACAAGAGGAGAACATAGCATGTCAATAGGTTCACTATCAAGCGGAGACAAGGCCCGGCTACAGAGTCTGATTAATGAAGGTGTTCAGGCAATGGTAGACATTGCAGCAATGAAGGATGGTCTTAAGGAGACTATAGAAAACATTGCAGAGGAACTGGACATTAAAAAATCGGTGCTCAATAAGGCAATAACCATTGCGTTTAAGAACAGCCAAAACAAGGACAAGCTTACCGAAAGCCGCGAAGAGCTTGACGAAGTTGAACAGGTTCTCATGGCAGCCGGTAGGGCCTAATACTACATGGCCAAATGGATCTTTATAACAGGCGGATGTGGTTACATTGGTAGCCACGTTGCTGCGCAAATCAAGGACCAAACCGACTATTCGGTAATGCTGATTGATCGCCGAGCCAAGCAACTGACACATACCACCCGATTTTGCGATATGGTAGCAGACGAAGATTTTGCAAGTCCGGTTGTGCGAGATGCAATACGAGACTATTGCCCAGAAGCTATAGTGCACCTTGCGGCTGACAGTACAATCGGACCAAGCATGATCAATCCAGCAAACACTTGGAACAATAACGTGGCAAAGACCCTGTCTTTGCTGGAATGCTGTGCCAACAGCAATGTGCGCAATTTTATATTTGCTAGCTCAAGCAGCGTTTATGCAGATCAAGAATTTGCCGTGGACGAAACCAGTCCGTTAGCTCCGTATAGTCCCTATGCGTCAACTAAAATGGTTGGCGAAATGATGCTAAAGGACTGGTACGGTGCCCATGGCTTGCGCAGCGTTAGTTTTAGGTTTTTTAACGTGGCTGGATCGCATAACAGATACGATTTAGGCGAACTTAATGGTAGCTCTCATCTGTTGGCCAAGATAATGGAATCGGCCGTGCATGGCACGGATTTCACGGTGTTTGGCAAGGATTGGGCAACCGCTGATAAAACCGCAATACGCGATTACACGCATGTTCTGGACATTGCAGACGCAATCGTCAAGGCGATAACCTGGTTGCCAACCAATCCCGGTGCACATGTGATGAATCTAGGTGGCGGCCAGGGTTACAGCGTGCAACAGGTGATTGATACGACGGAAATGCTGATTGGCAAAGACCTACCATATCGGTACGGTCCTCGCAGGGATGGCGACTCTGCAATGAGATTCTCAAATAATGCCAAAGCACTTGGATTGCTTAATTGGAAGCCCATGCACTCTTTAAATGAAATGATATTAGATAGCTATAAGTGGTATAGCAGCCAAATGTATCAGTCTCTTACACAAGCAAATATAAGATACAGCTAATATCTTGCTATCAACCGATAGCAAAGCTAACATGATATATTGCCAGGAGACACAAGAATGTATATCGATGCCTTTTTAGAACGAGAAAAAAATCAAATCCTGGTTGTTGAAAGAAACAAAGCTGGTAAGCGTATATTCAACGTCCATAATACCAAGTATTCTGTTTATTGGCCGGGACCACGTGGAAAGATACCAAACATACATGGAAATCTCTGCGAAAAATTCCAAACAAGCAAGCTAAAGGAATTTACTCGAGAGATCAACATGCTGCCTAAAAACAGCTTGCATGAGAGTGATATCAATCCTATTTTCCGTTGTTTGTATGATAATTATAAGAATGCCCCGTCACCTGAGCTACACGTTGGGTTCTTCGATATTGAGGTGGACTTTGACCCTTTGCGGGGTTTCTCAAGTCCAGACGATGCGTTTTCACCAATCACCGCCATTTCAGTATATTTGGCATGGATGCAACGCAATTTCACTATGGTTATCAAACCAAAAGGAATGTCGCAGGAAACAGCTGAAGAGATCGTTGCAAAATTTGAAGACACCGTGCTTTGCGAAAGCGAAAAAGAATTACTGGAAATATTCCTTGATCTGATAGATGATGTGGATATTTTAAGCGGATGGAATTCAGAAGGCTTTGATATACCCTACATCCACAACAGAATCGTGCAGGTATTGGGTAAGGAAGAAACCCGTAGATTGTGTTTATGGGGCAAGTTTCCCAAGCGTAGGGAATATGAGGCGTATGGAAGAGAAACCATAACCTACGATTTGGTAGGACGCATACACATGGATTACCTACAGCTTTATCGCAAGCACACATACCATGAAATGCATAGTTATCGCTTGGATTTCGTTGGCGAATACGAAGTTGGAGACAAGAAAACACACTATGAAGGTAGCCTAGATTCGTTATATAACAATGATTTTGAAAGATTTATCGAATATAACAGGCAGGACGTACTGCTGTTGGTTAAGATCGACGCAAAAAATAAGTTCATCGATCTTAGCAATAATCTTGCACATGAAAATTGTGTTCTGTTGGCCACCACAATGGGTGCAGTTGGTCTCATAGATCAGGCCATCGTAAATGAAGCATGGGATCTTGGTTTCATCGTACCAAATCGTAAAAGGGATGATTTCCGCAACGACTCCGGATCAAGTGATGACGATGATGAAGAGATAAACATAAACGGTGTGGTGGGTGCGTATGTTGCGGATCCAAACCCTGGTATGCATGATTGGATTGGCGGTGTCGACATCAACAGCCTGTATCCTTCGGCAATCCGTGCCCTTAACATGAGTCCTGAAACGATTATTGGACACATACGGCCGGAAAGCACTGACAAGCTTATTACCAAGCGCATGCGCGATGAAAAGAAAAGCTTTGCAGACGCATGGAACGGCATGTTTGGCACGCTTGAGTACAACCAGGTCATGAACCAGGATCTAACGCCGGTTACGGTTGATTTTGAGGATGGATCGACCTCAACCGTATCCGCAAGTGAGCTTTACGATTACGTGTTCAACAGCAGTAAAAAGCTAACGCTGTCGGCAAACGGAACCATCTTCACCCTGGAAAAATCTGGTATCATTCCGGGACTGCTTGCACGCTGGTATGCCGAGCGCAAAGAACTACAGGCCAAAGCCAAAACTGTTAATAGCCTCATTGATGGTATAGAAATTCCACCAGAATTATTAGACAAGGTTCAAAAATTATTAAGCCAAACTAAATAATCTCTATACGGAGGTATTAATAATGAATATACATGAAATAGAATTGGTATTATATAACAATAAAAATATACGGTCGCAATTACATTTACAGAGATATTTTAAATTAATAAAATACTATCAAAATAATGCTTGTATAAAAGTAAAAGGGTCAAATGGTGCATATGAGAGACATCATATTTTACCAAGGAAATTATATCCTGAATATAAAAATTCCAAATGGAATATAATAGTGTTACCGACAAAAGCACATTATTTGGCTCATTATTTTTTATATAAGGCGCTAAGTGACAAATCTTGTGTATATGCTTTTAATCAAATGCGTAGAATATCCAAAAAGAATGGTAAAACTAATTGCAGATTGTATGAATCTGTTAGAAAAGAGTTTGCAAAACTAATTAGTGAAAATAATACGGGCAAAGAAGTAAGTGAATCGGCAAGACTCGTATTAAGTAACCGTCATAAAAATACAAACACTTATAGAAATAAAACAACAGGTGAATTAAACAGGCTTACAGTAGGACAACAGCCAGATGGATGGGAACCATTTCAAACGGGTAGAATACGAACTACAGATTCAAAGAATAAAATACGGCAAGCAATGTCAGGTAGAATGTGGCAATTTAATAAAGAAACAAAAGAAGTAAGACTGGAAAAAGAGTTATTACCGGGTTTTACTTTGGGATATCCAGACTGGTATGATAATGGCTCTGAGCTAATAAAAGGATATGTTTGGATACACAATCCAGAAACAAAGGTTCATTATAGAATACCAAAAAATGACCAGATACCAGATGGATTTGTGATAGGAAGAAGTTACAACAATGTAGGATTTGCTAAAATTAATCAGTCAAACTTGTTGCGGTTGATCGATTTATCAACAAAATGTTTTGTTATAATTGATAAAAAAGATTTTGACCCAAAATTACATCTGAAAACAGGTCAAAGTCTAGAAAAAACATTTGTTTATGATTATAAAAATACTGTATATTTATCATATTGTGACTTAATAAACGCTTGTCCCGAAATTCCACAGGTTGGCAAACGTAACGACAGTCTAAATCATCTGACAGTTCCAAAACCGCATTACAATATGAAAGAGGCACGAAAAGAATTTTGCGCAATAAATGTAGGAAAAACTATGAATCAAATTGGACTAAAAGTTATAAAAATAGCAGACTATGTATATGATAGGAGGACCATTTATGTTAGATGCAACAGTGATTAATCAGGCTATACAGTCTGGTGATGCTGAAACACTTGCTACACTGATTAAGGAACAAAATTTAGAAATAAAAGATGGCAAAGTTGTTGCTGGCCCCAAGATAGTAAAACAATCTTTTGATTTTTGGGATCAACGCCAATTGATTAAGAAAATTCTACTAAATTCGTAAATATTGCGACGTGAACAGGTAACTGTTTAATGAAAACCGCTCTAATTGCTGGAAACTCCTTGATAAGGACAATCAGCAGCCAAGCATCGAAAGATGAAGGTTCAACGACTAGGTTGAAAGACCGTAGATCCAAGTGGATCGAAACGGGCGGCATCCAATTTAGTTGGATGGTGATATAGTCTCCTCTGCATGGTAACATGCAGCAGCACGTAATGGTGCGGAATATGGCTTAACGAGCATATTTGAAGATTTGGTATATGGTGCACTAGGCAACCCTGGGTCAAGGTTCTTCGATGCAAGAGTAGCACAAAGCACTACACTAAGCGGACGCTGCATCGTGAAGCATATGTGTAGTAAGATAAACGAAATTATCACAGGTGATTATGATTATAAAGGAATAGCATCAATTTACTCTGATACTGACTCGAATTATTTCTCTGCTTATCCTGTCATGAAAGATCTTCCAGAATTCAAGGACTTTGAGTGGACCAAGGAAAACGTAACCGATCTATATGATAAGATTGGCGACATGACCAACGCAAGCTTTCCTGAGTTCATGAAGAAAGCATTTAACTGTCCGGAAAAAAACGGAGCCATAATCAGGGCAGCACGCGAGCTTTGTGCAATCAAAGGATTGTTTATCAAAAAGAAAAGATATGCCGTGCTTATCTATGATAAGGAAGGCAAGCGCAAGGATACAAACGGTAAAAAAGGCGAAATCAAAGCAATGGGGCTTGACCTCAAACGCAGTGATACACCAAAGATCGTACAGGAATTCCTCAGTGATATCCTGGTTGATGTGCTCACCGGGGCAAACGAAGCTGACATCCAAACAAAGGTGTTGGAATTCAGAAAGGAATTCCGCAGCTGGCCAGGGTGGTTGAAAGGTTCTCCAAAACGAGCAAACAAGATAACCTATTATGAAGGCATCTTGAATTCTCAAACAACAATGGATTGGAAAACTCCTTCCAGTGCTAAAAAAACAATACCTGGCCATGTTCTGGCCAGCATAAACTGGAATAGATTGAAAAAGATATACAATGATCACTATAGCATGCCTATCCAAGACGGATTCAAGGTTATCGTATGCAAACTACGCCCTAATCCCAGCGGATTAACATCGGTTGCGTACCCAGTGGACGAAATGACCCTTCCGCAATGGTTTAAGGATCTACCGTTTGATGACGAAACGATGGAAGAAGTGCTGATAGACCAAAAAGTCAAAAATTTGCTTGGCGTTCTTAATTGGGATCTTGATGCAAACAAAAATGCCAATAGTTTTGGCGATCTATTCAGTTTTTAACAAAAGGAAAATAAATGAATAAAAAAATATATACGCCAGACGAACTCAAAACACTTGTTGACGCGCTCAATGGTGCACCGTCATACTTGTCAAAGCGATTCGTATTAAAGTATCTATGCGGTTGGTCAGACGATATGATTGCAGAGAACGCGAAACTATGGCAAGAGGAAAATCAAGCAATGAAGATGGGAGAAAAAATGTGGCGCTAAAGGATTATGTAAAGGATCTTACAACTTATGTAACCCCTACAGGGTTTTTTGATAAGATCAAGATCACTGCTACCAATAAAGAAATCTCGGCAGAAGGTATGGAAAAGGAAAAGGAAGTAATCCTCAAGGGGAAGTTTTCCAAGCCTCTAGCCGAGCTTGAAGGAGAATTTGGATTGAGCAATCTTTCGTTGCTACAAACCATTTCAAACGATCCTGAGTTTTCGTCCAATGACAGCACAATGACCATTGTGTATGATACCAAGGCAGGAGAAAAGGTTCCAACTGAGCTTGCGTATCAAAACAAAAGCAAAAGTTATATCAATTATCGTTTCATGAATAAGCAGTTGGTACCAGACCAACCAAAGTTCCTGGAGCCAAAGTGGGATGTTGTTATAACTCCAAGCAAGTCAAACGTCCAGCAGTTTACATGGGCAGCCAACGGTCTTGGTTCATATGAACAGTATTTCATACCACGCATTGTTGATGGCGATCTCAAGTTCTTTATCGGAGAGGACGATGCTGCAACACAACGTGGTGGCGTGGTGTTTGCAAGCGATAGAAAGGAAACATTTGACAGCACCCATAAGTGGAAAATTGCACAGATTCTTGCGGTGTTGAAGGTAGCTGATACCTGCGATTGTGAAATGGCATTTTCAACCAAGGGTGCCATACAAATCACTCTTAATACCGGGGTAGGCAGTTATAGGTATATCTTCCCTGCAAAGGTTCGATAAGTCAATCAAGTAGCCCGGATGATTTCCGGGCTACTTTTTGTTTTGATAAATATCACTGCATGAAATTAAAAAAACACTATCGCACCATTGTAATAAGCGATTTACACATGGGCAGCAAAGGTTGCAAAGCAGCACTGCTGAATGATTTCCTGCGTAATCATACCTCAGACTATCTATATCTAAATGGGGACATTTTTGATTGCTGGAAGATACAGCAAAATAAATGGTATTTCAATCGGCCACAAAGCAAGGTCCTGCGTAGGTTGCTTAAAATAAGCCTATCTAAAACACAGGTTGTTTATGTACTAGGCAACCACG
>Ga0316227_1001274_pt1 | contig 28290 bp, 25 predicted proteins | sample TBH18019metaG_FD_206012 | JGI IMG/M metagenome (GOLD analysis project Ga0316227, IMG submission 206012) | Freshwater microbial communities from Trout Bog Lake, Wisconsin, USA - TBH18019 | ecosystem: Environmental > Aquatic > Freshwater > Lake > Hypolimnion/Profundal zone | place: USA: Wisconsin... | reverse complement strand
TGGGCTAAAGCAGTATCCCCCCTGCGAAGTAGGGGGGAAGGCTCGCGAAGCGAGACAGGGGGGTCTTCCTCCTGGGCAAAACACCCCCCTGCTTCACTTCGTTCAGCTTCCCCCCTATTTCATAGGGGGGATTTCTGGTACCTCCCCACAGGTGGAGGGAGAACCGAGGTCGGTGCTGCTGTGGGCACAAAAAAAACCCCTCCCGTGTTCGGGGAGGGGTTTTGACGTCTCAGCGTGCCAACTGCAAACGGCCTGCCGGGAAACCGTTAGGAAAGCGCACCCTGGCAGCTGGGGCAGACATTGAGCCACCCCTGGATGGCCGCCTCCTGCTCGCCCCAGCCGGCGGAGAGCCGCAGCTTCAGGAAGATGGCGAACAGGGAGTCGAAGAGCTGGGTCCCCTTCTCCAAAAGCACCATCCTCTCGAAGAACACCGCCTCCTGCTCCATTCCCGCGTCGGTCGTGTTGTCCTTCTCCACCTTGACGGAAGGCGACTTGAACGAGGCGAAGTGGAACAGCTCGCCCTTGAGCGTCATCTTCCAGTGGTCGTCGCCGGTCTCCAGGTGGAGCGTCGCCTCGGTGATCTGCTTCTTGTTCAAAAGGGCGCTCCTCACCTCGTTGAAACGGTCCTGGGGACCCGCCACGGTGATCTTCTGTGCGCCGTTCTCGCCGGCGCCCAAAAGCACCACGCGGTCGTCCAGGTAGCCCACGAAGGGCTCCTTCTCCAGCAGGACGCCAGCCTGGTTCACGGAGTACTCGGAGGCCTCGTTCATGGTCTGGTACATGAGCCAGAGCAGGAAGTCCGTTCCCAGCCACTGGTTCTCCTTGACGAGTTCCAGGAAGTTATCCCCTCCCGCCTTGTTCGCCTGCTTCAGGAGCACCTGGTTTCCCTGGTCCAGCACGCTCTCGGCCCGCGCGTAAGGATGGAAGGCGCTCAGCCTCAGCCCCTCGAAGGTCTTCTTGAAGAGGTCCTCGAACAGCTCGATGACCTTGGGGGAGAGGGAGCTGAAGGTCAAAAGCCCGCTACGGGTATCCCAGACCGCGTCGTAGGTGGCGGGGGTCGGCAGGGTCTGGGAAAGCAGCATGGCGTGCACCGCTTCCTTGAGGTCCTCCTTCTTCTGCTTCGGTACCTTGGTGAACCCGGGGTTTTCGGCCAGGAACTGGTCCTGCGCCCTCTCAAGGTGCGCCTTCAGGATGGCTGAAGGGACCGAACGCTGGTCGCGGCGCAGGGTGAAGATCAGGTAGTGTTCGCGCCAGCAGACCGCGGGTGTGGCGAAGTCCGACGACTTCGGATCGTCCAGGTGAACCCAGCCGAGCGAGAGCTCTTCGGTGCCCTGATCGATCGGGTTGAACCTGTTTGCTGCGAGTTGCTTTGAGGCCCAGGCGTAGAGCTCGTCCTTCGGGAGCTCCCCCTGTACCTGGAAATGGCAGATGCTTACGGTGTTGGCGAGGATGCCCATCGTGTTCTCCTTCGGTTGGTGCTGAACGGTGCTGTTCGGGACAGCATGGATACACCTTTTGACGTTATGGGGCAAGCAAAATGATCTCGGTAATGCAATTGCGTCGCCGTAAGGCGTCGGGAATATTGAATAAAAATTCCGGAGCGTCTTTTTCCTGCGGCGCTATCCGCAGCCTGTGTGACCCGCTCCGGCATCCGCGCCTTCTCCTCGGCGCTCGGCGCCGGCAAGTCGCGTTTTCAGAGGCCGGCTCTCCCCGTCACGGCGCGGGGGCCTTCGCCTTGCGGGCCTTGAACTCCTTGTCGGTGATGAGCCCGAGCGCGAGCAGCCGGCGCAGCTCCCGGGTGCGAGCCAGGTCCCCGGGCAGTCTGGGGGCCGGCGGGTCGTTAAGGCCGGTGACCAGGAAAAGCGTCCCTTCGTGGCTGATGGCAATCCCGGAGCCGTCCGGCAGGAAGGCCGCCGTCGACGTGGTCGGGAAGGAGGCGATCTCCCGGCCCCCCTGGAACAGGCGGCCGTCTATCAGGAGATAGGAGCCCGAAGGGGAGAGCGCCAAGCGGTCACCCGCAGTCGGCCAGGCGTCGGTCTCCTTCCCCGCGGGAATCGCGATCCGGCGGGTCATGGCCCGGCGGTCACCGACCAGCAGGCTTTCACCGTCAGGCTGGTAGATGGGACCGCCCGATCCGATGCCGGTTTCGGCCACCAGGCGCTCGGCGCCGCTTTCCAGGTGCCTTATGGTGATTCTAAGATACGGGGTGAAGAGGGGCGGGTCTTTCAGGGCGCCGTAGGCGATTTCATCGCCGTAGGGGGAAACCGCGAAGTTGAGCGATTTGTAGAGGATCTCTTCCGGCAGCTTGGCGACCTGCGGCCTGGCGGTCACGCTGTTCAGCAGGGTGGCGACCGGGGGGGCGACCGTGTCCCAGCGAAAGAGCGTCGAGATCAGCTCGGAGCCGAAGCTGTGCTTCCTGATTTGCAGGGCCGTCGCCAGCAGCTCCTTTTCCGAGCGCCAGGAAAGGGCGGTTATCCTCCCCGGGACCAGCGCCTCGGCGAGGACCTTGCCCTGCAGGTCGAAAAGCTGCAGCAAGCTCTGGGTGGGGGTCGCGAAGGCCGCCGCCAGCCGGTCGCCGTCCGGCGAAAAGCTGAGGTCGGTGGCCGGCGCCTTGGCGATGCTGCGACCGGGACCGCCCGAGGGGACGATGACCTGGAGGGTACCCTGCGACATGGCGGCAATGGTGCCGGTCCGGCTCACCGCGAACGGACCGTCCGCATCGACCTTGGCAAGGTTCTTGACGGCGAACCCGTCGGGAAGCGGCGAACTTTGCAAGCTGACCGCAGCGCATCCGGTGAGTGTGCAGAGCGAAAGCGTGAAAAGGGCGATGCTGCGGAAAACGGTCATGACGGCTCCTTTTGGGCAAGGCGCTCAGTGTAGCGAATTTGCGGTCTCATGACAACGTGAGAATGCCCTTGGGGCGGATGCCTGCAGTATACAAGGGAACCCTTGGCGGACCGGGGGCCGAGATGCTAGAATCTAGCTGGCAATGTCCTGCCGCAGTGCCCACCAATAGCCACCAGAAGGAGTCCCAAGCATGCACGTGCTACTGCTCATGCTGCGGCTGCGGCTTACCAGCCGTACCCTCAAGGAGAAGCGCTCCATCGTGAAGAGCATCCTGGCCCGGTCCCGCAACAGGTTCAATGTCGCCTGCTCCGAGGCCGGTCTGCACGACCAGCCGGGCGACTCGGAGCTCGCCTTCGTGACGCTGGCCCAAAGCCCCGCCGACGCCAGGCGCCTGTTGCAGGAGCTGGAGCGCTGGCTGCTCCAGGAGCGACCGGACCTCGAGGTGACGGAGGTCCTGGTGCAGGAGTTATAACCAAATTAAGCTTCACAGCTTCCGGTAAAAGTGATATGTAAAACCGCGCATTAGAAACGTGGCAACGGGGTGAACGGATCATGGCTCAAGAAGACCTGAACAGACTTACCATCGACAAGGAACGCTACTCCGCCGCCCCGAAAAAGGGGAAACGGGGGCGCTTCTGGGCGGTGACCTGCATCGCGATCGTCCTGTTGGCACTGGTCGCCTGGAGGGTGGCGCTGCACCGCAGCATCGAGGTGGAGGTCGCCACGGTCTCGCTGGTCTACCCGTCCCAGACCTTCTCCCTGTTAAACGCGAGCGGCTACGTGGTGGCCCAGCGCAAGGCTGCCGTCTCCTCCAAGGCGACCGGCAGGCTCGACTGGCTCGGCGTCGAGGAGGGGAGCGTGGTCAAGGCCGGCCAGCTCTTGGCCCGCCTGGAGAGCGGGGACGTCGCGGCAGCCAGGGGACAGGCCGCCGCCAACCTGGCCACGGCCCGGACCAACCTGGAGCAGGCGCGGGTGGAGCAAAAGGATGCCGCCAGAAACCTTTCCCGCAACAAGGAGCTGCTGGCGCAGGGGATCGTTTCGCAGTCCGATTACGACACCGCCGAGGCGCGCTACAACCGGGACCTGGCGGCTACTGCCGGCGCGCTCACCGCGATCACCTCCGCGCAGGCGGCCCTGACCGGAGCCGCGGTGGCGCTCGACTACACCCAGATCCGGGCCCCCTTCGACGGGGTCGTGCTGACCAAGAACGCGGACGTGGGGGACATCGTGTCGCCGCTGGCGGCCGCCGCCAACGCGAAGGCCGCGGTCGTGACCCTGGCGGACATGAGCTCGCTGGAGGTTGAGGCGGACGTCTCGGAGTCCAACCTCGGCAAGGTGCGGGTGGGGCAGCCCTGCGAGATCCTGCTGGACGCGCTGCCGGACTCCCGCTTCCGCGGCGTGCTGCACACCATCGTGCCGACTGCCGACCGCAGCAAGGGGAGCGTCATGGTGAAGGTCCGCTTCCTGGACCGTGACCCCCGGGTGCTCCCCGAGATGAGCGCCAAGGTCGCCTTCCTGGAGCGTCCGGTCGGGCCGGGAGAGGGGCGCGCGCGGGTCGCGCTGGCCCCCGCCGCGGTCGCCACCCGGGACGGCAAGAGCGTCGTCTTCGTGCTGCAGGGCGACCAGGTCGTGCAGACCCCGGTGACCCTCGGGCCGCGGGTCGGAGACCAGGTCGAGGTGGTCTCCGGCGTGAAGGCCGGCAGCCGCATCGCCGTCAAGCCGCTGGAGAAACTGCACGACCAAAGCCGCGTCAAGACGGCGGAAAAGTAGCCATGGGGGAGCCAAGCGCGCCGATCGTCGTGATACGCAACCTCTCCAAGAGCTACCGGCGGGGGAGCCAGACCCTGCCGGTCCTCTCCGACATCAGCTTCGACATCGCCGAGGGCGAGTTCGTGGCGCTGATGGGTCCCTCGGGCTCCGGGAAAAGCACCCTCCTGAATCTGATTGCCGGCATCGACTCGGCGGACGGGGGCTCCATCCTGATCGGCGGCGTGGAGATCACCCAGCTCTCCGAGAGCGAGCTGGCCCGCTGGCGGGCCGGCAACGTCGGCTTCATCTTCCAGTTCTACAACCTGATCCCGGTCCTGACCGCCTACGAGAACGTGGAGCTGCCGCTGTTGCTCACCACGCTGAAGAGGCGCCAGCGCCGCGAACACGTCGAGGCCGTGCTCTCCGTCGTGGGGCTTGCCGACCGCATGGACCACTATCCCTCCCAGCTTTCCGGCGGCCAGCAGCAGCGGGTCGCCATCGCGCGCGCCATCGTCACCGACCCGGAGATCCTGGTGGCGGACGAGCCGACCGGCGACCTGGACCGCGCCTCCGCCGAGGAGATTCTGCAGCTCATGGACCGGCTGGTGCGCGAGTTCAAGAAGACCGTCATCATGGTGACCCACGACCCCCGCGCGGCCGAGAAGGCCCACATCATCCGGCACCTGGAGAAGGGGGAGCTCAGTGAAAATTGACTTGGATTTGCCGACGGTTTATAATACACATAATGTTACACATAAGGGGTGGCCGGCATGATCCGAACCAACATTATGCTCACCAATGAACAACATGCACTCTTGAAGGTGCAGTCGCGTCTTAAGAAGAGGACCTTGGGGGATTTGGTCCGTGATGCGGTGGACACCGCTTTCCTGGCGGACCCCGTGCTACGCCGCCACCAGATAGCCTTGGCCGCCTACCAGGAGGGACTGATCAGCCTCGGCAAGCTGGCTGAATCTCTCGGACTCGATCCTCTTTCCGCCCGGGGATATCTCAGGGAACAGGGAATCGCGGTTGCCATGCCTGACGCCACGGAAGCGGTGGCCGACGCGGCCAATGCCTGAGGTTATCTTCGACACCTGCGTGCTCAGTAACTTTGCCCTTTCCGGCTCCTTCCCCTTGATTAGAACCCTGTACCCGAGGACTGCCTTCGTCTCTGAGATGGTTGTTCTGGAAAATTTGCGTGGAATCCAGAGAGGGTTCTCGGCGCTTGACACGGTAAGAACCGCTCTGAACGAGGGGTGGTTGCAGGAAGTTTCCCTGTCCCATCCCAGGGAATGGCAGACTTTTCAGAACCTGTCAATTTCGCTTGGTATTGGTGAATCCTCCTGTATAGCGATCGCCAGTCAACGCAGCTATGTTTTTGCTTGTGATGATCGTGCGGCCAGGAAGGAGGCCGCGTCGTGCGGTGTACCTCTAACGGGGACGGTCGGAATTCTGATCAAGGCTGCGGCGAGCGGGGCTCTCGATCTAGCAAAGGCAAATTCCATCCTCAAAAAGATGATTGCCAAGGGGTTCTATGCCCCGGTGCAGCGTATCGAGAGACAAATGCTGGAAAGCCTGCTAGCCCACCGGGGAGAGTAGTAAGCTTAATTTTATTGATAGAGGCGCAATGGGCATCCCCTACTCCTACAGCTTCCGCAACCTCTGGACCCGGCGGCTCACCACGCTTTTGACCGCGAGCGGCATGGGGCTCGTGGTGTTCGTCTTCGCGGCGACCCTGATGCTCGCCGAGGGGCTGCAGCAGACCCTGGTGGCGACCGGCTCGCCCGACAACGCGATCGTTATCAGGAAATCGGCCAATTCCGAGGTGCAAAGCGCCGTGGAGCGCGGCCAGGCGGCGCTGATCGAGAGCCAGCCGGAGGTGGCGATCGGCCCGGACGGCAACCCCCTGCTCGCCAAGGAGCTGGTGGTGCTGATCAACCTGAAGAAGCGCGGGAGCGACAAGCCGGCCAACGTGGTGATCCGCGGGGTGAGCGCCGCCTCGCTTTTGTTGCGTCCGGCGGTGCACCTGAAGGTCGGGCGCATGCCGCGGCCGGGCTCCGCCGAGGTGGTCGCGGGCGAGAGCATCGCGCGCCGCTTCCAGGGGTGCGGCATGGGCGAGACGCTGCGCTTCGGCATGCGCGACTGGCGCGTGGTCGGGGTCTTCGACGCGGGGACCACCGGATTCTCCTCGGAGATCTGGGGGGACTCGGACCAGATGATGCAGGCCTTTCGCCGCCCGGTCTACTCCTCGGTCATCTTCCGGATGCGTAACCCCGCCGAGTTCGACGCCTTCAAGGCGCGGGTGGAGGGGGACCCGAGGCTCACCGTCGAGGCGAAGCGCGAGACCCGCTATTACCTGGACCAGTCCGAGTCCATGGCGCGCTTCCTGCGCATCCTCGGGATGGTGCTCACGATCGTCTTCTCCATCGGTGCCGTCATCGGCGCCACCATCACCATGTACGCCGCCGTCGCCAACCGGGTAGGCGAGATCGGCACGCTCCGGGCGCTTGGCTTCCAAAGGATCAGCATCCTCTCCGCCTTCCTCATGGAAGCGCTCTTGCTGGGGCTGTGCGGCGGAATCCTCGGGGTGGGGGCCGCCTCCTTCATGCAGCTCATCACCATCTCCACCATGAACTGGGCATCCTTTTCCGAGCTCGCCTTCTCCTTCACCCTGACCTTCGGGATCCTCTGGAAGTCGCTGCTCTTCTCCGTCGTCATGGGTTTCATCGGCGGCATGCTGCCGGCGGTCCGGGCCGCCCGCATGAACATCGTGACCGCCTTGCGGGCGAGCTGAAAAACAGGCCTTGTCATGTTCATGATCAAATTCATCATACGGAACCTGTTCCGGCACAAGCTGCGCTCCATCCTGACGGTGGTGGGTGTCGCCGTTGCCGTGCTCGCCTTCGGCCTGCTGCGCACCCTGGTAGGGCTCTGGTACTCGGGCGCCGAGCACGCCTCCGCCACCCGCCTGGTCACCAGGAACGCCATCTCCCTGATCTTCCCGCTCCCGGTCTCCTACCTGGAGCGCATCCGCGGGGTGCCGGGGGTGAGCTCGGTCGCCTACGGCAACTGGTTTGGCGGGGTCTACATCGACGAGAAGCATTTCTTCGCCAACTACGCGGTCGAGCCGCAGAGCTACCTGAACCTCTACCCCGAGTTCATCCTGGATCCCAAGGAGAAAAGCAACTTCCTGCTGGACCGCAAGGGGTGCGTCGTAGGGCGCAAGCTTGCCAAGACCTACGGCTGGAAAGTCGGTGACCTGATCACCCTCAAGGGGACCATCTACCCGGGGCAGTGGGAGTTCGTGCTGGACGGCATCTTCCGCGGTGCCGAGAAGACCACCGAGGAGCGCGTCCTGCTCTTCCACTGGGACTACCTGAACGAGACCATGAAGAAGACCACCCCCCGGCGCGCCGACCAGGCGGGCTTCTACATGATCGGCGTCAAGAACCCGGAGATCGCCCCGCAGGTCTCCCTCGCCGTGGACGCGCTCTTCAAGAACTCGCTGGCCGAGACCCTGACCGAGACCGAGAAGGCCTTCCAGATGGGGTTCGTCTCCATGACCGAGGCGATCATGGTGGCGATCCAGATCGTCTCCTACATGGTGATCGCCATCATCATGGTGGTGGCCGCCAACACCATGGCGATGACGGCGCGCGAGCGGATCGGGGAGTACGCCACCCTGAAGACGCTCGGCTTCAAGGCGGACCACCTGGCTCTGCTCATCTTTGGCGAGTCGGTGACCATCTCGCTGTTGGGCGGCGTCGTCGGCGCGCTCTGCACCTTTCCCGCGGCGCTCTGGATCGAGAGCGAGCTGGCCCAGTTTTTCCCCTATTTCAGCGTTTCCCGCGAGACCATCCTGCTGGAGCTGCTCGCCTCCTTGATCGTCGGCGTGGTCTCCGGGATCTTTCCGACCTGGCGGGGCGCAACCATCAAGGTGGCCGACGGCCTGCGGCGCATAGGGTAGCGCGGGGCAGGTCTGAAGTCATCCCCATCCCCACCCTGACCCTCCCCTTGAAGGGGAGGGAACCGATGGGCTCCTCCCCCTTCAAGTGGAGGAACCGATGGGCTCTTCCCCCTTTCAAGAGGAGGGAACCGATGGGCTCCTCCCCCTTCAAGGGGGAGGTCGGGAGGGGGATGGGGGAGGGCTAACGGTCAATCATTTTAACTTTTATGTATCACTGGAGGTCCCCCCGTGAAGTTTATGCGCATGCCCAAGGACAAGATCGTCTGGCTCCTGCTGCTGGTCTCCCTGGTCCTCTACTTCGCCGACTACTTCATCTTCGGCCGCGCCGGCGAGATCGGCTTCAGCTTCATGTCCAACGTCGCCTTCCTCCCGGTGTACGTCCTCTTCGTCACCCTGATGATCGAGCGCGTCATCAAGGAGCGGGAGCGCGAGGCGATGCTCAAGAAGATGAATATGGTGATCGGCATCTTCTTTAGCGAGGTGGGAACCCACCTTTTGCGCGACTTCCTCGGCTTCTTCCCCGACGGCGCGGAACTCACCAAGGCGCTGCGCCCGACGCCGCAGTGGCGCGACAAGGATTTCGTCGCGGCCCACGACTACCTGAAGGGGCAGGATATCCGCCTGGACTCGCGCCGCGGCGACCTCCCCGCGCTCAAGAGCTTCCTGGCGCAGCAGAAGGGGACCATGCTGATGCTCATGGAAAACCCCAACCTGTTGGAGCATGCCGCCTTCACCGACCTCCTTTGGGCCGTGTTCCACCTGATCGAGGAACTCCAGGCGCGCCGCAGCCTGGAAGGGCTTCCGGAGTCAGACATGGACCATCTCTCCGGCGACATGAAGCGGGCTCACACTCATCTCCTTATCGAATGGGTCTCCTACATGTGGCACCTGAAGAAGGATTATCCCTACCTCTACTCCCTGGCGGTTCGGATGAACCCCATGAACCCCGACGCCCATCCCGAGGTGGGGTGAGGGATTGTTGGATTCGGCAGTATCCCCCCTGCGCAGTAGGGGGGAAGGCTCGCGCAGCGAGACAGGGGGGTCTTCCTCCTGGCCAAACACCCCCCTGCTTCACTGCGTTCAGCTTCCCCCCTATTTCATAGGGGGGACTTGATCCACCCCTCCCAAAAGGGCCGTTGGAAAGAAGCGAAGCTGCCATGATGGACTCCATTGGTGCGTCCCCAGCTGATTTTACACTCACGTCAGCTCCCCTCCTCCCGGAGGGGGGAAGTCGGGAGGGGGGAAAGCCGGATCTCCCCCCACCCTGTCCCTCCCCCTTCCGGGAGAGGGGACTTCTGGGGCGCGTCATCGACCAAAAGAAAAACAATGGACATCGCGGCAACGTTGCCGCTTTGCCGGCGAAGCTGCCATGATGGACTCCGTTGGCGCGTCCCCAGCTGATTTTGCACTCACGTCAGCTCTCCTCCTCCCGGAGGGGGGAGGTCGGGAGGGGGGAAAGCCGGATCTCCCCCCTCCCTGTCCCTCCCCCTCCGGGAGAGGGGACTCTTGGGGGCGGGTAATCGGCCCAAGAGAAAACCCTGACCATCGCGGCAGCGTTGCCCCTTTGCCGACTCCTGCGAAGGACCATCCCCCACAAGAAAATCCAAAAAAACGTTGCAAAATGAAGTGGCTTGCCTTATAAGTGTACGCTTCGCTGACTGCCACTATCCCTGCCTAAAAGGTGACCTAAAGCTTGCAAGAAAAGCAAACGCTGGCAAAACTCCGACAGGAAATAGACGCGGTCGACGACCGCATCCTCGGCCTACTGAACAAACGGGCCACGCTCGTCATGCAGGTCGGCACCCTGAAGTCCCGGGCGCAAAGCGACTTCCACGTGCCCAGCCGCGAGCGGGAGATCTACGAGCGGCTGACCGCTGCCAATCCCGGACCGTTCCCCGCGGACGCGGTGCGCGGGGTGTTCCGCGAGATCATCTCGGCCTCGCTCGCCCTGGAATCCCCCATGAAAGTGGCGTTCCTCGGCCCCAAGGCGACCTTCAGCCACCTGGCCGCCATGCAGCAGTTCGGCCTCTCGGCCGAGCTCTCGCCGGAGCGCTCCATCCCCGCAGTCTTCGAGGCGGTGGAGAAGGGGGAGGCCTACTACGGGCTGGTCCCGGTGGAAAACTCCACCGAGGGGATGATCTCGCACACCCTGGACATGTTCATGGAGAGCGAGCTGAAGATCAACGCGGAGGTGCTGCTGGAGGTCTCCCACTTCCTGCTCTCCCGGACCGGACGCTTCGAGGACGTGAAGAAGGTGTACTCGCACCCTCAGCCGCTGGCCCAGTGCCGCAAATGGCTCGCCGAGAACCTGCCCAACGTGCCGCTGGTCGATGTCGCCTCCACCACGCTCGCCGCCCAGATCGTCGGGGAGGACTACAATGCCGCCGCGATTGCCAGCGAGTACGCCGCCTCCATCTACAACCTGAAGGTCGTGAAGGCGCGCATCGAGGACCAGGTGAACAACTTCACCCGCTTCCTGGTGATCGGCCGCAAACTCGCCGACCCCTGCGGCGACGACAAGACCTCGCTCATGTTCTCGGTCCGCGACGAGCCCGGCATCCTGCACCGGATGCTGGAGCCCTTCGCCAAGCGCGGCATCAACCTCTCCAAGATAGAGTCGCGCCCCCTGAAGAAGAAGGCGTGGGAATACATATTCTACCTGGACCTGAACGGCCACATCAGCGATCCCGATATCGCCGTCGCCGTGCAGGAACTCTCGGCCTGCTGCCAGTTTGTCAAGGTGCTTGGTTCCTACCCGCGGGCCCGTTCATGAGCCAAGCCCATGCTCCGCTGGTAAAACGTCTGGCCGTGATCGGCGTCGGCCTGATCGGCGGCTCGCTGGCCCGGGTGCTGCGCGAAAAAGGCGCGGTGGGCGAGATCGTCGGCATCGGCCGCGGCGAGGCCAACCTCAAGCGGGGCGTCGAGTTGGGCGTTTTGGACCGCTACTCCCTGGACGCCAGGGAAGGGGTGCGCGGGGCCGATCTGGTCTTCATCGCGACGCCGGTCTGCTCCATACCCGCGGTGGTGGCCCAGATAGCGCCCTACCTCTCTCCCGGCGCGGTCGTCACCGACGGGGGGAGCGTCAAGGAATACGTGGTCGACGCCTGCGAGCCGCTCATGCCGGAAGGTACCTTCTTCGTCGGCGGCCACCCGATCGCCGGGACCGAGCACTCCGGAGTGGAGGCCTCCTTCGCCACGCTCTACCAGGGCAAGCGCTGCATTGTGACGCCGACACCCAGGACCGATCCCGCAGCACTCGCCAAGGTGATTGAAATCTGGAAACTGGCGGGCTCCTCGGTGCCGCTCATGAATCCCGTGCAGCACGACCGGGTGGTGGCCGCCATCTCGCATCTGCCGCACATGGTCGCCTATTCGCTGGTGAACGCCGTGGACGGTTACGACCGCTTCGGCGGGGAGCTGCTCTCCTTCTCCGCCGGGGGATTCCGGGACTTCACCCGGATCGCCTCCTCGGACCCGGTCATGTGGCGTGACATCGCGCTCACCAACCGGAACGCGATCCTGGAGACTATGGATTTCTTTGCGGGCTATCTGGCCAAGCTGCGCGCCATGGTGGAGACAGGTGATTCCGGCGCGCTGGAATCCTTCTTCCTGAACTCGAAGCAAAAGCGCGACGCGATACTGTAAGTTGTTTTCCAGCACCTATATCCCCTCGCCCTCCGGGAGAGGGGCAGGGGTGAGGGAGTCTTCACGGGGCAGATGTCGCGCCAGGGAAGAAGGCTGTTTTTATCCTTAAGTAACAATCTGACAACCTGATGAAACTCCCCCTCCCCTTCAAGGGGAGGGCCGGGTGGGGATGGGGCCAGCCCGCGCCGATCCCCCCATCCCCCTCCTAGCCTCCCCCTTGAAGGGGGAGGGACGTGGACGCGAGTTGTTAAAGATATTGGGGAAAAGCCAAGCAGCCCTTACGGCCCCTTCTTGCCAAGGGGGTAGCACCACTATTTGAGATTTCCGAGATAAACCGGAGCCTATATGCAGAGTTACACCGTGCAAAACGCGAAAGGCGTGCGGGGAGAGATCACCGTGCCGGGCGACAAGTCCATTTCGCACCGCTCCATCATGTTCGGCTCGCTGGCGACCGGTGTCACCAAGGTCACCGGCTTTCTGCGCGGCGAGGACGCCCTCGCGACCCTGGAGGCGTTTCGCGCCATGGGGGTTCAGGTCGAGGACGACGGCGAGACCCTGGTCATCCACGGCAAGGGGCTGCACGGCCTCTCCGAGCCGGCCGACGTGCTGGACTGCGGCAACTCCGGCACCTCCATGCGGCTACTCACCGGTCTCTTGGCAGGACAGAACTTCTTCTCCGTGCTCTCCGGCGACAAGTACCTGCGGGCCCGGCCCATGAAGCGGGTCGTGGCGCCGTTGGCACTCATGGGCGCCCGTATCTCCGGACGCGCCGGCGGCGACAAGGCACCGCTCGCCATTCAGGGGGCCAAGCTTAACGGCATAGAATACAGCTCTCCGGTCTCCAGCGCCCAGGTGAAGTCGGCCATCATGCTCGCCGGCCTCTACGCCGAAGGTATCACCACGATCAGGGAACCGCACCTCTCCCGGGACCACTCGGAGCGCATGCTGCGCCACTTCGGGGCCCAGGTGGAAAGCTTTCCCGGCGGCGTGCGCCTCACCGGCGGCGTGGAACTGGTGGCAAGCGACATCGCGGTCCCCGGCGATATCTCCTCGGCGGCCTTCTTCATGGTCGCCGCCCTGATCGTCCCGGGCTCCGAGCTTTTGATCCGCGGCGTGGGGGTCAATCCGACCCGCACCGGGATCATCGACATCCTTAAGGGGATGGGGGCCGACCTGGCACTGCTGGACCCGCGCGAACAGTCGGGCGAGCCGGTCGCCGATATCCAGGTGCGCTACTCGAAGCTGCACGCCATGGAGATCTCCGGCGAGCTGGTGCCGCGCGCCATCGACGAGTTCCCCGCCATCTGCGTCGCGGCCTCGCTGGCCGCCGGCACGACCAAAGTGAGCGGGGCCGCGGAGCTGCGGGTGAAGGAAACCGACCGCATCGCCGCCATGGCCGCGAACCTGCGCCGCGCGGGAGTCAGCGTCGTGGAAACCCCGGACGGTATGGAGATTACCGGCGTGGAGCGGTTGGCCGGCTGCCGGGCCGAGAGCTTCGGCGACCACCGGATCGCCATGTCCATGCTGGTTGCAGGACTTGCCGCCACCGGAGAAACCAGCGTCGACGACACGGAGTGCATCGCCACCTCCTTCCCGGGCTTCCTGGAACTCTTGACCGGGGTGGTTTCCCGTTGAGCGCGCCTAGGATGAACGGGGTGGTCGTCGCCATCGACGGGCCGGCTGGCGCGGGGAAGAGCAGCATCACCAAGATGCTGGCGCGGCGCCTGGGCTACCTGCATATCGACACCGGTGCCATGTTCCGCTCGGTTGCCCTCATGGCGCAGCGCGCGGGGATTGCCTGCGAGGACGACGCGGGGCTCGCTGGGCTCTGCCGGGGCCTCAGCATAACCTTCCAGCGCGACGCCGAGAACTGTCGGGTACTGGTGAACGGCGAGGACGTCTCGGCCGCCATCAGGACCGAGGAAGTGGGTCTTCTGACCTCCTGCATCTCCGCCAGAAAGCCGGTGCGCGACGCCCTGCTCGCCATGCAGCGGGTCATGGGTAAAGAAGGCGGGGTGGTACTGGAGGGGCGCGACATCGGCACCGTGGTGTTCCCCGACGCCGAGGTCAAGTTTTACCTCTTCGCCAGTGCCGAGGAGCGCGGCCGGCGCCGCTACCTGGAACTCGCCGCCCGCGGTGAAAAGGCGACCCTGGAGGAGACCATTGCCAAGGTCGTCTGCCGCGACCGCCAGGACGAGGGACGCGAGCACGCGCCGCTTCGCAAGGCTGAGGACGCGGTTCCGGTCGATTCCACGGCGCTCTCCATAGCAGAGGTGCTGGAATTCATGGTGTCCACCGTGCAGCAGAGGCTGGGCGCCTAGCACGAGATCCGATAGTTACCCAATCCTTCGCTACCATCATCTCTCCCTCCCCTTCAAGGGGAGGGTCGGGGTGGGGATGGGGTGGGGATGGGGTGGGGATGGGGTAATAGCGGAGTTCGGCGTATTTCGGAAGAGGGGAGCAACTAATGGAAGTCATACTGGCGAAACAGGCCGGATTTTGTTTCGGCGTGAAAAGGGCCACCCACCTCGCCTTCGAGGCGGCCGACAAGGGCGGGGAAACCTACACCCTGGGGCCGATCATCCACTCGCCCCAGGTCGTGCAGCGGCTCGAGGAGATGGGGGTGAAGCCCCTGTCCGACGTGTCGGGGGTGGAGAGCGGCACCATCATCATACGCTCGCACGGTGTCGCCGCGGAGGAACTGGAGGCGGCCATCAGCCGCAACCTGGAGATCGTCGACGCCACCTGCCCGTTCGTCAAGAAGGCGCAGGAGCACGTGGCGAGCCTGTCGCGCGCCGGCTACGACGTGGTCGTGGTGGGGGATGCCGATCACCCGGAGGTGCAGGGGATCGTATCCTACGCGACCGGCAAGGTCTACGTGGTAGGAAGCGGAGAGGAGGCGGAGCTGCTCCCCCGCATGGCGAAGATCGGCGTGGTCGCCCAGACCACGCAGTCCTTCGAGAACCTGAAGCAGGTGGTGACTGCCTGCCTGGGGAAGGGCGGGGAGATCCGGGTCTACCACACCATCTGCGACGCGACGGCCGTGCGCCAGGAAGAGGCCAAGGCGCTCGCCGGCAAGGTCGACTGCATGATCGTCATCGGCGGCTTCAACTCGGCCAACACCAAGAGGCTCGCGGAGGTCTGCTCGGAGCTTTTGCCGCGCACCCACCACATCGAAACGGCGAGCCAATTGGACCAGTCCTGGTTCGCCGGAGTGGAAAAAGTCGGGGTCACTGCGGGCGCCTCGACGCCGAAATGGCTCATCGATGACGTGTTAGCTCGCATTGCAGAGATAGATAGGGATAAAATAGATTGAATTATTTCACAGATGTGATAAATTAGCTCGATTTTAGAGAGAATTACTTCAGGGGGTACGGTCTTCGATGGGTGACGAAAAAAAGACGTTTAAGAAAAAAGATATGCCGATTAGGCGGTTACACGATACTGACGAGGAGCTGGAGCAGTCAGAGCAAGGCGAGTTCGCCGACCTCTTCCAAGACAGCCTGAGGCAGCCGCAAAGCGGCGAAGTCGTCAAGGGCGTGGTGGTCCAGATCGAGCAAGACGTGGTTCTGGTCGATGTCGGCTACAAGTCAGAGGGTTGCATCCGCATCGGCGAGTTCATCGATGAGGCTGGCGAGCTGCAGGTGAAGGTCGGCGACGAAGTGAATGTCTACTTCGAGCGCGGCGAAAACATCCGCGGTCACATGGTCCTTTCCAAGAAGAAGGCCGATTCCCAGGTTGCTTGGGAAACCATCGCCGCAGCCGGCGAAGGCGGCGTCATCGAAGGCAAGATCACCGGCAAGGTAAAGGGCGGCATGACCGTCGACGTCGGCGTCGAGGCCTTCCTCCCCGCTTCGCAGGTTGACCTGCGTCCCGGCGGCAACATGGACCGTTTCATCGGCCAGACCTACCAGTTCAAGATCCTGAAGCTGAACCGGAAAAGAGGCAACCTGGTGCTTTCCCGCCGCGCACTCCTCGAAGAGGACCGCGACAAGGCGAGAACCGAGACCCTGGCAACCCTGAAGGAAGGCGACATCGTCGCAGGCGTCGTCAAGAACATCGCCGAGTACGGCGCGTTCGTCGACCTGGGCGGCGTGGACGGACTGCTGCACGTAACCGACATGTCCTGGGGCCGCCTCGGCCACCCCTCCGAGATGGTCAAGGTGGGCGACACCCTGAACGTCATGGTGCTCAAGTACGACCGCGAGAAAGGGAAGATTTCCCTCGGCCTCAAGCAGACCGTGCCCGATCCCTGGTTGAACGTGGGCGATCGCTACCAGGAAGGCGAGAAGGTTCGCGGCAAAGTAGTTAGCCTCACCGACTACGGCGCATTCATCTCCCTGGAAGACGGCATCGAAGGCCTGGTGCACGTTTCCGAGATGTCCTGGACCAGAAGGGTACGTCACCCGTCGGAACTCCTGAAGACCGGCGAAGAAGTCGAAGCCGTCATCCTGGGCGTCGATCCGGGCAACCGCAGGATTTCCTTGGGCCTGAAGCAGACCGAAGTGAACCCCTGGACCGTCATTGGCGAGCGTTACCCGGTCGGCACCAAGATCGAAGGGCAGATCAAGAACATCACCGACTTCGGCGTCTTCATCGGCATCGAAGACGGCATCGACGGCCTGGTGCATGTCTCCGACATCTCCTGGACCCGCCGCGTCAAGCACCCGGGCGAGCTGTTCACCAAGGGTCAGACCGTGCAGGCAGTCGTTCTCAACATCGACGTCGAGAACGAGAGACTCTCCCTGGGCATCAAGCAGCTCGTGCCCGATCCCTGGGACGAGATCCCGCGTCGCTACCGTCCCGGCTCCAGGGTCAAGGGCCGCGTCACTTCCGTGACCGACTTTGGCGTGTTCCTCGAGATCGAAGAAGGGATTGAGGGCCTGGTGCATGTTTCCGAGCTTTCCCACGAGAAAGTGGCAACCCCCAAGGACTTCGCCAACGTGGGCGACGAGCTTGAGGCAGTCGTTCTGAGCGTGGACATGGTAGAGAAGAAGATTGCCCTCTCCATCAAATCGCTGCAGACCGCCATCGACAAGGCAGAACTCGCCTCGTACATGGGAGCTCAGGGTGAAGCAACCTCCAGCTTCGGCGACCTGCTGAAAGAGAAGCTGAAGAAGAGCAGCGAGAACGCAGAAGACTAGGACGTCACTTTCGCCGACAGGTGTAATTTAATTAGCTTATTGAGGTGTGAACATGACTAAAAGCGAACTGATTGACAGGCTGGTGGAAGTGCGTGGCGTCCTGACGCGCAAGGATTCGGAGGCAGTGGTCTCGATGGTATTCGACGCCATGAGCGATGCGCTCACCTCCGGCGACAAAGTTGAGATTCGTGGTTTCGGCAGCTTCACCATCCGGGACCGCGAGCCGCGTGAGGCGAGAAATCCCAAGAGCGGCGAGATCGTCAGTATTCCGAGCAAGAAGACCCCGTTTTTCAAGACCGGTAAGGATTTGCGGGAGCGGGTTAACAACATGTAGTAGCCGGGTTGCCGGTGTTCAGCCCGGGTGGCGGAATTGGTAGACGCAAGAGACTTAAAATCTCTCGTCCGTAAGGGCGTACCGGTTCGATTCCGGTCCCGGGCACCATGGCATCGTACAACGGAATAGCAGGAAGTGAAAAAGCCTTGAGAAATCAAGGCTTTTTCTTTTTTTGTTGTCCATGGCTGTCTGCCTAGATATACTGGTTTCTAGAATTTTGGGTATATTTTGGGTACACGGGAAGTTATTTTCCCGCTCGCGTATACCCAAAAAATGGAGGCCCGTCATGGCAAGGCTGATTTTACCTTTGAGTGACGCGCAGATACGCGGTACACGGGAAGTTATTTTCCTGCTCGCGTATACCCAAAAAATGGAGGCCCGTCATGGCAAGGCTGATTGTACCTTTGAGTGACACGCAGATACACAAGGCGAAACCACAGGATAAACCGACGACACTTTTCGACGGAGGGGGGCTGTACCTTCTGGTGTCACCGGTAGGCGGCAAGCTGTGGCGTTTCAAATATCGCTTCGATACCAAGGAAAAGTGTCTTTCCTTTGGCAGCTACCCGGCGATTTCCCTGGCCGAAGCACGCGCCAAGCGCGACGCCGCCCGCAAAATGCTCGCGGAGGGTGACGACCCCGGGGCCGCGAAGAGTGCTTTGAAGACGGCAAAGGCCGTCGAGGCGGAAAACAGCTTCGAGGCGGTCGCCCGCGACTGGCACGCACGGTTCCGCTCCCAGTGGTCCGAGGCGCACGCCGATCGGATCCTGAGGCGCCTGGAGCTGGACGTGTTCCCCTGGCTGGGGGCCCGCCCCGTTGGCGAGATCAGGGCTCCGGAGCTGCTGGCCGTGCTGCGGCGCGTCGAGACGCGCTCCCCGGAGACGGCCTTCCGGGTCAAGACCGCCTGCGGGCAGGTGTTCCGGTATGCCATCGCCGAAGGGCGCGCCGACCGCGACCCGGTCGCCGACCTGAGGGGGGCGCTACCCCCGGTCAAGAGCCGCAACTTCGCGGCGCCGACCGAACCCAAGGAGGTGGCGCCGCTGCTGCGGGCCATAGACGGCTTCAAGGGCTCCTACGTGGTGAAGTGCGCGCTGCAGCTCGCCCCCATACTCTTCGTCCGCCCCGGGGAGCTGAGGCACGCCGAGTGGTCCGAAATTGACCTGGAGGCGGCCGAGTGGAACATCCCGGGAGCGAAGATGAAGATGGGGGTGCCCCACCTCGTCCCACTCCCCAGGCAGGCGGTGGATATTCTGAAAGGGCTCAAGGAGCTCACCGGACACGGCAAATACCTGTTCCCCTGCAATCGCTCCCCGCTGCGCTGCATGTCCGACAACGCGGTCAACGCCGCGCTGCGGCGCCTCGGCTTTGAAAAGACGGAGATCACCGGGCACGGGTTCAGGGCCATGGCCCGGACCATCCTCGACGAGGTGCTGCAGGTCCGCCCCGACTTCATAGAGCACCAGCTGGCCCATGCGGTGAGGGACCCCTTGGGACGCGCCTACAACAGGACGTCGCACCTGGTCGAGCGCCGGAAGATGATGCAGCTTTGGGCCGACTACCTGGACGGGTTGAAGGCGGGGGCGCAAGTGGTGCCGATCAGGAAGGTGGATTGAAGGCTATGTGCAATTTTATAGCATAGTATGTTTGTATTTATCGAACATACTATGCTATATTGTGCCAAAATATGACGACAGGTGCGAACATGAAGAACCCCCTGCTGAGCATGATCCCCTACGAGGAATTCGACTACCAGACGCTGCTGGACGCGGTGCACGACTACTCACAGCCGCGCCAGAAGATTTCCCACCTGCTGGCCCAGGGTGCGGTGGTCCGGGTGAAGAAGGGGCTCTACGTGAAGGGTGAGTCCCGGCAGCGTGGTCCGTACTCGCGCGAGATCCTGGCAAACCTCATCTACGGTCCATCCTACCTCTCGTTGGAATACGCCCTGCAGCATTACGGCCTGGCTCCGGAACGGGTGCCGGTGGTCACCTCCGTCACCACGGGGCGGTCACGGGTGTTCAGCACCCCGGTCGGCACCTTCAGCTACAGGATGATCCCCCTGGACGCCTTTCACCTCGGGATAGACCGGGCCGAACTGGCGGACGGCAGGGGGTACCTGATCGCCACACCGGAAAAGGCACTGGCGGATCTCCTGGTTGCGGACCGCGGCGCGGGAATCACCTCGCAAAAGGAGCTGCACACCCACCTCCTGGAGGACCTGAGGCTGGACCCCGAGGGGCTGAGCGGGCTCGATCCGGCCGCCCTCGCCGCGATTGCGCTGGGCTACCGGTCCCGGCGGGTGAAGCTCCTGGCGGATCTCCTTGCCAACCTCCGGCGCAGAGGGGGTGCCCAGTGAATCCGGCCATCAACAAGATGCTCCAGAGGTACGCCCCCCGCACGGTGGACGATTCGGTGCAGGCGCTGCGGGAGATCATCCAGGAAGTGGCGCTTTTGGGGCTCTGGCGGGCGAAGTTCTTCGAACACGCGGCCTTTTACGGAGGGACGGCGCTCAGAATCCTCTACGGACTGGACCGCTTTTCCGAGGACCTGGACTTCTCTCTGCTGGGTCCGGCGGAGGGCTTCAACCTGGGGAAATACACGGAGTCCCTGGAGGAGGAACTGCGCTCCTTCGGCTTCAAGATCAGGGTCGAGATGGTGGATAAGGCGGTCGAAACCGCCGTGCAGTCGGCTTTCCTGAAGGGAAACACCCGCAACGAACTGCTGGTGATCGAGACCGGGGAGGAACTCGCCCGGCAGATCCCCGCCGGCCACCTGCTCAGGATCAAGCTGGAGGTCGACACGGAACCGCCCCCCGGCTTCGACACCGAGACCAAATACCTCTTGAACCCGGTCCCCTTCGCCGTTCGCTGCTACACCCTCCCCAACCTCTGCGCCGGGAAGCTGCACGCCCTGCTCTTCCGTAAGTGGAAAAACAGGGTCAAGGGGCGCGACTGGTACGACTTCATCTGGTACGCGGCGAACCATCCCGAACTCCACCTGGCGCACCTGGAGCAGCGCATGCGCCAGACCGGGCACTGGAACGAAGAGGGGCCGCTGACCGAGGCGTCGTTCCGGGAGCTGCTCGCCGACGCCATTGACCGGCTGAACCTGGAGCAGGCCAAAAAGGACGTGTTTCCTTTCCTGAAGGACCCCCGCGTGCTGGAGATCTGGTCGGCGGACTTTTTCCGGGCGGTCGCCGCGCAACTGAAGTGCGTCTAGCTCCGGGAGACGGGGCGACGCTTACCGGGCGTGCCGGTCGAGTAGGGCCCGGATGGAGGACACGGGCCAGGCGGCCACGCGTTCGGAGAGCTTGATCGGTGCCGGGTAGAGCCCCTTTTTGATGCCCTGGTACCATCCGGCGCGGCTGATGGGGAACAACGGAGCGATGGCGGGCTGAGGCGTTTTCGGTCCCTTGCCGGCCTTCCTGTTTGCGGCTGCCTGCTCCGGTGTGATTTCCTGTTGCCCGATGATCTGGGGTAGCCGGACGTATCCTTCGCCGGGCAGCCTGTTACTGAAGTTCATTTGGGACCTCCCTGAAATCTCGTGGTCTCATGGTCGGAATCCCGGGAGTCATTTCCTTGCCCGGGCACGCAGCCTGACCGCCGCCTGCGCCCCTGGAAACAAACCGGGCTTCTCTCACCATGTCAGGGAAAACACCTAGCGCAGAGCATGCCAAGACGAACTATGTGCAATCGTTAATTTATTCTGCCGCCTGTCTCCTCGAGTGATCGACGCAGGTGCTGGGGCTGTTCAGTGTCGGTACATCCCTTCCCCTTTCGTCGTCCCGGCCGGATAGCGCTTTACGGCTGATCCGGACCTGGAAGAGATCAAGGGACGCAGAAATGGGAATGATTTTGAGAGATGACGGCGCCTATCGCGGGGCAGAGTACGCCGAGATTTTCTCCGAGAATGTGCGTTGGGTCCTGACCCATCTGAAGCGGTAACCTCCATGGCAGGGGTGTAACCCGCACAGGTGGAACCATAGCCAGATGATTCCCGTTATTCGCGTTTAACGGGCTGGCCGCCAAGCTGGGAACTCCCCAAAAATCTGTAAAAACGAACCTCCTCAGCCTCATCGTGCTCGGCCATCTTTATCTCCAGAAGCTTGTACAGGCTCTTCATTCTTTCCTTTTCAGTTGTGCTCGCCTCGCTGAATTTAGCATCCATTTTCTCGCTAAAGGTCAGCACCAAATCCAAAAGAGCGGAAAGGTTTTTTTCCAAAAAAGCCACCCGCTGGGTAAAGGATCCTCCCTCTTTTTGCTCGCGTTCCAAGGCATCCATGGCACAGGAAATCGTGTCGTTGACACTGGCTTTCTTCGCCTGGGACACCCGCTGCAACCGGGCAATCAGGTCCGGCTCCAACCGGGCCGGCAGCGTAGTTTTCGGCATAAAATCCCTCCCTTCCCAAAGTGAATTTCCGCCAAGCGCTGCGCCAGCGGCTATTCACACATTATATCAAGGGATTACGACATGGTAAGGAGGGAAACGCCAAGCGGTGCGCCAGCGGCAGATACTAATAAATATAGACAGTTGCCTACCCCTGTTAGCCCGCGGGGCTGCGTCAGGTGTGGATGAAAATATAACCGAACGAAGGGAGGTCAGCCGTCATCTCAATCCGACTCGGTAAACTTCCTCGGGCGCACTCTCCGGAATAGCCTCTATCGTGACAGCTAGCCGACGCTGCGCAGGAGCAGTTCCGACTGCGCTGCGATCAGCTCCATGAGACGGTAGAGCGCATCGCACCGGTAGCCGGCAAAGGCACCCTTGAAGAGCGGTAGCCGAACGGCCTCAACCCTCTGCACCAAGTGAGTAATCCTTGTCAGGACCAGGCGCGGCTTGACACCTGACTCGCTGGCGAAGCGCTCCCAATGTTCCCTCCGGATCGCGGCAGGATCCCACTCACCACCGATCCTCATGGCGAGTCCCTGGGAGAGGCCGTAATGGGCGTAGATCCTGGTGGAGAGTTGGTCGTAAAAGGGAGCCAGCATCGGCCCCTCGGGTAGCAGCAGGAGCGAGAGGTTTTTCCCGTGGGCGTCGGAGTTTCCGATCAGGAAGTTGAAGACGGTCCAGTCGACCAGCGACAGCACGTCCCGACCGGACCGCACGCTCGTCCGGCGCACCAGGTCGAAGCAGGCGGCCAGTGACGGCCCCCCCTCGGATTGGTACTTGAACTCAGGCGCGACCCCGAGCGCCTGGCAAAAATCCTCCTGGTGCAGCCTTCGCGTCCCCTCGCCCGACGCCACCCGGTCGTAGCGCTCCACCACGAAGACCCTGACACCTTCGTGCTGGTGGATGAAGCAGCGGGGTGTCTCGAGTCCCACCTCGCGGGCGAGGGTCATGCAGAATGCTTCGTTCTCGACGCTGCCGTCCAGGTTGTCGATGGCGGGCTTGATGATGTGGTTGGAAGGGCAGCTTCCGTAGCCGAGCGAAAACTGCCCGTCGTCGTAGAACACCGGCAGCTTCTTCTGCGCACCGGCGAGCGAAAGCCGTATCCCCTTCTCGCCGGCCAAAAGCGGCCGGAGGGGAAGCTCCCTGACGATGGCGAACAGCTCGTCGTCCGAGAGCTGCCGGTAGCGGGAAGGCTCCCGCTTTGCCCGTCCCTCGTCCAGGGAAAGCGAGACCGCGCCGGCGCAATCCCCGCCGATCCTTTCCAGGATGCCGAAATCATTGTTGGGGGAAAGCCCGAGATTCCTGGCGACCACCGCGCGGATCCTCTCCTCAGGGAGCAGGTTCGCGAAAAAGGGGTGCGACTCGTCGTCCAGGTAGGGGGCGGGCCTCAGGGGGAGCGACAGGGAGAGGGGAATCCGGGAACGCTCCAGCCAGAGGGGATCGTACTGGAAGCAGAACCGTTTCTTTTCGATCAGCCAGAGACGGCCAACGGCCGCGTCGGCGACTCGGACCACTAAGGCGCCGGTCATGCCTCGTTACCCGGAGCCGCCCAGCCGCGCAACCGTGCCTCCAGCTCGATGCCCAGACAGCCGAACACCTGCAGGATCTTGTCGAGGCGCGCCGTCTCCTTGCCGTTCTCCAGGGCTGACAAAAAGGCATAGCTGACCCCGCAGACCGCAGCCGCCTCCTCCAAGGTGAGGCCGTCCTTTTTACGTTTTTCCCGCACGATCCGACCGATATCTTCGGCACTGGTTATCTTCATGGCTCCTCCGATTATCTACGTTCGCAGATATAACAGGAGTCAGAGGGAAATGACAGCAAAATATCTACGATCGGATATCTCTCTGGACGGGCAGAGGCAGTCTCGCATCGACGGTTTCGAGGCGATCTTGCCCCGGTCGGGAAACTCGCCTCGTGCACCTTCAAAACCGCAGGCGCCACAATGGTGAGAATCATTTCACCTTGATACTTCCCTATGGCCAACTCCGTTATCTCCCCCTACAGGTCAAATATGGAAGCCGCATGGCCATCCGTGAAACTGTCGCACCATCAACGTGGGTTTCCGGCGGCGCAACCGATCTCCCGTTTCGACCTCCAGGTTTTGGAAAAGTTGATGCAGATGATCCCTTCCGTCAGGCTTCAGTGCCTCTGAAGCGCCCGATAGGCCTGGCGATTCCCGGCGAAACGATGAAGGCGTAGTCCCACTGCCGGTTATCAGGTTAACAACTTCCTTCATTTGTCCGGCCCGGAGCCGGACGCCTTCAGAAGCGAGTCTGTGGCTGCCTCCCTCGCCCCCCCGCTGCAGGTGTGAGGTTGGCGGGAAGCCAATAGCCCGAGAACATACGAGCTTTCGAAGGCAGGGCTCCGCAGATTATTAAGCTATTGGGATACTAGAATTAATGTGATATAACAAGACGGACTTTGAGTCTTTAGCAGGGCTTACTCTACAGATTAGAGCGAGATCTTGTTAGTAGCGGGATGAATATCCCCCAAATGGCATGTTTGCGGGAATGGTAGATCCCTCCCAAATGGAACATTATCCAAGTTGGGTAAACATCCAAAATGGCGGGATGAGTAGCCCCCGGGTCATCTACGAGTCGGACGAGGGAAAAGATGATTGAATCCTGCTACTGGAAAGAAGAACTTCACCGCAAAGTATCACGATGTTTAATTCGCAACCAATCCAAGAACAATACTTAGGTTACATGATGATTCCTACCAAGCCCACTATGAAAATGCCCGAGCTTTTAGTATTCGTCAAGGTTCTTGCAACTGGCTTTTTATGTGCCGAGATTTGGCGGGCCGCATTCTCCATAGGTGCGAATTTCGCCTCCTCGGCATGGTGGCCTGGCGTAGCCCTTCTTGTAAAGAGCGGTGTATTGCTGGCCGGAGCCCTGCTGTGTCTGGCTTACGCACTCACGCGGGGTGCGCTCGCCTCCGCTGCACGAATTGTTCGCAGCCTTCGTATTGATCTGCTGTTTGCGCTCGGTATTGGCATCTGGGCAAATGAGCTATCCTCGCCATGGCTCTCAAAAGTCCACTCAGCACTCAAGTCCGTGGACCCAAATTGGGGACCAGCGATCTTCCTCCTACTGTCTGCGGTAATTTTGTCACCTCTTGTTCAACATTACTGGCCGATTCGGGGAAAAAAGGTTTCGCAACTTTACTTCATCGCGGATGAGGAGATTGAGTACGAGAAAGATGATTTGCTTGGGAGTGAGTCGCAGGCTAAGTCGTTCGCAGAAACCGTTCTTGCAAGCGGTTCGCATTCGGGTCTCGTTTTTGGCATCGACGGCCCATGGGGAGTCGGCAAGACGAGCTTCATCAACCTCGCTGAGCGCTACTGGGAAAGCGCAGAAGACAGAGTCATTGTTTGTCGTTTCGAGCCGCTTCGGTATGCTTCGGAGCCAGACCTTGCAGACCGAATAATTCGCGATTTGTCTGCCGCAATCCAAAAGAAGGTCTTTGCTCCGGAATTTAAGCCTGCGGCATCTAGGTATTCCCGGCTGATAAAGGGAAAGGCCGACGTTTCGTTCCTGGGGTTCAAGATTTCATTGGAACCCTCGCAGGAGACCGTTGATGAATTGCTGGATGCCATCGACGATGTCCTTCGGCGCATTGACCGTCGCGTAATCATCGTCATTGACGACCTTGATCGTTTGGACGCAAAGACGACGAACAACGTGCTGTTCGCAACGAGGCGAACCTTCAAGCTCTCTCAGGCAACCTACGTCCTCTGCTACGACACAGAGGTGCTTGCTGGTGGCAAAGAAGAGGGATCGAGGGCGCGCGAGTTCCTTGAGAAGTTTGTGACGGTCAAGCTGAGCCTATTCGTTGACAGCTCCAGCATTCGGGATTTCTTGCGGCGCGACTGGCAACGTGCCGAGAGCCAACTGGGCTCAATTCCTTCTGACACGATGCTAAAGCTTGGCGCTTTGCTCAATGAACTGGCAGACATTCTTGACGGTGAGTTAACAGCAAAGTACCTACCCCTCCTGGGCGATTTTCGCAAGGTAAAGCGCTTCGTCAATGCCATGCTGCTAATGCAGATGGAGAAGAGCAACTTAGGTCTGACTGACTTCAACAAACGCGATCTTATTAATCTCATGCTCCTGCATCTCAGCTATCCCGGATTGTTCCGACGCATCTACGCCGAAGAAACCGAGGGTCGTAGCGGGATTTTTTCTGTATGTCGCGAATATGGAAAACAAAGGTTCAAGAACTCTGAGGCGTTTTCTAAAGTGGTGGAGGAACAACAGGGATCTGCTGGATTTTTATTGTCGCAGCTGTTTGACGTTGGAACTTTAGGAATCGGGGACTCTAACGACCTTGAAGAGGCGGTTATGAGATCGCGCGCATGCTTCAACCATCACAACTTGAGGAACTTGGAGGGTTACCTCAAACTCATCGTGCGATTTTCAACACCAGAACCTCAGGAGACGTTTGTTCTGTACCAAGACGCCGTGGAACGAGTCATGAAGGGGACATCAATCACTTCGGTACTCATGTCACAGGAATTTCAGTTGGAACGCGGAGAGCACCCGCATGATCAGTTCTGGGGGTTACTGGTTAATCAATCGCATGACTTCAATAGCACAGTTGCGCAAGATGCCATTGACACGCTCGTGGACTATCTGCCGTGCTATTCCGTTATCGGGAGTGGTGATCGAGGTTTGCGGCAGAGATCGATATACTCCCTGCTGCGACTCTTGGATAGAGCCGGTTGGGGGAGAGCATCAGGGCGCCGCCTTCCAAATAGCCCGGAGAATATCATTGAGATTGCATGGCGGATCTTTGGTGAAAATTCCTACCAAGGGAAAAGTCTGCTAAATCGTCTTGTTAGTGGTGATCGTGGGGTTCTTGGATGGAACGATCTCATGATATTCAGGCTCCAATGTTCTGCTGACCGTCAAGGGCAGCTTCATAACCTGCATTCAGCACTCATCATCCATCAGGATAGAAGTGCCGCAACGTCTGGCCTACTTAGAGACCTCGCACTGATTGAAATGAGGAAACTTTCTCAAGAGGTATTCGCGCTGTTCAAGCGGACCTACATTAATTCGCAGCGAAACTTTTTCGTGGAAGTTGATGCCGCGGCAGATGACGAGTTTCTTGGTGAAGCTCCACTTCAGCTTGCTCGGCAAGCGTCAAATGATGGTCAATCAGAGCCCAGCGTTCCTTCGCTCACTCATCATGTTTCTGCAGCACGCTCAGCCGTCAAGTCTTTCGTTATATACCAACTGACCAATCGCGAGGCCCCCAATGGATCGGGAGTTGGCTGCGGGTTCTATGACGAGAGTGGTACAGTTGACGAATGCGAAATAGCAAGATTGATGAACGATTACCTATTCAATGTCTGCTTCAATCCAGACATCCACGAAGACAACGTCCTCCATTTCCTCGATCACTGTTTGTCACATTTGAGCAATTCGTTCTTTTCTGACAGGGATATAGAAGGTTATTTTGCGTCCAAAACTGAACTTCCAAGAGGTCTTGATCCAAATAGGCTAGGGCTGTACTGGAATAATCACAAGGAACTTATTCGCCAAAAAGTTCAGCTTGTCGGAGAGAGGAAAGTAGTCACACCTAACTACATAGCATCGTATTGCGAGGATCTGGATGGTGTTTTTGCCGTACTTGATGAAATAGCCGAAGAAGCGCAATGACTCCGGAATACTGAAGGGGACAGGCACGCTTTAATGTGACTGGACCAGGGAAAGGCTGTGGGGACAGGCTTTGAAAGTCTCAAAAGAACGAATGCTACCGGCCAAAAACATGGAGCGACAGCCACCCTTTTCCCGGATGCCACATCGTCGGATAGACCTGCTGTCAATGGCAATGTAAAAGTGTACCAGTTACGGTAATTGAAAAGTGTACCACCCTGGCCGGTTAGAGGGGACTCCCTAGTCAGCTCCTACGGCGAGAGAATCATCACCTCCTTGGTCGGAGAGCTGCCGGCCGAAGGAGTGACCCTGCAGCCGGTAACTGTGCCCCTTGATGTTCACCACCTTGCAATGGTGCAGCAGGCGATCAAGGATAGCCGACGCGATCACCGTGTCGCCGAAGAGCTCCTGCCAGTCGGTGAAGCTCTTGTTGGACGTGATGATCGTCGAGCTTCTCTCGTAGCGGTACGACACGAACTGGAAGAAGAGGTACGCCTCCTGGCTGGTCACCGGGAGGTAGCCCACTTCGTCGACGATCACAAGGTTCGAGCT
>Ga0316227_1001273_pt1 | contig 28315 bp, 19 predicted proteins | sample TBH18019metaG_FD_206012 | JGI IMG/M metagenome (GOLD analysis project Ga0316227, IMG submission 206012) | Freshwater microbial communities from Trout Bog Lake, Wisconsin, USA - TBH18019 | ecosystem: Environmental > Aquatic > Freshwater > Lake > Hypolimnion/Profundal zone | place: USA: Wisconsin... | reverse complement strand
CGAGGGCGCCAAAGGCCACACGCGAGGGCGCGTGCGCTCCCCGGAAGCTGGCGCGACGCAGGTTCATGCCCAACAATCACCCTCGCGCTTTGGCGAGGTCAGCTCCTCAGGATGACGGCGTTCGGGGCGCCGGTTTTGCTTCTGCGTCCGGTTGGCTGCGAAAGCGGCAGAGGGCTGTTGCACTCCAAAGCGCTTCGCGCCCGGCAAACGAAGGCGTGTTGGACTTCCATGTTTGAGGCACCGCTTCTTGCGCTCGTGCAAACGTTAGGGCGTAGCTCCAGGCGTTTTCAGGCTGGAGCCTGTGCGCGGACGCTTTTGGATTACAGAGGTACCGCCCGATGAACTACCTTTACCTTCTCCAACTGCTGGCTCCTGAAGCTATCGTGCTTGTCGCGGCCCTGGCTGTTCTCGGGCTTGGACTGGGGCCGCATCGCGAGCGGCGCTCGCTGCTGCTGGCGGTCACGCTTGCCGGTTGCGTTCTCGCCGGGTTGGCGCTGGCCTTCTTTCCGCAAAACGCATCGGTGCTCAACGGCACGGCGGTGCTCGATCCGCTCACCCGGCTCTTCAAGCAGGTCATTCTGCTGTTGAGCGCAATCACCGCGGTCTTTGCTCGCGATTCCAAAGTCCGCGCGAATTTCGCCGAATACATGGCGCTGATCCTGTTTGCGACTATCGGCATGATGCTGCTGGCCGGCACCGAAGAGTTGCTCACCATCTTCATCGCGCTCGAACTCACCAGCCTCTCGCTGTACGTTCTCACCGGCTTCCAGACGCGCGACCGGGCCTCGGCCGAAGCCGCGCTGAAGTATTTCCTGGTGGGCGGCATTTCCGCCGGATTCCTCCTGTTTGGGCTGAGCCTGATTTATGGCGTCACCGGCAGCACCAATTTAAGCGAGATCGCCCGGTGCCTGCGCGGCGGCGGGCCGATGGATCCGCTGCTGGGCGCGGGGATGGTCATGACGCTGGTGGGATTCGGTTTCAAGGTGGCAGCTGTGCCGTTTCATCTCTGGGCGCCGGACGTTTACCAGGGCGCGCCCACGTCTTCGGCGGCGCTGGTGGCATCGGGTTCGAAAGTGGCTGGGTTCTTTGTGCTGTCGAAGGTGCTGGTCATCGCGTTGGGACCTGCGAGCGGCAGCGCGGCCTGGGGAGCCTTCCGGGCGGGTTGGGCGCCGTTGGTGGCGCTCATGGCCGCATTTTCGATCGTGTTGGGGAACCTCGCCGCGCTGGCGCAGAACAGCGTCAAGCGCCTGCTCGCCTACTCCGCCATCGCGCATGCCGGCTATATGCTCCTGGCTCTGACGGTCGCCGGGAGCGCGGGCGTTGCGCCGGTGTTATTTTATGTGATCGTCTATGCGCTGACTGCGGTGGGCGCGTTCGGAGTCGTGGCCGCGGTCGAGCAATGCCGGGGCGGCGCGAATCTCGATCATTTCAGCGGGCTGCACAAATCGGCGCCGGGGCTGTCCCTTTGCATGGCGGTGTTTCTTATTTCCATGGCGGGTATTCCGCCGCTGGCCGGCTTCTTCGGCAAGTTTTATCTCTTTGCCGGCGCCACAGCCTCGTTTTCGGCGAACGCCGGGATGCTCTGGCTGGTCGTGCTGGCGGTAATCTGCAATGCGATCTCGCTTTATTACTACTTAATCGTCTTGAAGCATATCTTCGTGGCGGAGGAGGGATTGGCGTGCGTGCGCGACGCCTCGCGGGCGTCGGGCGTGCTGATCGCGCTGCTTGCGGCGTCGATCGTCATCTTGGGCTTGCGTCCGGACTGGTTGCTGGAGCCGCTTCGCGCCGCCGTGCTGCTTGCGAGGGGGCTTCATTGAGCGAATAGTGGAAAACGTTGAATCTATGGAGAAACTTCGCGCGACACCGGCGCCTGCACGCTTACCGCTGCTCGTTTACCGCCTGCTTTTCCCGGTCGTTTTTCTCGCGATGCTGCCGGGGGTTTTGAGGCGAATGTTTCGCCGCGGCAGCTACCGCCATAAGTTCGGCGAACGCTTCGGTTTTTTTTCTCCGGAGATGCGCCGCCGGTTGGAGCCGGGCGGGTGGACGTGGATCCACGCGGTAAGCGTCGGCGAAACAATCATGGCCATCCAACTGGCTCGAACGCTGCAACGCGTCCAGCCTGGACTGCGCGTGCTGCTTTCCACCACCACTTCCACCGGATTCGACGTCGCCCGCACACGGATGGGGGAAGGCATGGAGTTGATCTATTATCCCCTCGACGTGCCGTTCGCGGTTCGCGGAACTCTCGATGCCGTCCGGCCCGCGCGCGTGGTTCTTGTGGACAAGGATTTCTGGCCCAACCTGGCCACCGAGTGTTACCGGCGATCCATTCCTGTCTCCATCGTCAACGCGCGATTGTCGCCAAGATCCGAACAGCGCTACCGGCAATGGCGCCGCTGGATCGCTCCGTTCTTCGCGATGCTGCACCGGGTGTGCGTTCAGGAACCCGAGGACGTCGAACGCTGGGCAGCGCTGGGGGTGCGTCGGGAGGCGATTCACTGCACCGGCAGCCTCAAATTCGACACTGTAGCCCCCGCGCAATCGCGCGCCCCGGCGTTTCGCGCTCTGCTGGCGAGCATCGGCGTGACCGACAGCGTCCCAGTGCTCTTGGGCGGCAGCACCTTTCCGGGGGAGGAAGCGGTGCTGTGCAGGGTCCTGCTCAAGCTGCGTCCGCGTTATCCCGAGGCTTTCCTGATCCTCGTGCCCCGGCATTTCGAACGCGCTATGGAAATCGTGGCTGCCGTCCGCGGACTCGGCCTCGCCTGCGTGTTGCGCCGCGAAATGGAGGCGGCTCCGCCGTCCGCCGCGCGCCCCGATGTCTTGATTGTCGATACCACCGGCGAACTGCGCGACTGGTACTCCGCCGCCACCGCGTGTTTCATCGGCAAGAGCCTGCTGGCTGTCGGCGGGCAAAACCCGGCCGAACCGGTCCTGGCGGGTTGTCCCGTTCTGGTTGGGCCGCACATGGAGAACTTCGCCGCGCTAGTGCGGCAGTTTCTTGCGGCGGATGGAGTCATTCAGGTGCAAGATGAAGCCGAACTGGCCGCCGGCTTCGAGTGCCTGCTTGCCGACGCCGCCCGCGGGGCGACCCTCACCGCCAACGCCATGGCCATTCTGCAAACCCACGCCGGCGCAAACCGGCGGACTGCGGCGTTGCTGATTGAGACATGAGCCCAACTCCGGGACGGTCCGAAATGGACGAACCCAAAACGGCAGAGGAGGCTCGTGGACTGCGGTGAAGTGCCCTTTCCATTACCCACAAATCGGAAGCCGAGCACGGAAACCGGAGCGGCCCAAATTATTTGTCATTCTGAGCTTGCGAAGAGCCTGTCCTGAGTCTGTCGAAGGAATCCCACGGCAGGCCAACTGGCGTTATGTCACTACTCACCGTTCTCGAAGCTGACAGCGCCGCCCGATGAGCCGTCCGTTCCGATTGCGCGCCGACTGAAACAAACGTCGCGATCGCCTCGTGAGATCCTTCGCAGGCTCAGGATGACAACGTTCGGGGTTTCGTTCTCACTCCTGCGCCCGATTTGCAAACTTGTGGGTGATGGAAAGGAATCTCCACCGCTTTCGAAGCGATTGGTCTCAGGAATTACCCAAAGTGTTTCCTGCGCCCTTCGACTCGTCGCTGCGGAGGCAAACAGGCCTCGCCGCAGTCCTATAACACGCTGGCGCGACCACAACGCGCCACGGCTTCGCCGCTCCGAATGGTCTCATGTCCATTCCAGGTAGAGGTCAGGATGTCTGATACTGGGGCATATACACGGATTAAGAAAACGGCGTCGGTCTGCAACTCTGGGGAGCACACGCGCCCTCGCGTGTTGGCGTCGGCGCCCTCGCCGACGCAAACTTTTGCTTCATCGAAACCACGGATTTCACGGATTGCCACGGATGAAACCTATCCGTGTTCATTCGTGTAATCCGTGGTTACTCGGTTAAATGCGGGCTTCTTGAGAAAGATGCCTTTGGCGGGGCGCCAAAGGCCGCACGCGAGGGCGCGTGCGCTCCCCAGAGCCCGGTCTCCGACGTTCTCGCAAGAATCGGCGGGCCAAATAGTAGAAGAAATTTGTCCTGCGCCCTTCTTCCTCTCTATCGCTCCTTCCGCGGAACCAATTCCGGAAATCCCAGCCAGAAGGGATGAGCAATGCCCCGGCGGTAGGTGGCCAGAGATTCCGGAGAGGAGTTCACCCGCAGGTTCGAGTAGGTGGTGTCCTCATTCTGCCAGCGTTCATGCCAGAAGACCGCGGCTTTCAAGCGTGGAAATTTTGCCCTCATGGAATGAAACGCTTCCGAGATGAACGCCGGTTTGCTGCCTTTGGCCGGGAACTCGCCGACGCCCCATTCCGCCAGCATGATCGGCTTGGTCGAGTCCACCATGGAGATTTCCTGATAAGGCCACTCCAACAGCGGCAGGAAGGTCGCCCAGTTGTCTTCCTTGTATTGCTCGCCGTAGACGCTAAACCCAAGCCAGTCGACGTAATTCGCTCCGGGGTAGTACTGGGCGACCAGATTCCAGTATTCCTGCGGAATGGAGTAGTTCATCACATGAAACACCCAGATAACGTTGCGGGCGCCTTTCGCGCGAACACGGTCCACGACGTACCGGTATGCTTTCTTGAAAGTCTCCGGGCCCTGATAAGGAATCGGCACCTTGGGTTTCCAGGCCGGGGTCGGCGTTGGAACCGCGGATGGAGAAAGATCGGCCGCTTTTCCTGCGCCGAAATAGGATCCCGACCAGGGGAACCAGGTGCCGTTCGGTTCATTAGCGAAGGATACCATCATTGGATGGCCAAACTCCCTGGCGGAAAGCGCCCACCGGTCGATGTAGTCGTTCCATTTGCCGGCGAGGATTGCGTTGAGCGAAAACTTGTCCGGTCCGCGGTCCTCTTCGTAGGGACGATCCCAAGGCGACCAGAACACCAGGGGGATTGAACCATGCTTCCAAATGAGGGTGAGGTTGGCTGTCGGAAAGCTTTGTTCGCCCCAGTAGCTTGAAGAGGCGACGATTGCCTGGTGCTTGCCGACAAGGTTTTCGAAGTCCTCGATCTGCTCCAGGGTGACGGTGTCTTCGTTGTCGCCGAAGTCGATGAAAGCGCCGGTGTAGGCTCCGGTTGCCGGAATGCCCAGGGTGAGGGGACCGCCGTACGGTGCGGGAGATGGCGTCCGCCGGCAGCCGGTTAGGAATGGCAGAGTCGCAGCCATCAACAGCGAGATGCCGTTGCAGAGGAACGAAAGGGATCTAAAGGACTTGGCGCGGCAGAGCCGCAACCAAATTTGGGCAGCCGGTCTCCCGAGTGAGAACGGAACCCCGAACGCTGTCAGCTTCGAGAACGGTGAACGGTGGCATGGCGCTGTTTGGTGTGCCGTGAGATCCTTCGCAAGCTCAGGATGACAGCTAATAGAGCTCTCCGATTCTTCGGAAGTGAACCGCATAGACGCCGAAAAATCCCCGCAGAACTGCGGGAAAGAAGAGTCTGAAAGAATTTGCGGAAATCTGCGTAATCTGCGGACCTTCTTCTTCATGGCGGAGTTGGCGTTCATGACATTCCCACCTCCACGCTGGCGGTACGCTCCAGCTTGCCCCAGGTCACCCATGCGCCCTTGGCGGCTTTGACGATCGCACGCCATACCACCCAGCTCAAGAGCGGGCGATAAAGCAGCCGCATTGGAATGATGCGCCACGCTTTCCACAGCGGTTCGTCGTCCATGCGGCAGGCTGCGAGGGCGAGCACCATGTCCATCGCCAGGAACGTGAAGAAGAAAATCCCCATTGCCCCCGCACCGCCGGTCAGCAATGAAAAGATGAGCAGCACATCGACCACCGGTGTCACCGCCACCAGCAGGATCTGTGCAAACCAGATGCTCGGGAGCGCAAACCACCCGAGGGCCTTGAATTCGGGATTGAACACCAGGTCCCGATGTTTCCAGAGGCACTGGAGAGTCCCAAACGCCCAGCGAAATCGCTGTTTGGCGAGGGCGCGAATCGTCTCGGGCGCTTCGGTCCAGGCGATCGCCTCGTGGGCGTAGGCAATCTTGTAGCCGCGACGATGCATGCTCAGCGTAAGATCGGTGTCCTCCGCCAGGGTGTCGAGGCTGAAACCGCCGGCCTCGTCCAGCGCGGTCCGCCGCAAGGCGCTCACCGCGCCGGGAGCCACCGTGATGCAATTCCAGGTTGCGTAGGCCCGGCGGTCCAGGTTGAAGCCGCAGGTGTATTCGAGCCCCTGAAACCGGGCGATCATCGTGCGCAGATTTCCCACCTTCGCATGCCCGGAAACCGCGCCGACCTTCTCATCCGCCAGCGGTTGCACCAGTGTCCCGATGGTGCCGCGTTCGAAGAAAGTGTCTGCGTCCAGGAAGACCAGGATCTCGTGTTTGGCCATCGCCTCAGCCGTCCGCAACGCCACGGATTTACCGCTGTTGGGCTGCCCTTCAAGACGAATTCGCGAGTCCGCGGCTGCGAGCCGTTCGACGATGCAATGGGTATCGTCGGTGGAACCGTCATCGACCACGATCAGTTCGAGTTCACCGGAGTAATCGGTGTCGATCACGGAGCGGATTGTCGCTTCGATCACCTTGGCTTCGTTGTAGGCGGCGATGATTACGCTGACCGGCGGGTGAAATTCCCGGTTCGGCTCCCGCCGCCAATGATGGCGCGCCGCGAGGATGACGATCAAGAGGCCGCGGATAACCACCAGCCCCGTGGCCGAAATCATGAACGCCCACAAGGCTTGTTCCACCTGATGCCAGACGGCAAAGCCGACGCCGGTTACCATCAGTGCCAGCTTCTGGTCCTTCTTGACGGGAGGCATCAGGTCGTCGTGGGGGATTTGCAGGAGTTCGCTCAACGGCACGATGCGATCGCCGCGCGTTTCCAGAAAATCGATGATTCGCGGCAGCGCTTCGACGGTCTGGGAGCGGTTGCCCCCGGCGTCATGAAGCAGGACGATGTTGCCCTGCTCGCGCTGTTCTTTCACCCGTTGGAGGATTTCATTGGCTCCGGGCCGGGCCCAGTCCTCCGGGTCGATATTTTCCAGCACGATCAAATAGCCGAGATCGTCCTGAATTTGCTTGAGCGGCGCCAGTTCGGCGACACGCGCGGGGCGCGAATCCGCATTGTAGGGCGGACGGAAGAGCGTGGTGGAGCGGCCGGTGATTCCTTCGATGAGCCATTGGGTGGCGTTCAGTTCGATTTCGATTTGTTTGGCTGACATCTCACCCAGGTTGGAGTGGGTGTAAGTGTGATTGCCGATCTCGTGGCCTTCACCGACGAGGCGCCGAACCAGGCCGGGATAGGTTTCCGCCTGGCTGCCGACAAGGAAGAACGTCGCCTTGATGTTGTGCGCCTTGAGAATGTCCAGGACTTGAGGCGTCCAAGTCGGGTCGGGACCGTCGTCGAAAGTGAGCGTCACCGCGTGTTCGTCGGCGGCGCCTTCATGGTAGATGACGGGGTAGGTGGGGAAATCGGTGTAGGTGGCCACGAAGCGCCCATCCCGGTTGAGTTTGATTTCCCGCGATCCATCGTCGCGGGTGTCGTCCACCGTGACCAGCTCGCCCTGACCGACGTTGGTGACGGTGTCGGCGACCGGCATGTTGGCCAGCTTGGTAAGGAGCGCGTGGCTGACCGTCTCGACATCGCGTTGCGCCAGCACATCCCAGATCTGCGGGTCCTCAGCGCCGAGCCGGTCGATGGCGATGCCGCCTATCTCGGCTTCGCGGGCGGCGCGCAACTGGTTTAAAAAAGTGACGGCGTCCAGAAAGCACACGGTGTGTTCGGCGCCGGGCTCCTGATAGGAGAAAGTCGCGTTGTAGTCGGGCGGGCCGACCGCCACTTTTTTCAGCCCGGCGTAACTGGCCCGGCTCATGGCGTCCCGGAAGGAAATGCCCTCGCCCTTTTTCTTGCCGACAGTCCAGTCGTACCCGTAAGCGCCAATGGCTGCGATCCACTTGTGAGAATCGCCGTAGCCCTGGATGACCTGAAGCCAGCCCTCGAACCAGTCCTGGGACGCAATCGGCCCAGGGGTATCGTCGCCGGAGTTCTCGTCGGTGAGCACCGCGATGAAGCGGTCGGCGGAAGATGCGAGCTTGGGAAGATCGATGGTGTTGATTTCCTCGCCCATGGGCACCGTGATCCAGAGCTGTTTGTTCAGGGAATGCAACGCCTTGGCCGTCTGGTCGATGAGTGCCGTCACAGCGGTCTTGTAGGCGGGATCGACCTGCTCCCAATCGAGCACCACACCACCCGCCTTCGCTTTCTGGATGGTGTTGAGCAGCCCCAGAATGAAGTGCTCGCGCCGTTCCGCCGGTCCGTTGGCGAGGCTTTCGACAAACTCCGGCTGCCATTGGCGTGAGGTGAGATTGGTAAGGATCGGCATCAGCACCAGGCCACGGCTGGCGGCGAGCCGCTGCACCTTGAGGTTTTCGGTGACCGTCAGGTTGCCTTCGGCATCGTTCAGGCTTGCCCATTCGATACAGACATGGGTGAGCCGGCCCGCATGCAGCTGAAGCGAGTCGTAGCTGTCGGGATCCCAGTCCACGAAATAACCGGCTCGGATTTCGGAGGTCTGGCCGGGGGGCGTCGAGGGTGTGGCCTGGCTTTCCACCGGCTGGGTACGGAGTTGTTCGCGCAGCTTGGCGAAGTGATCTTCGCCCGTCTTGGTCTTGGCGTATTTCTGCCAGTCCTGGATGCGGGATTTTCCCTGTTGTTGCTGCTGTTGCTGCTGGATGGCGCGAAGCTGCCCCTTCAGCTTGCGGACCTTCGAGGGGATGCGCAGTTCGGGGGTGACAAGGAGCGACTGGACGAAGCAGACGAGCGCAACGAACAAAAGCACAAGGGCCAGGGTCCCGAGGCGGCGCAGCCGGGGCCAGCGCTTTCCAGCGGGATCATGGAACACAAACGGCTTGGAAGCTCGGCCGGTGCTGGAGGATTTCATCCTAAAAAACGCAGTTAAACCGCAGATACACGCAGATTTGTCGCATGAAGTTTGTCGATGCCACCTTTGGCTCGACGCTCATTCGCAGAGCAAAGCGACAGCGCGGGGAAGTTGCCTTAACGCCATCTGCGTTCATCTGCGAAATCTGCGGTTTCAACTGCTAAATCTAGGTTCATGCATCTTTGTTAGCGCGAAAACCGAAAAAACTCCAGCGCCGTTGCCGTCGTTGCTTTTGCGATGGCATCCACGGACTCACCACGGAGTTCGGCGATCTTCTCGACGGTGAAGCGCGTATAGGCGGGTTCGCACCGTTTGCCCCGGAATGGGACTGGCGCAAGGTACGGGCAGTCCGTCTCCACCATGAACGCATTTAGCGGGAGGTTTGCCGCAGTCTCCTGAACGATTTCCGCGTTCTTGAAGGTGACAATACCGGTGAAGGACACCAGATGGCCCATCGCGATCAGTTCTTCCGCTTCTTCGGTTGTGCCGGAGAAGCAGTGGAAGACCGCCCGGAGTTTGCCCTGGTACGGCTCAAGGATTGCCATGGTGTCGTCCCAGCAATCGCCGCGTTGGTGAATAATGACATTCAAACCGAGTTCGGCGGCCAGGTCCAACTGCTGGCCGAAAAAATCGGCCTGAGCCGCCTTGATCGCGCCGTCCTCGATCGCGGCGTCGATGTCCGCTGCATCCTCATTGCCCAGGGCGTCCACTTTGTTGTGCGTGGTTCGCAGGCTCGGCAGACGGAAGTAGTCGAGTCCGGTTTCTCCAATGGCCACCACGCGCGGGTGGTGGGCGAGCTCGCGCAAGGCGGCGATCGCATCGCGAGGGGCTTCGTGGGCGTCGTTGGGATGAATACCGACGGCGGCATACACTCCGGGGAATCGCTCCGCCAACTCGATGGAGCGCTTGCTGCGCTCGACGGTGATGCCGACGGTGACGATTCGGTTTACGCCCAAATCGGCGGCGCGCGCAACGACCGCGTCGAGTTCCTCGGAAAAATCGGGAAGGTCGAGATGGGCGTGCGAATCGACGATCATGTCATGCTGCGGGGCTAGTCCCGCTGCTCGGCGTTATAACCAACCCTGCGGGACGTCGATCTGGTCGCCGGGAAGAATCGGGATATCCTTTTCCGGGTGCTTGGCGATGTCCTTTGCGTCGATTATCTGAATTTTATTGTCCCGCGTCAGGTGAACGTGCTTCTTGTCGGCGTAGTCGGTGAACCCGCCGGCGGCATTGATGGCTCCCAGTAACTTGAGATCCGCCGAATACGGAATCCGCCCCGGGGCTTTTACTTGGTTGCCGACGGTGACGAACCGGGCGCCGGGCGCAATGGTGATGGTTGGGTTGGTGTAGATCTTTTCAACCTTGAGCTTGGTCTCGATGAGCACCTGCGCCTGGTTGTAGGCCAGGCCGGTAACCTTGAGCAGGCCGATATAGGGCAGGTTCAGCGAGCCGGAATCGTCCACCGTGTAGGGGGCGCTAAACTGGCTCATTTCTTCGATGGGCACCCCGGCCAGGCGAACTTCGATGGTATCGCCAATGCGAATGGTGGCCTGGGCCAGCGCGGTCCGCGCGCCGCACATCAACAACAGAAGTGCGAGGGTTCCGAGAATCTTGGACATGGACTTCATTTTAGTAATCTCCGTGAGGTTGATCGCGCCGGACGCCGGCCTCCGCCGGTTCTTTGGTTTTCGGCTTGCGAGGCTGCTGTTGCGAGGGGTGGGCAGTGTAGTAGTCGTAGTACTGGGTGTAGTACTGGTAACCGGAATCGTGCTTGGTATCGACAGCGTTGAGAACCGCGCCAAGGAGATTGCCGCCCACCTGCTCGATGGCTTGCTTGACGCGCACGAGCATATCCCGCGGAAAACGGCGGTATTGCACCACCATGATGGTCAAATCGACTTCGCTCGAAAGGATTGAGGCGTCGCTTACGCCGAGAATCGGGGGTGAGTCGAAGAAAGCCAGGTCGTAGCGGCCCTTGATCGTGGCAATCAAATCCACCATCCGCTGGGAGTTAAGAATACCGACGGTGTCGTTGGGCAGTTTGCCGCTGGGCAAGAACGAGAGGTTGGGCACCGAAGTGGGCACCACGACCTCGTCGAGTTCCTTTTCGCCTCTGAGGCAGTCGGAAAGCCCCACAGCGTTGTCGATATCGAAGAACGTATGCTGGGAGGGGCGTCTCAAGTCCGCGTCCACAATCAGCACCCGATACCCGCCGCGCGCGCAGGTCACCGCGAGGTTGTTGAGGGTGGTCGATTTGCCTTCGCCCGGACCGCCCGAAACCAGCGTGATGGTATTAGCCGTCTGGTTCTTCTTGTTGAACTCCATGTTGGTCTGCATGATGCGGTAAGCTTCCGCATCTGGGGAATCCCCGCCGGTCTTGACCAGAGTGCTGATGCCCTTGGGCACCACGGCGAGAACCGGGAACCCGAGCAGACGTTCGACGTCATCCAAGGTTTTGACGCTGGTGTCGAGATATTCGATGAAGAAGGCAAGCGCCACCCCCAGACCCAGACCGGCGGCAACCGCCAGGGTCATGTAGAGAATGACGTTCGGACGGCCCGGCCCGAGAGCGGGTTCGGCCTTCTCCCAAATCTTGGCGGGAACGAGACCCATCTGCAATTGCATGCGTTCGGTGGACAGCTTGTTTTCAGCCGCTTCGAGCAGGTGCTTTGAAGCGACGTACTTGCTCTTGGCGTTGAGGTAAGTGACGCTCTTCTGGCGGATCTTGTTGTAGTCGGTTTCACTGTTCTGAAGTTTTTCCTGCAACGCTTTCAGCGTTTCCTCATTCACCTTCATCTTGGTGGCGTAGGAATTGCGGAGCGCTGCGATCGCGCCATTGAGTTGCTGGAGATAGACAGCTTTCTGAGCGCGCAACGCCTTGACGCGAGGATGGTTTTCTCCAAGCCCGGAGTTCATCAAGCGCGCGTCTTCGGCAAACGCTTCCTGATACAGGGGCAGCACTTTGCTGACGGTCGGGTCCTGAAGTCCCAGGGTCGGCATCGCATTGGTCAACTCCTCGGGGGTGAGTTTCTCGATCCCCTGCAAAGTCGTTTTAAGCTCGGCAATCCTGATTTTGGCCTCGCTGACCTGCGTCTCGTCGCTTCGCACCACTTGCGGCCCGAAGTCGGCGATGTCAGGCGCTTCCGGGTTTGGATCGACGATCCCTTGCTCTTCACGAATCCGCGCCGCGTCGGTTTGGGCTGCGTCAACCGACTTGCGTTGCTTGTCAACTTCTTCCTGAAGTTGAGCCAGCCCGGTGTTGATGAGGCTCTGCTGGTCGCTCTTGCGTCGGTCCTGGTAAACCACCGCGATCATGTTTGCGATGTTGGAGGCTTCCTGCCGGTCTGTGGACCAGACGCCGATTTCGATCAAGTCGGTCTGGCGAACGTCGCGCAGTTCCATCTGACCGAGCAGCTGTTGATAGGCCTGTTCCCGCGCCAGTCTCTGCCCGGGGGACATGCTCCAGGCTTCGCACAGCTTCAGGTTCTCGATTACCGGGTAGAGGATCTCCTTGCGCTGAATGATCTGATACTGCGTGGGGGTCAGCTTGCCGGGATCGGTTCCCTGAAGGCCGGTCTGGTTGTTGATGATGGTGAATGAGTTGCTGTCCGGTTTCACCTCCATGGTGACCTTGGAGAAATACTGCCGGGGCAGGAAGTAACAGGTCACTGCCGCGCTCACCATCACCAGGAGGAAGGTGATGGTCAAGATGGCCCAGCGAACCCGGATAACGCGCCAGTAGTCGAGAAAATGCAATTTTACTTCAGCGGGATCGTTCATAGCGGGATGAAAAAATTAGTGGATTTGGTAAAAGTCTGGATGGAAGGGTCTGGACAAGCGCACGATTTGACAGAGACCGGCGCAGTCCGTTCAAAATTGGTAGGTCATTCCCAAGAAAATCATGTTGGCGTTGTAACTGAGAGACGTGGTGGAGAGAACCTGGGAGTAGGAATAGCTTCCGAAAAAGCTGATGGTGCGGGTCAACTGATAGCTGCCGTTGAGCCCGGCGGTCACGGTATTCTGGGTGGGTTGGCTGGAGGTGACGGCTGTCGAGGTGCCCATCTGCACCGTCACGGGAACCGAATTGGAAAATCCCACGCTGATGCCCGCGGTGAATTTGGTGGAGAAGGCTTCGTGAAGGGTAAGATTGGTGCGGAACGTCTTCTGCGTTCCAAGAAGCGTTACGCCTCCGCCTTCTTCAAAGCCGTAGCGCGACGAGAGGCTCAAACCCATGGCGCGTCCAAAGCCGTAATCTAAATTGAGCTCTCCGAACGGGCTTGACAACGGACTGGTGCCTGCCTCTTCAAACTTGCGGAGCGTCAGACCGCCGCGAAAGGTTCCGGCGCAGCGGCTCGAGAACGACAGATCGCAGCCGCCGAGGATGTATTGCGTTTCGGAACTATTGGTCGACGTGGAATAGTTCGCCTGCCCGTAGCGATATTCCGCCACCACAATGGTTCGCGGGGACAAGGTGTATCGAAGCGACTCTCCGTAGGTCGGTTCGATGTAATTTCCCTGCTGCGAGGACGACTGGAGAAAACTTTGACTGCCGAGATTGACGGTGGAGACGGTGGAAATGCGCCCCGTCCACTGGTAGCCGAGATCGCACTTGAAGCTGGTGGAAATGTAATCGCCCGCTCCTCCCTGGGTCACACCGCTCACAGCATTCAAGTTGGGCTGCGTCTGATACGAACCGCCAAAGGACGCGGAAAACTGCATCCGCGGGCTCGCTCTGTAGGCAAAGAGCAGCGACGCACCGCCCGTCGGGCTGAATGGATCGCTATTGCGGTTCCAATAATAGGAGGCGCCGCCGTTGAGGTTCGCTGAAAGCACCAACCGCGATGCCGAGAGTAAAATCTCAGTGCCCCCCATAGCTTCGGAAATCCAGCTTCCCTGCACCGGATTCACCGGCGAGCCGGGAATTGTCCTTGAGGGAATCACCATCTCGTACGCAAACCCGTCGTTCCTTTCCAGTAATTGGCTCGCCGGAATAACGGTGTCGGGATATTTCTTGCCGGAAGAGTTGTAGACGTTGTCGGTGTATCCCTCCTCCACCGTAGCCGAAAAAGAGATCGGCGGGCGGGCATATTCTCCTTCGCCCACAGTAACCGTCTTGGGCGCCGATCCGTAGCCGCCCGGGATAACGAAGGTGGGGCCTTGTGGAACGTTTTCCGCCGATGGTTTGGCGGCGTTCAAAGGGATTGTGCCAGCCGCAGTCCCAGTGCTGAGAACCCCCTGGTTAAAGCCCTGGTCGAAGGCTGGATCGAACGTGGTGCCGCCCGGGCGTCGGGATGTGCCGGTGAGAACCGGAATGAGAAAGCCGCCGGATCGCCGCACTCCGGGCTCCGTTACGCCTCCGTTGGAGGTGCCTGTGGCGCCCGGTTGGGGGGAAGAGCCATCCACGCCGTTGCCGAGTCCGCCATTGATCCCTGACTGCGATCCGGGGTTGCCTCCAGTTGAGCTTCCGCTCGAATCCGACTTCGTGGGGCTCGTTGTTCCCGATGAGGGCGAAGTGGAATCCGCCGATGGTTGCGGGTCTTGGGCAAACGCCAGCGCCGCCGATGCGATCAGCAGTGGGAGGACAATACTTCGGTTCAGCATAAGGGGCGCCGGCACAGGGCGGCGCACGAGTGATCCCAAATACCCAAGGATTCCCGGATGCGCAAATGATTCTTTGCCCTTTTGAAACAAAATCAGCGGCTGGTACGCTGTCTGCGTTTCAGTTCACGACGAAGGCTGCCTTGGGATTCTTCCAGCATCTGCCGCAGCAGTTCCGTGGAAACGGCGGTAGCGCCGAAACTGGAGGCGGTGTGTTGTTCAAGCAGGTCGTCGGTTGCCACCGTCAAGTCGTGCTCGCGAGCGTACGTGGCAGCGAGGCGTTCGATCACGGCATCGGCAGTCTGGCCTTGCGCGGAGTAAAAGACCTGTATGCCGCCCGGGTCGCTTTCCTCGCCAACTTCGCTTCCTTTGCCGTCGAAGACCGCAACCGTCCGCACGCCCGTGTAGTCCTGGTACTCGGTGAGCAACTTGATCAGCGCATCCCGAGCCAGCGACATCCGGCGCGAGTGCATGGCGCGCAAGTCCGGCCACGCGAAAATCACGCTGTGGGCGTCGACGATAAGATACCGCGCCATAACCAAGAGGAGTTACGTGCCCGCTGTGACAAACGGCTTGCCTGTTGCGCAGCTCAGAGAGTCACGCGAATACGCGGTGCGGGGTTCGGGATGTCCGAACCTATTTCTTGGTCTTTGCGGCGGCAGCGGCCTTGGCGGCCTCTTTCTTGCGTTCGAGGTAAGCCGCACGACGGCGGCGCTTGGTGACGGTTTTCAGTTGTTGACCCATAATTTAGTGTGCCGCCTTATAGGGGACGGTTCAACTTCGTGCAAGCGCAAGGTTGCCGCAAACGCGGAAATCTGCTTGTCTTCGGTGCGATGCATCTTCGCGCCATCCCTTTTTTGATCGCCGCAATCGCCCTGGCGTCCTGCGCAGGCAGGAAGGGGACGCCCCTCCGGCCCGCAGCAGTCGAAACCCAGGTTGGGACGATCTCGATGATCGATTTCGACCATAATTTTGTCCTCATCGATACCGTTTACACCCCGGAATCGGGAGCGATCCTCGAGGAGATCTCCCCTGCGAACGAAAATGCCGCCACGCTCAAGGTTAGCCCGGAGAAGCAGCCTCCGTTCATTATCGCCGATATTCTCAAGGGAACCCCGCGGGTGGGGGATCGCGTGATGCTCGGCAAACAAGCGCAGCCCCAACCCGCCCCGGGCGAGAAACCCGCGGCAAACGGCACGACGCCCGCAAACGAAAAACCTGTCGCAACCCAACCGTCGCCCTAACACCATGTCCGTCTTGATTATTTTCAGCACGTTTCCCGACATCGAAACCGCCCGCCGAATCGCCACGACTCTGGTGAACGAGCGCCTGGCCGCGTGCGCCAATATCCTGCCCGCGGTGGAAAGCGTCTACTGGTGGAAAGGCGCGGTGGAGACGGCAGGAGAGACGATGGCGATATTCAAGACGGCAGCGGAACGGTACCCGCAACTGGAGCAACGTCTCAAGGAGATGCATCCGTACGAGTTGCCGGAGATCGTGGCGATTCAACCGGCGGGCGGGCTGCCGGGGTATCTGGAATGGGTGGGGGAAAGCTGCCGGTGAGCGAAATTCGCGACGGGCATACCGACGGGCTTCGACCTTGAAACTCTCCGCACCGAGACCGCCGGTTGAACCGCAACCCTTGCATCGGCTCACCGCCGCCGAATTCGATATGACGCCGCTTGAGGTGGCCTCGCGGTGTCAGGACTGGCCGGGGCTGGTGTTTTTCGATTCGGCGCTTCCGGCCCAGGGTGCGCTCTCGATGATTTCCGCGCATCCCACGGAAGTCATCGTCGGCGGCACCGAGGCCGATTGGGAACGGCTGCGCCGGAAAATTGCAGCCTTGCACGTTCCAAACGGAGCTGCTTGCGGGATTCCCTACGGATTTGCTGCGGGCTGGGTCGGGTACGACGGTTCATTTTGCTTTGGCATTTACGACAAACTGCTGGCGTTCTTGCACGGACCGGGAGGCGGTTGGTACTCGTTGGGCGGCTTGCACCGCGATGTTCCGCGGGCAACAGGGCGCGGCACCCCGGCACCGGGCAAAAACAGGCTTCGCTTTTCCCCGGCGCTGCCGCGGAAAGAGTTTGTCGGGATGGTGCGCCGCGCACAGGATTACATTGCTGCCGGGGACATTTACCAGGTCAACCTTGCGCATTGTTTTTCAGCCGATTGGGAACCGCTTCGGAGCCGGGGCGTCGCTCCGTTTGCGTTTTATCGCGCGTTGCGCCGATGTTCTCCGGCGCCGTACGCGGCGTTTCTCTCGTTGTGCGGGACGAACGCGATCTCCTCGTCGCCCGAGTTGTTTCTGGATATCTCAGGGCCTCGCATCCGCACGCGACCGATCAAGGGAACACGCCCCCGGCGAAGGGACTGCCATGCCGACGCATGCAGCGCGCAAGAGTTGCTCAACTCGCCCAAGGAGAACGCCGAGTTGATCATGATCACCGATCTGGAACGGAACGATCTGGGGCAGATTTGCGAGTTCGGTTCGGTTTCGGTTTGCGAAATGTGCAAGCTGGAGGCGTATGAGCAGGTGTTTCACCTGGTTTCCACCGTTGAAGGCCGCTTGCTGCAGGACGTGGATGCGGTCACTGCGCTGCGCGCTTGTTTTCCCGGCGGTTCGATCACCGGGGCGCCAAAAAAGCGAGCGATGGAGATCATCGCCGAGCTGGAGCCTGTGCCTCGTGGAATATACACTGGCGCGATCGGCTATTTCGGTTTCAACGGACTTAGCCAGTTCAGCATCGCGATTCGCACGGCGATCGTTCAAGACGATACAGCGCATTTTCATGTCGGCGCCGGCATCGTCGCGGATTCGACGCCCGAACGCGAATGGCGGGAGACGCTCGAAAAAGCCGGGGGAATCCTGCGGGCCGCTCTGCGAATATGAACAATAACCGTGCGGGTTTTGAAGCGAACAGTCAGTCGGGCCGCCCGGCTTTGTCGGTGCTCCATCTTTGGAACGGCGCGGATTTCGTTCCATGTGCCGGGGTCCCTTTTACGGATCGCGGGTTTCGGTACGGGATGTCGTTATTTGAGAGCCTTGCAGTCCGTTCGGGCGGGGTCGAGTTTCTCGACGCGCACCTGGCACGCCTCGAAGAGGCTTGCCGCCGGTGCGGATGGCCAGTCTGTTCAGCGGCATTGGCGCGTGCGGGCGAATGGCTGCGGGCGTTGTGTGGGCCGGCGTTCGCGCGCATTTACGTTACCGCCGGAGACGGGAGCCCCGCGGGTTCGGTTGTAACACCGCGCGTCTTCCTCTTCGCCGAACCGCGAAGCATGGCTGCGGAGCAGGAGTGCTGCCGCGCGGTCTGCCGTCCGGTTCCTCACCTTCCGGTGTTCGCTGGATTCAAGACCGGCAACTACTGGGCGAATCTGGAAGCGGTCGCGTGGGCGCGCAACAGCGGAGTTGACGAAGCGTTGTTGTTCAACCCGGAGGGCAACCTGATCTCCGCCTGCATGGCTAACGTGTTTGTTCTGAGAAACGGCCAGTGGGTGACACCGGACCCGGCTTCCGGCGCGCGCGCCGGCGTGGCGCGGGAATGGGTCTTGCGGAAATCGAGCTTGGGAAGGGTGACGCAGCAAGCGTTAAACCGGAGCGATCTCAGCGAAGCGACCGGGTGTTTCCTGACCAACAGTTGGCTCGGAGTGCTTCCCGTTTCTATTCTGGATGGCCGCCGGTTGGACACCGCGGCCGGCGAAAGGTTGCGGGCGGAATTCTTTGCGAAAAACCTGCGAATATCCGCGTAATCTGCGGTTTAACCGCCGTTGCCAGGCTCAGACCTCCTGACCTCTTCTGGAAAGAACGGCCGAATTGAAGAATGAAAATGAGCCCAACGCCGGCGCGGTCCGAAATGGATGACCTTAAAACGGCAGAGGAGGCTCGTGGACTGCCGTGAAGTGCCCTTTCCATTACCCACAAACTGGAAGCCGAGCACGGAAACCGGAGCGGCCCATATTAATTGTCATCCTGAGCTTGCGAAGAGCCTGTCCTGAGTCTGTCGATGGAATCTCACAGCAGGCCAGCCGGCGTTAGGTCACCATTCACCGTTCTCGAAGCTGACGGCACCGCCCGATGAGCCGTCCGTCCCGATTACGTGCCGACTGAAACGAACGTCGCGATCGCCTCGTGAGATCCGTATGTTGTAACACGATAACTTTCGCTTTACAGGAGTGGCGATGGAGCCGAGTGGGGCTTCCGATAAGCGCGTCAGCGTCTTGGAGTGCGGGCAGTCCTCTGCCGCTTTCGCAAGCTGGAGAGTCCCCAGCCTACGGAAGATTCCCTTTGCCATCAGAGCTTTCCGCAACTCTCCGACAGAGGATGTTGCGCTTGGAGTTGACGCCAGACGTTGCCAGACGCACTGCCAAAGCGGTAGAGGACTACCCGCACTCCAAGACGCTGACGCGACTGCCGAGCCCCTCCCGACTTTTCGCGCTTTGCCATCGTCTAGCGCTCCGAACTGATCACTGTTACAGCCTACTAGGCTACATTGTCGCTGGGCCGTTGGCCCGGAAAGGCGCCAGGCGATGCCAGGTTCATGCCCAACAATCACCCTCGCGCTTTGGCGAGGTTAGCTCCTCAGGATGACAACGTTCGGGGCTCCGTTCTCACGGCTTCGCCGCTCCGAATGGTCTCACGTCCATTCCAGGTAGAGGTCAGGAGGTCTGATGAAGCTACCGCGCGAACGGCCTGGGCGGGATCGGTTCGCCGCAGAACATGCACCGGCTCTTGCCTTTGGGCAGGGTCCGATTGCATTTTGGGCATTGCTGGGGCGGCGACGGCGCCACGCGGCCGTCGAGCTTGCCGTCTCGCAGGTCGATCTGAACCATGCGCCGAACCAGTTCCTGTTCTTCCAGGGAGAGCTTCTCTCGAAGGATGTTCCAAAGCGCCTCGGTGACGATCAGCAGGCGTTCGACTTTTTCCTCCAGCTCCAGAATTTCCGAGCTTCCAACGGAAGACCGTTGAGCCGGGAGGACCGGTTCGTCTTGGGAGAGGGGTATCATGGAAGCGGTATGCTCATCGTTGCGGATTTCACGGTCTGGTAATTTCTATCCAGTTCGGGTTGGAGCAAGATCAAAGCAGCGATCCGGCGGGCCATGTGCGTGACCTCGCGGGCTTCATCCGGGGTCAGCGCGCGCCCGAGCAATTTGTGTTCGCGGTAAGAAAGCCACTTCTTGATGACCTGATAACCGCCGATGGTGTACTCCCAAACTTTTTCCGGCACGTTATGCCAGCAGGTGGATTCGTTGAGGAACACGTCGTGCGTGGCGGGCCCGAGCAAGGCGGCATAGGCATCAGGAGGGAGGGGCGCGCCGGAGCCGTGCATCGTTTCCTCCGCCGAGTAGTCGCGCGTTTCAACCCTTCCTTTGCCAGGCATCGTCACGCCGCCCTGTCCCGCGTGACCCCAGCCGGCGGTGAGGGAGAGATTCAACGGTTTCTCAGTGAGTCGTGTGACCACGGCAATCTTGACTAGTTCTGCGCGAACTCTTCCAGTCGTCACGCCTTGAACCGGCGTTTCCGAATCGAGCAACGCTGCGGTCCGTCTTCCCAGGTCCGCAGATGCCAGCAATGCCTCGCGCGACTCGGGGCAGGGGATTCGCGGCCAGTCCTGCCGCAAGGCGCCGGAATTTTCTGTGCGATACACCGGCGAATGAAGGACGGCAAGGGTGTGGTAAAATAACTCTTCCGCTTTGTTGGCGAGACGGATTTGCGCCAGAAATCGCTCCGCGGAGTCGGTCAAATTGGCTTTGGGCTTGTCGTCCGAAAAAGCCTCAAAGAGCGACGTGGGATCGGGATCTGGCTTTAGCCAAAGTGGGAAGAAATTGGAAAGGCCATTGCCGAAATTATCGCAGAGAACCCTGCTGAAATAACCTCTGTCGAAATGCTCCATCGACTGTTTCTGCCGCGCTTCGATCCAAACGTTTCCCTTAAAGACTTGCAGGAAATAGTCAGTTCTCTTTTCGTCGAGGAGCTTTGTCTCCGGTTCCCAGTAAAGCCAGCGAACATCGAAGGGACGGTAGCAGTACCTGACAACGCTGTTTTTCAGAAAACCGCGTTCGCGAAGCGCATTCCTTATCGATTCCGCATGGTACCGCGCGGAATTCTCCATCACGCCAGGAGCGATGCGCTTCATCTCTTCGTGGCTAACCGCCGGGTCGAAGTACTTTTCCAGGCGCTCAATGAGCGACTCCTTTGACACGTCCACCAGAAAATCGTCCCGGCTGGTCTTTACGCCGGGAAAAGAGACGGGAAATAGTTCCGTGAGCAGCGGCCATTTGAAATAGCCTGAATTCATCTTTGCAGGCAGGAACGGCAGGCCTACTTCCGGCGGTGGGGTCAGGCGCGTGTATGTTTTCCTGGCCGGTTCTTTGAGCGAGGCCAACAATTCACCGCGCTTTTCCTTGCCCCACAGATGGCGGAATTGAATCGTCCCCGCCGGAGACGATCCGGCAGCTTTCTTGCCCTTTTTCTTCGCAGTTGGAACCTCCTCGCGCCGGCTCCTACGAACCAGGGTTGCGATGGCCGTGCCGACCTGAATGCCTTCGCGGTTGGATTCAGTGGAGAAAACGCTGGGGTCGGGGTTGCCTTCGGGCGTGAGCTTGCCGGTCTTGAACTTGTCGCCGTTCAGGCAATCGACGGTAATTGAATCGAACACCTCCAAATACTTCTCCCGCATGCCCGTGAACGACAAACCATCCAGCCAGGAATAGTTGGAGATGAAACTGACGATGCCCTCGCCCGACTTCTCCACGATGCGCCTTTCGGCCATGCGAAAGAAGCGGACATAAAGATCGTTCAAGCCCTGCCCCTGCGGCGCGGGTGCGTGCTTGGTTGTGCGGTAAGCGTTTGTCAAATCGCGCTCTTCCTCCACCGCGAGTCCCGCGAATCCGTTATAAGGCGGATTGCCGAGAATGACGATGATGCGTTTCTCCTGTTTGATTTCGTCTGCCGCCTCCTTTTCTTGTTGGAACTCGGGAATGGCAAACATCAATTGCTTCTTGGCATCTTCGGAAGGAGGTTCCCAGCCGGTCAGCGCGTTGGTGAGATAGATCGCGACCCGTTCCTTAATGTCGTCCAGCGGAACCGCAAGGCTTTGCAGAAGCAGACCCATTTGCAAATGCGCGACGACGAATGGCGCGGGAAGGAGTTCAAAACCGAAAACCCGTTCCTTGGCAGCCGTTTTTACGTCTACGGCATTAATCGCATCGCCTTCGCCGCGCGCCGAAAGCGTTTCGCCGATCTTCCGCAGCACCTCCACCAAATAGGCGCCGGTGCCGCAGCAGGGGTCGAGCACGAAGACGCGCGGGTCGGCGAGACCGTCGGCGATGTCGAGTTCCTCGCGCAGGGCGGCGTCCACGCGGGCGACCTGGTACTGCACAATCTCCGGCGGCGTGTACCACACGCCCAATTGTTTGCGAAGCTCCGGGTCGAACGCTTCCAGAAACGGTTCATAGAAATACTGGACGGCGTGCGTTTCCAGGAAGTGCTCAAAGAACGCGGGGCGGTCCACGCGGTTGAGCGCACCAGCCGTCCAGTCCAGCACTTCGACGAGCCCGAGCGGCCCGAGCTTGGTGGGCGTGGCGACCTGCTCGAAGAGCGCCTTGATCATCGGCACATGGAGCGTCCACGCGGCGGATTTCCAATCGAAGGCGTCTTTGCGTTGCGGCTTTTCCTTGTGCCAGAGCACCCACGCGGAGAATACGCCGTAGAAGAGCGTTTGCACCAAGGTGGAGCGGAAGAAGCGACCACCCTTCTCCGCCTCGAACTTCATGCCGAGCGCTTCCTCCAATGCGGTGCGGATGGCGGCGAGCGCCGGCAGATCCCCGGCGGTCTCGACCCGCGCCCGGGCGTCGCGCGCGTACGACGCGAGGAAGAAAGCCACGTCTTTGGGATTGTTCAACGGGGCGGCGTGAAGCAGGACGCGCTTGAGGTATTCGGCAAAACGCTCGCCCAGCTCGGGGGACGCTTTTCCCGGATGCGCGGCGACGCTCCAAAAAGATTTTTCGTCGGGCGCGATTTGAAACGCTTCCAGGCGGACGGGCTTGCCGTTGTCGCCGCGTTTGAGGAGGAGAAAACTCCAGTAGTTGGTGACCAGCACCTGGCCATAATGGCTGAGGTAGTCGCGAACCTGATCGCTGCCGGCCACGGCGTCGACATCGGAGTCGGCGGCCTTGATTTCGATGACGCCGCGAGCCGGCTGCGGAATACCCAGCATCGGCGCCTGTTCGTCGGTGTTCTTGAGTTGGTCGGGCGTGAACAGTCCGCCGTCCGGCAACCCCGCGCCGCTGTTCTTTACATGGATGAGGCAGTGAACCTTTGGTTTGAGGGCGTGACCGACGGCGTTGAAGAGGTTGGCAAGCGCGGGGTACCCGGAAGTTTCTTTGACCGCCGCACCGGAGAAACGAATCGCGCCCAAGTCCTGGAGATAGGTTTCAAGAGGGGACATGGCGTTTAGTCCGGCGGACCGAAGCTGCCGGCGAGGGGAGTCGTCCTGTAATCTACAACCGCTTTTCCAGCACGCGCACCGCTTCCTCGAACACGCGGTCCACGGTGATGCCTTTCATGCAGAGATTGTCTTGGCACGGGGACTGGCGGTTGTTGTAGGCGTTCACGCAAGGGCTGCACGCCAGGCCGAGCCAGATGTTCGTGGCTCGAGGCGTGGGCGCGCCGAAGAGGCTGGGCGTTTCAGGACCGAAGAGCGTTACCACTTGCACCGGGGTCAGCGCTGCGAAGTGAGCCGGGCCGCTGTCGTTGGTAATGAGCAGCTTGCTTAGCGAATAGAGCACCATCAGTTGCCGCAGGGTCGTCTTGCCGGCGACCGAGAAACAGCGCTCCGAACAAACCTGCCGGGCGACGTCTGTGACCGCGTCCGCTTCGTTGGGCGCTCCGGTCATCGCGATGTGGCATTGCGGAAAACGCTCCAGCAGACGCTTTGCCAACTCCACATAGCGGATCGTCTCCCATTTGCGGAACGGCAACAAGTCGCTCGCATTCGGATTCAGCAGGATAACCGACTCCGGTTTCGCGCCGCCTGCCGCTTCGCGCAAGATGGCGCGCACCGCGTCTTCTTCGCCGGGCTGAATCACAAAACGCGGCGGCTCGCGGTCCAGCGGCTGCGGGGTTACTCCGCGCGTGGGCAGTTTGCCCGGATCTTCAAGCGTCGCATCGACCATCAGGCGAAAAATCTGCGCGGTGTGATGGTAGGGATTGTAGAGAAGCCGGTGTGTCATCAGGTCGCCCCGGTACGGGCCGTCCCCGAAAAACGTGTGGAAGCCGATGCGACGCGGCGCGCCGGTCAGGTAGGTGAGGGCGGCTGAGAAACGCGAGAAAAACTCCATGTCGATGGCGGTGTCGATCTTGAGGGCATGGATTCGCTTGAGCGCCGCCAGCGTTCCGGCGATCAGATCGCCGACGGTGTCGCGCTTGATGGTGATGACATTCTCTTCGGGAACCAGGCCGAGGACGTCGAGGATGAACCGGTTTTCCTGGAACACCACAAAGAACACGTTCTCCCGCCCGACAATCTCGACAGCCCGGCGGATGGCGCTCTGGGCCAGCACCGTGGAGCCTTGCTCGGCGAACTTGACGAAGATGATCTTGCCTGGCGCTCCTGCCTGCGGGCGTGAGGTCGAGAAAAGGGCGGCCAGCCGACAGACTCGGGTTAGCACCCAGCAAAGGGGGATGCCCACATAACGATCGACGACTTGTAAAACGGAAGCTGCGACTGGCTCTGACATGAAGAAAGACGTTGAAATTTCGATTAGACCTTCTGCTAGGCTAAACGGGCTGGATGCGGGTCGTCAAACAGGAATCTGGGAATGCACTTCACTCCGCGCCTTCGCTGGCGGGGGACGCCGAGTCAAGACAGTTTTCCTCAAAATTCTGCAAATTTATGGCGTGACGCCCTGCGGAAATGCCCTAAGCTGGTCACATGACGAGAGAACTCGACGAACAGGAACGGCTGATCGTCCGCGCTCTTATCCGTGACCCTCGCGAAAGCGACAACGGGATCGGCGAGCTGACGGGCGTCAATGTTCGTACTGTCAGCCGCAAGCGTCAGCGGCTCGAACAGGACGGCATTCTCAGCTATTTTACCCACCTCAACCTCGCCGCGACCGGCACCGGCCAGTTCAACACGCGGCATCTCTACATCATCAAGTTCCGGATCGGGATGACGCTTCGCCAGTTGCAGCAAGACATCGCCAGCGAGCCTTACGTGCGTTCCATCTTCACCGAATTTATCTTCGAAAGCCACATCGCGGAGATCGACGGGAAGGTTGCCATGCTGCTGTTCATCGACGGGGCGAGCGACACCGGCATCGTCAGCACCGTCCAGGAGCAACTGATCCCGAGCCTGCTGCGTAATCACGGCGAACACTCGATTGAGGAGGTTTCCACGATGCGCCTGCTCGCGCCGGTCCGTATTCTGCGCAATTACATCCCGTCGGTGAACATGAAGGAAGGGTTCCTGCGTAAAGACTGGCCCGATGAAGCCATTTACGTCGGCAACGAATTGGATGACGAGCGCAAAGCGAATCATTCGCATCACCCCGAAGCGAGCGGCCCCCTTACGATCAAGCCCCGCGCTCTCGGTGAAGAAACCCTGGACGGCGCAGGTTCAAATCTTTAGCGAAACGAGCGATTGTGCAAACCCTCAGGGGCCAAGCACGAAGCGATAGAACCGTTTGGAGACAGACGTGTCGCGGAAAACGGAGAGGTTCAAGTCGCCGCCGCCCGCGGTCTGGACGGTTCCGACATTGAGCCAGCTTCCGTTCAGCAGGCTGTCCGAACTCTGGAGTTGATAGGTGCGGCCCGGAACCGAACTGTGGACGGTTAAGTTAAGTGCCGTTCCGGATAGAACTGCGAGCGGAGCGGCCTTTTCGGACGCGGCCACGGGCGGAACTGTGACCGTGACGTTAAAGGTGTTGGACGCGCTATTGCCGGCCGCATCGGTGGCGGTTGTGGTGACGGTGGTGGCGCCGATAGGGAAGAATGACCCGGATGCGGGAGTGCTGGCGGTGGCCGCGCTGCCGCTAACGAGGTCGATCGCGGACGTGGCGAACGTCACGAAAGCGCCGGTTGCGGTGGAGGCGTTGACGGAGATATTCGCCGGAACAGCGATCGCCGGCGGAGTCGTGTCGCGTACAGTCACTGTGAAGCTGTTGGTTCCGCTGTTGCCAAAGTCGGATACCGCCGCAATCACCGTCGTTGTCCCCAGTGGAAAGGTCGAGCCCGACGGCGGAGTGTTCGTTGTCGAAATGGCGCCGTTGACATTATCGGTGGCCGTCGTGGTGAAATTCACGGTCGCACCGTTGGAACCTGTGGCTTCCACGGTCGTGTTCGCCGGCACCGCGATCGCCGCGGGCGTGTAATAGCCGAGGAAGCCATTGTGCAGGAAGCCCGGCAGCAAATAAGCCTTGATCCCGTTGCTGGTCCATCCGGTCGGAACAGTCGGGCTGGAAGAGTACTGAACCGAATAATAGTAAGTCTGATTGCAGATCTCATACATCGGAACGCCCCCCGCGGCGGCGCCGCTGGCCGGCGGGAAGACGTACCCCAGGGAATTCTGCATGCCATACTGCTGGGCGATGAGGATGGCGTCGCTGGAACTGAGCGAGAGCGCATACGCGTGGTTCGACGACCTGTAATAAAGATACATCGGAACGAGGCCCGCGACCCCGCCGACAGACGGACTCTGGGCGATTCCGCCCATGGCGGTTCCGTGAATATACCCCTGCGCATTCCAGCTCAGGTATTGGGCATAACTGGACGTGAACATGAACGAATTGCTGTTGTTCCAGACATTTAGCAAGGCCACCGGAGGCGGCTGCAAGACATACGGGGAGGTCATCGCGAGATTGCACAAGGCTGACAGGTTCGTGGTGGTCGTTTCCGGGCAGGTAAGCGTCGCCGGCGTGCCCCAGGTTGCAAAACAGATCTTGGCCGGGGCCGGAATATTGGCGGCGTTGTAGCTCTGAATATTGATCTTCATTCCAAGGGCGTATTGCGCCGTGTTGTTGTCGCTGCCGGCGACACCGCTGAAGCCGTCGTAAAACAAACCGTAAGAGACGCCCGCGGCGGCGCAGGTGGCCGCCGCGCCTGCCAACTGGCCCGGGTAGTTGAGATACCAGTTAAAATCGATAATAACGCCGTCCAGCGGCTTCCCCAAAAGCGCTTTCATGTCCGCAAGCCAGGCTGCGGTATCGGCGGACGGGAAGCCGGCGATGCCGTCAAAATCGACGACTTTCAGATTGGGGAACACGGCCTGGTATACGGCAATCGCGGTTGCCGTCTGGCTGGCGGACTGAGCCAGGGTCGGCACGCTGGTGATCGTGCTGGAGGTGTTCGTGTAACAAACCCCCAGCGGACTGTCCAACGACAGGTAGTCGATGGTGCCGCCCGCCGCCACTATCGCGGCCACCGCCAGGGTATGACTTTGGATCGTGTCAAAGCCTTCCCTCCAGGTCGATGGGTCGCTGGTTTTCAACAGCGGGTTGATACAGACCCCCAGCTTGATACTGTTTTTCTTGAGATAGCTGATCAAAGCCTGATTTTGGGCGGTCGTCATTCCCTGCCAAAACGCTGTGTTGTAAGTACTGAAGACATTTGTGTGACTTCTTGCCGTTGCCCAGCCGCAGGGCGTGGTTCCCGAGTCAACGATCGCGGAGAAGTAGTTCGGGAAATCCGTGGGATCTTGCGGAGCATACCAGACTTCCGGCAGCGGCAGGGTCTGCGACGTATGTGCGATCGAGTTCAGGTTGACTGCCGACCCGGTTTGGAACCCCTCGAACCACGCATAAAACGTCCCGGTCGTCGGCGGCGCCGTGGTCCCCGTCCACTGAAGGAGATCGTTGAGATAGTACCGTGCTTCGCCGGTCGCGCCGTTCCAAGTGATGGTGGCCGCGATGGGCGCCGAATAATTGGCGGCGGCGAGCGAACCCGACCCGACGGCGTTGTTGCCGATGTATCCAGCCGTCCCCGGAGCGTCGGTCGCCCCCGCCTGCGGACCGATTGAGATCCAGGGCGCGGTGTTTTGGCCGCTGTTGCCGCCGCCGGGGACATTGGAGAATCCGAATCCCGCCCAGGCATTGGACCCGGGCGCGACGAATCCGCCAAACTGTAACGCCACCCTTAAGGTGTAAAACGTGTTGGGCGTCGCCTGAAACGCGCAACCGGCAACGGCGCTCCCGGCGCCCGGAGTCCCCCCATTGGTAACGATGACGGCCTGCGAACCGCTGGACGAGATTTTGCAGCCTGTGCCGGAGTAGGAAGCCGTCCATACCGCGGTGCCAGTCGTCGGCGCATGACCGTTAAGATCGGCCGCATTGTAGGTAAAGAGGTCTTGAAACCCGATCGTCTGCGCCCGGGTCAGGGGTGTCCACCCAAATACCGCCAGCAAGAGGATTCCAAGCAACTGGAGAGGGGAGAGCGGCGGCCCTGGATTGGTTGACCGGTGTTGGGCGTGGGGGGAAGCTTTCATAAGGGATTTAGGAAAGGAACATCACCCCGAAGCGTTTGCCGGTCAACGATTATGTAAGCCTTTACACCAGAATGAGAGTAAGCCCGAGTCAGGTACATTTCAAGCGCGCGGCTCATTCCTCTGACGCGCCGAAAGCGCAATGGAAGTCAGCCCAAGGCAAGCGAAGCGTATCTGTTTATTCTAATGAGCTTTCAAGATGAGATTAAGGCGCGCAGGATTTTTGCCCGCTGGCGAGACGCGAGCGAGGCGCATACCCGCAGCGGTCTGAAACGAGCGCGCAACGAAGCCAGAGGGCAAAAG
>Ga0316227_1001272_pt1 | contig 28353 bp, 18 predicted proteins | sample TBH18019metaG_FD_206012 | JGI IMG/M metagenome (GOLD analysis project Ga0316227, IMG submission 206012) | Freshwater microbial communities from Trout Bog Lake, Wisconsin, USA - TBH18019 | ecosystem: Environmental > Aquatic > Freshwater > Lake > Hypolimnion/Profundal zone | place: USA: Wisconsin... | reverse complement strand
CATTCGAGTAATGAGCCGGTCGAGGCGCTCGGCACCGGCATCACACTCTCCGGTCCGCTGGCCGGCAGTCACGCCATCAACAGCGTCGTGCGCGATGCTGCGGTTACCACCGCAGGCTACCAGGGAACGCCGACGCCTGACCTCTGGTTTGGCGGGCCGGAACTGTCCGCCAGCGCTCCCCTCTTCGGACACACCATCACTATCAATGAGGGCAGCTTGGTGTTGCGGGATGCGTCGGGAGTGGTCGTCGACAGCCTCAACTACGGCGGCCTCGTCGATCCATGGGCGGCAAAAGGCGATCAGGCCAAAGCAGGACTAGACCAGAGCGGCTGCCTCGTTTCCGTGCCCGGGTCCACCAATTCCAGCGCGGGACGCTTCCCAGACGGCACGGACACTGACAGCAACTGCACTGACTTCGTGCAGCAGGCCGCAACCACTCTGCGATCCACCTCGGCTGTCGGCGCAACCAACATTAAAGTCGCCAGCGTGGAACGCTTTGCGGCAGGCCGGACGATCCTCATCGACACGGAGGCAAACCAGGAAACAGCGGTTATCGCAACGGTGGGCACGGCAGGCGCCACCACTCTGAGTTGCGCTACTAAAGTGGGCGCAACGATCATCCCCGTGGCGGATGTGAACGGCTTCAGCGAAGGCCAGACCATCACAATTGACGCTGGCGCAAATCTGGAAACTGCGGTTATCCACTCCGTCAGCAGGTGGGGTGGCGCCACAATCACTGTTGCCGGACCGATCAGTCACGCGCACAGCGCCGGGGCTCAGCTCTCTGGATCCGGTATTACTCTGACCGCTGCATTGATGAAGACGCATTCCAGCGAAGCTCAGGTCAGCGACAATCTTCCCACACCCGGTACGCCCAACCAGTATTACCAGAAGGGCCATTGAAAAGGCGTTGAATACGGAACGGCCGGCAGCGATTCCGGCCGTTCCGACGACACCAAAGCCAAGCCGGGGAAACTCAGCCATCATGGCCCAGAGCCACTTGAAGAGACATGTGTTGCAGAGCAACTACACTCGCGAATGACACGGCTTTTGAAGAGCGGAATTAATTAAAAGGGTAGAGGCCAGTTTCACAGATGGAAAGGTATCTGCCACGCCCAAACAGCCTTGTCCACATCGACCGCACAACAGGCCCGGCGGAGCTATGCTCGAAATCCCGATTCAATCCTGAAGGAGTACTTCCGCACAAATGCACGAAAAGCTCAAAAGCAACTTCACGCCGAAATCACGATCTCGAAGCCTGACTAGCTCCACCCCTCACAATAAAAAATGACCCGTGTGAGAAATCGCGGTTGAACCTCCAGCAGGCAGAGGTCTTTCCTGCTGTTCTTCTGTGAATCTGAGCCGTGCATCCTTTCTAATCAGACAATCATCCATGTAGGAAGCCACCCAACTCGTCTCAATAAGGCTGGAGCCCCGTGAGGCCGCTGTCAAACCTGCCCCTGTGGTACGCTCTACGGTGTTGGATGCAAAGAAGACATGGATTCCGTCAGCACTACAAATGAGTTCGATGAGTTGAGGTTGGAGCTGGAACGCATGAACCGGCTCTACGATGCCCTGAGCCAAATCCACCAGGCGATCATGCACCAGACAACCCGCCAGGAACTCTTCGATAAAGTCTGTGAGGTCGCGGTTGAACTCGGCGGTTTCCGCCTGGCCTTTGTGGGCTGGATCGACGACCGGACGCGGCAGGTTGTCCCGGCTGCAAAGTATGGCAATCACACGGCGTTCCTCGACTTCGCCCCCATGTTTGCCGACGGCCGAACACTGGGTCAAGGGCCCACCGGGCAGTCCATCCGCTCAAAAAAGACCTACATCTGCAACGACTACTTCAATGACCCGGCCACCGAGCCGTGGCATGCCGCCGCGGCCCAGCATGGTTTTCGCGCTTCGGGCACGTTTCCTATCAAGCTGGGAGGCAGGGTCTCTGGCGTCTTCGTCCTCTATGCCGGTGAAGTCGGCTTCTTCCGCAACCGCGAGATCAATATGCTCGAGCAGGCAGCCAACGACCTCTCCTTTGCCCTTGATAACTTGCAGCGCGAAGAGCAGCGCGTGCGAGCCGAAGAGGGGGGCCGGCGGCTGGCCGCCATCGTCGAATCCTCGCTCGATGCAATCATCAGCGAAGATATGGGAGGCGCCATCCTTACTTGGAATACGGGTGCCGAGCAAATGTACGGATACCGAGCTGAAGATGCCATCGGGAAGCACATATCCATGCTGATTCCGGCCGACAAGCAAAAGGAGACCGACGATCTTCTCGTGCAGGTGCGTTCAGGTCGCTCGTTCAGCGGGGTTGAGACTGATCGCATCCATAAGTGCGGACTCCGCTTCCCGGTATCCATCACGCTTTCTCCGGTGCGCGACTCGGGGGGTAACATCGTGGGAGTTTCCAAGATCTCCCACGATATCTCAGAGCAGAAGGCCTCTGTAGCCGCCGTGCGAGAAAGCACCGGCCTGCTGCAGGTTCTCATTCAGGAGACTCCGGCAGGCCTGGCCATGTTCGACCGCGAGATGCGAATGCTGGCTTGCAGTAAACGGTGGAAGTCCGACCACAACCTCAGCGACATTGAAGTGATCGGATGGAGGCACACTGAACTGGACCCATCGATTCCCGAGCGATGGAAGCAGGAGGAGCGCCGCGCCCTGGCCGGCGAAACCATCGTCTCGCCCCAGAACTCCTATAAACGTCACGATGGCCAGGTCCGCTGGCTGAGCCGCACACTCCGACCCTGGATGACCGGAAGCGGCGAGATTGGCGGTATCGTCATCCTTTCCGAAGACATCACTGACAGAAAGCAGGCTGAGGATGCGCGCCGGCGCAGCGAGGAGTTTCTACATATCTTTATCCAGGATGCGCCGGTGGCCCTGGCGATGTTTGACCGGGAACTGCGCTACCTCGGCGCCAACCGGTGCTGGCGGGAGGATGGCAATCTGGGCGATGAGCCCCTGATTGGACGCAGCCGTTACGAAGTCAACCCCAGAATTCCTGAACACTGGAAGCAGGCAGACCGGCAGGCGCTGGAAGGCGAGATGATCTCGCTGGAAGAAGAGGAGTATACGCGGCCAGATGGTGCCCACATTTGGCTGCGCTGGGAAGTTCGCCCCTGGCACGATGCCAACGGCGAGGTCGGCGGCATCATTGTGTTTTCAGAAAACATTACCGCACGCAAGCAGGCGGAGATTGCATTGCGGGAGTCACAGAACCAGTTCGAGCAAGTGGTCACCCATCTCGACGAAGGGTTGGTCGTCACCGATCTCGAAGGCAATCTGATCAAGCTCAACCCGTTAGCCGTGTCGCTACTACATCTGCCACCAGATGCCACTAGCTTCAACACGCTCAAACAAATAGCGCCTTATCTCAAGCTCTATGGTTTCGATGGTGCGCCTATACCTTTTGAGCAGTGGCCCCTGGTCAGAATTCTAGGAGGCGAGGTGCTGAGCGATGTGGAGATCCTCAGTATCGAGCCACAAGCCGGCAGGCAAGTTGCTCTTCGCTGTTCGGGACAGATAGTCGAGATCGGCAACGGCAAACGACTGGCTTTCCTTCGCTTCCAAGATATAACTGAACGCAAGCAAGCGGAGTTGGCTCTGGCCGATGAGACGGCGCGCACCCAACTGCTCTTCGACAATGCCTTCGATTCGATGTTCCTGCTCGACGAGGAATTCAAGGTAGTGCAGGCGAACGAGCATTTTGCTGCGCTGCTTGGCAAGCCGCTCGATGAGGTCTACGGCTTGCATCCCTGGGATTGGGATGCCGACCGGCCGACGAGTGGTTCCCTCGCGAATCTCGCGACTCAGGTGCCGACACTGCCAATGATGTTTGAAGCGCGACTTCAAAGTGTTGATGGTTCGGTGCACGAAGTTGAAGTGAGCACGACGCCAACCGAATGGAGCGGCCGCAAGCTGATCTATAACGTGGTGCGAGACATTACAGCACGCAAGCAGGCTGAAGCAGCGCGCCGCGAGGCCGAACTGCAGTTGCGCCAGGTAATAGACAGCCTAGACGAAGGCCTGTTCATCATCAATATGGAGGGGGAGCTGCTTTCAGCAAACCCCGCGGCACAACGCCTCTTCGGCGTCCCGGATGAGGTATTCAATCACGCCACGCTGGCCGAGTATCCTGAGTTCATCACAGTCCTTACGCCGGATGGCTCCGTGTTGCCACCGGAGCAATGGCCGGTGTCCAGAGCCCTGAGCGGTGACCGCATCAAGAATCAGGAGTATCGCACCCGGTCAAAATACCTCAAAGAAGATCGGATACTCAGCTACTCCAGCTCGATTGTTGAGACAGGCGCTGGCAAAAAGCTCGCCTTTCTTCATTGTCAGGACGTGACGGCTCGCTGGCTGGCAGAGAACGCGCTGCGCAGCTCTAAAATCTAGCGGACTAAAGATCAGGATGGCTCGCCTCCGCCATCATCTGGGCAAGCTGGCTCTTCTTGAGTGCGATATCAGCTTCTTCGTCCTGGTAACGCTGCGCAATCGAACGAATCTCTTCTTCCACAGCCAAAAAGGCATCGAGAACATCGGGATCGAAATGCGAGCCCCGCCCGTCAACCATGATTTTCATCGCGTCGGCATGGGGAATTGGCTCTTTATAGACACGGCGCGAAACCACCGCGTCAAACACGTCCGCCACCGCCATTAGGCGCGCGGCCAGCGGGATGTCCGCGCCACGCAGTCCCTGCGGATAGCCGCCCCCGTTCCACTTCTCGTGGTGCGAGAGAGCAATCTGCTTGGCCGTTTTCAAAAAGTCGACTTCCATTCCGAGCTGAGCTTCCGCCCGCATGATGGCCAGGCAACCGGCTGTGGTGTGCGTCTTCATGATCTCGAACTCTTCCGGGGTAAGCTTGCCTGGCTTCAGCAGAATGTAGTCTGGAATGCCAACCTTTCCAATGTCGTGCAGCGGAGCCGACTTGTACATGGTGGAGATGGCTTGAGGAGTAAGCACGGCGCCAAATCGCTCATCCCGGCTCAGCTTCTCGGCTACCGCCTTCAGATAAAACTGTGTCCGGCGAATGTGGTTGCCCGTCTCCTGATCCCGTGTCTCTGCAAGCGAAGTCACCACCTGGATAGTCGCGTCCTGAATGGCTGAGATTTCGGCAGTGCGAGCAACCACCTCATGTTCGAGAAATTCATTCTTGTCGCGTAGAAAGTCTGCCGCTGCCTTCAGCGCCAGGTGAGTCTTCACCCTGGCCAGAAGAATCGGCGGGCTGATGGGCTTGACGATGTAGTCCACCGCGCCCATCTCCAGGCCAATCTGCTCATCCTCGGTCGTGGACCTCGCGGTCAGAAAGATGATGGGGACGCTCCGCGCCGCGGGGTCGTCCTTGAGCCTGCGGCACACCTCGTAGCCGTCCATATCCGGCATCATGATGTCGAGCAGGATCAGGTCAGGTACTCCGGAGGCAATAATCTTCAGCGCCCGCTGGCCGCTGTTGGCAACCTTCACCTGATAAATATCCTGGAGCAGGTCTGCGATCAGCGTAAGGTTGTCCGGGGTATCGTCGACGACGAGCACGGTAGGTCGGCGCAGTTCTACGATGGGTTCCATAACTGGCACCTCCTAAGGATGCTCGTTGCTGTCCTGGGATGCTGCCCCACGCAGCATCTCAAGGCTGGACTCGATGTCAAAGTTGCGAATCGCCCTTTCCAGGGGTTTAAAGATTGCGGGAAACGCAGCCTGCAACAGGTCTGCATTATCGGCAAAAACACGCGCCGATTCCGCGCTGTCCTCCACAAGCAGAGAAGTGAGACGGGTAACTACCTCGTCAATCTTCTCCTGTCCAGGCCGGGCCGCATCCTGAGCAGCAGCGTGCTCCGCGAACCACCCGGTAAGAGCGGTAACCAGAGATGAAAGCAACTCCCCCATCTGCACAATAGACGCCTCAACCGCAGGACCGGTCTCGCGAGCGCGAATGCGCCCCTCAGTATCCTCTGCGGCCTTTTGCAGCGCAGTTGCGCCAATGTTGCCGGCAACCCCCTTCAGTGTGTGCGCTACCCGCTCGGCGCCTTCCATATCGCCGGAGCCGAGCGCCTCACGGAGTTGCGTGATCGCCGCTGGCTGACTGCTGACGAACCGTTCCAGAAGCGAGCGGTATGTCGACCGCTTTCCCAGCACTCGCCGTAGGCCAAGTGTGCAATCAAGGCCTTCAACCTGCTCGGGAAGTTCCATGTTTGCTTCCCCAGCAGATTTTGTAGCCTGCGCAACCTTTGCGGCTTGCGCACTTCCATCGCGCTTGATCCAGTGCTTGAGCACCGCAAACAGTTGATCGGGTTCAATCGGCTTGGCCAGGTGGTCGTTCATGCCCGCTGCCAGGCAGCGTTCCCTGTCCTGCTGGGTGGCATTGGCGGTCATCGCCACAATGGAAAGACTCGTTGGCGAATATTTGCCGCGAAGCGCCCGCGTGGCAGCTAGCCCATCCATCACGGGCATCTGCATATCCATCAGGACAAGGTCATACGGCTCACTCTCAGCCATACGCACCGCCTCCTCGCCATTGCTTGCCACATCCACCTTGCAGCCTGTACTCGTCAGCAGTTCCACGGCCACCTGCTGGTTGATCTCGTTGTCCTCGGCCACCAGAATGCGAGCCCCGGCAAAATCCACTCGCGACTGGCGTGCCCGGACGGGGGCAAAAACCCCCTGCTTTTCTCCCGTTCCCGCGCGAAGAACATTTGCGATGGAATCAAACAGGGTTGAAGGATTGATGGGCTTTACAAGTATGCCGTCGATACCGGCGGCCTCTGCGCCACTGAAGACATCTTCGCGGCCGTATGCGGTAACCAGCACAATCTTCGGCATCTCGCTAAGGCCCAGCCCCTTGATGCGGCGCGCTGTTTCAATGCCGTCGATCATCGGCATCTGCCAGTCAATCAGCATCAGCGCGTAGGGCTGTTCGCCGCGACTGGCTCTGCCCCGCACTATATCGATCGCGGCCGGGCCACTGCGCGCGGTATCCACCACAAAACCTGTTGCCGACAGGCTCTCGCGCAGCACTGCGCAGGCATGTTCGTTGTCATCCACCACCAGCACCCTGGCTCCCTGCAGATTGGGGTGCAGCAACGGGCCGCGACGGATCGCATGGCTCTTGCCCAGCCGAGCTGTGAACCAGAACTCCGCTCCCTTGCCGGGCTCTGATATCACTCCGATCTCCCCGCCCATCATCTCCACCAGGCGCTTGCTGATCGAGAGGCCGAGCCCCGTGCCCCCGTAGCGGCGGGTCGTTGAGGTGTCTGACTGCTGGAATGAGAGGAAGAGTCTGGATTGCTGTTCCTCACTCAACCCAATGCCGGTGTCCTTCACGGTAAAGCGAAGCGTCACGTTGTCTTCGGACTGCTCAACGATTCCCGCCTTGATCTGAATCTCGCCGCGCTCGGTGAACTTGATCCCATTGGTGCCGAGATTGGTAAGAATCTGCCCCAGGCGCAGCGGATCGCCGATTAGCAGCCGCGGAATCTCCGAGGACAAATTGAATACAAGCTCCAGCCCCTTTTCGCTGGCGCGCTCCTGGATGAGAATCGCGACGTTGTCCAGCACCTTTTCCAGATTCAGCTTGCCCGCCTCGATCTTTGAGAAGTCGAGGATGTCGTTGATGATGCCCAGCAAGTGCTGGCTCGATGTTTGGATCTTGTTGGCGTAGTCCCGCTGCCGGTCATTTAGCGTCGACATGCGAAGCAGGTGGCTCAGACCGATGATGGCATTCATCGGTGTGCGAATCTCGTGGCTCATATTGGCCAGGAAGTCTGCCTTCAGGCGCGCCGCACCCTCGGCCAGTTCCTTGGCCTGGAGTAACGCCTGCCTGGCCTCGCGCTCCAGCGTGATGTCTTCAATCACGCTGACTTCGCCGAATTCGGGGTTTCGTGTTTTCAGTGCCCGACTGGAAACACGCGCCCAGAAGGGGCTGCCGTCCTTGCGCACTATCTGGAACTCGATAACGCCAACCTCGCCGCGAGAAAGCTCAGTATGCAAAAACTTGCCTACCTCGGCAAACGTGGCGTCGTCGCCGTACCAGATGCGCGTACTCTTGCCGACCTGCTCCCCCATAAGGTAGCCGGTCATCTGCTCCATGCGCCGGTTCAGGCGCTGAATTATGCGATCCTTTACGTAAACAATGCCGCAGCTAACCGTGTTGAAGAGTGATTCAAGTTCTTCAGTGGCCAGCCGCAGGGCATCGGCGGAAGCGCGTACTTCGGTAATGTCCTCAATGACGGCAACCACGCCGAGTTCCGGATGCTCTGGATCGAGCACGCGCGTCGAGCAGCGAGCCCAATAAGTGGTGCCATCTTTGCGCGCCAATTGCACTTCTTGCACACTGGTTCCTTCTTCCGCAATAGCTGACGCAATCTGCCTGCCGATCTTCTGCCAGGAGGCATCGTCTACACACCAGATGCGCGTGCTGCTTCCCACCTGCTCTGTGATTGGAAAGCCGGTAATCCATTCCATGCCCCTGTTACAGCGCATGATCGTGCTGTTCCTCACGAACGCAATCCCGCAGGAGACGGAGTCAAACAAGGTCTGGATTTCTTCCTTTGCGCGCCCCAGGGCCTCCTGAGTGCGCACCCGCTCAGTCAGGTCCACGAACCAGCCAAGGACTGCCTGTTCACCCTGAAATTCGATGGGGAGATACGAAGCAAGCACCCAGACCTGGTCGCCATGGATCGTCAACTCAATCTGGCGGTTGAGGACTGCATTCCCGCGGGCCAGATCATTACGTATCTCCTCATAGTCCTTTGGATGGGCATAGTAGCCTTGGGGATCGGTCTCGTCGCGCACCTCGGTACGCGTGATTTCAACGTAGGTCCGGTTGTGGAAGACCACCTTGCGGCCACCGTGGGTCGCGATGCGCACTGCAATCGGGCTGGTATTCAGAATATCCAGCAGCTTTCGTTCTTTCTCCTGAAGTTGCTCCTCATAGGCGATGCGGTCGGAGATGTCCCGGATAGAGACGGCGACCAGCATCCCGGCCTGCCCGCGCAGAGGGCTGAGCGTGGCTTCCACCTGCACCTCGTGCCCGTTACGGCTGAGCGCCAGAACCCGGCCCTCCGTGCCCATGCGTGTGCTCTTAGCCTGCTGGACAAAAGCATCCCGTTTAGCGGGATGACCCTCTCTCCATCTCCCCGGCACCAGCATCTCCACCGGCTTGCCGATAAGTTCGTCATGGGCGTAGCCAAAGAACCGCTCCGCCTCGGCGTTGATGCGCTCAATCACTCCCTGCTCGTTGACGATGAGCATTGAGTCAGGTGATGACTCAAGCAGAGCAGCGAGTTGCTCCACTCGCAGCCGGTCGGCATTTTCAATCTCGACGCGTGCCTTCCAGTGCCTCGTTGCCATGCGCCAGACAACCAACCCGCACGCAGTAAAGAGCAGCGCTACTACTCCGACCAGCACCAGCACAACAATGGCGAACTGCCGGATAGGATAGTTCACCTCGCGCATGTCTTCCTTGAGAACCAGCAGCCAGGGAACACCCGCCACCGGGCGAATCGCTCCCATGGCGGCAACTCCCCGGTAGTCGGGTCCATCGATGAAGCGTGTGCCATGCTGGTTAACGTCGCTGATCTCGGTGTTCAGCCGGGCATAATTTGGAATGCGCAGGCTCAGCGCGGGTGCGTCGGCCCGGAAACGGGGCGCAGTCAGAAACAGCACATCCCTGCCACCGCTTTCAATGCGTACCAGGAAAGAGTCGGTGCTGGTCGAGCGCGACGTCTCCTCCACCACGATCGGCGCCAGGTGCTCCCGCACCGCGTCTTCCAGATATACGGCTCCTATCACAGGCCCCGTGGCTTTTCCGTGCTCGTGGATCGCCCTGGCGATTCCGAAGACCGGAACCCCATCGTCAGCCAGATGAATGTCCACAACCACGGGGAAATCGCTCTTGAGCGCGGCCGCGATGCCTTGTTGCTCAAGCGGCGCAAGGCCGCTCCAGTGCTCTCCAGCCAGGTACGCGCCCTGGCTGTCAAACAGAAGGGCGCGGCGATAGTCATAGGACTGGGAAAACAGGCTGAAAATGGTTACGACGTGTTGCTTTTGCTCTGCGGTAAAGTGGTGGCTCCTGCTCTCGAACTCAACTGCTTCAAGAATGAGAGGCAGAGATGTAAGCAGCGCGCTGTCCCCTTTTCTCTCCCAGAGAAAGTGCTCGATTGCGGCGGCCTTCTGACTGGCTGTGTCATCCAGGTTCTGCAGGGTCTGTGCCCGAATCGCCGTTGCAAAGCGGTGATAAGTCCACCAGCCGCTCAGAAGAACAACGGCAAGCAGTGAGATCACCGCCAAGAACACCCATCGCCCGGCCCCTGATTTTGCCCCCGCTCGCCCCGCCTGTTCCATGTCCGCTCCAATTAAAAACCCCGAGCAAATTATAGATAGAAAATATCAGCAAGCCCCTTATGGTCAATCGCATAACGAACCGATCCAACCGCCCCATAACGGACGCTCAGACCAGACGGGATCATCGCTTCCTTGCCGAGTCCTTTGCGTCCTGATCCACAACCTCTTCCACCACAAAGCTCACGCGGTGTTTTCTCTCTTTTTGAGGCGCTCGCGGCTTCCGCTTCGGCCGAAACAATATCTTGTCTATTCCCAGCGTGCCCGATGCCATGATTAGGATGGCCGCAATCGCAAAGATCGTCTCATCACGGCTCCAACCAAAGACCAGACCGCTCATTGCCACTCCTCACAGGTATCTAGACAAATCAGCTGAAGTGAGAATACTAGCACGGTATAGCATGGCAAATGCACCTGAAGTTGTAGGCGTATTCAGACCATCTCCAGCGGCAGCCGAGCCGGGCTCCCCCGGCAGTTTTGATAGCGCCATTCATCCTTTTTGGCGGCAGATTTATTCGAGTCAAATTCGTCCCTGAGCGCCGTTATCGAATGTTTCGAAACGCTATGAGAGCACTGAGAGGCGATGATTCAGCCACATCATCTCAGCTTTGCGAAGGAGATCGAAGGAAGTTCATTCAATTGGCAATCTCCAGGTCTTCAACCATAATGCCAATAGGCCTGCATAATTCCCAGATATGCCATATTGAAGTCTGTTCCTTGCTTGTGCGAACGCGCAATTGGAACGGATATATGGAACCAGAATGTATCGCGGTCTGCTCTGCCTTTCACACGCTTGTCACGATAGTACTTGAAAGCCTACTTACCGTGCTCACCTTGACGAAATCGCCGCGAAGAGAACACAACGGAAGGCATCAGGAGTACACTGTCTTGCAGAATAAGAAACGGAGTAGCGTGTGAACAACATTCGAGGAATGAAAGCGTTCTTTATCGCCCTTGCCCTCCTCCTCGTGAGCTTCTCAACCGGGACTTTTGGCCAAGCTGTTTCAGATGAAGCAAAACGGCATCTCGATCGCGGTATCGCTGCTATTGAATTGGCAAATTCACCGGATGATTATGCCCCGGCAATCAAGGAGTTCAAGCAAGCTGTAAGTCTTGCGCCGAACTGGCCGGATGCGTACTACGACCTCGGAAAGGCGCAAGAGAAAGCAGAGAAATACAGTGATGCGATATCAAGTCTCAGGCAATTCCTGATGGTCGCTCCAAACTCTAACGAGGCAGAAGCGGTAAAAACCCTTATCAACAAGCTGGAATATAAGAGTGAAAGAGAAGAAACGATCAAACAAGCCTATGACATCATGACATCGGGCTCATATTCAAGAAAGCAAGTTGACCGGAAACAATTGAGCGGAGAGGCAGGCGGGCGTGGTCTAGGTCTTGGCCCCATGTCAAGCTTCCGAATTCAGTCAGGCAAGATGGAGGTGGCGAATTCCTGGTATGAAAGTAGCGGAGTTGACTCATATCATCCGCAGCAACATCCGCGAATACCGAGAGAATGGGAGCCGGTGAAGGTGAATGGCAAATCCTACGAGTACACATTCTCGCACTATATGGATACGTCTTTAAGCTATGTCGTTCGGATGGATTATGAAGTTAAAGGGGAAATCACATCGATTGATCCGCCTCAGGTAAAAGAGACAGTCCGCTGTTCTGTCACGTGGGGAGCTCCGATCGAAGGAAATAGACGTCCATGGAGCCGGCGGAATAATGCTGAAGAGGTGGTCGAATACACATATGAATATGTTCCCAAGGGCACGAGATGAGCGCATTGGATTCGCAGAGCAATACATTTGCGCAACGCCGTCATTTCTGGTGACCAGGATATCGCCCAGTTGCTACGCAAACATGGGGTGAAGGTTTGAGAGCTAAGAGTCGATAGGAGAAAAGATGACAACGTTGAATGTAAAACCAAGTAAACCCGCATCCGCCGGCGCGCTGGTCGGCCTCTCTTTTATGCTTTTGTTCGGCATAGCTTTTTCTGCGCTGGTCGGAAACGTGCTTGTAGAGAACGAGGCGCCGATTGCCATGTTTATTGCATTTGGTGTTTTTATGATTGGGTGGTTGGGAACTGCAGTATTCATGTTGGTTTATCACATTTTGAATATCAAGCGTGCAAAAGGATTGTCCCTCGTAGAGATCGAAGGGGGGCCGTTCCCTGAGACTAAAGAACCTGCCAGTGATCCCATGCAAAAACTGCGCAACCTTGAATCGCTCAAACATGATGGTCTGATAAGCGAAGATGAATTCAGGCGAAAGCGTGAAGAAATCATGCTGCAAAAATGGTAATTTCCGGCTCCGGCCCAACTGAGTTCCAATCTGAACGCAACGTAAATGAAAGTGTTCAGAAAGTTACTGGACAGTGCCAAGTTCTCCTGCTGAACCCGGCACTGTTGCACGGATGGGTCGGAGTCGGCAGGTGTGGAAAAGGAATGCCCCTTGATGCCGAAAATGCATAACTTCCTGCGCCGACACCACATTCCCAAAAGAAGTTCAGAGAGAAGAATTGGGCGGAGTACGATGCTGAACTTTGGCGTCAAGGCAGCCTGACGTATTAGTCACACCAAAAGTACTGGATGGTTGGCTGTCCGAAGTACACTCAGGGGGACGAGACCGAGAGGCACCGAGGCGACAGACGCGTATATGGTCAACCAGCATGCTGGGTTTCATAGAGATGGCAGTCCGAACATATACGAATTGACTTTAGTCCCCATTCGATGACGAACAGGTCCCATTGGCCACGTCTCCGCCTGTTCAATATTTCCTATTCGTGAAACTCACTGCATTCCGCTCCGCCAGCCAATGGAGCATGTAGCCGCATGACGCAAAATCCGCAATCCATTCCTCACGGCCCGGATAGTTGAATTCCGATGGACCCAGGAACGTGTGTCCATCTTTGAATCGCGCTTGCTGTTCCAAAGTGAACGCCACGTGCTTCTCCTCCCATACTGCCGCTTTGCGCTTCAGTTCAGCATTGTGAGAAAACAGCACCGTTCCGGCATCGGCTATGGCAAAGTTCAGCGGATGTTCTGTGCCCCAGTCATCCCCCTGCGGAAAATACACGTTTGCCGAATCCGGGATGAACATCGTTCCCCCCGGTAGCCGCACCGGCTTCCCATTCACGATTTCACCGGGCGTAAACCGCAGGTTGGCCAGTGCGTTGTAGATTACGTCATTGTTAAACACGCCTGACTTTGGCACCTGCTGCCCTGCCAGGCTGTACCACGTGATTGGAGTGGATTCAAACAACCCCGCCACCATGTAATCAGGATGCACAATGTTGTGGTTGATCACCGTGCCGTCTTCATTCACGTTCGACCCAGGCAGCCACTCCCGCAGCGGCTTGCCGTTGTACACATCTTCGCGATCCACGTCAGAAGGCCGCGATTGCGCCGTCAACTCCAGCGCAATCGCCTTGTTCATCCAGAGTGGGCCGTTAGGGCTATGCGGCATCATGGCCGACGCCGCATATAGCGCATCCGCGTCCCAAGCGTTTTCTTCCGCTCCCGTGTCTCCCGGACTGATGATCTTGCCCGCCCGGTCCCGATACGTCTTGATTTCCGGATGGTCTTTGTTGGTCATCACCCAGGCCGCTTCGCTCTCAATCATTTTCACCAACCCCAGTCGGGTCTCCGCGTCCAGTTCATCCCACATCAGCCAACCGGCCTTCGCTGTCTGCGATGACCAATATGGCGATTGCCACACCGATCCCCATCCATCAGCAGAGTTCGCCCGGTGCCGATGCACCAGCGAGCGCACCAAGTTAACAACTTTCCTCTCCGCCTCTTTTTGTGGCACGCCTGTCACTTTCGCGTCGTAAAGCCCAAGCCGCAGTGAAACTGCTAATCCTTCCGCCTCCGCTGCAATGGGCCTGATGTTGGGCTCGGCTACTCCGTGAAAATCAAGGTACCCGTCGGGGGCCGTCTGGTCGAGTTTGTGATCCGCCCACCATGTGCTCAGCGCATACTTATTCGCATTCAGCAGAACTTTGCCCATGCGTGCGCCTGCAGCGCTAGTGCATGGCCCCGCCTTGAACTTCGACCTGGCAACAGGAACCACTTGATTCGATCCTGAACTCTGCGCCGCCTGAGCAGGCGTCCCAGCCATCACCATCATGACGGCCACTACAACGATTGAGATAGCGAGTTTGTGTGAGGTTTTCATAGGATTCGAAATGCCGCAATCAGCCACCAGATAATTCTAATTCGTGTAACTTCCATTCCCAAGCTTGCGAGTTCTGGACGCTAACTTGAATCTTAGTCACATGAAAGTCTATTACTGTGCCTTGAATTAACCGATTGATGAACGCGTGGCAGCTATGTCTGGTCGCATGGCCCCAAACTCGACCAGTACTTTTACTACAACAATCATCCATCTAACTTTATTTGGGAGATGCAGAACGGCAAGGCAACGCCCAATGGAGGCGCGTCAGTAATCGGGACGTCGGCGGCAAACACCTACTCCTCCACCGCCACTGGGCCCTACGATCAGACTACCTGGGGTGGCAACTCGCTGAGCCAGAAGACAGGCCGGTCAAACGAAAACCAACTGCAGATCAGCTACCAGAAGCTCTATCATCGCGGCATTGCCTGGCAGGTAATGCACGACTGGCAGAAGAACCTGCGTAACGGATGAAACTGGAGTCGCGATAACCAGGTTGACCCATACGCGGATTACGCCAATGCGGGTCTCTCCACATATACCGCGATAAGCGCCACATCGAGTCTTCCTATTACGCCTGCATTGCCTCCTGCTCCGCCCTCGGGCACTCCAGCATGGGGTTATTACAAGGCGCTGAACAGGTTCGAGAACTACGGTGTGGTCGATACCGCGACACCGAAAAATCAACTTCAATTCAACTACGTCATGGACCTGCCCTTTGGCCGCTGCAAGCGCTTCCTGGGCAATGCCAACCGTATATTGAACAAGTTAGTAGGCGGCTACCAGATTGCAGGCGACGGCAACGTGGTTTCGTCGGCCATTGCCATTACAGCAACCAACTGGGGTTCCACCAACCCCATCAAGTATTACAAGCATGGAGCCCCGATCACCGAATGCAGCAGCGGCACCTGCTACAAGACCTACCTGTGGTGGAATGGCTATATCGCGCCGACCGCTATTAATGGCAGCACATGCGCTACCGGTTTGTCCTCCGTAGAGTCTGGCCTGCCTGCCGACTACAAGCCCTACCGAACTCCGCTTGGCCAGGGCTGTTCAACGCCGACTGGGACTCCATTGAAAGCTGTCACAGACACAAACTTTGGAGCCAACAATGTAAGCATCCTCTTCCCAGGGGCAGCAACAGGAAGCTCGATCGCCTACGCACCGAGTCCGATCGCTAGCAGCAGCGCAGTTGGTCTGGAGCAAACCCGTTCGCCAAGACCATCCTCAACGGACCATTCAACATTCTCACCGATGCCTCGCTGTTCAAAGTCTTCCCGATCACCGAGAAGGTGAACATGCGGTTTAATATGGACGTTTTCAACTTGTTCAACAACCAGGGCTCTGTTGGTCCGAGCGGCAGCGATGGAATTCAAAACCTGACCCTGACCTCTTACAACAGCGCTCGCCAGTTGCAGTTCACGCTGCGGCTCAGCTTCTAACCGGCTGAACCGGCGCTTCCACACAAGCCAGACTCGGGAATAACTTCCCCGGGGCTGGCTATCCTGCCTTGGATACAATCAGATATTCCAGAATTCAACTATCTGAGAGAGTGAAATCATGATCACCCGCAGAGAACTCCTGATCAACGCAGCCGCCATGCCCCTTGTAGCCGCTGCCCGCCCGTTGCTCGCAGCCGCAGAAGATGCAGTGCCGCCTATCGACGCATCGAAGATCCGTCCCTCCGACTTTGCCGATGCCGACCTCGACATGCCCTTCGCGCTGACCCACTTTGCACGTGTGGCGAACAGTATCATCCCAGATGGACCCGAGCGCGGATTCATCAATATTTCGGTTTGGCGCGGAACCCAGAATCTGCACACCTACAATGCCCGAATCATGGAGAGCATTCTGACGCTGGCGTGGTTCTACACCGCGCCTCAAAAATGGAATCCCTACCGCGGCCATCCTGCGTTGCGCAAGCGGCTTGAACTGGCGTTCGACTACTGGTGTCGCATGCAGAGCAGCGACGGGCAGTTCAGCGAGTATGGGCCACAGCAGTGGAATCTTGCCGCCACGGCCTTCTCAGTCAAATTCATCTCTGAAGCGCTGCGTCTGCTCAAGACTGGGCCGCCCATCTCCGCCGATATCCACCAACGCGCCATCGAGGGATGCCGAAAGGCGCTGCACGCGGTCCTCTATGATCCTGATCTGATGAGCCACGGCCGCACCTATTCCAACCAGTACACAAACATCTTTGCGGGCGGCGCGGCCTTCCTCGATATTTATCCTGACGCCACGCTGCAGGCCCGCCTGAGCGACCGCGCCGAGATCATTGGCACTGAGTTGCAGAGTCCTGCGGGTTACATGTATGAGAAGGATGGTCCAGACCTTGGATACACACTGAATACACACCATGAAAATCTCCAGATGGCGTATCACTACTGGAAGGGCACGCACCTCGGCGATCTCCTGGTGAAAGAAGAAAACCGCTTCAGCGAATGGCTGTCGTTCAACGCCCTACCGGAGCCGGGACAGGACTTTTTTGTACTGAACCGAAGCATCGAGTCGCGCCAAAAGCACGCCACCTACGAGCACATTGATACTCCCTTGGCGGAGCGCTGCACCCTCATGCGAGCTTTTGCCACTCCGCCCAAGCTGCGCGCCGCTCAAATTCGCGCCGCCCGCGCAAAGCTCGAGAAGGAATGGCCGCATGTTGACCCCCTGCCCGTGGGCGAGTTCAGTGCACTCTCCCCATATCTCTTCCTGCAACGGGCTCACTACGCCTGGCACCCCACGGCAGAGCAGATGGCTGAGGCACGCAAACTGGTGCGCCCGCTGGCCGAGAGGACTTTTGTAGAGCAGCGCAAGGACACGCGCTTACCAATGGTCTTTACCTACGTTCGTCGGCGCGGATACTACGCGGCCTTCGCTTCTTCGGCCAAGCTTGCTTCTGATCAGGAGCGTCTTGGACTGACGTTTGTTTGGACACCGAGCAAAGGCGTGCTGCTGCAGTCGCAAACCTCTGGAAACGAGACTGCATGGGGCACCTCTGCCGGCGGTGCATTGCCGGTGGAAGGCACGGAATTCGAAGCACAATATTCTGACGGCGGCTCGTCGGTTCACTACGCTCTTCCCGGCGGGGGGCAGAAGACTGTCACATTTGGCGAAGATCTTATTCGCGTCACAGTGGAGCGCCCCGGCGAAATCATCGAGAGGCTGCCTGTCTTCGATCCTGCCTGCGTGGTGTCGAAGGCACAAATCTCGACACATGCGCAAACCAGTTCTCCGGTCCCTGGCAAGATTTTCTCTGTCGTCGAATTGAAAGCACTGGGAAAGTTGGAATACGAGATCAAACCTGTATAGCTATGGACGGCGGCCCTTTGGCTTAGCTGGGGGGCCGAAGTTTTGCCATTGCCTGAGAACGATCCAGTAAACTCCGAGAGGCGAGCAGCCACGCGCTGAGCGCCAGTCTGCCGAATTTGTACCACTTCCAAGCTGACTGCGCCGATGATCCAGAAGCCGCGACAGGGTGAAAACTGCCTGAAAATGAATTTATGCAACTGGCAGAGGCAGGAGTCCATATTGAAATGCACTTCTGCTTGCGGAGTCGCTGCGATCTTATGACAAGCAAATAGCAACCGTTTGTATATTCCCATATACACTGATATGCGATAGCCGCTTCGATGTTTGAGCAGCGCCAGGTTCGGGGAAAATCCTCCGTGAGGTTTCATGGAATCGAAACGCAGTTCTATCCGCAACACCTCCTCCGTACCAAACAGCAAGCCTGCTTTCACTCTTTCAAACGCACTAATCGCCTTCGGGGCCCTTGCCGGCCTGCTTTGCGTTCTCTATCTTTTCGTGACCAAATCCGTCAGTGGCCACTGGGCGCAGATTTACAACCCCTCTGGCCATTGGTGGCTTTCGACGCTCATCGCGGCGCTCCCCGTGGTGGTGCTGCTTGGCGCGATGGCTATCTTGCGGCTCAAGGCGCACGTTGCCGCCTTTGCCGGCCTTGTGACCGCTTTGGCAGTGGCAAGCATGGTGTTCCATATGCCTGTTCGCCTTGCGTTGACCACGACCGCCTACGGGGCTGCTTACGGGCTCTTTCCCATCTGCTGGATCATTCTGCCCGTGATCTATCTCTATCAATTGACCGTAAAGACGGGGCGGTTTAAGGCGCTGCAGGAGAGCCTGACCAACATCACCGAAGACAGCCGCCTGCAGTTGCTACTAATTGCTTTCGCGCTGGGCGCCTTCATTGAGGGCGCAGGAGGCTTTGGCGCGCCGGTGGCGGTAAGCTGCGCCATCCTGATCAGCCTCGGGTTTCGACCGATACAGGCCGCCGGACTCTCCCTGCTTGCAAATACCGCGCCAGTGGCTTTTGGCTCATTGGGAATCCCGGTTATTGCACTGCATGGCGTCACCGGTGTGGGCACTCCGCTGCTCACCAGGATTATCTCCATCATTCTTACTCCGTTTTGTATCCTCGTGCCCTTCTGGTTGATCTGGATTTACGTGGGTTTCAAGAGAATGATGGAAGTCTGGCCTGCGATTCTGGTGGCTAGTCTGACCTTTGCATCCAGTCAATTGTTGATGGGCGCATTCATGGGCCCGGGACTGGTGGACATTACCGCGGCCACCGCGACCATTGTTGCGCTGATCGTATTTTTGCGGTTCTGGAAGCCGAAGCGGGTGCTGAACGCATTAGGCGAGGACGTGACGGGGCAGGTGCGCCAGCGGTTCGAGCACGGCGCCGCAACTACTTACAAGGCATGGATGCCCTGGCTGGTTCTGAGCATAGTGGTGTTCGCATGGGGGATCCCCAAGTTCTCATTATGGGTGGATGCCAAGACCTCGGTTGGCATTCCGGTAGCGGGCTTGCACAATGTGGTTCAGCGGGTTCCGCCGGTGGTATTGGCTCCCACCGCCGAGGCCGCTATCTTCAACCTGAACTGGATGTCGGCTACGGGGACAGGCATTCTTGTTGCGGCATTGCTGGCGGGACTGCTTATGGGGCTTGGCCCCATCACGCTTGCAAGAGAGCTGCTGAAAGCCATGTATAGCGTGCGATACACGCTGCTGACGATTTCAACCATGATGGCACTCGGCTTTGTGATGCGCTATTGCGGGCTGGATGCGACTCTGGGGCTGGCGTTCGCGCGGACAGGCGCGTTCTATCCCTTCTTTGGCACCATGATCGGTTGGCTGGGCACCGCGACTACCGGTTCTGACACGGCATCGAATGTGCTGTTCGGCAGCCTGCAGCAGGTGACTGCAAATCAGATAGGCGTATCGCCGGTGCTGATGGCGTCAGCCAACTCCGCCGGCGGGGTGATGGGAAAGATGATTGCAGCCCCGAGCATCGTGGTGGCCAGCACGGCCACGCAAACCTACGGCCAGGAGGGTACGATTCTGCGATTCGTTTTTCTCCATAGCCTTGGGCTGGCAGCCTTGGTCGGCGTGTTCGTCTATTTGCTGGCTTATGTTTATCCTTTTACCGCGCTTGTTACGTGGTGAGACTGAAAGCGGGGATTTACGGACGCGCAGTCCCTGGCGCATCCGCTCGAAAGGCCGCGAGAGCAGCATCATTCGTGCGCGTCCTTACCGTGGAAGGGCGGATTCTGGGATTACAATCGCAAAGTGAGAGGGGAAAGAATGCGAGTCTGTTTTTTGCTGAAAGTCCGCCAGGAGATGCTGGAGGAGTATAAAAAGCGCCATGCGAATGTGTGGCCTGAAATGCTCGAGGCGTTACGTGAGACCGGTTGGCGTAACTACTCCATTTTCCTAAGGCCTGACGGCCTGCTCGTGGGCTATCTGGAAGCGGATGACTTTGAGAAGTGTACTGCAGGGATGAAGGATCATCCTGTGAATGCCCGCTGGCAAGCGGATATGGCTCCGTTTTTCGAATCGATATCCGGCACCGCAGACGACAATATGGCACTACTTCAGGAAGTCTTCCATCTCGATTAAGATCTGCCGGGCAACACGAGTTGCCGACTAAAGTAATGGTGTGTGGCATGCGAATCGCATACCAGATAAACCAACGCCACAGGTAACTTCTCAGGAGAGATCTGCTTATGAATACGTTCAACTCAATGCGCCGCGACATTTTGCGCGCGGGCAGTCTTGGCATGGCCGGAGCAGCGATTCCAGCGGTCTCATTTGCAGCTTCGGCGGAAAAGAGCGCTGCCTCTTCCAGCGGCATTTTTGACGTGCGCAAGTTCGGCGCGACGGGAGATGGAAAGACCCTGGATACGGCCGCCGTAAATCACGCAATTGAAGCGGCGGAAGCGGCGGGCGGAGGCGTGGTTCTGTTCCCGGCGGGCTCGTATCTCTGCTTCTCGATTCATCTCAAGAGCCATGTGTACCTGCACCTGCTTGAGGGCAGTACAATCGTGGCGGCTGAATCGCCACGGCCGGGCGACAAGACCGGATACAACGGCGGCGTGTACGATGCGGCGGAGCCGAACACCGCGTGGGACGCTTATCAGGATTACGGGCACAATCATTGGCACAACTCGCTGATTTGGGGCGAGGACATTCACGACTTCGGGATTACCGGAACCGGGCTGATCTGGGGCAAGGGCCTCAGCTTTGGAGCGGGCCGCGCGGCGCGGGGCAATTACCCGCTTTACGTCGCGGAACAGGCAGGCGTGGGCAACAAGGCCATCGCGCTGAAGAACTGCCGCAACGTGCTTTTGCGCGACTTCTCAATGCTGAAGGCCGGCCACTTTGCGCTGCTGCTGACCGGCGTGGATAACGTGACGATCGACAATCTGAAGATAGATACAGACCGCGACGGAATGGACATCGACTGCTGCCAGAATGTGCGCGTGTCAAACTGCACGGTCAATTCGCCCTGGGACGACGGCATCTGCCCCAAGTCAAGCTACGCGCTTGGATATGCGCGGCCAACGCGCAACCTGACCATTGATAGCTGCTGGGTGAGCGGATATTACGAGTTGGGCTCAGTGCTGGACGGAACCTTCAAAAAGATGGCTGGCGGTGCGCACATTGGTTACAACGGACGCATCAAGTGCGGCACCGAGTCCAATGGCGGATTTATCAACGTAACCATCGCCAACTGCATCTTCGAGGGCTGCCAGGGATACGCTCTGGAGACCGTGGATGGCGCGCTGCTGGAAGACATCACGATTTCCAACACAACGATGCGAGACCTCTATTCAGGGCCAATCTTCATGCGGCTCGGAGCAAGGCTGCGCGGCCCCAAGGAGAGCACGAAGGTCGGCACGCTGAAGCGCATTTTGGTCAACAACCTGACCTGCTACAACGCACCGGAGAGGCAAGGCTCGATTTTGACCGGTATTCCGGGATACATGATCGAGGACGTAAAGCTCTCGAACATTTATATCGAAACGGTTGGAGGCGGAAAAGCGGAGGACGCCAAGGTGCAGGTGCCGGAGTTGGAAGACGGTTATCCGGAACCTGGCAGGTTTGGCACTATTCCGGCCACCGGCTTCTTCATGCGCCACATGCGTAACGTGGAGATGAGCCACGTGGAGATTGCGAACGCTGCGGCAGATGCCCGGCCAGCCTTCTACCTGAACAATGTGGAGCGCGCGGACTTTTTTGCCGTTACAGCGCCGCGCAATGCAGACGGCGCATTTGCACTGTACGACGTGAAGGACCTGCGCATCGGCTGGAGCAGAGCCGCGGCGGATACGACACTGAGCAGCATCGACAAGAAGGTGCTTTAGAGGGAAAATTCGCGGCAGTCCGGCGGTTGCTTCAGAACACCGGACTGCGCTTTTTTATGCGTAATGGGCGACGAAAAAGGCCGTTTTTGGACCAATAACGGGGCGAAATGGGGCTGTTCGAGGCCGATTCGGGTACGATTTTGTATAGTGAGGTGTTACTATTTAGACAATACACCAACCTAGCATCCTGTTTATTATGAGCATCTTAAAGAATTCAAGCCCCTCAAAAAACCGTCTTTTTGAGCCCAGGGGGGGGACTCACATTGTGAGCCGAATTGCGGAGTGAGCGGAAACGTCCCATGGGATGATTGTGCGCCAACCAATGGTAATAATCTGCAAACGGTGGCGCGTAGCTTGGGGCTAGGCAGGGAGACAGCAGCGGGCGGCAGGATGGGGTTCGAGGTGGTTTCAGTGAGGCCGAGCGAGCCAGAAACGCCTTTGGATCGAATGTGCCATTGAACGCGCTGGATGGAGTTGCGCCGGTAGACAATCACTTTCGGGCAAATACTCATTTGAATATGAAGAGGCAACGAACCTCAGGGTTCGGTTACAGACCAGACTTAGATTTTCAATTGGTTGATTCTTGCCTGTTGGTGCTTATACAAGCAGAAAACTGAGGAGTTCATGCTTTCCCACCCATTCTGCGATGAAACTGCAGAATGGATGGGGCACCCGGCTTTCGCTGGTCCCGAAAGCGAGGCCTGGGACAAGCGGCTTTCGAATATCCCAGGTCTGAAAATCCAGACCTGGGATACCCCAACTTGGATGGAACTCTATAGAGTTTGCTAAGTGCGCAGGAAGTCCTTTGCCTTTTGGATAATCACGTCGCGGCTCACGTCAGAGATGGCGTTGGTGAGAGGAATCTGCTTGGGGCAGGCCTCAACGCAGTTTTGCGCAAAGCCGCACTCTTGAATGCCGCCGTCGCCGGCCAGAGCGCGCAGGCGATCTTCTTTGAATACCTTGCCTGTGGGGTGATTGTTAAAGAGCTTGACCTGGGCGATGGTGGCCGCGCCGACGAAGCCTGTTTCCTCGTTGAACTGAGGACAGACCTCCATGCAGCAGGTGCAACTGATGCAGTTGGAGAGCGGGTAGTTTGCCTCCTGCTGCTGGGGGAAGACGCGCGGGCCAGAGCCGAGATCGTAGGTTCCATCAACGGGAACCCATGCCTTGACGGCCATGAGGTTCTCAAAGAGGACGTTGCGGTCGACCTGGAGGTCGCGCACGAGAGGAAACTTGCTGAGGGGCTCGACGCGGATGGGCTGCTCAAGATTGTCAACCAGTGCCGAGCAGGCCATGCGAGCCTTGCCGTTGATGCGCATGGCGCAGGAGCCGCATATCTCTTCAAGGCAGTTTGAGTCGTAGGTGATGGGTGTGGTTTCGCGTCCCTCGGCGGTTACGGGATTCGCGGCGATCTCCATCATGGCGGAGACGACGTTCATGCCGGGACGCCACTCGAGTTCGAATTTTTCCCATACGGCGGGCGCATCGGGGCTGGCCTGGCGCTTGATTTCAAATGCTACGGTTTTGTTTGCCATGAGGCGAGTCTCCCTTTGCTTATTTGGTTGCGTCGTAGCGGCGTGGGCGCGGCTTGATGAATTGCGTATCCACTTCTTCATACTCGAAGCGCGGACCGGCTGCGTCTCCGGTGAAGCTGGCCTTGGTGGTTTTGAGGAACTTGGCGTCGTTGCGGTCAGGGAAGTCAGGCTTGTAGTGCGCTCCGCGTGATTCATCGCGGAGCAGCGCGCCCTGAACGACGGTGCGCGAAAGCTCGAGCATGTTTTTCAACTGACGGGCAAAGGCGAAGCTGGTGTTGGCCCACTGACTGCGGTCGCTGAGGTTGACCTTCTTGTAGCGGTCGAGCAGCTCGACGATCTTTTCGTCGGCCTCCTTCAATCCCTTGTTGTAGCGGATGACGGTGGCGTGTTTGGTTGTGGTCTGGCCCAGTTCGCGCCAGAGGCGGAAGGGATTCTCATTGCCGTCGTTGTTGATGAGCTTGCTGTTGATCTCAGCCTGGCGGGCGATCTCAGCGGCGTGGCCGCCATCGCCTTCAGCAGCGGGAAGGTTCTTTGCATACTCCAGCGCCAGAGGGCCGGAGCGGAAGCCGCCGAAGATGCAACTGACGAGCGAGTTGGCGCCGAGACGGTTGGCGCCGTGGTACTGGTATTCGCACTCGCCTGCCGCAAAGATGCCGGGGACATTGGTCATCTGGTTGAAGTCTACCCAGAGGCCGCCCATGGTGTAGTGCATGCCAGGGAAGATCTTCATGGGCACGTCGCGAGGATCGTCGCCGACGAACTTCTCGTAGATTTCAAGAATGCCTTCGAGCTTGCGGTTGAGCGTCTCGCGGTCAATGTGGGTGAGGTCAAGGTAGACCATGGGCTGGCCGTCAATGCCGAGGCCGTGCTCGTAGACAACCTTGTGAATGGCGCGCGTGGCTACGTCGCGCGGGACGAGGTTGCCGTACTTTGGATACCACTCCTCGAGGAAGTAGAAGCGCTCTGTCTCGGGAATCTGCTTGATGGGGCGCTTATCGCCCGGCGTACGGGGAACCCAGACGCGTCCCCCCTCACCGCGGGCGGACTCTGACATGAGGCGCAGCTTGTCTTCGCCTGGGATTGCAGTGGGGTGCACCTGAACGAATTCGCCGTTGGCGTAATACGCGCCCTGCTGGAAGATGGCCGACTGTGCGGAGCCGGTGCAGACGACGGAGTTAGTGCTTTTGCCGAAGATTGCGCCGATGCCGCCGGTGGCCAGAATGATGGCGTCGGCGTGGAAGGATCGCAGTTCCATGGTGCGCAGGTCGAGCGCGGTGATGCCGCGCGCCTGGCCTTTGGAATCGAGTACGGCGGAGAGAAACTCCCAGCCCTCGAACTTGCGGACCTTGCCATCGGACTCGTGGCGGCGAACCTGCTCGTCGAGCGCGTAGAGCAACTGCTGGCCGGTGGTGGCGCCGGCAAAGGCGGTTCGGTTGTAGAGCGTGCCGCCGAAGCGGCGGAAGTCCAGCAACCCCTCGGGGGTGCGGTTGAACGGGACGCCCATGCGGTCAAGCAGATCAATGATGCCCGGCGCTGCTTCGCACATGGCCTTGACGGGGGTCTGGTTGGCCAGAAAGTCGCCGCCGTAGATGGTGTCATCGAAGTGCTTGTCAGTGGTGTCGCCTTCGCCCTTCAGATTCTTGGCTGCATTGATGCCGCCCTGGGCGCACACCGAGTGGGAGCGCTTGACCGGAACGATGGAGAAAAGATCAACAGTGCCGCCGGCTTCGGCGATCTTGATGACCGCTGCAAGACCGGCCAGGCCTCCGCCAACCACAATAATTCTTGGTGCTGCCATGAACAAACCTCTTTAGAGATCAGGGATCAGAGACCCGTTTCGGGCTTCCGCCTCGCGGCGGGAAGCAAAGATCGAATCAGACCAGCAAACTGCCGGAGTGTACCGGTGCAATGCACTGCGATACGACAGGAGGCGGATTGTCAGAAGCATTTGGATACTTTGGACCGACGAAGGCCCAGATGCTGGCCAGACCCATGACAGCCAGAATGACGCCGAAGGCAACGCAGGCATAGCCGAAGCGCTTGCGGGCGATTTCTCCGGGCGTAATGCCCCACTTGGCGGCGAAGAGCCAGATGCCGTAAGAGAAGTGCCAGCAGATGGCGATCATGGCAATTGCATACACGGCCACCATCCAGGGGTTGGAGAGCTCATGCTGCACCTTGGCAAAGGCCGCCATGGGATGCTCTGGCAATTGAACGCCCATGAAGCGCTGGCGAATGACATGCTGGCCGATATAAAGGATGGCGATGATGCCGGTATAGCGCTGAGCCGTGTAGAGCCAGTTGCCGGACCAGGGGTAGTAAACGATGTTGGACTTGCCCCGCAGCCAGATATATACGCCATAGCAGCCGTGATACAGGATGGGCAGGAAGATGAAAGTCCACTCCAGAACCCTGACGAGCGGCAGGCTGTTGAGGAACTTGACTTGCGCGCCGTACGCGGCGGGACCTTTGAGGGCCTCGAAGTTGGAGAGCAGATGCTCGAGGAGAAAGGCGCCGATGGGGATGATGCCGAGGAGTGAGTGCAGCTTGCGCCAGAGAAAGGTAGTTCCCTGACCAGCTCGCAGCGGCCGGACGCCGGGCTTCACAGTGGGCGCGGCAGAAGATTGGGCAGTTGCCATGGAAATGTCGGCTCCTAAAATGCAGCAGGTCAAAGCGTTTTTGGATTGAGAGACAAAATAATCTGTTTCACATGCATTATTGGTGTCCTACATCACTCGCGTCAACTCACTCTAAAGGGTTTGTTGTTTTCCTGCAGATTGACGTGAATCTCAGGAGCGGAGCATGGGGAGCAAAGCGGCGATCGCGCGGCCCCGATGGCTGAGCGAAAGCTTGGTTTCCAAGTCCAGTTCCGCCATGGTGAGGCCTAATTCCGGGAGGTAAAAGAGCGGATCGTAGCCGAAGCCGCCTGTTCCACGGGGGGAGTCAAGGATGACGCCTTCTACAACGCCCTCGGCTCTATGGAAGGGCAGGCCGTCGCGGGCGGCAACCAGCACGCACCGATAGCGGGCCGTACGCTGGGCTTCGGGAATGGTGGACATCCGCTGCAACAGCACCACGTTGTTCCACACATCAGTGTTGTCGTTGGCGTCTGGCGAGTCAACCAGGCCGGAGTCCGAGGCGAAGCGCGCTGAACGCACGCCGGGAGCGCCTTCAAGCGCGTCCACTTCAAGGCCCGAGTCGTCTGCCAGCACCAGGGAACTGTGCGCGAAGCGTGAGTAGTAAACAGCCTTGAGGGTGGCATTGGCGGTGAATGTTTCGCCGTTCTCCTCAGGCGCGGGGATGGTTGAGAGAGCCGGCAAGGGATCAATGGCGATTGAATAAGCCTTGGCGGCAGTGCGGAAGTCGTTGAGCTTGCCTTGACTTGTGGTGGCGGCGTAAAGGCGAAGTGTCATGGAGGAAGTGTACCGGGCGGGGGCTGGATTTCAGTCGAATGATGGTTACCAAAGGCTTGTGAATGTACATAAGGAAGATTGATTGACAACTGTATGTTGGCTTGCATAAGGTTATTCCGCTTGGGAATTATTTCATTTGAGGAACTACCCGGAGCATCGACACACCAACCGAGGAAGACTGGCGAGGGATCTGATTGCGAGTTTGGGTTGAATGCGTCTTGCCGTGGCGGCGACTTCCCAAAGAGAGCCATGAAACCGCACAATGGACAGGTTTCTATTCTGGAGCGAGCAAAGTGATGAAAAGCAGAAGATTGCATTGGGCCGCCTTGGGTTCAGTACTTGTGGCATCGATACTGTCCTTCGCGGCAGATAAACCCAGATTTGCCGGGCCGACAGAGTTGCGCGTGGACGACCTGAAGACACCGTTGGGCATCGACGACCAGACGCCGCGCTTCTCATGGCAGTTGCAGGACCCGGAGATGGCCGGCAGGCAGATTGCGTATGAAGTGCTGGTGGCATCGAGCGCCGAGCTGCTCAAGAGCGGCAAGGCCGATGTGTGGGACAGCGGCCGCATCGCGTCTGGCGCATCTTTGAACGTGCGCTATGGAGGCCCTGCTGTATCGGCAAGCACGCGCTACTTCTGGCAGGTGAAGGTGTGGAACGCGGCGGACAAGCTCTATCCGGCGAGCCAGATTAGCTGGTGGGAGACGGGACTGCTGAAGCAGGACAACTGGCGCGCGCAGTGGATTGGCTGGGAGACGGAAGAAGAGTCCACGGTGCGAAGCGCAGCGGCGTTCTGGATTACCAATGCTGATGCAAAGGCGCTTGCGGCGGAAAAGGGGCGCGAGCAACGCTTTGCCTTCCGCCAGACTGTGGTGCTGGCCAAGCCTGTTCGCTTTGCCGTGCTGTATGCAACGGCGCAGGATACGGTCTCTGCCTGGATCAACGGCGAGCCGGTTCTCAAGGAAGACAAGCTGCCGCCCGCCAAGCAGATGCCCTGGAAGAAGTATGTTCGCGCGGCAGTAACCAAAGAACTGGTTGCCGGAGCCAATTCAATAGCCATCGAGTTGTTGCATTATGTTGCCAATCCGAATGGCATGGCAACCGACGATGCACCGCCGATGAGCGCGACGCTGGTGGTTGAGTACACGGACGGAAGCTGGGCGAGTTTTGGAAGCGGACCGGATTGGAAGTCCGCGATCCATGCTGCAACAGGCTGGCAGAAGAAG
>Ga0316227_1001270_pt1 | contig 28399 bp, 49 predicted proteins | sample TBH18019metaG_FD_206012 | JGI IMG/M metagenome (GOLD analysis project Ga0316227, IMG submission 206012) | Freshwater microbial communities from Trout Bog Lake, Wisconsin, USA - TBH18019 | ecosystem: Environmental > Aquatic > Freshwater > Lake > Hypolimnion/Profundal zone | place: USA: Wisconsin... | reverse complement strand
CCTTTGCCAGTTTGTTGAGGATGGATTCGACCTTGGAGTATTCTCCCTCTCCCCCAAGGTCGGTAATCTTGAACATGGGCTTTACGTCGGTAAGCAACCCAACGGTTTCCCAGAACATCGAGAGTGTCTCATTCGATACCGGCTTGGCTCGATAGGAAGGCATATTCTCCTTCCACTGAAGACCAGCCAGATAGTCGAGTGAGTTCTGAATCTCCTTCAGTTCGGGTACGTCGGCCTGTCCTTGGACTGCCTCATCGAAGGCACTGTCGCACCAACTCGACAATCTGCTGTAATAATCTTGTGTGAATCGGAAAGCCGGATTGTCGCCGCTGGAGTTGCGGGCATGGGGCAGGAGTTCGGGCTGTTCGACTAGGGCCATGTAGCCAAGTGTACTTTCAGTGTTTCAGATTTTCCATGCCAAAGCGTTAGTCCGATTGAGTTTTCTGATCTTCAGTGTTCTTCTCGTGCTCAAACTTCCAAAGAGTTTGGGACAGATTGTTCCGAGCCTGAGTCAAAGCGTTCTGGGATACGAGCAGTGATTTTTCGCATTCTACTACTCGCTCCACGAATGATTTCAAATCCGACACTTCATCCTTCGTCAGCATTATTCCTCCCTAACGACAACCTGAGATTTCAACAATTCAACCGTGTTCTGGAAAGCATCCATTAGAACTTCAGGTTTGATGTTGAGAGGATATACCTCTCCCGTTCGTCCCATCCCGGCCATAACGCAATCCACAATCATGTCCAATACGTCGATGAGGTTCACATCGGAAGGCACTCCGTCCTCGTTTAACAGGTGATGACGGTTAACCTTGCGGTGTTTGTCCCACCACTCCGTCTGCTTGAATCCAGTCACAAAGTCCCGATGAAAACCGTCAATGTCGGTAATCTTATCGAAGTCGTGATTAATGGCGGCAACGTGGAGCATCTCCTGAAGGAAGCTAATCCCCTTGCCTATGTCGTTGATATGCTGCTTACTGCTTTCTAAAAGGGTATCTCTCGTGACCTTCGTAAAGTCACAGGAGCGTGTGTCGGCGGTTTTGCTTTTCTGAATCTCAATCATTGTTCTCTCCTAGAACCAGTTGTTTTCCAGGCCGTTACGCAGCCATTTTTCGCAGGCTACCTTCAGTGGGAGTTCGTCAGCCGAGGCGCGATGTTGAGCGGCAGCATACTGATCTCCAAGATTCACCATTACCATCCCCGGACTCATCCCCTCGTAAGCCTTGACCTCTTTGGCCGCGAGTTCTGCTGACTGTTTGGCCTCGTCCAACTCAAACTTCAGGGCCATCATCATGCCAAATAGGTGAGACGAATCTTTCGGTTTCTCAGGCAAAACCGTGGCGATGCGAGCCAAGTCCGTGTCCCTGACAACTAGACACTCGCCTTCGGCCATCATCAAAAGAATTCCGGCTACGATTCCATCAGCCTTGTCTCCGTACTTGGAGTCAATGGCGTTCTTGACCGAAAGCGGAACCCTCACGGTTAGGGGAACATGACCGGGCTGGGCTTGGGGCCGTGGCTGCTCCTGCTTGAAGTCCAACGTAGGCCGCATATCCATGAAGTCGGACATGTCGGGAAATTGGTGGGCATCGACTTTAGAGCACCGCAGACGGCCTGAATCCGCTACGACTTCGTTAGTGTCTCCGGTTTGACGCTTGCAAAGCGGGCACGAGTAGCCTGATCTGATTTGTGGCATTACTTCCCTCCTGTGATGTTCTTCAACATCCAATGCTTAAAAACTTCGATCAGGTAAATCGACTCTGCAAGGGTCATCCCGTTGTCTAGGGAGCCAGCTACTTCGTCCGATTCGAGTTCGTAGAGAACTAGAACCTTCCTCATATCCGGTGCCATCTTTAGTGCCTTTTGTAAGCACTCTTGCGCCGTGTCTTCGTGGTCACGCTTGGGCATCACTTGCAGCATCTACTTCCCTCCGAGTCCAAAATTTGGACTTATTACCACAACTTGTCGAAAGCCCCTTGAGTCGCTAATTTTCTCATACGGGCGGTAAATTCTTTGCCGTGACTTTCCGCTTGCTTGCGGTTTCCGACTGCGCCTTCAAGGTGAACCATCTCGTGCAGTAAGGTCATCAGCGAGACGAACACGTTGTTGTAGAGGTCGGTGTTGATGAGAATCAGGTGCTTCTCGTTGCACTTCCCATTCCCGTAATCCTTGGGAATCTGGTTGCAAGCCGTAACGCCATGAACGTGACAGCGGCCCATGGCGTTGTCTTTGAGTGCATAGTGCCAGTCCACCACGGTATCCGCAGGCAACTTCCCGCCGAAATACTTCTTGTTGTACTCGTTGAACTTCCGCTTCAGTTGACGGTTCATTTACACCCACTTCCAACTTTCAGGATCATCTTCCAACTCGTCTTGCTGTCTTTCAAATTCTTGGATTGCCTCCGGCGTCAACTCCTCCGCCTCAAATCCTTCGTCCATCATCTTCGCGGCTGAACGGTTGGTTTCGTAAACCGCGCAGTCGGTGTTCTGACGGTCAGCAGGAATTTTGAACGTCTTGCCGCCCAACTGAATGTTGGCCGTCGCCCCTGCCGTCCTCTCAATGGTAGAACCAGGATGGGCCTTGGCTGTGCGTTGCGCTTCGTTCATGGAAGTAGTCTGCGCGATGATCGTGCCCCAACGGTCTTTTACCTTGAACAGATTGGAATTCGCAGGTGGTGCTTTTGACTTATCCTGCTGGCGCTGCGACTCTTCCCCTTCGTGTCCACAGTAGTAGGCGATCATTAAACTAATTACATAGTCATCATGAGCGCCGTCTCCTTCGGCTCCGTCCTCAGTGAAATCGTTGAACTCATCCATGGTGAATCGGTCACGAATAACAATCTGGTTGTCGATCAACGCCTTTGACATCTTCGCCATCAGAGCCCGCTTGGACTTGTAATCCGTCCACCAACCGATGATGTCCGTCATGAAGTGCTTCAGTCTGTCCATGCGCTTGAAGCGGTAGATGTTTTCGTACTCCAACTTCCTCACCAAGTCCGTGTTGGTGACCATGCCCATGGAGTTGACTTCTACTGCCGCCAGAGCTTCGTTGTAGAACCAGCAAACTGCAAAGACAATCTCGGCCAAGCCGGAAGGGTCGATGTAGCCATGCCACACCGCTACCTGCTCATCGAGTTGGTGTCCCTGACTCAGTTTCACTACCTGACACACCGAGTAGTCGCCGCCATCGTTACCTAGTGCCACGTCCACTCCGACGCAATAATGCTCTCCCCGGATCGGCTTTTCCCAGACATGGAATCGGTTTTCCCGCTCGGGGTATAGGACTTCTTCGTTGGGGGCAACGTCCTTCATGTGAAGCACTGGAGCGCCCTTGGCAAAGTCGTAGGCAATCTCTCCAATCCATTTCGGATTGACGGTCAGTTTCGAGTAGCGGTTGATGATTCCGCGAGGGAAGGCCGTCACTGCCGATGACTGAAAGCTCTCCTCCGGAGTGCTTGTGTATTCTTGCGAAAACATCATGTCATCGCCATCGGTAGCGACGAACTCTTCTTTCTTGTTCCTCATCCAGTTGAAGGTTTCATCCTTGATGAAAACTCCATCCTTCTCCTGAATACGAATCCGCATCTCGTTCTCTTCTTGGGTCAGAACAAATCCTTGCCCCTTGCGAATCGGCAGCGAGTAGGTCTTGTCTCTGCGGTAGAACGGGATGAAGATGGGGTGCCAGTCAATCTTTCCGGCTTCGGCCCTGCGATACAAATTATGCCAGAAATCGTTTCTTCCGTTGGCCGTGCTCTCCATGATGTAGAAGCCGTCCGTGGTATTCATGGTAGGAAACAGAGACTTTGAAAGCTGCGAACCGTTCTGCCAAAATGCAAGTTCGCTCAGGAGTGCGCGACCGAAGGTTCGTCCACGTCCCACACCGCTTGGCTTATTGGCATTATCGGCGTATATCCACGTCTTCAAGCCAGGACGGGTCTGCCGAAGCACATCGTCCTTTTCGTCAAAGTTGATCTGCTTGCCGGTCTGTTTGATCTTGATTCGAGGCCGCATCCACCAAGGGATGAAATCCAGAGCCGATTCGTACATTCCCATAATGAACTGGGTCTGGTCTTCGTCCTGCCCCACGATGATGGAGTTCATGTGCTCGGCAAAAATCGTCTTATGAAAGAACTCGGCGCAGTTGTAAGTCGTGGAACCCATCTGACGAGCCTTGAGAACCAGAGCCCGTACCTTGCCATATTCCTTTTCCAGTTTACGGTATTCGTCGTGAAGAATTTCCTGCGAGTCGAAGAGTGGGTAGAGCCCCTTAAATCCGCCGTCCTCCATCCGATTCGCGTAGAAGTTAGAGATGAAGTAACGTGGCTCTCTCATACAATGGAGAACCTCGTTGTCGATCCACGCATTGTCATCTGCGCTTAGGTGATCCCGTGCCTCATCGACATTACCCCGATACTTCTCCAAGTGAAGGTCGAGGATGGTGATGATCTCTTCAAGATATGGGTTCGCCCGAACAATCGACGCCATTAGTATTCAGTGTCCGTTTCTTCCCCGTCGTCATCTTCTTCGTCTTCCGATTCTTCTCCGGCATCCAGATACTTAGGAACCGCCGCGACTACCGGAGGCAGGGTATTGAACTCTTCTGCCTGCTTCCGCAAACGTCTCATCCGTTCCTCGTTTGTTTCCGAACTGCTGATCTGGGCCGTTTGGTTGGTCTGAGCGACGTTGACTTCTACCTGCGGGGTCTTCGGCTGCATACCAACAATGATGTCTTTGAACACCCGCTGCGCTTCCAGTCGAGTGGTCTTATCTGGCATCTCAACCACTTCGGTCTGTCCGGTTTTCTTATTGGGAACCGTCACTAATTCCGTCGCTCCCATCAAGTCGCCCAGATACTCTTCCGACTTCTGCATCATGCTCATCAAATACTTCCGCGTAGCCAAGTCGAAGCGGTCTTTGTCAAAGGTCGCTCGATAGGCTTCCACCTGCTGAATCGACTGCTTGGCGGTCTGGATCGTTACCCCTTCAGCCTTAGCGACGGCTTTGGCCGCTTCCTCCGGTGAGCCTCCGATGGATTGCGACTTCAGCCACCGCATCAGGTGCCGGGGGTCTTCCATGATGTTCTGGCGCACGATGGCGCGTTGGGTCTTCTTCTTGGGCATCTACGCCTCTTCCACCACTGCCGGAAGTTCTCCCGCATCGTATTGCTGCACATCAATCCCTCTAGCCGTGAGTTCTTCCCGAATCTGAGCGTCCCTCAAATCCGCTTCGCTCTGCTCCAGAAGTCCGCGATCCGTGTCATCGAGCGTGGCATCGGGTACGGGAGTCTGCGGCCACTGCGGAGTAGGAAACGGAGGAGGCATCTGTCCTGCACGGCCTAACGGGGGCTGCGGTTGAGCAACTTGGGAGTCCGAATTTTGGACTGCCGCCTGCGTCATGTTCCGCATGAAGATCAACTCCTGTTCGATCCTCTGAAGCAGAAGAATCATAGAATGCAGTGAGAGAGTCGCCTTCCGCACGTCGCCGGAGAATAACTGAAAGGTAATCCAACCCCTGCGCCAAGCCGCGATGGTTCTGGTAATTGCCACATATCCCAAGATGGAGACGAGCATCGTCCCCATCACCACATCGGCCATCCAAGGAGAGTTCATTTCGTTATCGCCTCCTCCACTGGAGGCCGCGAAGCTACACACTCCGCAGTCAGGTAGTTGTTAGACCGTGTGACGTAAGAGCACCCGGTTTTCTTGTTGTAGCAAGCGTACTGAATCTCCTCTACTCCCCTACGGCTGATAATCGGTTTCGGCTTCAAAATTGAGCCGCAAGTGTGACATACACAATCGGGAGCCAGCAAAGGGCTATGTTCTGGTACAGTGCGTTGCATTCTGTTTCTCCTTGCATGTCTGGGAAATTTCCTTATTCATCTTCCACCTGTTCAACAACATCAACACGTCCTTCTTGCGGCCCTGCGATACCCGGTCCAAAAAAAACGTTCCCGTCAGATGATCCATCTCATGCTGAATTACGATGGCATCCATCCCTGAGAACTCTTCTACCCTGCGGCTGTTGGGCTGCTCGGCTGTACCGAACTCCACCTTGACTTGCTGAAGCCTTGCTACCGGACACCCGTTTCCGCAAGGGGGAATCGAGAGGCAGGCTTCAAAGCCTTCCAACTCGTGACCCCACATCTGTAAGATTTCCGGGTTGACCATCTCCAGAATACCTTGCTTCTCGGTTGCTACCACGATGAAGTTCTTGAACACTCCCACCTGCGGTGAGGCAATTCCAATCCCGTTGTGCTCGCGCATCTTCTCACAGAGATAGTCGGCCAGATTGGGCAAGCCGTCATAGTCCTCGATGAGAACATCTTGGGATTGGACGTTTATCAGGGTAGGACCGTAGACCAGTAAGCCGCGAGGATCGTTCATGGGTATCTACCTTGGCACCACAATTCCGGTTTTCTGCCGAGCTTGCTCCGCCCTCATCCAAATTTCGATCACCTTTGACATTGGTCGGCTGCGGATATTTTCGATTCGCAGAGAGTCGTCTTTTTGCCAATTTTGGATGGCAATTTGGTGGGTGTGGCATTGATATCCGGTTTTACAATCGCAACCGAGAAAGGTATTCAATCGTTGCTGTGCCACCTTCGTCCAATCAAATGACCGGGGATATTCAGGACCAAACCACCAATCGGCTATGAATACGTTTCCGTCTCCCCGTAATCCCATGGCCCTTCCGATCACAGCGGCAATTGATCCATCTGGACCCTGAGTAATGGCGATCACAAACTTCACGTCTTCCCAAGTCCGCTTCCCCTTTTGAACTTCTTCTGACTCCTGCGGTTTGGGAGCCTCAATTTCCACGGTCCCATGGTTCTGGCCGCGACGGTCAATTACGATGATTTCTGGTTTAGACATTGACTTCGTAGGCTCCCTTGCTGACCATTCGAACGGTTTCTCCGTGGTGCAGACAGTAGGCGATAATCAGCCTGCCCATTTCGTTCTTCAGAATCACGCAGCCATGCTCCACCGCGAGTTCCCCTTTTTCCGCTTCAATCGGAGTTCCATTGCCTATCGTGAGTTTCAATTTGACTTCCCTTTGGGAACGTCAAGGCCGTTGGCTTGGCGTTCGGTTTTCTCTCGCATCACCCGTTCGGCATCGGTGTTGCGGACTTCTTCAAGCCGTGACTTGATGACGTTTTCGGCCATCTTTATCATTCCGAAGCCCCACACAAATGAGGGATCATTTTGCAGCGTCTCAAAACCGCCAACGCTGGTTTCAATCAAGATCATGACCTTCGCTCCCGGCTTCTGCGAGAGATACTCCAACACGAACGACAGAAAATCCGGCGCTTCGTTTTCGTTGCTCAATTTGGCTTCCTGTCTTTGTGAATCACCATGGGCCGCTCATCCATCTCGATCTTCACTTCCGGCTGGCAGTAGCAATTCCGTTTGAACTCGTGACAGCCGAACATGATGTACTCTCCATCTTCGATGATGGGTACGATGTGAACGTCGCCGCAGATACCGGATCGTCGTTGGCGATCTCTCCGGTATCTGCGGTCACCAACTGAATCTTTTTGTTGGCCTTGTCTTCAATGGCGATTGCCCACATCGTACCCCTCCTTTACTTTGTTGTGATGTTGGGAAGCGTAAACATAGGTGAAGCTGTGATCCAACCCGACCCACCACTTCCGGTTAGCGTGACACAACTCTGATTAGGAGTCTTTGTAATAAGCGCCCACTTACCGCGAAGTTCTACGGTTGTCGCGGTGTAGCTCATACAGTTGTACAAACCATACGGCTGTCCAGAGTCCCCATGTGCAATCTTGATCTGCTGTTCCAATCCGTCAAGTTCCTGCTTGGCCTTGGTAAAGGCTGATCTGGCTTTCTCTAAAGACGAAACTTCGCAGTCGGTCAACTTCTCCGCTGTGAAATCGTCCGTAGCGGGTGTTGATGTTACGCAAGACGTAGTTCCGCAAGTGGGAATTGTAAGAGTTCCCGACCCAACGGTAGTAACCTGAGCCACGGCCAACGAACACAACAGCAAAACTGACAGAACGTATTTCATCTTCTCTCCAGTCCAAAATTTGGACTTTGGTTAGTTCCAGTCCACCCTTGCAGTCAACCGGGGAGACGACTTCGGAGCATCCAGAGTACCAACTTCCGTAGGCGTCCCCAAAGCCGGAGCGTTGGGAGCCGGAGGAACGATTGCCGTCACCATGTTGGAGTACGGGCTATTCGTCGCTCCTGCCGCTGCTGTGGCGCAGTAGTAGTAGGTCGTCCCCGGAACCACCGTGGTATCCGTGTAGCTGGTTGTCGTAACCGCTGACGAGTTGATGGCGACTGCCCCGCAAACCGGGGTGATTGAGCGGTAAATCCAGTAGCCCGTCACCGTGGCTCCCGAAACCGGAGTTCCCGCCGTAATCGAGAGCACCACCGAAGGGGTTGTAGGGCCGTTCTGTGGGCAAGCAAAGGCGCTCATAAACATCAGCATGGACGCCAACAAGAGAGTCTTTCCGAGATACTTCATCATTCTCCTCCACACGCCTTCATCGCGGCCAGCAACCCGTCAAGGTCAAGGCCCGAAGGCGATTTCGATTGTTTGTTGAGCCAGAACGGTGTCACGACCGCAAAGGCGCTGACCAGATAGTTCCTCATGAACGCCTGAGTTGCTGGAATCACTAAGCCCCAAGAATCAATCTTGCATCCCAAGGCTCCCTGTCCGGTCATGTTGATGCCGTGACCGCCCACGATGGGAGAGCCTGGAATCACATTCCAGTTGTTGGTATTGTCCTCCGCCGATTGAGGGCAGTTGATGGCAAGGAACAACCCGCCAAAAGTGTATGCCGCATACCGAAGTTGAGCCCATGAGGTGATGTCCAGCGAGGCCCATCCCGTAATGGTGTGCATGACCTCTTTGCCACTGGCATCGTTGATCGGGATACCCGTTGATTTCCAGTAAGCCAGCAGAGTCTCAGGATCGGTGCCTTGGTCGGTGGATGGGTCGGAAGGATTGAATCCGGTGACAGCGGTGTAGAGCGCGAGTGTCTGCTCGGTGGTGGGAGTCAGAGGATCGCCAGTATTGGCTGTCTCGTTCTGCGCGAAGTGCATTGCCGCCGCTTCCACGCAATCCCCGTACTGATCGTTACCGAGAATGTTGAGTTGTGCCGGATCAAGAGCAAACTCCCATCCCCACGGTTTAACTTCCGGCCACTCCGTCGCCTTGGGCAAGAAGTCACCAAAGGCGGGCGTCGAAAACCGCAAGGGCTTGTGATTGCAACCGAGTGCGAATCCCATTTACTTGATCTCCAACGGCACAGTGCGAGAGTCCTTCGCCGCCTGAGCGTTCCAGATGCTCTTGAACGTCCGAGCATCCTTCGGTGTCTTTCCCGTGTACGTCAGAACCCTCACGGTTTTCGGAACCGATTTCAACGCCGCAGCCAACGCCGCAGACTTGCTGCTTACCCAAGTGATGATTCCCTGAATGGCCGACAATGCAATGTCGATCAACCCAACATACGGAACCGTAGCCGGAATCTCACTCAAAGCCGTTTGCAGAAGCGTGATCGCCTCGGTAATGTCCTGCGTAGTTGAGTTCGTGGTCCAAGCCGCAATCGCCGCCGAGACCTGCTGCGAATACTTGGTGATGTCGGCTGCCAAAGTAGTCTGACCCAACGCCGCAGCCAATCCCGAAGCCGCGATTCCCAAAGTAGAAGCCAAGCCCGCCAGTTCATCCTGCGAGCATCCGGTGGTCATCAACAACTCACCACCACTCAAAGTCACCACTCCGGCAACCAGTGCTGTCTTTGCTGCTTTCTTGCCAAACTCTCTGCGATCCATTGTCTCTCCCTGTTGTTACTCTAAACCGTGAAACTACTCAGTCCAAATTTTGGACGCACAACAAAAATTCAAATTCTAAGCCGCAAGGTTCTTTTCCAGATACTCCATCAACTGCCCCATCGTCTTCACTTCAGAGTACCATCCCTCCTCCAACTCAACCCCCAACCTGTCATCAATCTCCACACTCAACTCCTCAAACTCCAACTCATCCATCCCAACATCTTCCCTCAAGTCATCCGCAGGCTTAACCTCTCCCCACTCAACCCCGGTACACTCCTCAAAAATCGCCTGCACCTCAACCAGAATCTCCTCTTTCAATTTCGCCATATCGTCCTCCGTTACTCCTGAATCCGTTGCCGCAAGTCGTTGCCTTCCCACCGCATCTTCCCCTTTGACTTTTTCTTCCCCAAAACCGTGCGTTTGGGTTTTAGGGGTTTCTCAAACACGGTATCGTCCATCAACGACTCTATGCGCCATGCATTTCTCATCTTGATGTCGGCCACCAATTCAGGCGCAATGAACCGAACAGTTCTATGGGTCACTTGACCCCGTGAATCCTTAACTCCGGTGTACTGACAAAACCGAATCAGCCGGTGATCCAAATCCACGAAATCAGCATCGACGTGAATCTCGGGTACATCTTTATAACATTCATCCCGCTTGAATTTTATTGTGTAAATCGCCACTTAGAATCCTCCGAATTTCCTTCTCTGAAATCTGCGAACATAATCACATGAAAATGTTCAATAGTCAATTTCCCCTTGCAAAATTCTGGAAAATAAAATCAGGGGAAAAATAAAAGCCAACATCGGGATTTTTACAGAACAACTTTTACGTTGGTCAGGATAGGTCTTTCGTCGCGGCGGCACCCCCGACCCTTTGATCTGAGCCGGGGGAAGGCGGCGGTGTGGGCGTGGCTGCTGCTGGCGTGCGCGTGGCGACGGCGGAGGCGGGCGCTGGCGTGGGAGGCGGAGCGGGGCTGCTGCTGTGGCGTGGTGAGCTGGGGAGGGGAGGAGGCGCGAAGGATCGGAAGCGGCTGCGGTGCCTGTCTTATGTATGTGCTCGTGCCGGGTGCGGCTGCTGCGTGGGATGCCGTGCTCTGTGAGTCCTAGCGGGTGCCGTGTGTAGGACGTTTCCCAAGGTACCCTAGTATCACCGAGTTCCTAGCAGGGGCTTAGATCGCCTCCTACGAGCAAGAAAAAGCCCGGTCAAATGACCGGGCGCTGATTCCTTCCTTTCCTTCCCCTGCTAGGCTGTCTCTCTCTCCGCTTCTTGGACTCGCGGTTTTGGGTAGCTGTCGGCAATGGCTGAGTCAATCTTACGCTGTGCCTCGGTGATGGGCGCGAAGGTGTGGCTGTTCTCGTTGTGCCATCCTCTGCTGTTCTCGGTAATACAGAGGCGCTTGACTCCCAGACCAGCGCACAGCATGACCACGTATTGCCCGAAGGTTGCCGGGTGAACGGGGAACTTCTCCGTTACCTGAGCGATCTTCTTAAGCATCTTTACCATGCGCTCGGATCGGCGGAGCTTCACGTTGTACAGGTTCGAGTAATAGCAGTCATGGGCATAGGTGCAGTTGTCCGCGTAAGTCTCTCCCCGATCCATGTTCCATTGCGCGTGCAGTTGCAGGTCAGCGTATGGGCTGCCGCTGTAGTCGTCAGACTGTGGGTTCCGCACCTCCTCAAATCCTGCCTCCTCGGTGCGAACCTCCACGAAGCCCAGTGCAATGGTTCCTATGTCGCGGGACCGCTCAACTCCTCTGCCATCCCAATACAAAACCACTTCCGGCTTAACTTCCTTTTCCATGTTCTTACCCTCCACTGCCACAATAGCCCACATTCTCAAGCATGAAAAGGCCCCGGCTTACGGCCAGGGCCAAGCGTCCGAATTTTGGACTCTACTCCGGTTTGTCCAGCTTGTTCCAGACTCTCCGCACTTCCCACCGCTCCGCCTTGCTCAACTCCTGCCACACGGTTTTAAGACCCTCCAGCAGTTCCCCGGCTTGCTCTGGCGTGCAGACCCTCTCTCCGTTCTCCATCGTTCTCACCTTCCCGTAATCCAACGGACTATCACACTCACCGCACAGCCTACGACCTCCACCACTAAGCCGAAGGCTCCGAAGGCGAACAGTACGACAAAGGCATTCACTGTCCACCGCTGATGATGAGATACAGCACAGTCCAGAAGCAGGCCGACATACCGCCAGCAATCAAGAGAGCCAGCCCGATAGGATAACGTTCCGGCTCTGGGTAGCCGTAGGCGTTGCGGTTTTCGGTGTCGGTCAGGCGGGCGGCTGCGCTGCTCTGGCAGTCCGGGCAAACCTTCCAGAGAATCACCGCTCCTGCCGGGATCGTCTTAGGGCCGGACTGGTGAGTACCACACTGCGAGCAAATCACGGTTGCGCCTCGCCGCTCAGGAAACTGTTTGCGGTAGGATTCGGTAAAGGCCGAAGCGTTGCGGCGTTCAATTCCGTCCCATTCGGCCATCTGTTTTGCTATGACATTCGCTTGTCTTTCAAAGGGGTTCATTGCGGTAAGCCTTTCTGCCGTGATGCGCTCACGGCGGGCGGTTGAATGTTGCAGTACTACCACTTTTAAGCGTGTGTCTAAATTGACACTCCGCGTTGCACCTTAAAGCCGTTCGCAGTCGTACAAAAGTTGCTGATAAGGGGCGGAGAGATACAGCCAGTTCCTCAACCGCTTCGCTTGATGCTCGCACGCCTTATAGGTACGCTCCGCTGTCCGGCTGTCCGTGTCATATCCCATATCAGAGGCCCATTCCTCAAAATCCCTGCCATCAACCGAAGCCGCATCTGAGGCGATGCAATCCAGCACGTCAGCAGCTTTGGGTGCCTTGCCGTTGTGACCGAATCCCATTGAGAAGTAAACGGTCATGCGCCGCGTCCGGGTGTTCTCGCGCCGGATCAGAACGCATTTCCAATGATCCATATTGTTAGAGTCCGGCATGGCCGGATTGCTATCGGTTCTTTCCGCCGTCATACGGATGCGGTTTTCTTTGATGAACTGCTCGATGGTAACTGTGTCGGTTGCCATTGTGTTTTCCCCGTTTCTGCCCTTGCGGGCTTGATCTAAAACTCTACTACCTGCTTCGCTTCGGCAATCTTCGCGTCTACTGCCGACACGATGAACTCCAGAACTAAAGGACTAAACTCAAACTGGAACGCATCTGCAACGTTCTCAAAGCCGCTAGGTATTGGCTTTTCAGTGCAGAAGCAATCATGGGCCTGTGAATGGTGAAACACCTGCCCGCCAACCCGCGAAGCCAATTCACACAACACCTGTAATACTTCTTGCTTTTCCATCTTGAAACCCTCCGTTTCAATCTGTCCAAACCTTAACGCCGCTCGCCCCAGGCCGCAAGACCCCGCTACCAAGTGCCGCGCTTCTTGCACTCGTCGCATACTGAATACATCCGATGCAAGCAACGATCCGGCAAAACCGTTGGTTCTGGTTTCACTTCCACCTTCACAATCGGTTTCTCCTCGCGCACTCTCGGACTCTCCACAATCGGACTCGCGCTCTGCTTCACTTCCGGCTTCGCGCTCTGCCCACCGTTCCACTTTCTCGACCTGCATTTATTCGATGAACAATGACTCGGCGGATCAATCCCAGTCGCCAACCATGCCCAACCGCACACCTCGCACACCCAACAATCCAAACTCTTTCTCATGTGCTTACTATACACGCTCCGTGTTTACTATACACGCTTATTTCTGGTACATCGTACCAATCGGCGTACTTTCGCGCAGGTATAGAGGAGCCCGCGATGAGTGCCAGAAAGGACTGTGTTCCTGCCTGTTTTCCGGTTGATCTTGTAACGCGCTGCAACTATGGGAGTTAGGCGTGTTGTGCTTACAACGCGGGAATGGGCGCTGTCTTGCTGTGCTCGGAATGGGTGTGTGGGCATAAAAATGGCCCACCATAAGGTGAGCCGAAGAGGAGTCGTAACGTGTTGATTTCAGGCTCGTTTAAGTTGTGCTTGCGTGTACCGCTGGCAGTTCCATTCTGCCGATGCTTTGTCTGGATAGGTGTAGGCTGTCCATGAACCATCGTCCTGCCGCAAACAGTAACGATGCGAAGGATAGTATTCGCTAGTGAGGTTGTCCAAGTTCAGACGTGCTCTCTCGTCGCTACCTACTGGGTGCTTCTTCGCCTCGAAGGTTCTACGCTTCACTATCACTTGTTCCTCCTTGAACCTCTGTCTAACCTGCTTAACTTCCCCTTCGGGAAGATCAAAAGCAACACCTCGCGGTTTTCAGGCGGCGTTTGCCTGTGTTTTCATGGCCTTACCAATGAGAACGGCCCACACACAAGCCTTCCGATGCGATCCGGCGAAGTGAGCGAGGCTCTCAAATGTCAACTCGACATGGTATTCTTCTGCCGTCTCCAGCCATCCAAGGATGCGCTCGTGCGCCATCTCAACCGCCCGACTGTACTTATTCCTCCCGCCAAGACTTTTCTCAATCTCCTCGACTTCCGAATCCATTGAGGTTCTCAAGTCCAGACTTCCAGCAATAGCGGGATACTTCCTCTCGATGTCGCGCATTGCCTCAAATAATTCCATACTCTTCCCTCTCTCCGCCCATCTAACGCTATGAGCTGCGTTTGTAAATACATGACTCTGCGAGGCTTACGGTTTTCAGTTCACTCCGCACCACGAATAGTCGATGGTCACTCCGCGAATCCCCGGCTCAAAGTCCAGTTGATACCATTCCCCGTTGATTGCCACGGAAGCCACACAAACGTAACGGTTTAACGTGTCGCTCCAGACTCCAATACAGCATCCATCGCCGCTGACTGCAAACCGCTTGCCGGGATTCTTCGGCCTTGCCGCCTCAATGATCTCCAGCGCCGACCGCTTCGGAGTGATGTAGCTTGTGTTCACCTTGAATTCTGTGTTCATGTTTCCCTCCGAAACCCAAGTTACCACAAGCAGGGATTCTGTCCAGTCCCCAAAAACAGGGGAAATTCCCGCTCCATCTTGCCCGCCTTACCGTTGACGTTACCCATTGGTTCCAACAACTTAGCAGACATTTCCGCTGCGCGGGCTTCGGCCTCGGCCTGTACTCGCGCTAACGTCTCCGTCTCCATCCCGGCCAGAATCGGACTCAGTTTCTCGGTGATCGTCCTCTTTCGTTTCACGCGACCTCCTCCAACTCGGATTCAAAAGCGTGCATCACTAAGCCATCATCGGCCTTGATAAGAAACATTGGTTCCACGCCCTCGCAACCATCAAAACCATCGGAAAGACCCAATGGCCGAATCACTTCAACGACTTGCCCTGCGTGCGCGGTGTACTCTGGCAGTGTCGTAAACTCTTTCGGATAGTTGAACTTAGCTCGTTTTCGTTTCATCGGCTTATCCTTTGTCTCTGGAGTCCAAAATTGGACTGGTTATACGAAGCAGCGCACGTTCTTGAGGTCTTTCTTGCCTTCGGAAGAAACCGGCCCAAATCTCTCAGCCGCAAGGATTAACGCGAACTTCGCGGCGCAATGATCGTGCGGTGCAGATTCCGGCATCGAACCAGACTTGAGAATTTCCGTGTACTTCTTCTCCCACTCTTCACGGAAGTTCTTAAGCAACGCTGCTTTTTCTTTCCTCGTCAAAGGGTCTTTCATCGCTCCATCCTCCTCAAAACAAACTCATTTGCGGGCTCGGCTTAGAAATCTCGTCCAAGTCCGAATCGGTTTCCTCTTCTGGCTCCTGCCAAGCCGCTACTGCCTCCTGCGGAGTGGCGAAAAGCCTAAGCTGGTGCAAGTCCTTCTCGATGCGATCACAAGCAGAGCACAAAAACCGGAAGCCGCCAGCTCCATCAAAGGCCGTGGCAAGTACAAATGGTTTCACCTTGCCGCATCTCTGACAGCAGTCGAATTGTGCTTGGTTGCAATCACGAGTTCAATCCTTACACGGTTTCCGATGCCGCGCTAGAGCCCGAAGTTGCAGCAGGTTCTTTCGGCCTGACTATTTCTGCGAACGGCCCGTAGCGCCTGCCTTCCAGAAAACCGCACTGGAAATAGCCATCCATGTGCTCGATGTTGCCGTAGGAATTCCGTCGCACTGGCAACTCGCAATGAATACACTTCGCGCCCTCTGGCAAGGGATACTCGGCAACGCTGGTTACTTCTCGCGGCTTGTCCTTGATTTCCCACGTTCCAACCCGCTCGCCCTTCGCGGGTTCCTCATCCGGCCCGCCGTAGATCGGGCCTGTGGTAAACCGCAAAGGTTCCGGTCCGATGTTATAGCGAACCGACTCCACCGCACGACTGAGTAGGTTCACAAGGTCATCCCCGGTTTTCGGGGTTTCGTCCAATGTCACGATGAATTTCATCTAACCCTCCCTCTTTCGGCTTCATCCAGCGTTTGCAAAGACTGCACCAGTTCTCTAACGTCCTCTCCTGCGGGGCGGCTTTCATCGTGCCGTGACCGTGAAGATTGGCTTCGGGTAAGGTGCAGTCTAGTTTCATCTCTCTTTCCCCGTTTAGCTCCGGTGCAGACCCCACAACAGGAGCAAGATCACTATCACACGAACCGCCCATCTGAGCAATAGCCCTAGCTTCATGGCCTCTAGCGGCCTTCCGCCTTGGTGACAGCAGCGCGGGCAGCGGCGCAATTGGGCGAATGCTCCCGTAACTCGTGGACGGCACAATCGTCAAAGCAAAATTCATCGCGCGTAGCCATCGGAACTCCGAAGGCTTTCAGAGCCTCCAGCAGTTCCGGTGCGGCGGCAATCAGGCGGGCATTGGCCTCTGCTGTCTCAAGCGTCGTGCCGATCAATTTGTCGGTGTTGCCTGTCCTATGGAACTCGGATAGGCTGTCAGGAGAGCAGCCTTCGTTGATTGTTATCTTCCCGACGTTATAGCAGATTGGGTGCTTAGGGCCAATTCTCACTTGCGGGAAATATTCTCCATATCCAGTGAGGTAAACCCACGGACCCGGCGTGTACAGTGCTTTCGTTTCAGTTTCCATTTCCCCGTTCCTCCGTCAGTCCAAAATTGGACTCGCTTGATGTTGGCTGAATTATCTAACTGGTTGCAGCAGAAGTCAAGCACCGCAGATTGTCTTTTTAGGCCGCTTGGTTGCAAGAAGGACAGAGATGCGGAGTGATCCAGCCGTGCTCACAAATCCCCAAGTCCAGCCGCTCCAGCCCTCGCCGTACCTTCGGATCAAGCAGCCCGGTTTCCAGACCGTACTCTCGAATCACTCGCACTCTCACGTCCCGGCCCATGACCGTTACCTCAGTGGGGATCATCGCTCTGAACCAGCAGCGAACGCACTTTCCCGGTATCTCGTCGCCTTCGGGAACCCATCGCAGCCCACAGCGAGCACACCTGTAGAGAGTGACTTCCATCAGGCAATGACTATCGGATTTTGTAAGTAGTTGAGATATAAGGAGTAAGGTATGATTATCTCGATAACGAAGGTGCAGACTCCACAGCAGATGATCGCGGCCTGTTCTCCGCTCTCAGGGTCGTACTCTTCCCAAACCCGTAAAGCGTTCTGCGCGTGTCCACAGCCTGGAATGTACTGACCGCTCGGAGTAAGCGGAGTCTCAAACTGTCCTGGAGCCGAGTCTTTAGCCTGGGGATAGACTGTTGTGTTCGGGCCTCCGGGTTGCGACCAGATTTGGGTTGGAATCGCCGGATTCTGATAGAGCGTACCGACCTCTGGAAGTGCCATGGCTTAAGTATCGCTCTCCGGTCCTGCATTTTCAACAACATCTTGCGGGCGAGGCTTGAACTGACGGTATTGATTTTTCCCGTGTTGCTGGCGCTTCCGCGATGTTGCGCCGGGATTCAGACTCTTCGGCTTAACCAGCCCCTTGCGTATCCGTCGCACTGTCTCAGAATCCGGCCCAAATTCCCAACTTTCACTGCCGCAATGGATGCACTTCTCGGGCGGTTTTTCAAGCGGTTCGAGAATCCACGACTGCTCGCAAATTACACAAACCGCTTGCCTTACCACCCGAAGGAAGATCATCTAGCGGCCTTTCGGTTGCGTGTAATACGCCTCCAAATATTCCGTAAACCGCTCCGTACACCATTGATCCACCGTGCGCCCATCGGTTCTTGCGGCTTCCTCGACTCCCGCAATGTATTCCTCTGAAATCGTCAGAGCTACGACTAGGGTTCCGTCCGGTTGTTGACGATTGCCAGCAGCGTCAAACCGAAGCGACTGTCCCGGCTTCAACGTCTCCGCAACCTTCCGCGCCGTCTCGATGGATTGATCCACCAGATTCAACGACTTACCGATGTTCCGCAATGCTCCGGGGTTTCCCAATATAGCCTCGATGCTTCCCGGCGATGCTCCGGTTTCCTGCTCCGCTGACGCTTGCAGTATCTTCGCCAGATCGACCGACCCGTTGATGGCTTCGCTGTACGCTGCCTTATCCTCGGCTGTCGGCTCAAAATCCTCTTCTTTTTCGATTTCTTCTCTGCAACGAAGCCCCTCTTCGGAGTCCAAAATTTGGACTGTTTCAGGGTCTAGGTTACTACCCCTTTCGGCCTGTTCTGAGGGGTCCAAAACCCCCTCTAAGGGCTCACTTGAGGCTGTTTCTTGTCCTTCCGTGGCGGACACTTCCGATTCTGGCTCTCCTGCAACCTGTTTCGTATCCTGCTGATTTAACTGCTCTCTCATGCGTTTACTGAGGCGTGGGCCGTTATGTGCTGTCATGGTGGACAAATCTCCTTGAAATTCAATTCTAAACCAGTAAACCCTACCGCTTTGTAGCTTTTTCGACCACGGCGCGGGCTGTTTCGATGTCGTCCAGCGGCACAAGATAGCAATCCGTGGAGTTGTTCATTCGCGGATCGGGGGCTAATGTCGCGTTGGCGACGATGGTTTGCAGCACCTCCAGCAACTCAGGAGATACCAATATCAGGCACGCATTGGCCTTCATTTCCTCAACGGTTTCAACCAGAGGATACCCGCCCGACTTCGCATCGTCCCAGATGACCTCTGCCAGTCGCATCGCTCCTTTGGCAATCGTGATCGTCTTGTAATGGAATCCATCCTCCGAATTAACAACGCTGATTGTGTCATCGAATGGGTGGTAATGCTCATGGAAGTTCCACGGCCCTGCTGTGTGCTGCACTTTTGTTTCTGTCTCCATCCCCGTTCTCCTAGTCCAAAATTTGGACTCAACTGCACTCTACTACAAAGCCGTGATGTTGGCAAATTCTCGAATCACTTCCGGCTTTCTTTTCGTTCCGCCTTGCAGTCTTTGCACTTGCAGAGATAGTCACAACTTGAGCAGTACATTTTTCCGGCTTCTTCTGGGATATGACCCTCCGATTCGGAGTCGAAAAACCATCCGCAGTTGTCGCACATTTCGTAAGTCTCTGGAATGACATGCAGGTACTCTTGCAGCAGATAGATCACCGCCGACGACTGCTCCGCTGTCATCTTTCGTGGCCTCTTGGGTAGGATAAAACCGTCAGGCGCTTCCCCCCCCATCAGAAACAAGTGGAACTTCTGAACCAATTCAATATCTACCCCGTCGCGCATATCGAAACCTCCTTTGATGCTGGCAGAATAGTACGGCCACCGACTGTTGAGGTCAAGTGGCCTAGTTTTTTCCTGATTTCAAACGAGTTATGGCAGAATGTACGCAGGATAATGCTTCTGTGAGAACAGGGACAGAAAAGCAGGCGTCGATGTTCCAGCATCGGCGCTTTCCATTTGCGGGTTAGTCGTTGGGGAGTGGGCTCTGCTTCAAATACAAAGCCGCCGCCAACAGTGCCGATGCTCCGCACACCTTAGCAAGCTGAATCAATCCGCCACCTGTGAAGTTGAAGTTTGCTGGATCGACAATCACCAAAGGAACTGCCGAACCAATCGCGCCCATCGCGGCTGCTGCTAGACCGTGGAGCCATGCTTTTAGTGTAGGGTTCATAATCCTCTCGCTTTCTTGTAGATTTCATTCACTGCTTCATCGTTCCCATCCGGCCAATCTACGCGAAGAAACTCTGTTCCCCCACGGTCGCCAATAAAGGGTGTTCTGGGGTTCCCTCTCCGTTTGGGCCTGAGATGACTCGCTCAAACCAACCGCTCGTAACGTTTTTCAGATTCGCGTAATACAGAGCCCCGTTGGTCAAGTCTGGATCGGTGCCGATGTTCTGCGCCAGCGTTTCACAATACTCGTACTGCGGGTCGCCGTTCTGCGGCTCCAAATCATACTCTGGATCAGAAGGTACGCTCATACTCGTGAACTGGTTCCTGTCGAAGATCACGGCTTGGATGGTATTGCCGAACCCCGGCTTGCCTACGCGGTTCATGATGACGTGAGCAACCGCTCTCATACCGTTCTCGCCTTCGCCCCGCGCTTCTTTCCAAACACATAACGCTAAGGCTTCTAGATCGGTCATGCCGCCCTCCGTCGAAATAGGGTGCAGCAGTGCGTCTCGTGAACCTTGTGATGGCCGCGACACATTCCGCCCTCAAACTCCTGACAGTCACGGCAGTTCTCTTCTTCACACATCGGAAAACAACAGGGACAGGCTTTCAATGTCTCTAAATTGTGGTGCTGGGTTACGCCATCGCCTGCACAAAGATAGGTTCCGTCTCCTTGGTAAACGTAAGTCATCGCCTAGAAATCCTCCTTGAACGGATCACACACTTGAGTAAAACTGGCTGACTTTGAATGTTCGGTAATGATGACAGAGGTAGGGGTAACATCGACCTTGGTGTCGCCGGGAAGATGCTTGTTCAACTCCAGCCACGCAAGAACATACTGCATGTTGGCTAAAGAACGCAAGGAACTAATTGTGGTATGCAGGGTCGTAACCGTCATCGACCTTATGCTCCCTTGGCTAACGCCTTCAAAGCCTGCTGAACCGCTTGAAAAGTGATCCGGTCTTGCGCTGCCCGTACTCGCTCGATCATCTCTATACATGGCTTGCAAAGAGTTACCCCGGTTCCGTCTTGTCGTGTTCGCAGAGTTCACACATTTTGCGCCTCACCGTAAGTCTACCCGCTTAGGACGAGTTTCTCCGCCCACTTTCATGTCGTCCATCATTTCCATGATGTGTTTCTGGTCGTTCTGAATATCGGTCAAGGTAACCCTCACATTGTCAAATCGTTCCGAGAATACCTTGTCCTCGTTGGCAAGGGCAGTATTCAATTGATCTTGCGTAACCGAGTGCGTGGCCCATGAACCTACAAGCATCACCACGGCTGTCATGGCACTACACGCAATCGTGCGCCAGAGAGCAACGTCTCGATCTACAAAATGCTGGTCATCTTCCAACCTGCGATGCTCTCCTGCTGGACCCATTATTTTCCCTTTCTTAAATCTGACTTTGCGGTTTTGCTTGCGATTCGTGCTGATCGGGTTCGGATTGCGGAGGGTTATCAGCAACTTTTCCGCAGGTCAAAACCGTTACGCCGTCCTTGTCCACCACTTTCTTGCAATCCTTGGGAATGATTGAGTGTCCACCGGGAGCGTTCTGTTCCCAAGTACAGCCCCAGTATTCCCCTTTCGGCCCCATCTGCGCCAAACCGCCTTTGTCGGTACAGTCGGTCTTGGGGTTCTGCGCGAAACTCATCGTCGTCATCGTCAGCACTACAAGTATCCACGTCGGCTTCATGCTTTGTTCCTCCAGTCCAAAATTTGGACTCCAGAGACTTACCTACCTACATTCCAAACCAGAGTGACGGCCCCCGGCGTGATGGCAGAGCTGTTGGCGCTAGGGTTGCAGACTTTAACGTTTACCTGTCCTGCGGTCAGCCACGGCGGGTAAATCTGCACAATCTGGCCCGTTGGTGCGTAGCCTGTTACGCCTGTAATGTCGGCGTTGGGGCTGATATTCAATACGTCCGTAGTCAGCGCCCCTGTGGCCGTCGCTGTGGCCGTCGCGCACGTTCCTGTGGCAATGGATGAGGTCGGTAAAGCAATCGTGCCGCTAGCTACCTTTTGTATCGCTCCTACCTGTGAGGATGTAATGCCCGTCAGAGAGGCTCCTGAGCCCGTAGGGGTCAGATAGTCCGTCCCGGCTACCGCAGCGGTCACCGCACTCGATCCATTGCCCTTGATGAGCCCTGTAATCGTTACGGCTACTGGCGCAGCAGAACTATTGGTTGCCAGCAGCGGAGCCGATGTGGGAACCGTCCCGCCGTTGATCTTGGCTACCGTGGGGTTGGGATACGAGCCACTTAAATCTCCCCCGGCTGCGCCATTCGGAGGCAGACTCGATGGTCCTGCAATGAACTGCCCTGAACCATTTGTTCCCACCACGGTCTGCGAAGTCGGCACCGCCAACCCGTTCACCTTCGCCACGGTCGGATTCGGATAGCTTCCACTCAAGTCTCCGCCTGCCGAGCCGTTAGGCGGAAGGCTGGACGGCCCTGCCACGATCTGACCTGCGCCATTCGTACCCACTACCGGAGCCGAAGCCGGAATTGAACCGCCGTTGATCTTTCCTACACTGGTTGCCGACTGCGTGCCCGTAACATCCCCGGCCAGCGAGCCCGTAAAGTTGGTTGCCGTCGTCGCCGTAGTTGCGGCAATCGTACCCGTCCCCGAAACCGCAAGAGAGGCTCCTGAGCCTACCACCATTGCTGCGGAGGTATTGGTTGAGCCTGTCAACGCCGAGAACGCCGTGGCTGCCGTGGATGAGGCTGCGAGAGTGATTGTATTGCCTGTGGTGGTGAGCGTCATGTTCGCGCCAGGAGCAAAGTTGATCGCTCCTGCGGAGGGTGTCACCGCTACCGTGGCGTTCTGAATTGCAGTGATCGTTGGGGCTGCGGAAAACGCTCCTGTACCAAAGGCTACTCCACCACTAGAGTTGACCGTCAAAGCCCCCGTAGAAGCCAGCGTAGCGTCTCCGCTAACAGTTACCGGAGCGTAAGCCGTGCCGCCTGAGTTGCCTACTGGAATCTGCCCTGACGTGGGAGAGGTGTTGGGCATGATTGCGGCCTTGGTTTGGGTAAAATTCGTCACATTCCCTAGACCAACGGAGGTTGGGGTTACGGAAATCACGCCGGAAGAATTCAGAATCGAGGTGCCATCCGGTTTCACTCCGCCCAAAACAGAGTTGGTCGCCGTGGGTAAGGTGTAGGTGTAGTTCGGGACATTTAGAATTCCGCTTGAAAGAGTTGCGGCCCCGGTGGTTCCTGTCGTGGTCAAACTCTGAAAGGGAACCTGAGTCGTAGACGGCGTACCGGAAATGTCAGTAAAGGCTGGCTGTGCCACAGAGAACGCGCCCGTTCCAGAGTTGTAGGCAGTAAAGAACTGGTGCGCGATGGATGTCGTGTTGGCCGGAGCCGTGACATAGGCGGCGGTGCCAAACGAACCGCCTGCTGCACTGGTTAGAGATGAACTCACAATTCCCGAAGGGAGTGCCGTTCCAGTCAGGCCCGAAGCAGGCATCCCCGTAGCCGTAATGGTGCCCGTTCCGCTCGTCCCTAAACTAGCTCCCGATCCAACCGTCATAGCCGCTGAAGTATTGGTCGCCGTGGTCAGAGCTGAAAACGCGGTGGCGGCGGTGGCCGAGGATGTAATCGTGGTGGTATTGCCTACCGTGGTCAAGGTGACGTTGGTGCCTGCTGCCAGATTCACGGCTCCGGCAGACGGGGTAATCGGGGTGCCGTTGGCTTCAATGGAGGTAATCGGCCCTGTTAAGCATCCCGTTATAGTAAGGGCTCCCCCTGTCCCGTTCGGGCAAACAGGCGAGGTGCTGCTGCCGAGTGGGGTGACAATGACTGGACCGTTAAACTTGGCGGCGGGCTCGGTGGAATGAGGTGTCACAGTGAGGTCGGCTGCTCCTCCAGAGGGGGGCTGAGAAGCTAAATCCGCTGCAATGTTGATTTCCCCCAGCGATAGAATGGTCGGTTCACCATATGAAGAGACAATTTCCACGTCATCCGGCGGGGGGTATGCAGGATTTTGCGATATGTCCACAACCCCTATGATTTGTGCTGCTGCCGCACTGCCCACCGCTCGCAAGTTAAAGCTGGCATAACTACCATAAGGCGCTACGGTGGGGAAGATGTTGACAGCAGCGCCTTGCAGGTTGATGGTGCCCTCGGTGCCGTCCACCGGCCCGGCCGTGGGGTTGGTGCTGAGGTTGATCTGTCCGGAGCTGCTATTGCCGCTGGAGCTGGCGGAGAGGTTGACGTTGCCCACCTGCGTCGCGCCCGGCGAGGCAGACGTTCCGTTGGCCACCACGTTCACGTCGCAGGACTGATACGCCACCGGGTTGCCCACGTAGCAGGTGCGGATCAGGATGTTTGCCAAGTCCGCGCCACTCCCAGCCAAAGCGTCGTAGGTTTCCGCCCCGATGATGGTGGAGGCGAAGTTTAGCCCATCCGCCTGGGCATCGGTGTTGGATTGGAGGAATACCGTGCCGGGGGCACCGGGGCCTTCGGTTTCGCTTCCCGCAAACGGGCTATTGGCCGTGAGTACCAGCGAACCACCCGACGCTCCCGGACCGTCGCCCGATCCTTTGGAATAGGCGTTGAACGCGATATCTCCGCCTCCGGGAACGTCTGCGCTGGTGCCGTAGGTGTCCGAGGTGTTGACTATGAAGCAGGCAGGGCAGTCCGCCCCACTGGCAGCGGTTTCCGTGGCGGCAAAAATGAACGCGCCGCCGTTGCTGTAGGTGCCAGCGTCGGTAAACTCAAAGTCCAGGCCGTCGCCGGTGGAGGTAAGCGGCCCGAGAATCGGAGTCAGGTCGAGCAAGTCGCCCGCGCCGTGGAATGTGCTGGTCGGGTAGTTGGTCTGCACGGAATACTGCGGCAGTCCGGGCGTGGCCGAGCCACCCCCGCCACTCCCACTGCTTGGCCCGTTCTGCACGTAAGTCCAATAGAGTCCTTGCCCTGCTGAGATTTGGATTTCATAAAGGTTGGGATAATCCAAGGCCGGAGCGTAGAAAAGATAGTTCCCGTATTGGTCTGTGGCGGGGCTTCCTATCGGGATGGTCAGAGCGTAGTCCTGATAGACGGTGGATGGAGGGGTACAGGGGGTTCCCGTGGAGGTGACTGAGCAAATCCGCATCTGCGCGTAGGCTAGAGGTTGGCCGAATTGGTTGAGAGCAATACCTGAGATTGCGGCCACAGGTGGGTTCGCCGCCAAGGCGAGAGAAGTCAAGCAGCAGAGTAGGGCGAGCACGCAGAGAAAAGGCCGTCTCATTCTCTAAGGATAGGAAGAAACGGCCCTTCTCGCCACAACAAAGGAGTTTGTGAGGCGCTTTTACTGCACGGTGTCCGAGTCCAAATTTTGGACAGCTATTGAGAAGCAAACTCGCCATGGAGTTCTTGAATTATTTTCCATCTGGCCTCTGCTGCTTCTTCTACGGTCTTAAACCCTCGGCAGTGCAGCGTAAATCCATATGTTCCGTTGGCGTAAACAATTCCTTTTATGCCAAATTTATTACATTTTCTGACGCTGCTGTTTCTCGCATTTTCCAAAACGGTACATGGCCTTAAATTCTTCCTGCGATTATCAAGACCGTTGTGGTTTATGTGATCGACCTGTGGCTTTTCTGGGGTTGCGGCGATCTGACGATGCATCGAAATGGTTCCACGAGTCTTATCTTCCCTCGGAAGATTTCTTTGCACGTAAACCGTTCTATTTTTAGATGCTAAGGAATTCCACCTCCACTGCATCAGCCACTCGTAATCGGCAGCATCAACAATGGCTTTGTATCCACCACTTACGGGGATGTGTCGGCATAATACCCCATCAACCTCGAACGGCTCTTCTTCTTCTCGAATTATCCGCAAATATTTATGATGTCCGACTATAAACCTTTGGGGGTCTCCCCTCTTAATTCCATACCGAGGTCTATTCTCTGTAGAAATGCTTGTTTTTCTTCCGCAACCACAGTGGCACAATCCAAATGGGATTTTACAATCAGGTTTTCCGCAGGAGCATGGTGGTACGATAGGTGATGTAGAGGTCATGTCGTGTCCTTTCACGATAGGCTTTGCCGGTGCTTGCTACACCTGACCTCTACATTTTACACCACTTACTAATTACTGAACAGTTTCAGAATCAAGGTTCTGCACGGCTGCAAGGCTGCTGGCGAGTTCAAGTATGGCCTCGTCAATTAACTCGTACACCTTTACCAGCGTTTCCTCCACGCTCAGGCCAGAGTCCTGCAATGCTTTGGCCTCTTTCAGCCGCCGCGCCGTGGTGGCGACTGCTTGGATCAAGCCCGTCTGACCAGTTCTCTCAGCGATCATCAGTTCCAAGGCTTTCCCGGTGTTGCCCTCCTCGATGCCGACCTTCTCGGCGTACTCCTTCAATCCAGCCTCAATCACGGTTTTGGAACTCATCGGCATAGGCATCTTCAAAACCGTGCCCCGCTCTTTGCCGTCCGAAGCCGTGGATTTACCGTTCAGGGCTATATCGCACTTCTCGGCAAACTTCTCGATGGAATCGCTTCCGGCCTCCCTTATCCACTCACGACTCAATCGCTTCGATTCAGGAAGATTCGCCAAGGCTTGCGCGTTGGTCAGTTTCATACTCGTGAACTGCTCTTCGTCAATGCCGGGAAAGGCTTCTGCGAGGCGAGCGTTGGTGTACCATGTCGTGCGGCAAACCGGAGAAGCAAGACGGGCTTCTTCTTCTGAGGAGAATCCAAGCATCCCCCAAAGCCCATGTACTCGCATGTAGCAGACATTCCAGCCAATCGACATAGAAGAAGTGGCTTCCTGCTCTCCTGATTTCTTTATTTTCTGGTAGCGTTTCTTGGCATCAGCCTTGCGATCTTCTGCAATCTGTTTCGATTCATCCTCACTTGGCAGTTCGTGCAATGATGTTGCGGTCATAACTTCGTACCTCCGATAGTTTGTGATGTTAGCAAGTTTGGTTCTGTTGTAGGCTATTTTGAATACTTTTTACCTGAGTGACTGCTGCTGGTTGAAGAACAAGAGGTGATGCGGATCAAACATGCAGTGAACCGTGCCCTTCTTTCCGTCGCGCTGCTTGTCCACTCTGAGTTCAACGTCCAGATAGTACCCGTCCTCTTTCCCTTCGGGGTCTTCCACACTCAACAAAACCACGTTCTGTGCGGCGTGGTGAATGACTGATCCACCGTACAAATCGCTTTTCGAGCGTCTCTTTTTCTTGCCAAAATTATCCGCCTTACTGTACTGCGAGAGTAGCAGAATGTGGATGGGTTCGACCTTCACCAAATCGCGGAGGGCGAAAATCACTTCCTTAATGCCGCCGTCATTCTGATTCTGTCGGCTTGGTTCTATTAGCTGGAGGTAGTCACAAATGAAAAGACGGATGCCGAATTTGCGCCGCATCATGCGAATCCGTGCCACCAGTTTCTTGATAGAAATAGAAGAAGTCTCGTCTATCCATATCGGCAAAGTCTGGAGTTCCGCCGACATCCGCATGATCTCTGGAATATGAACCTTGTCGTTCATGCTGCGGGGGTCGCGCATGTGAAAGGACGTAATAATCTCGCTCATCTGGGGATAGAACCTCTGTGTGAGCTTGTCCTTGGGCATCTCGATGGAAAACCACGCCACCGGGGTCTGTTCCCTCGCATTTGCCAAAGTCACCTGTACGGCAAGAGCCGTCTTTCCGCCAGAAGATTCAGCTCCCAAAACCGTGAGTTCCCCGCTATAGAGTCCCTTTGTCCAAGTATCCAGTGCTGGAATACCCCACGTTAATTCCAGAGCCGTTCGTTCACTCTTCGCAGATATCCCCCAAGCCACTCTACGCTCTACGTCAGCACAAACATCTCCAATCTTTACTGCCTCCCCCTCATCTTCCGCCGCTACATTCAAAATGGCGGCTTCGGCATTCGATACTACTTCGTCAGCCTTGGCATCCGAATCCAGAGCTTCTGCGATGATCCCGTTGGCGGCGTGTATCATGTTCCGCAACGTCGCCTTTTCCACTACGATGTCGATGTAATGACTCAGGGAACTCCTTCTGGGAACCCCATCCGTCAAAGAAGCCAAGTACCCGGCTCCGCCGATGGCTTTCAGTTCCTTATGCTTAAGAAGTTCCTCAGTGATAGTCACAATGTCCACAGGCCGATTGGTTTCCGTCAAGTCGGCCATGCGGGTATAGATTCTGCGATGCGCGTCCAAGAAGAAGTGATCGGTTTTTAAGGCCGCAAACGCTTCGTCGCAGAGGTTGTTGTCCAGTAAGATTGCCCCAAGAATACTGCGCTCTGCTTCGGGTGAGGCCGGAAGTCCTGAATCGAGGGATTTCCCGTATCCATCGGTCATTTCTTCCCCGCTACGATCAACTCATGGCGCACGTTCTCCACCTCAATCTCCAATCTCCGCAAAAGAATGTACGGGTTGGCCTCCGGCTTCAAACACTCCTCGCGGAAGGCCGTCATCAAGGCTACAAGTTTGTCCTTCAGGGATTGTTCGTCGGGGGTCATTAGCACTCCTCCACAATCTTGATCCCTACGATAGCTAGTAGCGGTGCTCCAAAAATCAAGGCTAAGAGAAGTCCTCCAAGCATCACCGTAATTGCCATGTAGAACACCGGGCCTTCACCGTGAGTAGGAGGACAAGGCTCAAACCAGAGTGAGTACATCCCGAACAAAGCAGCCACTTCTAACGTCCCGCTCAATATGAAGCACGGAATAGCAATGAGCCATTTCAT
>Ga0316227_1001264_pt1 | contig 28487 bp, 28 predicted proteins | sample TBH18019metaG_FD_206012 | JGI IMG/M metagenome (GOLD analysis project Ga0316227, IMG submission 206012) | Freshwater microbial communities from Trout Bog Lake, Wisconsin, USA - TBH18019 | ecosystem: Environmental > Aquatic > Freshwater > Lake > Hypolimnion/Profundal zone | place: USA: Wisconsin... | reverse complement strand
TATTGAATGTGCCGGAGCGCAAACCAGTTTCCCTGCGTTTGGCGCGGGCTGAAAAGGTCATTGGCATTCCACTTAGCAGCAAAATTGTTGCCGATGTTTTTACCCGTTTAGGTTTTGAGTTTGACCGACAAGGGGGTGATGTCTTTGTAGTGACTCCACCCAGCTATCGCTTTGACATCGAAATCGAAGAAGATTTGATTGAAGAAGTTGCGCGGATGTATGGTTTTGAAAATATCCCGGATATTCCACCACGCGCATCACTGAAGATGAGTGCTAAGCCCGAAGCGAAGCGCGCCATTCATATGCTGCGTCAGCGGTTGGCATTGCAAGGCTATCAAGAAGTTGTAAATTTTGGATTTACTGATCTTGAGAGCGAACGCCGTTTGGTAGGTGCTACAGAAAAAGAGTCGATTGCCGTAGTTAACCCAATTGCCAATCAATATAGCGTGATGCGCAGTAATTTATGGGGCGGTCTTTTGGTTAATCTTAAGGCCAACCTAAATCGCGGTGCTGCGCGAGTGCGTTTATTTGAAGCGGGGCGTGTATTTCAGCGCAATCCCAATGTAGTCGAAGAGGCAGGCAAGGTTGCGGGATTTGAGCAGCCCCAAAAAGTTGGCGGATTGGCATATGGCTCGTTTATTCCAGAGCAATGGGCAAGTGCAAATCGCTTGGTCGATTTCTTTGATGTCAAAGGAGACCTCGAGCGGGTTTTAGATCCCTTGCGCTTCATTACTGAAGCCGGGATTCATCCTGCCTTGCACCCAGGTCGCAGTGCTCGGGTTCAGCTCAAGACCGTCAAAGGTCTTGTCAATATTGGCTGGATTGGTGAATTGCATCCTGGTTTGCAGCAGGCTTATGAGTTGCCCCAAGCGCCAGTATTGTTTGAGTTAGATCTGGAGTCGATTTCCTATATTGGATTGCCGCAACCGGAAGAGCTCAGTAAATTTCCTGCGGTGCAGCGCGATTTAGCGGTCGTAGTGCGGCAATCGATTTCTGCTCAAGCACTATTAGATGCAATGCATGCAAGTAAGCAACCCTTTGTTCGCACTATTGAAGTGTTTGATGAGTTCAAGCCGAAAGCAGGTTCAAGCTCTATGGCCAATGATGAAAAGAGTTTGGCATTCCGAGTAACATTGCTAAATACTCAAGAGACATTACAGGACGCCCAGATTGAGCTCGTTATGAGTACTTTACTGGCGGCCGTTGAAAAAAAATGTGCAGCTCGTCTGCGCTAGGTATAGTATTAACGACAAAGTTAGCGTAAGAGCATAAAAAGAGACAGTAAAAAGAGTGTAGCCATGACCCCAATGAATACAAACGATACCGTGACCAAGAATGAGCTTTCTGAAGCGCTTTTTGATCAAGTTGGCCTCAATAAGCGTGAAGCCAAGGATATGATCGATGCCTTTTTTGATCGCATTGGGCAATCTTTGGAGTCTGGTGTTGAGGTAAAGATTTCTGGGTTTGGTAATTTTCAACTGCGTAATAAGTCAGCTCGGCCAGGGCGCAACCCTAAAACAGGGCAATTGATTCCAATTGCCGCTCGTCGCGTTGTAACCTTTCATGCTAGTCAAAAGCTAAAGGATGTAGTGGAGTCCCATGCTCGAGAAAACGGAGTTTGATGCCGGTTCGGCACTGTTAAGTTCACAGCTGCCGCCAATACCCGCCAAGCGCTACTTCACGATTGGAGAGGTTGCTGATTTGTGCGGTGTCCGTTCTCATGTGCTGCGCTATTGGGAGCAGGAGTTTTCACAGCTCAGCCCTCAGAAGCGCCGAGGTAATCGCCGCTATTACCAGCATCATGAGGTCGTCTTGATCCGTAAAATTCGTGCACTTCTCTATGAAGAGGGTTTTACGATTAGTGGTGCCCGCAATCGTCTTGATGAAGCGCGTGGCGAACTGCGTTTGCGTGAAGAGTTGCAAGCAATACTTCATATTCTTTCCAAATAGTTACTGATACAATTTTGTCTTTCGTCGGGGCGTAGCGCAGCCTGGTAGCGTACTTGCATGGGGTGCAAGTGGTCGGAGGTTCAAATCCTCTCGCCCCGACCAAACCTCTTTCGCCGACCCTTTACGCTCACAGCATCTTCTTATGTCGATCATCCGCACGCCCACTGACTACTTTGGTTTAAATATTCCATTTCTCGATCATTTAGGGGTCGTGCCGGAGCTTGCTGAAGGGGGTAAGTCCCGCATTAGCCTAGAAATTCGTCCAGAGTACGAGAATAGTTTTCACATTGCTCATGGCGGTGTGATCATGACACTTCTTGATTTTGCGATGGGTGCTGCTGCCCGCAGTACCGTTCCCGAAGGATTTGGCGCTATGACGATTGATATGACAGTGAGTTTCCTGCGTCCGAGTACGGGAAAAATCGTGGTAGAGGGCAGCGTCCTTAAATCTGGGAAAACGGTGAATTATTGTGAGGCAGTGGTTTTAAATGCCGCCGGGGAAATCACGGCCAAATCTAGCGGTACCTTTATGTTGAGAAAATAAATCTCAAGGCATTGGTAAATATAATATTTATAATGATTATATTTATTAATTCCTGAATTAATAAAAGGCCTTATTAGTTAAAGGTTAATATGATTTATATTAATAACCCTCAGTATTTTAATTGTTATATAATGACTGCCGGTAGTCAATATTATTATTAATAACTTATAAATGCATTGTCTGAGGAGAAAATGATGTCTTCATATAAAGACCTTTTAGCTCAACGCGAGCAGCTTGATAAACAGATTAAAGAGGCTATTCTGCGTGAAAAAGCAGAGGGTATTGCTAAAGCCAAATTAATTATCGAAGAGTACGATTTAACTGCCTCAGACCTATTTAGTCGCAAAGCTGGTGGTGCTCGCAGCCCTAGCGGTAAGGTGGCTCCGAAGTATCGCAATCCAACTACCGGTGAAACATGGACTGGTCGCGGTAAGGCTCCCAAGTGGATTGAAGGTAGAGACCGAAATAACTATCTAATATAACTTATTGATTTTAAATGAATAAGTAAAAAAGCCGCCCCCAATCCAGGCGGCTTTTTCATTGCTACTTCAGCTCTTTAGTTGCACTTTCTAGCTAGGGCTTGCAGAAAGATGGGCTCCAGAAGATCTTGGCGCTTGTCATGATGCAAATCAGCGTCTGATTCGAAGTTGGTTGCTGGGTAAGCAATAATCCGAGGATTTGACTGGATGAGGCCTTTTTCGAGCTCCGCTTGAATTTCTTCTGGGTGCCTGGCTTTGAGACCGCTAGTGTTGGCATCTGCTAAGCCCATTACACCAGGATGAAGCTTGATAAAACCCTCATCTACCAAAATAGGAATACGCTGTGTGTCCTTGTTTTTGCTGAGGTAATGAATCAGATGAACTTGTTCTACTGGAGGAATAAGGGCATCCAAAAAGATCAGGTCAGGTGATAGAGACACACTTTTCATTAGTCCCTCTAAGCTGTCGACAGCAATTTCTAAATCGACTTTTAATTGCCACTCTTGAATTGATTCGATTAATTCATGACTATTCTCTAATCTCCTGAATATGCCTAAAGCAATACAGTTTTGGGTAGTCTTTTGCCGCATGGCCCTTTTCCTGCGCTGTAATTGTTGATCTAGTGAGCTGGCTAATATTCGACGGTGACCTCCGCGGGTTTTCCAGGCGATCAATTCCCCTAATTCCACCATTTTTTGTACTGTCCCTAGGGATACTTGCAATACTTTGGCGCTTTGGCGGGTGCTCAGGTATTCCAAATCCGGGGTAATTGCTTTCATGTGTTTTTAATCCCATTAATGTGTTTGAAGATTTAGAGAATAAAAACCATATTCATTTCAATCTGTCGGGTGCGGATTAAACCGAGGTAGGAAAATTCCTAATAAATCACCAAAATGGGGATTAACCCCCGTTTTAGCGCAAATCAGGGAAAGCCCTTTATAAATCAATGGGTAATCGTGTTAAATTAACGATGTCGTAACAGTATTTGCACAGATCAATTCGTTAACCGGTTAAGCCGTACGGCGGATGGTTATAACCACAGTTTTTATTCGGGAAACCCGATGAAAGGTGAGCATCATGATGCAGGATCAAAGAGATAATTCCTATCTCTTCGGGGGGAATGCCCCCTACGTAGAGGAGCTCTACGAATCGTACTTGCTAGATCCCGCTTCGGTTGAAGCGCATTGGCGAGATTATTTTGATAATGTGAAACAGGTTCCTGCGGTCGACGGTTCCTCTAGAACTGATATTGCTCATGGCCCGATTGTGGCTTCGTTTGCTGAGCGTGCCAAGCAGGGTCCAATCCGCACGGTTTCCGATTCCGCTGACTCAGAGATGGGTCGTAAGCGTGTTGCGGTTCAGCAGTTAATTGCCGCATACCGAAACGTCGGTAATCGCTGGGCCAATATTGATCCGTTGAAACGCTCCGAGCGTCCGGATATTCCAGAATTAAACCCAGCCTTCTACGGTTTTACTGATGGCGATATGGATATCGTCTTCAATACCAGTAATACTTTCTTTGGTAAATCCCAAATGACATTGCGGGATTTGCTGCAAGCATTGCGGGAAACTTATTGCGGCACGATTGGCGTGGAGTACATGTTCATTGCTGATCAAAAAATTAAAAAATGGTGGCAAGAGAAGTTGGAGTCGGTTCGCTCAACACCACGCTTTAATACTGATGAAAAGCGTCAAATTTTGGATCGCTTGACAGCAGCAGAAGGGCTTGAACGTTACTTGCAAGCGAAGTATGTTGGTCAAAAGCGCTTCTCATTGGAGGGCGGTGAAAGCTTTATTGCTTGTATGGATGAGTTAATCCGTGAGGCCGGCGCTAAGGGTGTGCAAGAAATTGTAATTGGCATGGCTCATCGTGGCCGTTTGAATGTATTGGTCAATACATTGGGCAAGATGCCAACTGATCTGTTTGCTGAGTTTGAGCACAAAGGTCCGGAAACGCTGCCAGCCGGTGATGTGAAATATCACCAAGGTTTCTCAAGCGACATTTCTACCCCAGCTGGCCCAGTCCATTTATCGCTAGCATTTAATCCTTCCCATTTGGAGATCGTGAATCCGGTGGTAGAAGGTTCAGCGCGTGCTCGTATGGAGCGTCGTGGTGATTTGCTGGGTGAGCAAGTAATGCCGGTATTGGTCCACGGCGATGCAGCAATTGCCGGTCAAGGTGTTATGCAAGAAACCTTAGCAATGTCTGAGGTGCGCGGCTATTCCACTGGCGGTACAGTGCACATCGTCATTAATAATCAAATTGGTTTTACTACCTCCGATCCTCGTGATTTGCGTTCAAGCTTGTATTGCACAGACATCATGAAGGTCGTTGATGCACCAGTATTGCATGTGAATGGCGATGATCCTGAGGCGGTAGTCTTGGCAACCAAGTTGGCTGTTGAATTCCGCACCCAATTTCATAAAGACGTAGCCATTGATATTGTTTGTTTCCGTAAATTAGGGCACAACGAGCAAGATACGCCAGCGATGACTCAGCCGTTGATGTACAAAATCATTGGCGCACATCCAGGAACACGCAAAGTGTATGCCGATAAATTGGAAGCCCAAGGCGTGCTGCCGGCAGGCACCGGCGATCTGATGGTGAAAGAGTATCGCGCGGCAATGGATGCTGGAAAACAAACTTCAGATCCCGTGCTGAGTAATTTCAAAGGCAAATTTGCAGTCGATTGGACGCCTTTCTTGAATAAGAAGTGGACCGATGAGGCCGATACAGCCATTCCGTTAACCGAGTGGAAGCGTTTGGCGGAAAAGATTTCCACTATTCCGGATGATTTCAAGGCCCACCCATTGGTTGAGAAGGTTTACAAAGATCGTGCAGCCATGGGTCGCGGTGAAGTTAATATTGACTGGGGCATGGGTGAGCACATGGCATTTGCCTCCCTGGTAGCCAGTGGTTACCCTGTCCGTTTGTCGGGCGAGGATAGTGGTCGCGGCACCTTTACCCATCGTCACGCAGTTTTGCATAATCAAAATCGCGAAAAGTGGGATACCGGAACCTATGTTGCACTTCAGCATGTCACGAAGGATCAAGCCCCTTTTATTGTGATTGATTCGATTTTGTCGGAAGAGGCAGTATTGGGTTTTGAGTATGGTTATGCAGCTGCAGAGCCGAACACATTAACGATCTGGGAAGCGCAGTTTGGCGACTTTGCGAACGGCGCTCAAGTGGTCATCGACCAATTTATCGCCTCTGGCGAGGTGAAGTGGGGTCGTGCAAACGGCTTGGTCATGATGTTGCCGCATGGCTATGAGGGTCAAGGCCCTGAGCACTCTTCAGCACGTTTGGAGCGCTTCATGCAGTTGTGTGCTGATACCAATATGCAGGTGATTCAGCCAACGACAGCTTCGCAGATCTTCCATGTGTTGCGTCGCCAAATGATTCGTCAGTTCCGCAAGCCGCTCATCTTGATGACACCGAAGTCTTTATTGCGCAATAAAGAAGCGGCCTCACCATTATCTGAGTTCACCAAGGGCGGTTTCCAAACCATTCTGCCTGAGCGTGATGAGTCCATTGACGCAAAGCAGGTAACGCGCTTGGTAATGTGCTCGGGCAAGGTCTATTACGATTTGGCTAAAGCACGTGCAGAGAAGAAGATTGCAGATGTCGCGATCATTCGCTTGGAGCAGCTGTATCCATTCCCGCATAAAGCGTTGGCTGCTGAGTTGAAGAAATATCCTAAATTGGAAGAAGTGGTGTGGTGTCAAGATGAGCCGCAAAACCAAGGGGCATGGTTCTTTGTTCAGCACAATATCTTGGAGAACATGGCTGACGGCATGAAGTTAGCTTATGCAGGGCGTCCAGCATCTGCTTCGCCAGCATGTGGCTATGCGCATCTTCATCAAGAACAACAGAAGTCTCTGCTTAACGCGGCGTTTGCCAAACTAAAAGGGTATGTGACTACTAAGTAGTTGTCACCCCCACTAAACATATACATTTACATAGGATTAATCATGGCCATATTCGAAGTTAAAGTTCCCCAACTCTCTGAATCTGTAGCGGAAGCTACTTTATTGCAATGGAAAAAGAAAGTTGGCGATGCCGTCGGTCAAGACGAAATTTTGGTTGAGATCGAAACCGATAAAGTGGTATTGGAAGTTCCTGCACCATCAGCTGGTGTGTTGACTGAGATTGTGGTTGCGGATGGCGGTACCGTAGTGGCAGATCAGTTGATTGCTAAGATTGATAGCACTGCAGTAGCTGCAGCTGCGCCTGCCGCAGCCGCCTCGGCACCAGCGGCTGCACCTGCACCAGCTAAAGTTGCTGCTCCCGCTGCGAAGTCTGCCGCCGCCGCACCTTCGGCTGCAAAGTTAATGGCTGAAAATAATTTATCAGCTTCTCAAGTTGCTGGTTCAGGGCGCGATGGTCGCATTACCAAGGGTGATGTTATGGGAGCGGTAGCAGGTGGCACTAAGTCAGCGGCATTGCCAACAGCACCTATTCCGACTGGTGATCGCCCAGAAGAGCGCGTGCCAATGAGCCGCTTGCGCGCTCGGATTGCTGAGCGTTTATTGGAGTCTCAGGCAAACAATGCCATTTTGACTACATTTAACGAAGTGAATATGGCGCCCGTTATTGCCATGCGCAATAAGTACAAGGATCAATTTGAGAAAGTCCATGGCGTGAAGTTAGGCTTTATGTCTTTCTTTGTTAAGGCTGCAACCCATGCGCTCAAGAAATTCCCACTATTAAATGCATCGGTTGATGGTAATGACATCATTTATCACGGTTACTTTGATATTGGTATCGCCGTAAGTTCGCCACGTGGCTTGGTGGTTCCAATCTTGCGTGATGTTGATCAAATGAACTTGGCTGATATCGAGAAAAAGATTGCAGAGTTTGGTGTTAAGGCACGCGAAGGTAAATTGACAATCGAGGAATTGACTGGCGGTACATTCTCCATCTCTAACGGCGGCGTGTTTGGTTCGATGTTATCGACCCCAATCATTAACCCGCCTCAATCTGCCATCTTGGGAATTCATGCGACTAAAGAGCGTGCGGTAGTTGAAAATGGTCAAATTGTGATTCGTCCGATCAATTATTTAGCGTTGTCATATGACCATCGCATCATCGATGGCCGTGAGGCTGTGCTTGGTTTGGTTGCTATGAAGGATGCGTTGGAAGATCCTTCACGCCTTCTCCTTGATTTGTAAGAAGGGAAGAATATGAGCCAAGCTTTTGATGTTCTCGTAATTGGTGGTGGCCCTGGTGGTTACATTGCAGCGATTCGTGCTGCGCAGCTCGGATTTAAAGTGGCTTGCGCAGAGTCGAATGCTTATGATGATCCAAAAGGTGAGCCTCGTTTAGGCGGTACTTGTTTGAATGTCGGCTGCATTCCATCGAAGGCCTTATTGGCATCTTCAGAAGAGTTTGAGAAGATTGCCCATCATGCTGCTGATCACGGTATTAAGGTCGGCGCAGTGAGTATTGATGCTAAAAAAATGATCTCTCGTAAAGATGAGATTGTGACGAAAATGACCGGCGGTATTCAGTTCTTATTCCGCAAAAATAAAGTGACTCTGTTAAAAGGTCATGCGTCATTTGAGGGTAAGACCGCTGACGGATATCAAGTCAAGATTGCTGGCAAGGATACAGAAACTGTTACTGCCAAAAACGTTATTATCGCTACCGGTTCCAAAGCACGTCATTTGCCTGGCATGCCAGTCGATAACGTGATGATTTGCGATAACGAAGGTGCTTTGAAGTTTGATGCTACGCCCAAGAAATTAGGCGTGATTGGTGCTGGCGTGATTGGTTTGGAGCTTGGTTCCGTATGGCGCCGTCTAGGCTCTGAAGTAACAATTTTGGAGGCGATGCCTTCATTCTTGGGTGCTTGCGATCAAGGCATTGCCAAAGAAGCTCAAAAATTATTGAGTAAGCAAGGTTTGAATATTCATACTGGCGTGAAGATTGGTGATGTTAAAGCCGATAAAAAGGGGGTAGTGGTCAACTATACCGACGCTGCTGGTAAAGCTGCCAAGCTTGAATGCGATCGCTTAATTGTGTCGGTTGGTCGCGTTCCCAATACCGATAAATTGGGCTTAGACAACATTGGCCTGAAGGTAGATGAGCGTGGTTTCATTCCAATTGATGACCACACTTGCGCCACTGCTGCTCCTGGAGTGTATGCTGTTGGTGACGTAGTTCGCGGTCCGATGTTGGCCCACAAAGCCGAAGATGAAGGCGTATTGGCTGCAGAGATCATTGCTGGTCAAAAACCGCATATTGACTACAACTGTATTCCTTGGGTCATTTATACCGATCCTGAAATTGCCTGGGTTGGTAAAACGGAAGAGCAGCTCAAAGATGCGGGTCGTGCGTACAAAGCTGGTCAATTTCCATTTGCTGCCAATGGCCGCGCTTTAGGAATGGGGCGCTCTGATGGTTTTGTGAAAGTGTTGGCTGATGCTCAGACCGATGAAATCTTAGGTGTCCACATTATTGGACCGAATGCATCCGATTTAATTGCAGAAGCAGCAGTAGCTATGGAGTTCAAGGCGGCTGCTGAAGATATTGCCCGTATCTGTCACCCACATCCGAGCTTATCGGAAGTGGTGCGCGAAGCCGCATTAGCGTCAGATAAACGTGCATTAAACATGTAATTGAAAGCATTAGAGTATTACCAGCAAGAGTTAAAAGCGCGCGGGTATCAAAGTGATCCCGCGCAGCTTGCTGCCATTGAACGTTTGCAGCTCTGTGAAGACGAATGGACAGCGTACAAAAAAATCCGCAGTAGCGGCCTAAAAAAGAAACTTTTTAAACCAGAATTGCCCCGCGGTTTGTATTTATGGGGTGGGGTAGGTCGCGGTAAGTCGTTCTTGATGGATTGTTTTTATGCTGCCTCGCCACTCGAAAAAAAGATTCGCATTCATTTCCATGAGTTCATGCGCGAGGTGCATCGGGAACTTCATGAGTTATCGGGCTTGTCAGACCCATTGGATGTGCTATCTAAGCGCATTGCCAAACGCTATCGCTTGATTTGCTTTGATGAATTCCATATCAATGATATTGCTGATGCCATGATTTTGTATCGCCTGCTCAGCGCGTTGTTTGCTGATCGCGTGCAATTTGTGATGACCTCAAATTATCGGCCTGATCAACTTTATCCCAATGGGTTGCACCGCGATCGACTTCTCCCGGCTATTCGCCTGCTGGAGGAAAAATTGGATGTTCTCAATGTCGATGCTGGTAACGACTATCGACGTGTACAAATGGCGCAAGTCGAAGCGTATTTAACGCCGCTAAATGAGCAAACGGATGTGCGCTTATTAGAAATGTTTCATGCGCTCATTGGCAATCAGCAAGAGCAAGCCAACCCTGTTCTTAGCATCGAATCTCGTGAGTTAAAACCTCAGCATATGGGCGATGGGGTGGTGTGGTTTGATTTCCAGACTTTGTGCTGCGGCCCCCGCTCTCAAAATGATTATTTGGAAATTGCCAAGCAGTTTCATACTGTGATTTTGTCCGGTGTACCCTATATGCCGCCGCGCATGACTAATGAAGCACGCCGCTTTATTTGGTTGATTGATGTCTTATATGACCATAAAGTGAAGTTAATTATTTCAGCCCAGGTGCCCGCTCCTGACTTGTATACCGAAGGGCAAATTACCAGTGAATTCTCTCGAACCGTCTCCCGGTTGATTGAAATGCAGTCGCGTGACTACCTCGATGCTCCCCGCCGAGTGATTGACACAAGCTTGACCTAAAATAGGGCTATGACTAGTAATTTGAGCCTAAATGCGGATTTGCATTGCCATTCCATTGTTTCTGATGGAACGCTCACTCCTGAGGAGTTGGCGCAGCGTGCTTATGCCAATGGTGTGCGCTTGTGGTCTCTCACGGATCACGACGAGCTGGGTGGCCAAGAACGTGCACGCGCTGCAGCAAAGTCCTTGGGCATGGAATATGCGGCTGGTGTAGAAATTTCAGTTACTTGGGCTAGTCAAACGATTCATATTGTCGGCTTAGGTCTTGATCCAGCGCATGTGGGATTGGTAGAAGGGTTGCGCCAGACTCGTGAAGGCCGTGGCAATCGTGCAAAATTGATGGCCGAGCAATTGCTTGGGGTTGGGATACCGGGTGCATATGAAGGTGCGCTACATTTTGCTGGCAATCATCAGTTGATTTCGAGAACACACTTTGCGCGCTTCTTGGTGGAGCAGGGCGTATGTCGTGACACTGAGCAGGTGTTTAAAAACTATTTAGTGGAAGATAAGCCTGGGTATGTGCCCCATCAGTGGGCGAGCTTAGAAGATGCAGTGACTTGGATTAGGGCGGCCGGCGGTATTGCCGTGATTGCTCATCCGGGGCGTTATAAATTGAATGCCATACAAAGAGATCAATTGTTTTTGCGTTTTAAAGAGCTTGGTGGCCAGGGCATTGAAGTGATTACAGGCAGTCATAGTCCTGATCAGTACAAAACCTACGGAAAAATTGCCGAGCAGTATGGATTTTTGGCATCACGGGGATCGGATTTTCATGATCCACAGGAGAGTTATATTGACCTGGGAATGTTGCCACACCTGCCGGATCACTTAACACCCGTTTGGACTGCATTTCACTAATACCCAGACTCATAAAATATATTTTTTTAACCGATTAACCCAGTTTTATAACAACAAAGAATAAAGATAACGATGTTTGCTGAACGTGTTCTCTCTGGCATGCGACCTACTGGCAGCTTGCACCTTGGCCACTACCATGGCGTGCTCAAGAATTGGGTGCAATTGCAAAATGAATACCCTTGTTTCTTTTTTGTGGCAGACTGGCATGCGCTCACTACCCACTATGAAACCCCCGATGTAATTGAGCAATCAGTGTGGGATATGGTGATCGACTGGTTGGCTGCTGGCGTTGATCCAAATCAGGCAACCTTATTTATACAAAGTCGTGTACCGGAGCATGCAGAGTTATTTCTGTTGCTCTCGATGGGTACCCCTTTGGGCTGGTTAGAGCGCGTGCCGACTTATAAAGATCAAATCGAAAAGCTCAAAGAAAAAGATTTGCAGACTTATGGTTTCTTGGGTTACCCCTTGCTGCAAGCGGCTGACATCTTGATTTATCGTGCGCAGTTTGTGCCGGTGGGTGAAGATCAAATCCCCCATGTGGAGATGACGCGTGAAGTTGCGCGCCGCTTTAATTACTTGTATGGTCGAGAGCCTGGGTTCGAAGAAAAAGCCTTGGAGGCTGTGAAAAAATTAGGCAGCAAACGCGCGAAGATGTACGCTGAGTTGCGAGTTGCATTCCAGGAGCGTGGTGATGAGGAAGCGCTTGAGCAAGCAAAGGCCTTATTGCAAGATGCGCAAAGTTTGTCAATGGCTGATCGTGAGCGTTTGTTTGGTTTCCTGGAGGGGGCTCGCAAAATTATTCTGCCGGAGCCACAGGCATTACTAACCTCTGCTTCTCGGATGCCGGGCATGGATGGACAAAAAATGTCTAAGTCTTACGGTAATACGATTAGCATTCGGCAGGAGCCCGAGGAGGTAATTCGTTCTGTGCGCACGATGCCAACTGATCCTGCCCGCGTGCGTCGTACCGATCCTGGTGATCCTGCGCGTTGTCCAGTATGGCAATTGCACGCTGTCTACTCTACGGAAGACACCAAGCAGTGGGTGGAAAAAGAATGTAAGTCTGCCGGCATTGGTTGTTTGGAGTGCAAGCAGCCGGTTATTGATGCCATTCTTGCAGAGCAGCAGCCGATGTTTGAGCGCGCCCAAAAGTATTTGGATGATCCAAGCTTGTTGCGCTCCATCATTGCTGATGGTTGCGATAAGGCGCGCAAGGTAGCCCAAGAAACCATGCGGGAAGTTCGTGAATCAATGGGATTGGCGTACGACTAAGGCTGAGTTAAGCGTGAGCTCGTTACAGCCTCAGGCTTCTTACTGGGTAAAGCGCTACGCCCCACTCATTCCTCGTGATGGCGTGGTATTGGATTTGGCTTGTGGCGCAGGCAGGCATGCTCAGTATTTAGCGCTCTCAGGATATTCGGTATTGGCAGTTGATCGCGATATCAGTGCTTTACAGCAGGCCCACACACTTCGGATTGAGCCCCAGCAGCTCGATTTAGAGGGTCCGAATTGGCCTTTGGCGGGGCGTTATTTTTCCGGGGTGGTGGTGACCAATTACCTCTACCGTCCATTTTTAGGGGAGTTGCCACTGATGTTGGTGGAGGGCGGCATCCTGATTTATGAAACTTTTGCTCAAGGTAATGGGGTCTTTGGTAAACCTTCTAACCCTGATTTCTTGCTAAATGCTGGCGAATTACTCGCTTTTGCTGCAAATCATGGTCTAAAAGTCCTTGCGTATGAGGATATTTACACGGAAGACCCAAAACCCGCGAAGATTCAACGGATTTGCGCAGTAAAAGGTGAGTTAAAAGAGCGCATTCCGTTACAATTTCATGGTTAATATAGGTAGATATTTGGTATACATCGGTGATAAATACAGCACATTCAAAAGGCAGTAAAAAAACCATCGCTGGGAGTATGCCGGCCATTGTGACGCCTATGTTTGAGGATGGCAGCTTGGATTACCCTAGCTTGCGGGCGCTCTTGGATTGGCATGTCGCTGAAGGTACGGATGGTATTGTGATTGTTGGAACTAGCGGGGAGTCCCCGACGGTTTCAGTTGAGGAGCATTGCGAATTAATCCGTGCCACTGTTGAGCATATTGCCGGTCGTATTCCAGTGATTGCTGGAACCGGCGGTAATTCTACGCAAGAAGCGATGGAATTGACCGAGTTTGCTAAAAAAGTAGGGGCAGACGCGAGTTTGCAAGTCGTGCCGTACTACAACAAGCCAACCCAAGAGGGCATGTATGCCCATTTTAAGAAAATTGCTGAAGCGGTTGATCTTCCTGTGATTTTGTATAACGTGCCTGGACGCACTGTTGCAGACTTGGCCGGTGACACTGTAGTGCGCTTAGCCGGTGTTCCAGGCATTATCGGCATTAAGGAAGCTACTGGTAGCTTAGAGCGTGGCACATTATTGATCGCAGATTTGAAGCGCGCCGGCCATGGTGACTTTTCAGTATTTTCAGGTGACGACTTAACGGCAGCGATGTTAATGTTGATGGGGGGCAAAGGCAACATTTCAGTAACTGCCAACATTGCGCCGCGCCTAATGCATGAACTGTGTGTTGCTGCAATGTCTGATGATGTTGCTAAAACCCGCGCTATTCAGTATCAGCTATTGTCGGTTCACAAAGCAATGTTTACTGAAGCTAATCCAATTCCCGTGAAGTGGGCCCTGCATGAAATGGGCAAAATTACGGCAGGTATTCGCTTGCCTCTAACCCCTTTGAGTGCTTCTTTGCGCGAACCTCTAAAAACAGCGATGAAACAGGCTGGCTTACTATGACCCTATTGATGCAACGCAATGCTTTAGCAATTTTTATTCTTGCTCTGACCGCAGTAAGTTTGAGTGGATGCAAATCCGTGACCACGAATGATACGGTTGACTATAAAAGTTCTGGTGCTGTTCGTGGCCCGAATTTATCTTATCCGCCTGATTTGATTACTGCTCAAGCGGATCGTCGCTATGTAGTTCAGGATGGCACGGCAACGATGTCTGAGTACAACGCAGCCATGAAAAAAACCTCACAAGTTAAAACAACCGTTTTAACTGGCATCCCGGGGATGCATATTGAGCGTGACGGCGAGCGTCGCTGGCTTGTAGTAGAGAAGCCGGCAACAGAGCTATATCCACAAGTGAAAGATTTTTGGCAGGAAAATGGTTTTCTCTTGGTGGTTGATTCTCCGTCCACGGGAATCATGGAAACAGACTGGGCTGAGAACCGCGCAAAGATTGCGCAAGACTGGATTCGTTCCACCGTCGGTGGCGCACTTGATTCAATCTTTGATACCGGTGAGCGCGATAAATACAGAACACGTTTAGAAGCAAGCAAACCAACTGAGACTGAAATTTATATTACTCAAAAGGGTGCTATCGAGAAATGCGTGACCGACACTACAGGTGCCTGTATTTCAACTATTTGGACTGCGCGTCCGAATGATCCAGAGCTCGAAGCTGCCTTTTTGGCTCGTTTAATGGAGCGCTTGGGAATGACGCAGGAGCAAGCTAAAGCAATGGCTGCCGCTCCGCTGCCACCGAAGGCATCAAAGGCAAAATTAGTGCAAGAAGGCGTGAATACTGCGCACATCGATATGAGTTCCGGCTTCGATCGCGCATGGCGTGATGTAGGCTTGGCGCTTGATCGTTCTAACTTCAGCGTTGAAGATCGCGATCGCTCAAGTGGTATTTATTATGTTCGCTATGTAAATCCAAAAGATTTGGGCGATACAAAGAGCACCGGCTTCTTTGCTAACTTATTTAGCAGTAAAGACGATTCAAACCTGAAGGCTAAAAAATACCGTGTTGTCGTAAAGGCTACGAGTGATAGCGCTTCTACGGTGACTGTACAAAATGCTGATGGCCAGCCTGAAAACACAGCAGCTGGATTGCAACTGCTAACAATGTTGACCGAGCAGTTAGATCATTGATGAAGTGTGAGCTACCGTTTTTGTAGAAATACAGAAACGGTAGGCGTTAAAAAAGCCGCTAATTAGCGGCTTTTTTTCTTCAAGAAGAAGATTACTTGCTTGCAGCAGCAGGAGCAGCAGGAGCGGCAGCAGGAGCAGCAGCATCAGCAGCAGGAGCAGCAGGAGCGGCAGCAGGAGCAGCAGCATCAGCAGGTTTAGCTTCTTCTTTTTTACCGCAAGCGGCCAAAGCGATAGCGAACAATGCAACGAGTACGAGTGACTTCTTCATTTGTAATTTCCTCTTAAAAAAATTAACACCAATTACCGGTAATTGTTGTTGGAATAAACGCAGGGAAAATCCCTAGGTGTTTTCCAGTAAATATTATAGCCATGTCTGCAACTAATCTTCCAAAATTAACCAGCCGGCCATATATGCATCAAAAAGACTATTCTCCTCTGTGATTTTGAGGGCTGAGCGCATTGCGGGGGTTAGGTTGAGTGCTTTATCGGCCGATAACTGACGCCAAGCCTCTTGGGTTGGGTTCGGTTGTCCTGCGGTCATCTCTTCTCCGTTGCAGTAAACCAGGGGGCCAATTGAGAGGAGGCGGGTTTGTGGGTGGGGTTTTAAGTGGTGGCGCCCCATTTCCCGGAGGAGTTCATGAGGGGCAAGGGGTTTGAGGGGGGCATCAAAGATCGCCTGGGCTTTGGGCTCGCTTAAATACGCAGTTACGCCGGGTAAAAACGTTGCTACTTGGTCTAGCTTTAATTTGACCAATGCGTTGCCAAGTTGCTTGATGAGTTCAGCGGGCAGTTGCTCAGGATTGCTGCAAGCCTCTTGCTTGGGGTCTGCAAAGTGTTGGGCGAGTTCAGGAATATCGTCTAGGGATTCAGCTAAGCGCCATAATCCTTCGCGTAATAATTCACGATAACTGGGTGCCCGAAACCCTACAGACCAGGTTTGACAGCCCGAGTCTAGAGCGATGCCGTCATGGGCGACATGGGGCGGTAGGTAAAGCATGTCGCCCGGCTCCAAGACCCAGTCGTCTTCGGCGACAAAGTGCTGCAGAATTTTTAGTGGCAGCCTAGGGTTTAGGGATAAATCATCCTGGGTAGAAATGCGCCATTGGCGACGACCTTCCATTTGAATTAAAAAGACATCGTAAGAGTCAAAATGCGGCCCGACGCCACCTCCCGTACTGGCTATGCTAATCATCAAATCATCTAAGCGTGCGTCAGGGATAAAGCGAAACCAGGAGAGGATGGTGGCCGCCGCTGGGTGGCGAGCCTCCATGCCCTGGAGTAAGAGTGTCCAGCATGGGCTGTTTAAGGCAGGAATTGATTTTCTCGGAAATGGCCCTTGAGAAAAGCGCCACGGCTTGGATTGAATGAGTCGACTTTCGGTTTCAGGCTTGCCCGCAATGGCGATGAGCTCTTTGGCGGAAATTGGGCTTGAAAGAGGTGTTCCTGCTTCTTTGGCCAGTGCAAATGCCGGAATTGCGCCGCGCACCAAGAGCGGCTTCTTGTGCCAGTAGGTTTTCATGAAGTCTTGAGGGCTGATATTGCCTAATAACGCCCAGGGAGCATCTAATGGCAGGTCTTTGGGGGGCTTGGGAGGCTGATAGGCTGTGCTCAAGTAAAATGAGGTCATAACGTCAAAAGTAATTGTTTAAAAACGAGTGTCTAAAGAATTCCGCATGAAGATCGAAAAAAATACTATCGTATCCCTTCGTTACAAGTTAACCGATGCGCAAAACAATGTCATCGAGGAACCCGATTCTCCGATGGTATACCTGCATGGTGGCTACGAGGGTACTTTTCCGAAGATTGAATCCATCTTGGATGGTCAAGATGTTGGTTATGAAGCGAGCATACAGTTGGAGCCCAGTGAAGCGTTTGGTGAATACGACCCTGAGCTTTTAAAGATCGAGCCCCGTGTTCGTTTTCCGGAGCCTTTGGAAGTGGGGATGCAATTTGAAGGAGTTCCTGAGCCTGATGAAGAAGAGGGTGTCTTAGCTGTTGGCGATAGCGATGCTGATGATGAGCCCTTGATTTATACCGTAACCGATGTTGCTGATAACCAAGTGGTGCTGGACGGCAACCATCCATTGGCTGGGATGGCTTTGCGGTTTTGGGTGCAAGTCGAAGATGTACGTCCTGCCACGGATGATGAAATCGAGAATCGCCACCCAGAAGGGGGTGATGGCTTTGGTTTTGGAATGAGCGGGGATGATGATGGATTGGATGACGATGAAGACTTTTTGCTCGGGCCAGATCACTCCACCAATCAACGCACCTTACACTAAACCTCAAATCAAGAGCGCCACACGATTATTCTTTAAGCCATTCTTTGAGGGCACCTAGATCGCGCTGGGTATCGCTACTGGATGGTGTGGCGTGCTGAGCAGAGTCATTACTCAGGCGTGCTAAGGCTTTTTCCAAGGCAATAATTTTGTTTTCCTGCTCCAAGCTGGCGTCAATTAAGCCCTTGAGGGCCATGGAAACCGGGTCATCAATATTCGGGGTAATGCCATAGGCAGAGAAATACTCTTTGGTTTTGCTCTCTGCACTTTGCGGAAGATCTGGATGCAAAATCCGCGCGGGAATACCAACAGCAGTAGCCCCTGGTGGAATCTCTTTGAGGACCACTGCATTGGAGCCAACCCGAGCGCCATCACCTACAGTAAAACCGCCTAATACTTTGGCGCCGGCGCTAACTACTACGCCTTTTCCTAAAGTAGGGTGACGCTTAATACCTTTATACAGCGAGGTGCCCCCCAAGGTAACGCCCTGATAGATCGTGCAGTCATCGCCAATTTCTGTAGTCTCGCCAATCACAATGCCCAAACCGTGATCCAAAAAAACACGGCGACCAATCTTGGCTCCCGGATGAATTTCAATTCCGGTTAACCAGCGTGCAACCATCGACAATAGTCGTGCCAACCATTTGAGGCCCAGATTCCATAGACCATGGGAGGCGCGGTGGATCCATACGGCATGCAAACCCGGATAGCAGGTGATGACCTCTAGGCGATTGCGCGCAGCGGGATCGCGAACAATGATGGAGTCGACTTGATCGAAGAAAGAATTAAACATGGCTCGATTTTACCGGGAGATAGCTATTTTCTCAGGAGCATCTGTTTTGCAATACCTCGCAAAAGATCAATTTCTTCTTTATGTAGTCGACTTCTCGCAAAAAGAGCCTGCAGTCTAGGCATCAGTTTTTTGGGGTTCGTGGGGTCTAAATAGCCAATTGCTTCTAAACCCGCCTGCCAATGCTCCAGCATGGCGGCAATTGCTACGGGATCAGCTAGATCGGCCAATTCCTCGCGTTGCGGAACCAGCAGGCCTTTTGGCATAGCTGAGGCGGCATTGAAGGCCTCGCGCAAGGTAAATGCACACACCATGACGGCTTGGGAAAGATTCAGTGAGGGGTAGTCTGGGTTTGCATCGAGCCATACTCGGTGAGTGCAGAGGGCAAGGTGTTCGTTAGCTAGGCCTGTTCGTTCAGGCCCAAAAAGAAGGGCAACTCCTTGGCCAGCTAAGGCTGTTGCTGTAATGAGCTTACGGGCAGACACCCAATCGAGTGATGGGGGGCCAAACTCTCGATCCCGACTCGTAAGCCCTAGGACCAAGGCGCATCCTTGTATGGCAGGCGCTAGCGCTGAGGTCTGGGTACTGGCCTCTAATAGGTCGCTTGCGCCGCTGGCTAGGGCAATGGCCTCGGATTCTCGGGCAATATGATCAATTTTGGGGTTGACTAAACATAAGTCTGCAAAACCCATGGTTTTGAGGGCTCGGGCAGTTGAGCCGACATTGCCTGGATGGCTGGTTTCTACCAAGACCCAACGGAGGGATTGTGCGAGAGCGGGGTTCATGAGTCTCAAATGCAGGCAAAAGTTGGATGTGACATCGATAACTTATTAAGAGGGATCGTTTAGAATCAAGGCATTCGCCTCATATTGTGCTGCATTGTGCAGTATGACTGGCTTGTTCTTCTTTAATTTGTCGATTACTACTATGCATCCCATGTTAAATGTGGCCATTAAGGCTGCCCGTCGTGCCGGAACGGTTATCAATCGTGCCTCCTTAAATTTAGAGCGCTTGCAGGTAGATCGCAAACAGCACAATGATTTTGTGACTGAAGTCGACAAACAGGCTGAAGCGGCCATCATTGAGACGCTCAGCGAAGCCTATCCCACTCACGGTTTTTTAGCGGAAGAAACGGGTGCGCAAAATGCGAATGCCGAGAATATTTGGATTATTGATCCCTTAGATGGCACCACTAATTTCATTCACGGTTTTCCGCAATACGCGATTTCGATTGCGTTGGCAGTCAATGGCGTTACACAACAAGCGGTGGTTTATGACCCAACCCGTGATGAACTCTTTACTGCTACGCGTGGAGCCGGTGCGTACTTAGATCGTCGGCGTTTACGGGTGGCCACTCAAGATCGTTTAGCTAATGCTCTATTGGGGACTGGTTTTCCATATCGTGAAGATCAGGATTTGGAAAAGTACCTGAAGATCTTTGCAGACATGACGCGTCAATGCTCTGGGTTGCGCCGTCCTGGTGCCGCGTCTTTGGATTTGGCATATGTAGCTGCTGGTCGTTATGATGGATTTTTTGAGAGCGATCTCAAGCCTTGGGATATGGCAGCAGGTGCTTTATTGGTGACCGAGGCTGGCGGCTTGATTGGCAATTACCGTGGTGAAGAAGGTTATTTGCAAAGCGGTGAGGTGATGTGTGCAAACCCACGGATTTTTGCGCAAATGGTGCAGTCGCTTTCTAAGTACTCCGCTGTGAAATAAATGGCAGCACCATAGTAGTTATCGACCTCGATAGCATAAGAGCAGGCTTAATGGCTTGCCCTTATTGTTTGCGGCAATCTTTATCCTTTAATTAAGTCGAGATAACGTACGCCATTGCTATCAATCAGTAGTGCGCTAGCTTTTGGTAAGAAGCGCTCCGGGTGATCAAGGTCCCAGTCTGAGAGCACCCAGCGTTGCCACTCTTGCTGATTAAAGTGTTCGTGGTGGCGAGCTGGCAAATGGGTGTGCCCATGAATTAATTTATCGCCTTGCTGATCACGCAGTACAGCAGCGCAGGCTGCTTGGGTTACATTGGTTTTAAGTTGAGCAACATCCGGGGTGGTACGACTAGTGCGGTAGTACTGCGCAGTACTGTTGCTGCGAAGGTTGTTGGCAATGGCGCGTCGCCATTTGAGCGGCAATGCTAAGAATAGTTTTTGAATCCAACGCTTGCGTACCCAGGTGCGAAATACTTGATAACCCACATCCGCTGTGCACAATACATCGCCGTGACTTAAGACGTACTCGTCTCCAGCAATGGTTGCTTTGCTGGGATCTGGTAATAAGGTCATCCCTGTTTTTTTGAGATAGTCTGGACCAATCAGAAAATCACGATTGCCATGTTGGTAATAAATGTTGACGGTGGTAGCCAACTTGGCAATGACGCGCTTTACTTCTTGCTGAAAGGGGGAGAGGACGCCAGCATCATCACCCACCCAGTATTCAAATAAATCGCCCAGAATAAACAACGCCTCTACCTTAGGAGCATCTTTTTCGCAGAAGTCAAAGAAGCGCTGCGCCGTCAAAGGCATTGACGGCGTTAGGTGTAAATCTGAGATCAGCAGAGCGCTGGAATAATGCGGAATCATTCCTCGAGTACGCTCGCCTTTTCAATCACGACATCTTCTGTTGGTACGTCTTGGTGAAAGCCTGCGCTGCCAGTTTTCACTTTACGAATGGTGTCAACGACATCCAAACCATCGGTCACCTTGCCAAATACTGCATAGCCCCAACCTTGTGCGTTGGGTGCGGTGTGATTTAAGAAATCATTGTCATTAACGTTAATAAAAAATTGCGCAGTAGCCGAATGTGGATCACTAGTGCGAGCCATGGCAATCGTGCCACGCTCATTTTTTAAGCCATTATTGGCCTCATTTTCAATTTCTGCGCCAGTTGGCTTTTGTTTCATGCCGGCAGTCATGCCTCCGCCTTGAATCATGAAGTTATCAATGACGCGATGAAAGATGGTGCCGTCGTAATGACCGCTTTTGACGTATTGCAAAAAATTCGCAACACTTTTAGGGGCTTTAACAGCATCTAAGGAGAGGGTGATATCACCCTGATTGGTCTTGAGTAGGACTTTAGCCATGATTCAATGTACTTTCTGATGGTTTAGTAGTAGAGGGAATGGAGGGTGCTGGGGTATTAGATACACCAGCTGGAGTGACGGTATTGGCAGTGGGCTTCTTAGTATCCGGCTTTAATAAATTGAGTAAGGCCTTGGCGCGGTTGGTGTACTGACGTTGGTATTGGGTTCCTTTTGCAGCATTTTCATAAGCCTGTGCTCCTAAGCGAATATAAATTTCCCCTAAATTGGCGGAAGCAATCGCGTAAGTGGGGCGCAGCTTGAGAGCAAGCTCTAGGTAGTCTCGTGCCTCAATCCATTGACCCTGATCAGCCGCCAAGGCCGCTAAATTGTTGTAGGGCTCGGGTAATTCCGGAAATTGCTGGGTAATCTCAATGAGGGCCTGCTTCGCTTGTGGAAAGCGACGCAGTTCAATTAATAAGCGAGCCTTGACAAAGCGTAGTTGCACATTGCGCGGGGTTTTCTGCAGATCTGCATCAATTAAGGCAATCGCATCGGTATATTTGCGGGCCTTGACCAGTTTTTCCACGTCCGAGGGAATGGCGTTCTTAGTTACTGGCGCAGGCTCAATAATCAAAAAGGACATCAGGGGAACGGCAACCGAGTCCGCTAATTCTTGATTTAAGGGGTCTAAAGCGCTATTACTGGTCAAAATAGGGGGTTCATTGCCGCTTGCATTCCCCAAATAGGGGGTATCGCTCCCCGCGGTGCTCGGCTGCTTAGCCATGGCGATCATTTCTTGGTCGGCAATTTGCTGACCAGGGGTGCTACAGGCCGTTACAAGCAGCAAGGACGCGCCAATAGTCAAGGCCCTCAAAAGGAGTGAGCGCGGAGTGTAAGCGGTTAATAGCATAGATGGTGGGGTGTAAAACGGACTCATTCGATATACTCAGCGCTCAGTCTAACAAATTGGCGTTACTTGCCCCATCTTTATAGCCCTATGCTGCAAATCTATAACACTCTAAGTCGCTCAAAGCAGGTCTTTCAACCGATTGAACCCGGCAAAGTGAAGCTGTATGTCTGCGGGATGACGGTTTATGACTTTTGTCACATCGGTCACGCACGGGTCATGATTGTGTTTGATATGGTGGTGCGGTGGCTACGCGCAAGCGGCTATGCAGTGGAATATGTGCGCAATATTACCGATATTGATGACAAAATTATTCAGCGCGCCATTGAGAATGGCGAAACCATCTCAGCACTGACCCAGCGCTTTATTGATGCTATGCATGCCGACTCCGATGAGTTGGGTCTCATGCATCCCGATCAAGAGCCACGTGCAACCAACTATATTCAACAAATGCAGGGCTTGATTGGTCGCCTCATCGAAAAAGAGTTGGCGTACCAAGGTGAGGATGGCGATGTGAACTTTGCAGTCCGTCTTTTCCCTGCTTATGGCCGTTTATCTGGTAAGTCCTTAGACGAATTAAATGCTGGCGAGCGGGTTGCGATTGGCGGTGGCAAGCGCGATCCCCTGGATTTTGTTTTATGGAAAAGCGCCAAGCCTGAAGAGCCTGCTGACACCCGTTGGAGCTCCCCATGGGGTGAGGGGCGTCCCGGTTGGCATATAGAGTGCTCGGCAATGTCTTGTGATTTATTGGGTGAGCATTTTGATATTCATGGGGGTGGCGCTGATTTGCAGTTCCCGCACCATGAGAATGAAATCGCCCAAAGTGAGGGTGCCTTGTATGGCAGGCAGCGCTCCGCAACAGATCAGCCTTTTGTGAACTATTGGATGCACAACGGGCACATTCGGGTAAATGAAGAAAAGATGTCGAAGTCTTTGGGCAATTTCTTTTTAATTCGCGATGTGCTCAAACAATTTGATCCTGAGGTAGTGCGTTTTTTCATGTTGCGCGCCCATTACCGTAGCCCAATTAATTACAGTGATGCACAGCTTGAAGAGGCGCGTTCTGGTTTAGTACGGCTATATACCGCATTGGCTCAAGCCCCTCGGGGTGATACGCAAGCTCTAGATCCGAGCAATCCGTGGGTTAAGCGCTTTACCGAAGCAATGAATGACGACTTCAATACACCTGAAGCAATTGCGGTATGGTTTGATCTGGCCAGTGAAATTAATCGCGCACCGGGCGAGAGCAAGCGTCAGTTAGCCGACACCTTAAAGGCGCTTGCAGGTACCTTGAACTTCTTGCAGCGTGATCCTACTGAATTCTTGCAGTCTGGTTCAAAAGAGGCAGCAGGTTTGAGTGCTCTGGAAGTCGAGGAGCAGATTGCTGCAAGGGCCTTGGCTAAGCAGTCCAAAGATTTTGCTAAGGCCGATCAGATTCGCAAGGACTTGTTAGGGCAGGGCATAGTCTTAGAAGATAAACCTGGCGGCATGACCGAATGGCGTAGAGCATAGTGCCGGTTAGCAAAGAATTGACTACCGATTCGGTCTCTTTTGAGGCAATTGCCCCGGAGTATTGGGAGCAAGCGTGTGTCGAGCTAATGAAACAAGATCGAATTTTGAGGAAGCTGATTCCGAAATACGGATCAGGTTTTTTGATGACGCGTGGTGATGCCTTTACGACTTTAGCTAGAGCTATTGTGGGGCAGCAAATTTCAGTGGCTGCAGCCCAAACTGTCTGGGGCAAAGTGGTTGCTGTTGCCAATAAAAAGATTAACCCTAAAAGCATCCTCAAACTAAGCGTGGAGGAGTTGCGTGGGGCAGGTTTATCGGGACGAAAGGTGGAATATATTCGCGACCTGGCCGACCATTTCGATTCTGGGCGTTTGCACGCCAATCAGTGGAAAGAAATGGGCGACGAGGCCGTGATCAAGGAATTGAGCGCAATTCGCGGAATTGGGCGCTGGACAGCAGAAATGTTCCTCATTTTTAACCTGGTTCGACCCAATATTCTCCCTTTGGACGATGTCGGGCTAATTCGGGCTATTTCCCTCAATTACTTCAGTGGAGAGCCTGTTAGCCGCCATGAGGCAAGGGAGGTGGCTGCCAACTGGGCCCCGTGGCGCACGGTTGCAACCTGGTATATGTGGAGAAGTATCGACCCAATTCCCGTTGAATATTAAAATCAGACTATGAAAACGACTTTCCTGGATTTTGAGCAGTCAATCGCCGAATTAGAGTCAAAGATTGAAGAACTGCAATTTGTGCAAGATGAATCATCGGTGGACATCTCCGATGAGATCAAAACGCTCACTGAAAAGAGTCAGCAGCTAACCAAGGATGTTTATGCCAATTTAACCCCTTGGCAGGTTTGTCAGGTTGCTCGTCATCCGCAGCGCCCCTACACCCTAGATTACGTCAATGCCTTATTTACTGACTTCCATGAGCTCCATGGAGACCGAGTTTTTGCGGATGATCAGTCGATTGTCGGTGGCCTAGCAAGATTTGATGGAGCGCCGTGCATGGTAATCGGTCATCAAAAAGGGCGCGATACCAAAGAGCGTGCCTTGCGCAATTTTGGAATGAGTCGTCCTGAAGGCTATCGTAAGGCTATGCGCTTAATGCGCTTAGCAGAAAAATTTGGTATTCCGGTGTTCACCTTTGTCGACACGCCGGGCGCGTTCCCCGGTATCGATGCTGAAGAGCACAATCAGTCGGAAGCGATTGGGCGCAATCTTTACGTTCAGGCTGAACTGCGCGTACCAATTATTGCCACCATTATTGGCGAAGGTGGTTCTGGTGGTGCATTGGCTATTGCGATGGGTGATGTGGTGTTGATGCTGCAAAACTCTACGTATTCTGTAATCTCCCCGGAGGGGTGTGCCTCGATTTTATGGAAGACGGCTGAAAAAGCTGCAGAAGCGGCTGAGCAATTGGGTTTGACTGCACAACGCTTAAAAGCGATTGGTTTGATTGACAAGATTGTCGCTGAACCTGTTGGTGGTGCACATCGCGACTACGATGTGATGATGAGCAATATGCGCAAAGCATTGACAGAGTCCCTAAAGACATTCGATGGTATGAAAGAGCATGCGCTACTCGAGCGCCGCCATGAACGGTTAATGAGTTATGGCAAGTTCAAGGAAATCGAAAAAAAGTCCTAAGATCATGAACCGAATCGCAGTCGCTTTAAGTGGCGGGCTGGATTCGGTGGTATTGCTTGATACCGCTTGTAAAGCAAGTGACCCAGCCCAAACTGAGATTTGGGTATTCCACATTCACCATGGATTGCAAGCGGCTGCCAATGACTGGTTGATGTTTTGTCAGCGCCTAGCCAAGCAGTATCGGGTGCATTTTGACTTTCGGCTGTTGCAGTTGTGCGATGACCGAGCGCTAGGCAATATTGAAGCGCGTGCGCGTGTGGGGCGGTACGAGGCTTTGGCTGAACTTTGTGCAGAGCATGCCATTGAAAATCTCTTGTTAGCACATCATCAAAATGACCAAGCGGAGACTGTGCTGTTACAGCTGCTCAGAGGCTCTGGTGTGGCAGGTCTGGCTGGTATGCCGTTGCAACGCGATTATGTAAAAGGAAATCAGCCTCTGACCTTGTGGCGTCCTCTTTTAAATCAAAGTCGGGCAGACCTAGAAGCCTATGCCAAGATCCACAAACTGCAGTGGATCGAGGATCCTAGTAACCAAGATGAGCGCTACCGGCGCAATGCAATTCGGAAGGCGATTTTGCCAAGATTGGCGAAGATTCAGCCAGAGGCAATTGCTAACTTAGCGCGTAGTGCGCAGGTGCTTGGGGAATCTCAGGGTTTGCTTGATCGCCTGGCGCAGCAAGATGGCAAGGCAGTGCTCAAGGAGGGCGCAGTGTTGCTGCCCGGCTTAATGACTCTCAAAAGGCGCGATACCCCAGCCGCCAATAATCTGTTGCGCTATTGGCTCAAGACCCATGGTTTGAGTATGCCCTCGCAAGAGCGTTTGGATGCCTGGTGGCGTGATTTAGAAGGGGTTCGACCCGACGCTAGTCTGGAGTGGCAACACGATGGTGTGTGTATTCGGCTATGGCGCAGTGCTTTACAACTGGCCCCGACCCCCCAAGGTTGTTGGACTTTTCGTGCGGTGCCTACCAGAAGCCAAGAGCCTGGTATTGCCCGTCAGAGCTTACTGCGGGCGCAGAAAAATGGTTCGGTCGAATATCGAGAGAGGCAGGGCGCAGAAAAGCTTCAAATTAAGGCAAACGCCCCGAGAAGAACTTTAAAGAACCTCTATCAAGAGTCTAAAGTCCCGCCCTGGGAGCGCAATGCCCCGTTGCTTTACCTTGATGGCGAGTTGATTGCGGTAGCAGGTGTGGGGGTGAGTTATCCTCATCTCACTACGAGTGGCGCCCGGGTTTGGCCGGAGTGGTCTCAGCAAAACCCTGTAAAATAAGCCCTTTTTAGATCTTCGGGAAATTTTCCCGGTTTACAGACGGTTTTTATGGCTCTTATTGTTCATAAGTACGGTGGCACCTCGATGGGCTCGGTAGAGCGTATTCAGAATGTCGCTAAACGCGTTGCCAAGTGGATGCGTGCAGGTCATCAAGTGGTAGTCGTTCCTTCGGCTATGTCTGGAGAAACGAATCGCCTGTTGGGGTTAGCTAAAGATATTAATCCCGATGCCAATCCTCGTGAGTTGGATCAAATTGCCTCTACCGGCGAGCAGGTAAGCTCTGGGTTATTAGCCTTGGCGTTAATGCGCGAGGGTATTGATGCGGTTAGTTATGCTGGTTGGCAAGTGACTGTTCATACTGACTCTGCATTTACTAAGGCCCGCATTAAATCGATTGATGACCAAAAGATTTTGGCCGACCTTCGAGCTGGTCGTGCAGTTGTGGTTACTGGCTTTCAAGGTGTGGATCCAAATGGCAACATCACAACTTTGGGTCGTGGCGGCTCTGATACTTCGGCAGTGGCAATGGCGGCAGCCTTAAAAGCCGATGAGTGCCTTATTTATACCGACGTTGATGGCGTTTACACCACTGACCCTCGCGTCTGTGAGGATGCGCGCCGATTAGATAAGATTACTTTTGAAGAAATGCTGGAAATGGCCAGCTTGGGTTCAAAGGTATTGCAAATTCGTTCAGTAGAGTTTGCAGGGAAGTACAAAGTTAAAACCCGTGTTCTGTCGTCATTGACAGATCCACTGATGCCCTTAGATGTAGAGATGAAGTCGGGCACCTTGATTACATTTGAAGAGGACAGCACTATGGAAGCCGCCGTTATTTCCGGCATCGCCTTTGCGCGTGATGAAGCTAAGATTACCGTTTTGGGGGTTCCTGATCGCCCAGGTATTGCCTATCAAATCCTTGGTCCGATTGCAGATGCCAATATTGATGTGGACATCATTATTCAGAATCAGTCTTTTGAAGGTAAAACAGATTTTACCTTTACGGTTCCTCGTGCTGATTATCAAAAAGCATTGGATTTGCTCAAGAATACAGTGCAATCTCATATTGAAGCAAAAGAGATTACAGGCGACCCACGCGTATCTAAGGTATCGGTTGTGGGTGTTGGCATGCGCTCCCATGTTGGTATTGCGAGCAAGATGTTCCGCACACTCTCGGAAGAGGGTATTAATATCTTGATGATCTCAACTAGTGAAATCAAGATTTCGGTAGTGATTGATGAGAAGTACATGGAGCTGGCCGTACGTGCACTCCATAAGGCTTTTGAGTTAGATCAGAAGTAAAGCTGTAAATCTGGACCCCATCGTCACGGGAATCCGTTAAACTGTGGGGCGTTGTAAATGTAGCAAATTAGGAGACGTGGCCGAGCTGGTCGAAGGCACTCCCCTGCTAAGGGAGCATCGGGGCTAAAACTCTGATCGGAGGTTCGAATCCTCTCGTCTCCGCCAAGACCAACTGCAAAGCCCCTAACCACGGGGCTTTGCTTTTTTCTGGGTTCCCTACCCACCAACTTACCCACTATTGAGTAGTAAATTGACATTA
>Ga0316227_1001263_pt1 | contig 28488 bp, 33 predicted proteins | sample TBH18019metaG_FD_206012 | JGI IMG/M metagenome (GOLD analysis project Ga0316227, IMG submission 206012) | Freshwater microbial communities from Trout Bog Lake, Wisconsin, USA - TBH18019 | ecosystem: Environmental > Aquatic > Freshwater > Lake > Hypolimnion/Profundal zone | place: USA: Wisconsin... | reverse complement strand
ATCCCCATGCCGGTCTTACCCGATCAGGGTGGCCTTTGACCTTGCACCACTTATTGGAGCCACGCCGCCCAGTCGGGTATGGAACCGGTTTGAGGGCCCTGGAAGGTCTGCACGCAAGGAGTCGGGGCGTTCATGGCACGACCTCAGACCAGGCCCGTTGCGGCCGGGGGCGGCCGGCGACCCACGTTTGGGACGCGGAAGCGCCGGCCGCCCCCGGACGCGCAGCGCTCGCGCTGCGGGCCTGCGCAGCGGGCCGGGGCCTGGTCCGGTGGGTCGAGATCCCAGCCCCGGCTCCGCGGTGATGCCGGAACCTTTCCTCTTGACCTCCTCTGCGCACTCAGCGTTGCTCGGCCTGCTCTGCGCTTCCAGTTTTTTGGCCCAATGCACCGAAGCGCCCGGATCCATTCGAAATCTACGTAATTTCACCGACGTGGTGTGGCAGGGTGAAATGGTTCCGCAGATTCGATGGACTTCGGCTAGGAGATGCCGCTAGTGGTCGGGAAGAGACCTGCTTGGCTTTTCCCGGTCCGGGATGGCTAGCGCTCTCTCGCCATCAGCAGTTCCACGGGCGGCTCGGCCCACAGTTCCACGGTCGCCCCGGTGACCGGGTGCGGAAAGGCCAGGTACTCGGCATGGAGGTAGTAGCCGCCGTCGCCGGGCAGCGCGGGCAGGTCCGGCCGGGGCAGGCCGCCTTCGGCGTAGAGCGGGTCCCCCACCAGGGGGTGCCCGGCGAAGGCCAGGTGGATGCGGATCTGGTGCGGGCGGCCGGTCTCGATCAGCACCTCGAACAGGGTGGTCGCCGCGCCCCGTTCCAGCACCCGGGCCCGGCTCAGCGCGGGCTTGCCCTGGGGGCTGGCGGCGAACAGGCTGCCCAGCCAGGGGTGCGGCACCGGGCCGATGGGGGCGGTGATGACCAGGGTGTCCTCCGTGGCCACGCCGCTGGCCAGGGCGCGGTAGCGCTTGACCACCTGGCGCCCGCGCCAGGCTGACTGGAGCGCCGCGGCGGCCGCGTGGTCGCGGGCGAACAGGACGATGCCCGAGGTCTCCCGGCCCAGCCGGTGCATGGGGCTGGCTTCGGGGTACCGGGAACGGACCCGGGCGAGCAGGGTGTTCTCCAGGAAGCCGCCGCCGGGCAGGGTCGGCAGCCCCCTGGGCTTGGCCACCGCCACCAGGAGCCCGTCCTCGAGCAGCACCCGGAATCCGGTGTCCACCTCCGGCTCGTCCCAGGGCGGCCGGAACCACACCAGCTCCTGCCCGGGGCTCAGCGTGGTTTCGGGCCCGACCCGCTGGCCATCCAGTTCCAGCTCCCCCAGCTCGATCCGGGTCCGCCACTGGGCCTCGGTGGAGTGCCGGTGGCGCAGGGCGAGGTGCTCCAGGACCCGGGCCGGGCCGCCCTGGATCCGCTCCCGGTAGGCGAAGCCGCGGTTGCGGGTCACGCGGTCATCCAGTGCATGAGGATGGCCCCGGCCGCGGCCACATTGAGGCTGTCCACCCCTTCGGCCATGGGGATGGACACCGCCCGGGCGCACCGGGCCAGTTCCCCGGGCGCCAGACCCGGGCCTTCGCCGCCCAGGACCAGGGCGGTGCGCGGGCCGGGGCGCCATTCCCGCAGCGGGCTGCCGCCCAGGGCCGCCGCGGTGACTTCGCCGGGCCAGGCCTCCAGGGCGGCCCAGACGTCATCCCGGCGCCAGAGCGGCAGCTTCCAGGCCGCGCCCATGGAGACCCGGACGCAGCGCCGGCTGAAGGGGTCCGGTCCCGGGCCCAGGAGCGCGCCGTCCAGGCCCAGGGCCGCCGCGGTGCGCAGCAGCTGGCCCAGGTTCTGCACGTCCGCCACGGCCGGCAGCACCAGCAGGCGCCGGCAGGCCTGAAGCCGTTCCGGGCCGGGCTGGGCGGGGACCGCGGCCGCCGCCAGCAGCCCGCGGTGGAAGGGGAAGCCGGCCAGGGCCTCCAGTTCGGCCTTGCCGGCGCTCAGCAGTTCGGTCCCGGCCGGCAGCAGCGGCCGCACCGCCTCGGCCTGGCCGGTCTCGGCCAGCACGGCCACCACCTGCGCCTTGCCGGCCCGGCCCCAGGCCAGCAGGTCCTCCACCAGGATGCGCCCTTCGGCCACGAAGCAGGGGCCGTGCCGGGGGTGGCTGCGTGCGCCGGCGAAGCGCAAGTCCATGAACAGGGGCCACAGGTCGTCAGTCAGCATGCCCCATGATAGGCCGGGCGCGCGCTGGGCCTGCCGGGTAAGTCGATGCTAGTCTGTGGGATTCCGGATAAACCGGGATGAGGATCCCCATGCCCACCCAACCCATCGCGGTCGTCTCGCTTTCCGGCGGCCTCGACTCATGCGTCGCCGCCGCCGTGGCCCGGGACGAAGGCTTCGACCTGGCACTGCTGCACGCCGACTACGGCCAGCTCACCGAGGCCCGGGAACGCCAGGCCTTTTCGGCCATCGCCGATTTCTACGGCGTGGCCCCGGACCGGCGCCTGGTGATCCCGTTCGCCAACCTGAAGCTGATCGGCGGCTCCGCCCTCACCGATCCGTCCATCGCGCTGCCCGAAGGCGACCTGGAGCGCGAAGGGGTTCCGGTCAGCTACGTCCCGTTCCGCAACGCCCACCTGCTGGCCACCGCCGTCAGCTGGGCCGAGGTGCTGGGCGCCTCGGCCATCTACGTGGGCTTCGTCGAGGAGGACTCCAGCGGCTACCCGGACTGCCGGGAAGTGTTCCTCCAGGCGTTCGAACGCGCCGCGAACCTGGGCACCCGGCCCGGCACCAGCCTCAGCCTGAGGGCGCCCCTGATCCACCTGAAGAAGTCCGGCATCGTGCGCCGGGGCCTGGACCTGGGGGCGCCCCTGGACCTCACCTGGAGCTGCTACCAGGGCGAGGCCGAGGCCTGCGGCCGGTGCGATTCCTGCCTGCTGCGGCTGCGCGGGTTCCAGCAGGCCGGAGTGGTCGACCCCATTCCCTATTCCGTCAGATAATCGAATCTATAATCAAAGCCAGGAGCCGCACGTGCCCGTCAAAGTGAAACCGGAACCGACCCTCAAGACCCTGCCCAAGCGCCACGTCACCCAGCCTTCCACCACCCTCGACACCTTCGCCAGCCCGCGCCCCGGCCGGGCCTTCGAGATCCGGTTCGAGACCGACGAGTTCACCTGCCTGTGCCCCATGACCGGCCAGCCGGACTTCGCCCGCCTGCGCATCACCTACATCCCCGACCAGCTCTGCGTCGAATCCAAGTCGCTCAAGCTCTACCTCTGGAGTTTCCGGGACCGGGGCGCCTTCCACGAGGCGGTCACCAACCAGATCCTGGACGACCTGGTGGCGGCCCTGGCGCCGAAGTGGCTGCGGGTCGAGGGGGATTTCCTGATCCGCGGCGGCATCCGCACGCTGGTCTCGGCCGAGCACGGCAAGAAATAGATGCGCTACCGAAGCCTGGTGCCCCCGGCGGTCCTGATCCTGCTCATCACCGACAACGCCAGCGCCTTCGTGCCGCACCTGATCGAGGCCTGAGCCGATGCGCGCGCTGGTGGCACTGGGTTCCAATCTGGGCGAGCGCCGGGCCAACCTGGCAGCCGGGCTCGCCGCCCTGGCCCGGCTGGGCGCCGTGACGCCCTCCCCGCTGTGGCCGGAGACCCCCGACGAATCCGGCCGGGGCCCCGCCTACCTGAACACCGTGGCGCTGCTGGAAACGCCGGGGGAAGACCCCAGGGCCCTGCTGGAGGCGCTGCTGCGGGCCGAACTGCGGCTGGGCCGGGACCGCTCCCTGGGACGCAACGCCCCGCGCACCCTCGACCTGGACCTGATCGCCGTGGCCGGGATCCAGGGCTGCTGGCGCTGGCCTGCTCCGGCCGGGCTGGAGGCGCTGGGGCCCGAATTGACCCTGGAGCTGCCCCATCCCCGGGCCCACCTGCGCTCGTTCGTGATCCAGCCGGCCCGGGCGCTGGGCGTGGATTTCTTCTGACCGGGAACCCGGCGGGCCTTCTTGCCACTTTCCATGGAACGGCATCATCACGCGGCCAGCAATCCAGGCAGCGCCGGTGGCCGTATGCTGAAAGGGACGACCATGCTCTGCCTGCTCCTGCTGATCCCATTCATGGCGGCGCTGATGTTGCCGGTCTGCCTGGATGGTCCCCCGCGCCAGCGGTGCCGCCACGACTATCATTACCAGCTGGTGAAGGGGGTCGCCGATGGCGGCGCGGCTACCCGGCCGCTCCGGCCTTGAGCTCGTCGAGCAGTTCGTCCAGCTTGACCGAGGCGAACCCGCTGGCCCAGTCGCTCATGGCGTAGGGCATGATCAGGTGCTCGCCGTGGAGCTGGCTGCCGCAGCTGTACAGCACGTTGGGCACGTAGCCTTCCCGCTCGTCGCCGTTGGGGGCCAGCAGCGGCTCCCGCAGGCGGCCGATGACCCGGGTGGGATCGTCCAGGTCCAGCAGGAAGGCGCCCAGGGTGTAGCGGCGCATGGAGCCGACGCCGTGGCTCAGCACCAGCCAGCCTTCGGGCGTCTCGATGGGCGAGCCGCAGTTGCCCACCTGGACGAACTCCCAGGGGAAGCGCGGCTTGATGACGATCTCCCGGGTGTACCAGAAGGCCAGGTTGTCCGAAAGCATCAGGTAGATGTTCTCCCCGTCCTGGCGCGAAAGCATGGCGTAATGGTGCTCGATCCGGCGCGGGAACAGGGCCATGCCCTTGTCCTGGACCTGCGGGCCGTTCAGGGTGGTGATCTTGAAGCTGAGGAAATCGCTGGTGGTGATCAGCTGCGGCAGGGTCACCCGGCCGTCGTAGGCGGTGTAGGTCGCGGTGTAGTGGATGCTGCCGTCGTCGTCGCGCATCTCCACCCAGCGGGCGTCCTCGATGCCGTTGGTCTCGGTCGGCGAGTGGGGGAAGATGATGCGTTCCGACAGGGGCGACTCGGGGTCGAAGAACACCTCGTAGTTGGATTCGGCCAGGACGATGATGGCGTGCCGGTCCAGGTTCGGCTCCGGACTGCGCCGGCCCTGGAAGGCGTTGCGGGTGTTCCTGACGCTTTCCCTCAGCTCGGTCATGGTGAACATGTCGCCCAGGGAGGCCAGCACATCCGCGGCGAACCCGTCGAGGTGGCCCATCTCGCGCAGCTTGCGTTCGAACAGGGCCTTGTCGTAGAAGGGATCCTCCAGCACCCGTGGCGCGGTGACGTAGGGGGAAACCGGGTCGAGCTCGATCCGGCAGTCCGCGTCGATGGTTCCGGTGCGGAAGGTGATGGAGGAGAGGTGCCCCTCGCCGATGGAGCGCAGGCTGAGGATGAAGCGCCCGGTTCCCTCCGGCACACCGGTCTGGTCCGGGTGCCAGACCATGGACGGGTTGAACAGCGCCGCCGATTCCACCGAATACTCCTGGGTGAAATAGGCGCCGATGAGCATCCGCCGCGGCTCGGTCACCGGCTCGTCCAGGAACAGGAACCGGCGCACGGCCTCGAAGCGCAGCAGGAACGCCCGGTCCAGCTGGTGGTGCCGGCCCTGGAAGGCATGCATCACGTGTTCCAGGCTCTCCTCCACCTGGGCGTCGCTCAGGGTCATCACCCGGGCCAGGATCCGGGTGGCGCGGGTCTCGCCGAAGGGCCCGAAGGCCCGGGCCATCACCCGCGCGGGATTCGGCTTCAGGATCGGACCGATCCGCGAGACGGTCACCACGGGCAGGCTCCTCGTCAAACCTGCTGCGACTCTAGCCCCGGCGCGGAAGGTTGTAAATAAGAAACAAGATACAAGTGTTTCATCAGGATTTGACCATCTGCCAGGCCAGCCGGATGATCAGCGCCACCACCACGCCGATGAACATCACCCGGACCCAGCCGCTGCCCTTGCGCAGGGCGGTGCGCGCGCCGAGGATTCCGCCCACGCCGTTGGCCATGGCCATGCTGAACGCCACCAGGGGCAGCCAGCTGCCGCGCCAGACGAAGAGGCAGAGCGCGGTGAAATTGGAGGCCCAGTTTACGCTCTTGCACAGGGCGGAAGCGCGCAGGAAATCGAAGCCGAGCACCGCCACGAACAGGAAGATGAGGATGGAGCCGGTGCCGGGGCCGAAGAAGCCGTCGTAGAACCCCAGCACGGCCGCGATGCCGGCGGCCAGCTGGCGCTGGTGCTGGAGCCCGTATCTGGGCGCGTGCAGCCGGCCGAGATCCGGCTTGAACAGGGTGAAGGCGAGCATGGCCACCATCAGCCCGAGCATGCCCGGACGGAAGTAGGGCTCGTAGCGGTTCTGCAGGAAGTAGGCCAGGGCCACGCCCACGGCGGCGCCGGCCATGGCGGCCAGCACCGGGCCGACCATCTCCTGCCAGCGGAGCACCTTGGCATGGAGGAACTGGCCGGCGGCGAAGCTGGTGCCGGTGCAGGACACCACCTTGTTGGTGCCCAGGATCGTGGTGATCGGGGTGCCGGCGGGCAGGCCCAGCATCAGCGCGGGGATGGTGATCAGGCCCCCGCCGCCCACCACGGCGTCCACGAAGCCGGCCAGGAGCGAGGCCAGCATGAGCATGGCCAGGATCGGTGTGTGCGGCACGGCGATCAGACGTGCATGATCTCGGCTTCCTTGTGCTTGACGATCTCCTCGATCTCCTTGATGGTCTCGTCGGTGACCTTCTGGACCTGCTCGAGGGCCTTCTTGGCGGCGTCCTCGCTCAGCGGGGCGGTCTTGTCCTTCTCCAGCTTCTTGACGTCCTCGTTGGAGTCGCGGCGCACGTTGCGCACGGCGGTCTTGATCTCCTCGCCCATCCGGCTCACCACCTTGGTGAGGTCCCGGCGCCGCTCCTCGTTGAGCGGCGGGATGGGCAGGCGGATGACGTTGCCGTCGTTGGCGGGATTGAGCCCCAGCTCGGACTTGAGGATGGCGGTCTCGATGGCCTTGATCGCCTTCTTGTCGAACGGCGTGATGACCAGCATGGAGGCCTCGGGCACGCTCACCCCGGCGATCTGGTTGATGGGCATCATGGAACCGTAGTAGTCCACGTGCAGCGTGTCCAGGATGCCGGCGTTGGCCCGGCCCGTGCGCACCGTGGCCATCTCCTTCTTCAGCGTCTCGATGGAGGACTTCATGCGCTTGCGCGCTTCGGCGAGGATGGATTCGACATTCGCGGTCATGGTGACTCCTTCGATGGCAGTTTCATTACGAATGGGATGGCTCCAGAATATCACCAGCCCTGTGGGGTCGGATTTCAAACTCCCCGTTCCCATACTACCTTGGCTCGACTCCAGGTCCGGGGTATGCGCTGACCGTGTCGGGATCCGGCGCGGCGGGCCCGGCCATGACCTCCTTGCCGATCACGGCGGCCAGGGGCAGGACCGGCAGGCCCTTCTCCTTCAGGCCCTGGAGCAGCCGGTCGAACTCCTCCAGGAGGCAAGCCACCGTGACCCGGTGCGGCAGGGTGTCGTGCAGCAGGATGATGTCCCGCGCCCTGGCCCTGCGCAGCAGCTTGCGGGCGAGCCCGGCGACCCGCCGGTTGCCCATGTCGCCGGCCCGGCGGTTGAAGTTGACGCAGAACATGCCATGGTCCATCAGCACCGGCAGGAGGTCCGGGTTGGTGATGCCCACCGGAGGCCGGAAGGCCAGCGCCACCACTCCGGCCCGCCGGAGCACCGCCTGGGCGGCGCCCACCTCCCGGGCGATGGCGCGCCGGCCCTGCAGCATGAGGAAGGGCGGGTGGGTCTGGGAATGGTTGCCCACGGCGTGGCCCCGGGCCAGGATGTCCTGGATCAGGTCGGGGTGGGCTTCAGCCTTGCTGCCGATGACGAAGAAGGTGGCCTTGACCCCGTGCCGGTCCAGCAGGTCCAGCACCAGCGGGGTCACCTGCGGGTCCGGTCCGTCGTCGAAGGTCAGCGCCACGCCGGGCACGCCTTTGCGGCCCCGGCTGAGGATGGGCAGGTAGAAGCTCAGCTGCGGGAACAGGGGCGCCGCCAGGCAGGTGGCGACAAACACGACGAGCGGAGCCGCGGCGAACCGCGGCGCCACGAACAGCAGCAGGGCCGAAACCAGGAAAGCGGCCAGGGCCATCAGGTGGGCTGGCGCCGGGAGCAGGATCAAGCGGAAGTCCTCGGGGCGAGGGGGGCGGGCGCCGTGCGGGCGTTCCCCGGTTTCAGGTATCTTCAATACTAGTCCATCTCTTCCTGGCAACATCCCTTCGAGCTTCCGTGCACCATTACACCAAGGACGTCTATGCCACCGAGGAAGGAAGCCATCCTGCCCAAGCCCAGGCCAATCCCCACGGTGGTGCACCGATCCCGCGCGCCCGAGGTCTTCACTCTGGCCATGGACGCTGATCTCATCGCCTTCCAGGGGCACTTTCCCGGCAATCCCATCCTCCCCGGGGTGGTCCAGGTGGATTGGGCGGTGCGCTTCGGCACCGAGGCGTACGGCGACCTGGGACGGTTCCGGGGCATCGAGCAGCTGAAATTCCAGGAACCCGTCCGGCCCGGGGAGACCCTGGAGCTCCACCTCGGCTTCGATCCGGCGCTGGGGCGGCTGCGCTTCAGATACCTGGCCGGCGCGGCCAGGAAGTCCTCCGGGGTGATCCGGTTCGCCCGCGAGGTGAATCACCCGGCGACGGACTGAGGGATGCGCCGGCGCGCCTGGATCTGGCTGTTCTGCGTGGGCCTGATGGCCTGCTACGGGGTCTGGCGGGTGACCCGGGGCCAGGCCCTGCAGACCGACCTGCTGGCCATGCTGCCGGATACCGAGCGCAACCCGGTGGCCGAAGCGGCCATCCGGTCCCTGGCCCGGACCACCGGCGACCGGGCCATGTTCCTGGTCCGGGCCGGCGATGATGCCCGCGGCAAAGCCGCGGCGCTGCTGCTCGCGGGCAGCCTGAGCCGGTCCGGGGCCTTCCAGGAGGTCCAGTCCACCCTGCCGCAGATGGACCCCGGTGCCGTGGCGCGGTTCTACGCCGGCTACCGGTACCGCCTGCCCGGACCGGTCCAGGCCGGCGGCGCGGCCGCCTTGCAGGCCCTGGTGCAGGGCCGGCTGGCCTCACCGCAGGGCGGCCTGTCCGGCACCGCCCCGGCCCTGGACCCGCTGGGCCAGCTGGACGACTTCCTGTCCGGCCTGCCGTTCTCCGCCCTGCGGCTGGAACTGCGCGACAACCTGCTGGTGATCCCTTCCCCGGAGGGCCTGAACATCCTGGTCAGCGCCGGCCTGTCCGGATCCGCCTACGATCCGGCGGTCCAGCGGCGGGTCCTGGCGGCGGTGCGGGCCGCCCAGGATGACCTTCGGAGCTTTCCTGAAGCGCGGGTGCTGCGCACCGGGGTGGTGTTCTACGCGGCCGACGCCCGCCAGGCCGCGGAGGGGGAGGCCAACCTGTTTTCCACGCTCTCCATGCTCAGCATCTTCGCCCTCTACTTCCTGGTCTTCCGTTCCGGGCGCCACCTGGTGCTGGGACTGGCCTGCGTGGCGGCGGGCCTGGCCACGGCGGCCGCCGGCTGCCTGCTGATCTTCGGCAAGCTCTACCTGCTGACCCTGGTGTGCGGTTCCTGCGTGCTCGGGGTGGCGGTGGACTACTCGTTCCTCTATTTCGCCAACCAGGTGGGCGCGGGCCCGGCCTGGCGGGCGCGACCGGCGCTGCGGCGCATTCTGCCGGCGTTGCTGGTCGGGCTGGCCACCACCCTGCTGGGCTATTCGGCCCTGCTGGCGGCGCCGTTCCCGGGGCTGCGGCAGATCGCGCTGTTCTCCATCCTGGGCCTGGCCGGGGCCTTCCTCACGGTGCTGCTGGTGCTGCCCGACTGGCTGGCACGGCCGGGCCCGGCGCGGCCGGCGCTGCTGGCGCGCCTGGGGCGGCTGCTGGACTGGGGCGCGCGGCTGGCATCCCGGCCGGGCCTTGGGCTCGGGCTGGGGCTGCTGGCGCTGGGGCTGGCCTGGGGCGCCTCCCGGGCCCGGGTCGACGACGACGTGCAGGGCCTGATCCGGCCGTCCCTGGAACTGCGCCAGCAGGAGGACGCCATCCGCCGGCTGACCGGCCTGTCCAACAACGCGGCCTTCTTCCTGGTGGAAGGGCCCAGCGAGGGGGCCGTGCTGCGGGGCGAGGAGGCGCTGCGCCAGCGGCTGGCCGGGCTCGGCGCGGCCGACGGGGTGACCGGGATCCAGGCGGTTTCCTGCTTCGTGCCTTCCCCCGCCACCCAGGAGGCGGCACTGGCGCGGCACCAGGCGCAGATGCCGGACCTGGCCCTGGCCCTGGGCCAGATCGGCTTCAGGCCGGCGGCGGTGGCCCGGCTGCGGGCGGATCTGGCGGCCGCCCCGGAGCGGCCCCTGACCGTGGCGGCCTTCCTCCGGACGCCGTTCTCCGTTCCGTTCCGCATGCTCTGGCTGGGGAGCACCGCCCACGGCTTCGGCTCGGTGGTCTTCCCCATGGGCGACCCGGATTCCGCGCGGCTGGCCCAGGCCGCCGCGGGGATCCCCGGGGTGGTCCTGGTGGACAAGGCCCGGAGCGTGACCGGGCTGCTGGGCCACTACCGGCGCATCGCCACCTGGGCTCTGTTTGCCGCGATCCTGCTGGTCTGGCTGCTCCTGGCGCTCTGGCGCGGGTTCCGCGCCAGCACGGCCATGGTCGTGCCGCCCTGCCTGGGCATGCTGGCCGCCCTGGCCGGCTGCGCCCTGGCCGGGGCGCCGGTCACCCTGTTCACGGTCATGGCCCTGATCCTTCTGCTGGGATTCGGGGTCGACTACACCGTCTTCCTGGCGGAGGGCGGGCGCACCGACCCCTCGGCCCTGCTGGGCGTGCTGCTGGCGGCCGGGGCCACCCTGATCTCCTACGGCCTGCTGGCCTTCAGCCGGACGCCGGCGCTGGGCGGCTTCGGCCTTACCCTGGCGCTGGGCGTGGCCGGCACCACCCTGGTTTCCTGGGTGGCCCTGCGCCCCGGGACGCGGTCATGATCGATCCCATGGACCTTTCGATCCCCCTCGTCCCCCACCAGCCCCCCCTGCGCCTGATCGACTCCGTGCTGGAAGCCGACGGCGACCACTGCACCACCCTGACCCGGGTGGATCCCCAGGCCTGGTACGCCGATCCGGAGGGCGCCATGCCGGCCTGGTTCGGCCTGGAGCTCATGGCCCAGACCATCGCGGCCTTCAGCGGCAACCGGCACAGGGCGCCGGGCCTGGCGCCGAAATACGGCTACCTGGTGGGCACCCGGGAATACCGCTGCGAGGTGGCCGCGTTCCCGGCCGGAGCGCAGCTGGAGGTGGAAGCCAAGGTGGATGATGCCGGCACCCTCGGGCTGAGCGCCTTCGCCTGCGAACTGAGGCTGGACGGGGCCGTGCTGGCCCATGCCATCCTGAAGGTCTACGAACCTGCCTGAGCGGAGCCGACCATGCCCATTCCATTCCAGCCCGAGCCCAACCGAGTCCTGGTGACGGGCGCCACCGGCCGGATCGGCCGGGCCATCGCCCTGCGCCTGGCCCGGGACGGCTTCGCCGTCACGGTGCACTGCCGGAGCCGGATCGCCGAGGCCGAGGCCCTGGCGGCGGAGATCCGGGCCATGGGCGGCGCGGCGGACACCATGGCGTTCGACGTCACCGCCCGGGCCGAGGCGCGGGCCCTCCTCGAAGCCCGGGTCGACGCCGCGGGCCCCTACTACGGCATCGTCTGCAACGCCGGCATCACCCGGGACAACGCCTTTCCCGCGCTGACCGAGGAGGAATGGGACCTGGTGCTGGACACCAGCCTGGGCGGCTTCTTCAACGTGGTCCACCCGCTTACCATGCCCATGATCCGCACCCGCAAGGGCGGCCGGATCGTATGCATCGCCTCGGTTTCCGGGGTGATGGGCAACCGCGGCCAGGTGAACTACAGCGCCGCCAAGGCCGGCCTGATCGGGGCCGCCAAGGCCCTGGCGGTGGAACTGGCAGGGCGCGGCATCACGGTGAACTGCATCGCCCCCGGGCTGATCCAGTCCGCGCTGCTGGACGGCCTCGAATTGGAACGGGCGCTGCAGATCGTACCCATGGCCAAGGTGGGCCGGCCGGAGGACGTGGCCGCTCTGGCGGGCTTCCTGTTCTCCCGGGACGCCGGCTACATCACCCGGCAGGTGATCGGGGTCAATGGCGGGATGATCTGAGCAGTTCCTCCACCATTTCCGGCACGCGTTCCGTGGCCGGACCCTGCCGGTGCTCGAAGAAGGTGTCCGACACCAGGGAGGGTTCCAGGTTGAGTTCGAGGGTGTAGGCGAAGGGGCCGACGCCGGCCACGAAGCCGGCCGCGGGATAGACGTTGCCCGAGGTGCCGATGGCGACGAACAGGCCGCAGCGCTCCAGCGCGGCGCCGATCCGGTCCAGTTCCATCGGCATCTCGCCGAACCAGACGATGTGCGGGCGCACCGCATGGCGGCCGCAGGCGGGGCAGGGCGTCTCCTGGCTGGTTGCCCCGGGCCAGAGGAAGACCTCGCCGCAGCGGGCGCAGCGGCTTCTGGCCAGTTCGCCGTGCATGTGCACCAGGTTCCGGCTCCCGGCCCGGTCGTGCAGATCATCCACGTTCTGCGTCACCAGCAGGAAATCCCCCGGCCAGCCGCGCTCCAGTTCGGCCAAGGCCAGGTGGGCGGCGTTGGGCCGGACCCCGGCGAGCTGGGCCCGGCGCTCGTTGTAGAAGCGGTGCACCAGGGCGGGGTCGCGCAGGAAACCTTCGGGGGTGGCGATGTCCTCGATCCGGTGGTTCGCCCACAGGCCGTCGGAGCCCCGGAAGGTGGCCAGCCCGGATTCGGCGCTGATGCCGGCGCCGGTCAGGACGACGATGGAGGAGGCAGGGGGAATGCGCATGGCGGCTCGCTGGGGTTGGAACCCCCAAGGATACCGCCGGCCCGGTCCTTCGAGGCCATGCTGATCCGGCAGGTCGTCAATTGCGCTTGGCGCAGAAGGCATCCATGCGCGCCCGGGCCTCCACCACCAGCTGGCGGGCCTTGGCCTGCTGCTCGGGGGTGAGGATGGGGGCGATTTCCTTCACCACCTGGTTCAGGTCCAGTTCCAAGGTCAGCAGCGCGGCGTTGGCCTTGGCGTCCAACTCCCGGATCTGGTCCGGCGTGGCCTGGGGGTCCGTCACCAGCTGCGCCAGATCCAGCCGGGTCTTGAGCGTCGTGTCGAATTCCGCCTTCAGGACCGGGTGGTGGGCAGTGATGACCGCGTGGACGGCATCCTTCTGGGCGCTGGTGAGATCCAGTTTCCGGATGATCATGGCGTGCATATCGTGATGGGAAGGATGGCACCTGCCGCAATGGACCGTGCCGATCAGCGCGGGCACGGCCAGGGCGGCGAGGATGTATTTGTTCATGATGGTTTCCTTTTGGTCATTGGAGGATCGCCGGCCTGCCGGAGATGGGCTCGATAGATAAGACGGGTCAGACGGGAGAATATTGCAAAGGAATTGCATAAGCTGCTGGCTTTTTGGGTCAGCGCCCTTCCGCGCGATCTCCGCTCCTAGCTCCTGGTCATGGTCATCAACGCCTCGCTGACGGCCTTCAATTCGGCGACCATCCTGGCGATGGCGCTGGACGACCGGGTCTGCTCATTGGTATGAGCCATCAGGTCCTTCGAATTCGCCGCGACGTTGTTCATGGATTCATGCAGATGGCTCTGGGTGGCCTTGACGGTTTCCGCCGCATCGCCGCACTGGACCGAAAGCTTCCGGACCGCCTCGGCGACGATGGCGAACCCCTGGCCATGCTCCCTGGCGTGGGCCGCCTCGATGGAGGCGTTCAGGCCGAGCATCTGGGTATTGGCGGCGATGGATTGGATGGTGTCGATCACCTCGTCGGTCTTGTCGATATCCTCCAGGGAGGCGCTGACCAGCCGCTCCACCGCGCTGACCCTGGCGGCGACCTGGTTCTGCGACGCCTCCGCCCCCTGGGCGGTGGCCATGACCTCGGTGATCGCCGTGTCCATCTGCGCCGCATGGCCGATCAGAAGATCCAGCATCTCGCGTTCCTTGAGCTCCTTCGAGATCAGGCCCGAGGCCAGCCTGGCGAGCGGCTCGGTGCGCTCGGGGTCGCCACCGATGCCGATGGACCCGATCAGCTCGCCGCTGTGCCAGATGGGCAGGTTGCATCCCGCCTTCATGGCCCCGCCCGAGGCTTCCTCCTCCTCCAGCGTGACCAGGGCCTGGGGCAGGTTCTCCCGCAGCATCTTCCGGGCGCCCTCGTGCACGGCGCCAACCCGGGAACGGATCTTCGCGGCGACGATGACGCCGTCGGTGTCGCAGATGATCGCATTCCTGCCGGTGGCGGAATGGATGAAATCGACGATCCTGGTTCCGATCAAGGCATCCATCTACGCTCCTTGGATTCTAGCCCAGGCATGTGCTGCACCGGGCCCCGGCCTGGAGGTTCTCGATGAGCCTGGGCACCGGTGCGAGATCGGTGATTTCCACCAGATCGGCATCGGCAGCGTGCGGCGGGCGCGCCATCCCTTTCCGGTTCACCCAGATGGCGGTCCAGCCGGCTTCCAGGGCGCCGGTGACGTCGTCGCGCCAGCTGTCCCCGACCATGGCGATCTCCCCGGGGAACAGCCCGAGCCGGCGCCGCACCGCCTCGAAGACCCGCGCTTCGGGCTTGAGCGCGCCCAGTTCCGCGCTGAGGAAGCGGCTGGGCAGCAGGGTGGTGAGGCCGAGCCGCTCCAGGAAGCCCAGGTCGAAACTCTGGGTGTTGGAGAGCAGCGCGACCCGGGCCAGCCGGCGGGTGTCGCGCACCGCCTGGATCGCCTCGGGGAAGCATTCGGCGTCGCCCGCGGCGGTGCGGAACACCTCGGCCATGGTCCGCAGCTGGTCGGTGCTGAGCCCCAGACGCTCCTGCCAGGCGCCAAGCAGCGCCTGGGCGTCGGCGTGGGGCCGGCCCATGGCGTCCCGCTTGAGCTCGGCGAAATCGCGGCACTGTTCCGGCCCGAGCAGGCGCTGGAGGTGCTGGAACGGGTCCCCGTTCTGGCTGTGCACGATCGTGTTCCAGAGATCGAAGACCACGGCGCGGATCATGGGCTGGTCCCGAACGACCGGCGGGTGCGCGCCGGCAGGTTGACAGAGATGCCGTAGGCCTCGCCGTGCAGGGTGCCTTCCAGCTCCCAGGCGCCCGGGCGCTCCCCGTGCAGCGCCGCCTGGAGCGCCGGCCAGCGCCCGGCCAGGTCCTTGTAGCTGAAGCCCAGCTCCACGACCATCTGCTGCCGGCCCCCGGCCGGCAGATCCAGGGGCCGCACCAGCCGGACCTCCCCCAGGGGCTGGCGTTCGCCGTCCATGTCCAGACGGAAGACGCCCTCGAAGCCGAACAGGTGGAACGGGACCGTGGAGGGGTTCTCCACTCCGAGGGTGACCTGGAACTTGAGCATGGATCGGTCCAGGGGGAAGGCCAGCTGGAGGTCGGGCTCCACCCGGTCCAGGGTGAAGCGCAGGCTGCGGGCCGCCTCCTGGTATTTGCCCACGGGGGAGCAGGCCGGAACGGCGAGAAGCATTGGAAGGGCCACCCAGCCCAGCCGCATCAGACCCCCCGGTAGATCACGCAGTTGTCGGCGGTCTCGAACAATTCCAGCTGGGAAAGTTCCGGCAGGGCGGGCTTGAGCTGCTCCCAGATCCAGGTGGAGATGTTCTCCGCCGTGGAGAGGGGGATCAGGTCGTTGAGGAACCGGTGGTCCAGCGGAAAGATCACCTTGTCCCGCACGACCTTGGAAAGGTCGTCGAAATCGATGATCATGCCGGTTTCCGGATTGACCTCCCCTTCCAGCGACACGAACAGCTTGTAGCTGTGCCCGTGCAGATTGCGGCACTTTCCGGGGTGGTTATAGATGAAGTGGGCGGCCTCGAAGCCGTATTCCTTGCGTAGAATCATGATTCACACGAATAGTCCCGTCGGGGAGGCCCCATTGTATCAGTGGCGGTGCCAAAGCCGTGGGAATGCGCCACAATCGACAAACAACCCCAGGAGCCGAGATGGCTGATTTCTACAAGTACCATGGGCTGGGCAATGACTACCTCGTGATCAATCCCGCCGAATTTCCGCTGGATCCGTCCCCCGCGTCGGTGCGGGCCATCTGCGACCGGCACTACGGCGCCGGTTCGGACGGGATCCTGCTTGGGCCGCTCGCCGATCCGGCCAAGGACCGGCTCACCCTGCGCATCTTCAATCCGGACGGCAGCGAGGCGGAGAAGAGCGGCAACGGCCTGCGCATCTTCGCCTGGTTCCTGTACGAGCAGGGCTTCGTCGGCGCCGGCCCGTTCCCGATCCGCACCAAGGGCGGGCGAGTGCTGGCCCAGATCGTCGATCCGGCCGCCAAGGTGGTGCGGGTGGACATGGGCGCGCCGAGCTTCGACGCCCGGGCCGCGGCCCCCGGGTCGGGCCTGGCCGAGATCGTGGACCGGGAGCAGGACTTCGGCGCGGACCGCTGCCGGATCACCTTCGTCTCCATGGGCAACCCCCACTGCGTGGTGACCGGGCTGCCCCTGAGCGAGGCCCTGGCCTGCCGGCTGGGCCCGGTGATCGAGCGTTCGCCCCTGTTCCCCGCCCGGACCAACGTGCAGTTCCTGCAGGTGCTGTCCCGGTCCGAGATCATGATCGAGATCTGGGAGCGCGGCGCCGGCTACACCCTGGCTTCCGGCAGCTCCAGCTGCGCCGCCGCCGCCGCGGCCCGGCGGATGGGCCTGGTGGACGACGAGGTGACGGTGCACATGCCGGGCGGGGTCCTGCGGGTGAGCTTCGCCAACGGCTCGGCGCACCTTCAGGGACCGGTGGAGAAGGTCATGGAGGGCAGCTTCGCCGGGGATCTGCTGGACCGGATCGGGACCGGGGATTCATGCTGAAACGCGCTGTCCTTGCCTGCCTTGCCGTTTCCATCTTGATGGCCGGCACCCCCACGCCCCAGGCCGTGCACCTGGCGGCTCAATATGACGGAATGGGCGTGGAACGCCTCTGGCTTCCCGGCCACAAGATTGATTGGCGGACCGGGGAGATCCGTTCGGACCGCCCGGGCAAGACCCACTGCAGCGCCTTCCTCGCCGCCGCCTGTGAGCGGCTGGGCGTCTACATCCTGCGGCCGCCGGAACACGGCCAGGCGCTTCTGGCCAATGCCCAGGTGCAATGGCTGCGCCGTTCCGGCCCGGACCAGGGCTGGCGGCCGGTGGCGTCGCCGTTCAAGGCCCAGGACCTGGCCAACGACGGCAAGGTCGTCGCGGTGCTGTACGAAAGCCCGGACCCCCGGAAGTCGGGCCATGCCGCCCTGGTGCGGCCATCCGACAAATCCGACGCCCTGCTGGCAACCGAAGGCCCCCAGGTGACCCAGGCCGGAGCCGAGAACGCCGCTTCCACCTCCCTGAAGCAGGGATTCCGCCATCATCCCGGCGCCTGGGCCTCGGCCCGTGAGTACCGGGTAGAATTCTTCGTCCACGACCTGCCCTGATCCAGGCGGGCCATTCTCCCGTTCCCGGGATCTTGACGCGATCAACATAGACGGCATACTTGGGCGGCTGAACCGGACGGAAAGGCGAAGCCTATTCGCGCCCGGCATTTTCTCCAATCCAGGTGTCCCTGACCCGCGGGCCGCAAGGAGGGACGCCGTGCACCCAGGAGGTCCTATGTACAGTGTGATGCGCTACTACCAGGGCCAGACCGAACTCGCAGCCGAACTCAAGAAGCACGGCAAGGAAGTGGAGAAGGCCATCGGCTCGGTGCCGGGCTTCATGGCCTACTACCTGCTGCACAATTCCGAAGGGGTCACGACCATCACCATCTGCGACAACCGCAAGGGATGTGACGAATCCACCAAGGTCGCGGCCGACTGGCTCAAGAAGAACCTGCCGAACCTGAGGCTGCCCGCACCGCGGGTGGTCACCGGCGAGGTCTCCCTCAGCTTCGACCGGGTGCACGCCACGGCCTAGCTCCGTGGCCGAAGCCGGGCACGGGATGCCGGTCAGCGTTCCAGCGCCTGCCGGAGATCCTCGATCAGGTCCGCCTGGTCCTCGACGCCCACCGACAGCCGGATCAGCCCGTCGCGGATGCCGATCCGCTCGCGCATGGCGGCCGTCATGGAGGCATGGCTCATGCTGGCCGGCTGGGCCACCAGGCTTTCCACGCCGCCCAGGCTTTCGGCCAGGGTGAACCAGCGCAATGAACGCAGCACCTTGGCCACCGAGGCACCGGAGCCGTCCTTCAGCTCGAAGCTGAGCATGGCTCCGAATCCGCTCTGCTGGCGCAGGGCCAGTTCGTGCTGGGGGTGGCTGGGCAGGCCCGGGTAGTTGACCTTGGCCACGGCCGGATGCGTGGAGAGGAAGGCCGCCAGGGCTCGGGCGTTGGCCTCATGGGCGCGCATGCGCAGGTGCAGGGTCTTCAGCCCGCGCAGCACCAGGGCGCAGTCGTGCGGGCTCTGGCTGGTGCCCAGGGTCATGTTGAGGGTGGCCAGGCGCTCCAGCAGGTCGGCCCGGCCCGGGGCCGCCGCCACCGCGCCGCCGACCACGTCGCTGTGGCCGTTCAGGTACTTGGTGGTGCTGTGGAACACCAGGTCGGCGCCCCAGCTGAGCGGGCGCTGCAGCAGCGGCGACATGAAGGTGTTGTCCACCGCCAGGAGCAGGCCGCGCGCCTTGGCGATTCCGGCCAGGGCGGCCAGGTCGAGCAGGCGCAGCAGCGGGTTGGACGGGGTCTCGGCCCAGATCAGCCGGGTGTTCGGCCGGATGGCGGCGGCCACGGCCCGCGGGTCGGTCATGTCCAGGAAGGTCGCCTCCAGGCCATGCACCTTCCGGGCGTGCTCCAGGGTGCGGAAGGTGCCGCCGTAGCAGTCGTCGGGGCACAGCACGTGGCTGCCGTGCTCCAGCAGGCTGAGCACCGCGAGGATGGCGCTCATGCCGGAGCCGGTGCAGATGGCGCCACAGCCGCCCTCCAGCAGGGCGATGGCCTCCTCCAGCCTGGCCCGGGTCGGGTTGCCCGAGCGGGTGTACTCGAAACCGGCGCTGGTGCGGATGTCCAGCAGGGCGAAGGTGCTGGTCTGGTAGATGGGCGCCGCCACGGCGCCGTAGGCGGGATCCGGCGCCGCTCCGCCGTGGACGCACTGGGTGCCCGGGCCGGTGCCGGCAAGGAGGCTCTCCTTGCCGGCCCAGCCCATGACGCCCTGGCTGCCGGGAGCCACGGTCCTGAATTCGTTGCTGTCCACGGTGTCTCCCGGAGCCTGCTACTGGTTGGACAGGGCCTGCAGGATGTCCTGCTTCAGCTCGTCGACGTGCTCGATGCCGACCGAAAGGCGCACCATCCGGTCGCTGATGCCCAGTTCCTTGAGCAGTTCGGGCGGGAACGAGGCGTGCGTGGTCTTGGCCGGCAGGCAGATGAGGCTTTCCACCCCGCCCAGGCTGATGGCCAGCGAGATGAGCTTCAGCCGGCTGAGGAAATGCTCGGCCAGTTCGGGGCTGACCAGTTCGAACGAGATCATGCCGCCGAACCCGCCCGCCTGGGACTTGGCGAGGGCGTGCTGGGGGTGGCTGGCCAGGCCGGGGTAGTATACCCGCTCCACCCCGGGCAGGGTGCCAAGCCACTGCGCCAGGGCGTTGGCGTTCTGCTCATGCTTCTCCATGCGCACCGCCAGGGTCTTGATGCCGCGCATGAGCAGCCAGGAATCCTGGGGGCCCAGCACTCCGCCCATGGCCTTCTGGATGAAGTGCACTTCCTCGCCCAGTTCCTCGGTGGCGGTCACCACCAGGCCGGCCAGCACGTCGCTGTGCCCGCCGAGGTACTTGGTCGCGCTGTGCACGACGATGTCGGCGCCCAGCAGCAGCGGGTTCTGCCAGTACGGGCTCATGAAGGTGTTGTCGACGATGAAGCGGAAGCCGCGCTTCCGGCACAGGGCCGCGATCGCCCGGATGTCGGAGACGCCCATCACCGGGTTGGTCGGAGTTTCCACGAACACCGCCCTGGTGGCGGGGGTGATCGCCGCTTCGACGGCGGCCAGGTCCGTGCTGTCCACGAAGGTCACGGTCATGCCCATGCGGTTGAGGATCTTGGTGAGCAGCCGGTAGGTGCCGCCGTAGACCACGTCGGAGACGATGAAGTGGTCGCCGCTGTTGAAGCACATGAACACCGCCGAGATGGCGGCGATGCCCGAACCGAAGGCGAGCCCGCGCTTGCCGTGCTCCAGGGCGGCGAAGGCCTTCTCCAGGGCGTCCCGGGTCGGGTTGCCGGAGCGGGAATACTCGAAGCCCTTGCCGTTGCCGTGCACGTCCTGGAGGAAGGTGGTCACCTGGTAGATCGGCACGCTCAGCGCGCCGAACTGCTGGTCGATCTCGTTGCCGGTATGCAGGACGAGGGTCTCTTTGTGCATGTCTGTATGCATGGTCTTTCTCCAAAGGGGCGAATACCCCAGGTGGGCGCCAGGGCGCCCGGGGACTGGAAAGTGTGATTGCTCACCGTGGCAAAGTCAGTGCGTCACTCCGAGGTAGGCTTTCTGCACCAGGGGATCATCCAGCAGGGCCTGGCCGGTGCCGGAGACGATCACCCGGCCGGTCTCCAGGACGAAGGCCTGGTCGGCCATGTCCAGGGCCTGGAAGGCGTTCTGCTCGGCGAGCAGGATGGTCACGCCCTTCTCCTTGATCTCCCGGATGATCTTGAACATGTGCTGGACCATCAGCGGCGCCAGGCCCAGGGAGGGTTCGTCCAGCAGCAGCAGGCGCGGACGCGACATGAGCCCGCGGGCGATGGCGCACATCTGCTGCTCGCCGCCCGACAGGGTGCCGGCGTACTGGTTGATCCGCTCGCGCATGATCGGGAACAACTGGTACATCTCCTCCAGGTCGGCGGCGATGCCCGCCTTGTCCTTGCGCAGGTAGGCCCCCATCATCAGGTTCTCCTTGACGGTGAGGTTGGCATAGAGCCGGCGCCGTTCCGGCACCAGGCACATGCCCTTGGCGACCACGTTGTAGGCCTCCCGGGGCAGCGGCTGGCCGAGGAACTCGATCTCGCCGCTGGCCGGGGCCAAGAGGCCCGCCAGGGTCGCCAGCAGGGTGGTCTTGCCCGCGCCGTTGGCGCCGACCACGGCCACCACGGTGCCTTCCTGCACCTCCAGGCTCAGGTCGTGCAGGGCGTGGATGTGGCCGTATTTGACGTTAAGACTGCGGATGCTGAGCACGCTTGAACCCCTCTCCCAGGTAGGCCTTGAGGACGTCGGGATCCTTCTGGATCTCCTCCGCTGACCCTTCGGCCAGCTTCTCCCCGAAATTCATCACGAAGATCCGCTCGCACAGCGCCATGACCACATCCATGTGGTGTTCGATCAGCAGGGTGGTCAGCTTGAAGTCCTCGTGGATCTTCCGGATCAGCCGGGCCAGGTCCAGCGACTCCTCCGGGTTCATGCCGGCTGCGGGTTCGTCCAGCAGCAGCAGCCGCGGCTTGAGCGCCAGCGCCCGGGCGATCTCCAGCTTGCGCTGCAGGCCGTAGGGCATGGCGTCGGCCCGGACCGCGCTCTTGCCCTCCAGCCCGACCGCGGCGAGGAACGCCATGGCCTGCTCGCGGACCGCCTTCTCCCGGCGCACCACGATGGGCAGGCGCAGGAACGAGGCGCCCAGCAGGTAGGTCTCGTGGCAATCCAGGGCGATGATGACGTTGTCCAGCACACTGAGATTGCGGAACAGCCGGATGTTCTGGAAGGTGCGGGCGATGCCCTGGCGCACGATGAGATCCGGCCGCTTGCCGGTGATCGCCTTGCCTTCCAGCACGATGGCGCCTTCGGAGAGCCCGTAGACGCCGGTGATCAGGTTGAAGGCGGTGGTCTTGCCGGCGCCGTTCGGGCCGATCAGGCCCATGATCTGGCCCTTGGCCACATTGAAGGTGATGTCCTTGCAGGCGGTGATGCCGCCGAAGCGCTTGGTGACGCCGCGCAGTTCCAGGACGGGGGTGGTCTCCATTGCGCGGCTCATGCTCTACCGCCCTTCCAGATGCGCCGGTACCAGCCCTTGACCATGTCCGCCGACAGCTCCCGGTAGCCCATCAGGCCCTGCGGCCGGAAGATCATGATGAGCACCAGCAGCAGCCCGTAGGCCACCAGGCGCCAGATGTTGGCCACCCGGAGCGCTTCCGGGATGCCGATGAAGATCAGCGTCGCGATCACCGGCCCGCTGATGCTGCCCATGCCCCCGGCCACCACGGCCGCGGTCATCTGGGTGGACATGTAGGAGGTGAACATGGACGGCTGGATGAAGCCGAAGTAGTGGGCGAACAGCCCCCCGGCGAGCCCGGCGCAGAAGGCGCTGAACACCAGCGAGCGCAGCCGGCCGATGAAGATGTTGACGCCCATCATCTCGGCGGCGACGAAATCCTCCCGGATGGCGATGCAGGCGCGCCCGTGGCGCGAATGGATCAGGTTCCAGGCGCACCAGATGACCAGGGAGGTCACCACCAGCAGCACGGGCAGGGTGGTGTCGGTGTGGATGCCGGGGAGGCCGCGGGCGCCCTGGGTGATGTTGAGGTTCTCCAGCAGCACCCGGATCGCCTCGCCGAAGCCCAGGGTGGCGATGGCGAAATAGTCGGTGCGCAGCTTGGCCTTCAGGGTGGGATAGCCGATCAGCAGGCCGACGATGCCGCCGGCCGCGCCGCCCATGGCCAGGGCCACGTAGAAGTTGACGCCGTAGAAGTAGGTGAGGATGGCCGCAGTGTAGGCGCCGATGGCGAAGAAGGCCGCGTGGCCCAGGGAGAACAGGCCGGTGAAGCCGGTGAAGACCGCCAGGCCGACGGTGGCGATCACGTAGATGAGCCCGAGCGAGATGACGCCTGATACGTATGACCACATGGTTGGCTACACCTTTTCCTCAAGGAACCGTCCGAACAGGCCTGTGGGCATCACCATCAGGAGCAGCACCAGGAGGGAAAAACTGAACACGTCGCGCACCACCGAGGAGACGTAGGCGGAGACGAAGGTCTCGGTCACCCCCAGGAGAATGCCGCCGACCACCGCGCCGGGCAGGCTGCCCAGCCCGCCGATCACCGCGGCGATGTAGGCCTTGTTGGTGATCCAGCCCATGGTCGGGTAGACGATGTACTTCATGCCCAGGAAGGTGCCGGAGATTCCGGCCAGTCCGCCGGCGAGCAGGAACACCAGGCCGATCAGGTGCTTGTCGTTGACCCCGTTCAGCCCGCAGACCTGGATGTCGTAGCTGGCCGCGCGGATGGCGATGCCGGTCCGGCTCTTCTGCAGGAAGAAGTGCAGCGCGTAGATGGCGGCGAAGGAGAAGGCGATGGCGAACACGTCCAGCACGCCGATGGAAACCCCGTGGTAGGTGATGTTGCTCTTGGTGAACACGGCCGGGAAGGCGTAGAAATGCGCGCCGACGATGGCGTAGACCAGGTTCTCCAGGAAGATCGCGGTGCCCATGGCGCTGATCATGAAGAACAGCGAGGAGGCCCGGCGCTTGCGCAGCGGGGAATAGGCCAGCCGTTCGTTCAGGTAGCAGAGCACGGCGGCGCCCAGAATGGAGAACAGGATGGCGACGCCGATGGGCAGGCCCAGCTTGACCATGGAGAAGTAGGCGATGTAGGACCCCAGCATGATGATGGAGCCGTAGGCGAAGTTGCTGAAGTTCAGGATGCTGAAGACCAGGGAGTAGCCCACGGCCATCAGGGCGTAGATGCCGCCGATGGCCAGCCCGGTCAGCAAGGTTTGGACGAACAAGAGTCCCCCTCATCCGCGGTCCAGCCGCGACAGTTCAGATTGGTTGTGAAGGGGGGCGGCGCGTGCGGCCGCCCCCTTCCGGCATGCCTGCTACTGGGTGACGAACTTGGTGGCGTAGATGAACTTGCCGTCCTTGACCTGCTGGATGACGGCAGGCTTGTTGAGCGGGTTGTGGTTGGAGGGGTCGATGGTGAAGTTGCCGGAGAGCGTGGGCAGGTTCTTGGTCTGGGCGATCTGGGCGGTGAGCTTCGCGGGATCGGTGCCGCCGGTCTTGGTGATGGCGTCGATGATCACGGCGAGGGCGTCGATCGCCATGACCGGGTTGGGCATGACGGGATCGTTGTTGTACTTGGCCTTGTAGTCCTTGATGAAGCCCTGGATGTCGGGGTCTTCCAGGCTGGTGATGTTGACGAAGTAGGAGCCGTTCACCGCGGCGCCGCCGAGGGTGATCAGGTCGGGGCTGGCCCAGCCGTCGCCGCCCATGGGGATCGCCTTGATGCCGAGGTCGGCGGCCTGCTTCATGATCAGCGCGGCTTCCTTCTGCATGGTGGGGATCCACAGCACGTCGGGGTTGGTGCCCTTGATCTTGCCGAGGATGGCGCGGAAGTCCAGTTCGCCGGAGCGGAAGGCTTCGCTGGCGACCACCTTGCCGCCCTGCTTGGTGAACTCGTCGGTGAAGTACTTGCCGAGGAAGGAGGAGTAGTCCGAGCCCACGTCGTAGATGACGGCGGCGTTCTTGAGCTTCAGGTTCTTGGCGGCGAACTGCGCGGCGACGGTGCCCTGGAACGGGTCGATGAAGCAGGTGCGGAACGCGGTCTTGCGCACCTGGCCGGTCTTGTCGTCGACGGTGACCTTGGGGTTGGTGGCCGAGGTGGCCAGGAACGAGACGTTGGCCGGCTCGGTCACGGAGGTCATGGCGATGGCCACGCCGCTCTGGCCGGGGCCGATGATGGCGCAGACGCCGTCGCTGACCAGGCGCTTGGTCACGTTGACGCCTTCGGTGGCGTCGGCGCGGGTGTCATAGGAGATCAGCTGGATCTGCTTGCCCATGACGCCGCCCTTGGCGTTGATCTTGGCGATCTCCATGTCCAGGGCGTTCTTTTCCGACTGGCCCCAGGTGGAATTGTCGCCGGTCAGGGCCACCGCCTGACCGATCTTGATGGTGTCGCTCTTCTTGTCGCAGCCGATGGCGGCGCAGAGCGCGACCGCCAGCGGGATCATGGCCGAAAGCTTGGTGTTCATGGAGGCTCCTCCTTGGGGGAGTGGTGGCGGTTAGGGTTGAACAGCAAATAAAAGGGCTTGGAGCCCGCTTCAAACCGCGGATCTAGGTGTTATGGAAAGTGGCCCATTATCACACTTGCAAATGAACATAGGGATGTAATCAAAAGAATGCATAATGCGTGCCATGAGCCTGGGGGCGGGATGGGCATGCCCCCCGGGGCGATCTTCGGCCGGCTGGTCCTGGCAATGGGTGCAACGGGTGGATAGAATGACCCATTCAACCCATTGATGGAGACGTCCATGGCCAAGAAGGTCGCCCTGATCACCGCCTTCTCCAGCGTCGCCGAGGTGCACCGGCGCACCCTGGAAGCCCTGTTCCGCGGCACCATCGAGCTGCAGTGCTACTCCTACGACGTGGTCAACATCAACAGCCCGATCGAGGCCGACCTGTTCGTCATCTCGATCTACCAGATCTACCTCAACCTCAAACAGTTCATTCCAGAAGATGCCAAGGCCATCATCATCAGCAACACCATCACCGAGGAGCAGTACCAGCGCCTCGCCCAGCTGCCGGCCGGCTTGTCGGTGCTGCTGGTGAACTACAGCGTGGAAATGACCATGGACACCATTTCCCTGTTCCACCGCCTGGGCCTGAACCACCTGGAGTTCGTGCCCTTCTACCCGGGCAGCACCCAGGTGCCGCAGCTGGAGACCGCGGTGACGCCGGGCGAGCCCCAGCACGTGCCGCCCTTCGTGAAACGGGTGATCGACATCGGCGACCGGGTCATCGACGCCAAGACCGTGATCGACCTGGCCACCGGCCTGGGCCTGGAGCGGCTGCTCCAGGAAGACCGGTTCATCGAGTACTTCCAGAGCATCCGCAGCAGCCCCGACAGCGTCACCTCGCTGTTCGACCGGACCAACATCCTGGAGGGCCAGCTGTCCAGCCTGCTGGACGTGATGGATGACGGCATCATGATCATCGAGAACAACGGGCTGGTCTACGCCTGCAACCGCAAGGCCCGGGAGGTGCTGGACGCCCAGGGCGACCTGGTGGGCCGCAGGGCCGCCGACCTGATCCCCGGGATCCCGTTCGACCGGGTCATGGCCGGCCTGCAGGAGGTGGACCACACCCTGGTGAAGATCCATGGCCGGGACATCTCCATCAAGGTGGTGCCGGTGATCGCCGGCCGGAAGACCCGGGGCGCGCTGGCCATCCTCAACAAGTTCGAGGAGAAGGAGCGCAGCCAGCACCGGCTCCGGTCCCAGCTGCTGGGCAAGGGGCACCGGGCCCGGTTCACCTTCGAGCACATCCTGACCCAGGACGAGGACTTCATCGAGATCAAGAACCTGGCGCGCAAGAAGGCCAAGTCCGACGCCTCGGTGCTGATCATCGGCGAGACCGGCACCGGCAAGGAGCTGTTCGCCCACGCCATCCACAACGCCAGCCAGCGCAAGGAATGGCAGTTCGTGACGGTGAACTGCGCGGCCCTGCCGGAAAGCCTGCTGGAAAGCGAGCTGTTCGGCTACGAGGAGGGGGCCTTCACCGGCGCCCGGCGCGGCGGCAAGCCCGGCCTGTTCGAGCTGGCCCACCAGGGCACCATCTTCCTGGACGAGATCGGCGAGATGGACCTGAACCTGCAGACCCGGCTGCTGCGCGTGCTGGAAAGCCGGGAGGTCATGCGCATCGGCGGCGACAGCATGATCCACATCGATATCCGGATCATCGCCGCCACCAACAAGGACCTGTGGAAGCTGGTGGAGGAGGGCCGGTTCCGGCGCGATCTGTACTACCGGCTGAACGTGCTGCCGATCCAGGTGCCGCCGCTGCGCGAGCGCAAGGCCGACATCCTGTTCATCCTGGAGCACCTGAAGCGCAGGATCGGGGTCGAGCTGGCCATGACCGCCGAGACCGCGGAGCTCCTGGTGCGCTACCCCTGGCACGGCAACGTGCGCGAACTGAAGAACTGCGCGGAATACCTGGCCTACCTGGACAAACGCACGATCGAGGCCAGGGACCTGGCGCCGATCCTGAAATGGCCGGACGCCGGCCCGAAGGGCGCGGATCCGGGGCTGGCCGCCTTCGTGGAAATGATCCGCATGGAGCGTGACCACTACATGTTCATCTTCGAAAGCCTGTATGCGAACCACCAGAACAAGCTCCGGTCCGGCCGGCGCAGCCTGGTCCAGGCGGCCCGTAAGCAGGACCTGTTCCTCACCGAGGCGCAGATCCGCAAGGCCCTGGTGCAGGCCGAGGCGTTCGGCTACGTCCACCTGAGCCAGGGCCGCGGCGGGACCATGATCACCGCCGCCGGCATTGAAGCCCTCAAACAGTTGCGCAGCGATATGCGACCATGGCGGTAGGGAGTTGTCATGCACGACGCGACGAAGCTCATTCAATCCGCCGGCGATGAACGGCTTTTCGGCGGCAAGCGGGTGCGATTGATCAATCCGGGCGAGGGCCAGGCCTCCACCGTCCTGTTCGAGTCCTATGAGGATCTCGTGGCGGCCAACGCCGGGGAATACCCGGGCGTCACCTACGGCACCGACCGGCTGCCCATGCAGCGGGCCTTCGAGGAGGCCATCCGGGACCTCGAAGGGGGCGGCCTGACCCGGGCCTTCCCGTCGGGCATCAGCGCCCTCATCAACACCCTCCTGGCCTTCACCCAGGCCGGCGACCACATCCTGATCTGCGACAACGCCTACGGCCCCATCACCCATTTCTGCCAGGCGATCCTGGCGCGCTTCCAGGTGGAGGCCAGCCCGGTGCCGGCCAACGCCGGGGCGGACATTGCCGCGCACGTCCGGCCCGGGACCCGGCTGGTCCTGCTGGAGTCGCCCGGCTCCAACACCTTCGAGCTGCAGGACATTCCCGCCATCACCAGCCTCGCCCGGGAACGCGGCATCATCACCGTGCTGGACGGCACCTGGGCCACGCCGCTCCTGCTCCGCGCCTTCGAGCTGGGGGTGGACGTGTCGGTGCAATCGGCGACGAAGTACATCGCCGGCCATTCGGACGTCCTGCTGGGGGCGGTGACGGTCACCCCGGCTCTGGCTGGTCGGTTCGACGCCTTCTACCGGGTGATGGAGCTGTTCGCCGCGCCGGAGGACTGCCGGCTGGCCCTGCGCGGGCTGAGGACCCTGCCGGTGCGGCTGCGCCAGCACGGCCAGTCGGCGCTGGAGATCGCCCAGTGGCTGTCCGGCCACGACCTGGTGGACCAGGTGCTGCACCCGGCCCTGCCCGGCCACCCGGAACACCACCTGTGGCGCCGGGACTTCCAGGGCGCCTCGGGGCTGTTCGGCTTCACCTTCAGGGCGGAATATCCCCCGGACCGGCTGGCGGCGTTCGTCAACGCGCTCGAACTGTTCGGCATCGGCTACAGCTGGGGCGGCTACAAGAGCCTGGTGACGGCCGGGCGCTACCAGCGGTCGCTGCCCTCAAGGTACGAAGGGCGCACCATCATCCGCCTGAGCATCGGTCTGGAGGATCCCCGGGACCTGATGCGCGATTTGGCGACGGCGATGAGCTTCCTGCCCTGACTCCGGATGGGGGTCAGGGCGGGTTGCGAGTGGTGCGCCCAACAGGACTCGAACCTGTGACCTACGGCTTAGAAGGCCGTTGCTCTATCCGCCTGAGCTATGGGCGCTGTGTGAGGTTTTCCTGG
>Ga0316227_1001262_pt1 | contig 28505 bp, 20 predicted proteins | sample TBH18019metaG_FD_206012 | JGI IMG/M metagenome (GOLD analysis project Ga0316227, IMG submission 206012) | Freshwater microbial communities from Trout Bog Lake, Wisconsin, USA - TBH18019 | ecosystem: Environmental > Aquatic > Freshwater > Lake > Hypolimnion/Profundal zone | place: USA: Wisconsin... | reverse complement strand
GCATCTTCTGCCATTGCGACACAGGGAACAGCCAAAGCTGCCAGGATCAGAGTTTTCAAGAGTGGTGACATGGTGATTCCTTCCGTTAAGTTTAAAATTAAATTCCAACGTAAGCTTATAAGCAGGATGCGTGCCACAAAAACTTAATCTATATTAAACAAGTCACTAGTGATACATTATGGTTTTATGCATTCAGCTGTGCGCACCATCTGAACGCACCTTGGCATACAGATGCACCAGTTTTGTGCATGCGCTGGCGCAGCAGTTTTGCTACACTGGCAGAATCAGGGATTCAGGATCAAGGATTCAGGATCGAAAAAATTTAACCATATATAAGGAGATTTACCATGTTGAACACGAATATTTTTGATGATATCTCCGCCAAACTCAGCGCTGTGGCGGAAAGCGGCCCTGCCAGAGATATTGAAAAAAACATGCGCGCTCTGTTGACGCAAGGTTTCAGCAAGCTGGATCTGGTTACCCGGGAAGAGTTTGATATTCAGGCGCAAGTGCTGTTGCGTGCACGCGAGCAGCTCACCGCGCTGGAAGCCCGTGTTGCGCAACTGGAAGCTTTAGCGGCCGTAAAATAGCATGAGCCTTGCGGTGCTCTACAGCCGCGCCTTATCCGGCATGGAAGCGGAGCTGGTCACGGTCGAGGTGCATCTGGCAGGAGGTCTGCCCAGTTTTACCATCGTAGGTCTGCCGGAAATGGAGGTTAAGGAAAGCCGTGAGCGCGTGCGCGCGGCGCTGCAAAACTGCCATTTCGATTTCCCTGCGCGGCGCATTACTGTTAACCTGGCGCCAGCCGATCTGCCCAAGGAAAGCGGGCGTTATGATCTGCCAATTGCGTTAGGCATTCTGGCCGCGACCGGACAAATTCCCGGCGATAAATTAGCGGATTATGAATATGCCGGCGAGCTGGCACTGACAGGTGAATTGCGTCCGATACGCGGTGCGCTGGCGATGACCTACCGTGCCGTCAATTCAGGTCGGGCTTTTATACTGCCAGAGTTGAACGCAGCGGAAGCAGCCCTCGTGGAAGGTGCCGTGGTTTATCCGGCGAAAACATTGTTGCAAGTCGCAGCGCATCTGGCAGGTCGTGAGCTGATTGCACCCGAAATCAGTCAGCCTGCGACGATAGCCCCGCACTATCCGGATATGAGCGAAGTAAAAGGTCAGGAGCAGGCCAAACGTGCACTGGAAATTGCCGCAGCAGGCGGGCATAGCGTATTGATGATAGGGCCGCCCGGCACGGGGAAATCCATGCTTGCTGCGCGTTTTCCCGGAATCCTGCCGCAGATGACGGAAAGGGAAGCGCTGGAAAGTGCGGCATTGCAATCACTGGATGGCAGTTTCGATGTACGACGCTGGAAGACGCGCCCCTATCGAGCGCCCCACCATACCGCTTCCGGCGTTGCGCTGGTGGGTGGTGGCAGCAATCCGCGCCCCGGCGAAATTTCCATGGCGATGCACGGAATATTGTTTTTGGATGAACTGCCGGAATTTGATCGCAGTGTGCTCGAAGTGTTGCGCGAACCGCTGGAATCGGGCCACATCACCATTTCCCGCGCCGCGCGCCGCGCTGAATTCCCTGCGCAGTTTCAACTGATCGCCGCGATGAATCCCTGTCCTTGCGGTTATTACGGCCACTACAATGGAAAGTGTCATTGCACGCCCGATCAGATTGCACGCTATCGGGGCAAAATATCCGGCCCGCTGCTTGATCGCATCGACATTCAGATTGAAGTGCCGGCAGTCGCGCAACAGGATTTGTTGAAAAAATTTGCCAGCGAGCAGAGCGCGCAAATTCAGCTTCGGGTGGAAGCCGCAAGACTGAGACAACAGGCACGGCAAAATAAGCCTAACGCGCAACTCTCAGTGACCGAGCTTGAAACATTTTGCGTGCCGGATGCTAAAGGTGAGGCACTGCTAAAACTGGCCATCACGCGTCTGGATCTTTCCGCGCGCGCTTATCATCGTGTGCTCAAAATGGCCCGCACCATTGCCGATCTGGCTGGCAGCGAAAAAATCCAATCGGTGCATATTGCTGAAGCGGTGCAGTATCGCCGCATGGACACGAGAGTTTAAAAGTTTAGCGACTCCTTTATTCTTTACTCAGGTCTAAATAACTTAAATAATTGTTCTTTGCCGATAGTGAAGTAATCGGCGGCTCCTCCCCCTCTAAGTACATGCCTGGCTTCAGAGGTTTCGTAGATTCCGTCTTTTAAAAGAGACTGATCAATATGAATTTCTACAACCTCGCCTAATACCAACCATGTTTGTGCTTTTTCACCAGAAATACCCCTAAGTTGAATGATCTCGGTGCATTTACATTCAAAAGCAACCTTTGCCTTGGCAACTCTCGGTGGCATAACTAATGTTGATTTAGCTTGCTCAAGTCCTGTAGCGTCAAACTCACTTTCTTCAGGCGGGTACGGGGCACACGATTGATTCATGGCCTCAATTAAGTCTTTGGTGACCAAATTCCAAACAAACTCACCCGTCTCTTCAACATTTCTTAAGGTGTCTTTATAGCCAACACTCGAAAAGCCAATAATAGGCGGCACGTAATTGAAGGCATTGAAGAAACTATAGGGTGCGAGGTTGACGACACCTGCTTTACTCTGAGTAGAAATCCAGCCGATAGGTCTTGGCCCCACAATGGCATTAAACGGGTCATGGGGTAAGCCATGACCCTTCTTCGGTTCATAAGAATACATATTGGTCATTTATTTACTTGTATTAACGGTGAATTTTAAGTATCTTTTGAAGAAGCCATCCTTTAGAGCTGAAAATATTACGCAATCATTTTTATTTTTGCGTAATCAATTCGATCAAAAAAAGCACAGAAAAATACCAACCGGATTACCGCTGTTTTTATTCAGAACAGACCGTTTTGCCAGCGTCAGCCAGCGTCACGGCGGGCGGAAAATCAACCGGAATCCGCGTGGCGCTGTGCAGGTAGTTGGCGGTGGTCTTGTCACCGATCACAAGCATCACATCGACCAGATTGCCCTCGGTCCAACCCGCAGCGAAAAAGTCTTGCAGTGCGGTATTGCCGACATGACCGCGATGCAGCGTCACGTCGCGAGCGAAGCGTGCCAGCGCATCCAGACGCGCATCAAACGGTGCTGTACCCGCACGAATATCCAGAATCTGCGCTTCAGTAAAGCCGACCATTTGCCCGACGGCGGTGTGCGCGGCCAGGCAGTAAACACACTGATTGACTTCGCTGACGGCCAGATTGATGACTTCACGTGCTTTGCCGGACAAACTGCTGTTCGCGTTTTGCAAAGTGAGATAAGTGCTTAACGCCGTCTCCGAATGGGCGAAGGTGGCGTACAGATTAGGCACGAAGCCCAGCATATTTTTCAGCTTGTCAAACAGGCTCTGATTGGCAGGTGTAACACTTTCATAACTGGGCACGCTGACGGTTTTCATGGTGAATCCTTATTAATTTTAACGGGTTAAACAATTTCGGGTTAAGAAATAACTACTGCGCGGTGTAGCCGCCATCCACGGCAATGCTCTGGCCCGTGATATAGCGTGCCTTGTTGGAACCGAGAAACACGATGGTCTGGGCAATTTCTTCCGGCTCTGCGCTCCGCTTGGCGGGCATCATGGCCAGCATACCGGCTCGGGCCTCTGCATTGCCACCCGTGAAGCGGTCGAGCATGGGGGTGTCCACCGGTCCTGGCGCTACAGCATTCACACGAATACCCAAAGAGGCCACTTCCAGTGCCGCTGTTTTGGTCAAACCTTCCACGGCATGTTTGCTGGCCACATACACCGAAGCGCCCGCCATGCCGATCTGGCCCGCGATAGACGACAAATTAATGATAGAACCGCTGCCCTGACTTTGCATGGCTGAGAGTTGATATTTCATGCTTAGCAATACACCCAGCACATTGGTGTCGAAGGTAGCGCGGTAGTTGGCAATAGTCTGACCTGTGACGGGGCCCAGTTCGCCCTCGGTGCCCGCGTTATTTACCGCAACGTCGATGCGGCCAAAGCGAGTCAGCGTTTTCTTTATCAGATTTTGCACCTGCGCTTCGTCGGTGACATCGGCGAGTACGAATTCGCTCTCAGTACCCGCCAGACGCAACTCGTCAGCCAGCTCCTCGCCCGCTTGCTTCCTGCGACCCGATACGACAACTTGATAGCCTTCTGCGGCAAAGGCCAGCGCGGTTGCCCGGCCTATGCCGGTGAGCGCGCCTGTGATCAAGACAGTGGGTTTGTTGGTCGTCATGGAATGTTCCTTTAAATTATTCAGGTGTGTATTGTGTGGCACTAGCCAATTTTGCGGAAGACGGTAAAAATGACTATTATCTATTCCATTCGGGAATTAATGGAGCGTTAAATGGATCGTTTGCAAGCAATGCAGACCTTTATTCGGGTCGTGGAAACAGGAAGCTTTTCAGCTGTCGCGCGCGAGTTGGCAAGTACTCAGAGTGCGATAAGCAAACAAGTGGCTGCACTGGAGAAATATCTTGGCGTGCGCTTGCTGGCACGCACTACTCGCACACTCAATCCGACGGACGACGGGCTGCGATATTTTGAGGAGGCGCGACGCCTGGTGGGGGAAATAGATGAGGCGGAAGCGCTCCTTCGGCACGGCGAGCATAGTTTGTCAGGATCATTGCGTGTGGCAAGTTCCGTAGGCTACGGGCTGCGCATACTGTTGCCGCTGGTGCAGTCGTTCATGCAAAAGCATCCGGATGTGCGGCTGGATCTCAAGCTCGACGAAGGCCTGGTAGACCTGGTGGAACACGGTATTGACGTGGCCGTGCGCATAGGCCCGCTGGCGGACAGCGCACTGATAGCCCGGCGAGTTGCCACCTCGCAGCGACTGCTGGTCGCAGGTAAAAAATATCTGGCGAAGCTGGACGGCAAGCAGCCCTGGCCGCGTATTCCGCAAGATCTGATGGATCACGCCTGCCTTGTTTACACCGGATTGCTGCCGCGTAATCAATGGGAGTTTCGCACCGCAGACGGCTCAGTCGTTACGGTGCGGGTACAGGGGCCGCTACAGTCCAATAACTCGGAGGTATTGCGCGCGGCTATTCTTGACGGGATGGGCATAGGCTACCTGCCGGACTGGTTATTGTCGGATTTGCTGGCAAGTGGCGATGTGCTGGTGCTAATGTCCGACTGGCAAGTAGCGCCTATACCTGTTCATCTGGTCAGTCCGGCAGAACGCAGGTATTCTGCCAAGGTGCGCGCATTTGGCGATCATGTTTTGAACGCATTGGCTACGCCGGCCAAATGAAAATTGACGAATAGCTATTCAGCTGGCTTTATGTCGCACGAACTTTCCATTTAACCGGAGTTAAACAGGCACTAAAAAACTATTCTTATAATCAATTTTGACTTTGCGTGCCGGATGCTAAAGGGGTGGCACTGCTAAAACTGGCGTTTAAACGTTTGATTGCATCCCTGCCTATTTTTATGGATGCGAGCAAAATTCGCCTGGTTGCATCATCCATGTGATTTCATCTCAAACCAAAATCCCCAGAGCCGCACAAAGAATTCCAATAGCACCCAAAGCATATCCGACGCATAATGCACGGCGAAAATTTATTATCCCTTGAATTCTACCTGCGGTTATATAAACAGACGGCATAAAGCAGACGGTGACGATGAGCCGGTGTGCGCCAATTGCCGACCAACACGGGCCAGAACTTTAGAGACTGGTTCCCGCAATAAAGCTGTCGTCCGCAGTTATCTTCGTCAGACACACTCTGCCCGCGTATCCTTCCATCATTATCGACCTGGCAGCGCCTGACGATGCCGGCGCACAACAGGCCGCCCAAGCCGCCAGCCTGCTGCTTTTCGCGATTTAAGGTTTTTGTGCTGTTGATAAATGAAAAGCGAACATTGCTTTATTGAATGTCGATGTTTATACTTACGTCTAAACGTCTCGCTGGAGAACTATCATGACGGAAGTAATGCTGGATATAAAACAATGGGGCAACAATCTGGGCGTTCGCCTGCCTGCCGCGATTGCGCGCGAAGCTCATCTGCATGTGCATCAGCGCGTCCGTATCTCGGTTGCGGAAGGATTGATCACCATTGCGCCCGTACAGGACGTGCCGCTGACACTGGAACAGCGCCTGGCTGCTTTTGATCCGGCACGGCATGGCGGCGAAACGATGCAAACGTCGGCGAGCGTGGGTGCTGAGAAATGGTAAAAGCTGCCTGGGTGCCTGATCGTCAGGAAATCATCTGGATCGATTGCAACCCGCAGGTCGGTAAGGAAATGCGAGACGTCCATCCCTTCCTGGTACTGTCCCCGCGCGCTTTTAACGATAAAACTTCGCTGGTCATCGGCCTGCCGATGACGACCGCCGAATACAACGCGGACAATCCGTTTGTGGTAGCGACCGGAAATGCCACAGGCCGCAAAGTTGGCAAAACCAGTTATGTGCTCTGCCACCAGCCGAAGTCGTTCGACTGGCGATTGCGCGGCGCGAATCCCCATCCGCTGGGAAAACTGGATGATGTAAATTTCATGCAGGTATGCGAGCGGCTCAACCAGATCATTCAGCTAGCCTGAGCCGGTATGTCTATTTAAGGGGCAGGTCTCCGGCGAAAAACGGGAGAAGTCTCCTCTCCCGCTTGCACCTTGCACTTGCTTTTACCTTGAACCTGATTAAATGTTGGAATGTTAGACCTGACCAAGTTCCCGTAATAATATTCGATGTGGCAATTTGATGAGATCATGTAATGTTCAGTGCTTTAACTAACTTCACCGCTGCTGACATCCGTTTGGGGGCAGTTAGAACATATGCCACTGAACACCGTTCTGTCGGAGCTCTAGGGTCTCCCGTTACTTGTGCACCATATAGCGACATACGCCAAACAGTCAATTCGCTACATTCTTCAGCTTTAATACCCTCGTAAATAAATACCCCATCGCCGAGATCAGCTTGTACACGCTTTTTAGCATGAGCGATAAATCCTTCAAATTTCGCGCGGGTTTCACCGGTCAAGAACATAGCATTCACAAGATGATCAGGCGGCAGATAAATTTGCCAGTGGTAATACGCGAGTCCTTTGGCGATGTATTCAAACAGCAAGGTGAGCCGTTTACTGTCAAATGGAATTGTCATATCCACCGACCACGGCTCGCCATTACGCGAGGTAAGAAATTTATCGGTACCATCTGCCAGCGCAATATGCAATTTTTTATTCTTGGCTAACCGTGGAGGAACCATCGAGTCTAGGTTTATAGCCGAGTCTGCATGCCTCGCGGCGAATGGCATCACAGCTGACAGATAATGCTCAAGCTCCGATTTTGCGTTATTACAAGCCTTGCATGCAGGTACCTGTGGAAGGTTTGATCTTTTATCTAAAAGAAAGAATGACCTTGAAATAACATGGTCGCCTTCCTCTGAAGAGTTCGGTGTCACGCAATAAACGCAGGTCTTATTCTTATACTTTTTACTCATTTATATAATTAATTAAGAGAGTGCAACAGCACAACACGGAATGGCAATCGCACATTAAATTAGCTACATTTTCCCCATGCTTTACCCTCATATGTTTTAAGAGTAGCTGGCACGGCAATGCCCAAGTTCGTGACCAAATTGCCGGATAAATAATAACGGGTTCCATATTTAACAACGTCGTAAACACGTTGTAACTTCTCACCACTGGTAGAACATAAAATCCTGACACTACTTCCAAATTTATTGAGTATTTCTTCTCCTGTACTACCGCAATTTATGCCATTTAAATTGGTTTTATCGAAGCTATCGGAATTGCATTTGTAATTAATGAGTTCCAAAACGTTGTTTTTGATGGTCAGTTGGTTAGATTTGAATAAGTAAATTCCATCAATAATTCCTGCTTTTTTTGGACGGAGTAATTTATATAATTCTGCGATAGACTCAAATTTTTTAGTTCCTTTTTTATCACTATTTTCAACTATCCATCTTGCTGCGAATTCTGCTTCTTCAGTTGTATCATTTGGTTCTCCGTGCTTGAAAATGATATCTTGAAATTTTTCACCAAGCTCAAAACCTACAAGGTTAGATATCACCACTGGGCGATGTTGATACTCTTCGTATAAATACATGCTGCCAAAATAGGAAGCTACCAATGCAATAGGGATGCCGATCAAGTATAGTATAAACCTCCTTGATTTCCCCCAGTTCCATCTATCCTTTGTTTGAGTGTAAAGCAAAATAATGCCACAAAAAAACATTCCGAGAAACAGCCCAAGTCCTAGACTCATATCACACGCCTTTTGTAAGTTTTGACTGCAAGCATCTGTTATAAATTAGGCAGACACATCAAAATAATAGCTATTATCCAAGCTTATTCAACCAATCTGGATGTTTTTTAACAAACAATTGCAACGAAAGTGTTGGGGTCTAACAATCCATTATTTTTATAAAGCTTTTATGAATCTGAATTTAATGGCTCAGATATCCGGCGAAAAATGGTAGAGGTCTCCTGTCCTGCTTGAACCTTGCACCTGCTTTTACCTTGAACCTGATTTTATCTTATACCTGATTTAACGTTGGAAGGTTTGACCTGACCCCGATCCTCCGATCCTCGATCCCCTATCACTTATAGGTGCTATTAAGAATAGCACCCCGTGACCAAAGTGTGGACTAGCTAGATTAACAATCTATATCAATATAGTCCTTATTAAATACCCTACATCAATTTTGCGGCATATTTGTAATTTGATGCAACGCAGCTGCGTATATTGGCCTCAGCTCTTGCCGTTCGTCCGTATTCAACTTGTCAGTATAAAATGCAACACTCTTTGCTTTATTTGTAGAAAATTCATAGCCCAACAACAAAGCACGAACTGCCGAATCAGTATTGCCTATAGCAGCGAACACACCAGCGATTGTGTGGGGGCGTTGGGGTCAGGTCTCCCGTTTTGCGCAAAAAGGGAGACCTGACCCCAGTTTACACACAAAACGGGAGACCTGACCCCAGTTTACACAATTTTTTGGGAAGAAATCGGCTATAACGAACCGGAAGAACCCAAATATACAAAAAAATACAATGATAATGATGATAAACCTTACTGGTTTAACGAAGAAATAGAAAAAAACTGGCAAACCAAGGATAAAACACAGCCTAGAATTGTAAAACCTGATGATTTTACGGACTTAATCACCCTAAAAATCACAGATAACGAGTTAAAACAGCTTTTTGCCGAAGCCAAGGCAAAAAAAGTTTTAGACCGCAAGGCATAGATGTAGCGGCCTAATTGGATTAAACCGCTAATACATTAAATTACTCAGCCGAATGTGGGTTTAATGTAAAGTTTACTCTGAGATTAAGGTTTGTAAACTTTGAATATCATCCCTTAGTTGTCGACCTTCACTAGCAAGAGCAATATTGGTTGTGTAAGTTAGCACAGTGTTTATATACGAAATTTCTGTTTCTGTCTCCTTTCTCATATATTTAATCCTAAAATTGATAATTTTTGAAACTAGCTTTATATCTCTATTGTCGAAAAAGTCATTCCGAATACGGACGAGAGTAAGAAGTTCGTCCGTTGCTGTATCAATCTGTGTAGTCATCCGTTTAAATTCATTAAGATTTTCTAAATTATTCTTGTCCCCCATAAACGAAGGGGTCATATCTAACAGATTTTTTGTATGGATACTAAATTTCGAAGAGTAACCATTCAAATCTTGTTCTAACTGAATGCTATTTGGAGTTGCAAAAGTACATATGGTAAATAATACCGTTGCGGTAAATACCGCCATTTTGGCTATAAAATTAAACATTTTAGTATTTCGTTAGGTGGTATTTAGCTGATTTGAGTAAAACCAAGGTCTAATAATTGTTGTTCAACCATATTAAGCAACATCTCACCACCAAATGTTACATAGATTGAACGGATTGTTAATACTTCCCCCGTGGTTGTGCAAAGGTTAGAAGCGGTATTCCACTGGCAAGCTATTCCATCAATCTGCATTACCCTTGATTTAATAACATTCTTTGTATCGTCTAAGCCTTGGACATCAATAAAATAGCCAATCTTGGAATGATTTTTCTCGATCTCAATTTTTTCATTATCTCTTTGCCACATTTTATTAACTGAAATCAATTGGTTAACTCCTGTCATATTGATGAAAATAATTTCTGAAAATTAAGATGGCTCATTCGCACGAGCTTAATACGGCAAAAATACTGGTTAAGTTTAGTTTACTCTCATTTAGGGGCGTTGGGGTCATAGGGGCGTTGGGGTCATAGGGGCGTTGGGGTCAGGTCTCCCGTTTTGCGCAAAACGGGAGACCTGACCCCAGTTTACACATCTCGAACCAAAATCCCCAGAGCCGCACTAAGAATTCCAATAGCGCCCAAAGCATATTCGACGCATAATGCACGGCGAAAGTTTATTATCCCACTTGAATTCTACCTGCGGTTATATAAACAGACGGCATAAAGCAGACGGTGACGATGAGCCGGTGTGTGCCAAAAACGGGACTTCAAGGGACTGATAAATTTTAGATACGTTACTTGTAATTTTCAGCTTGAATTAAAGTGCCGACTGCTGAGTATGCAGGAGTTTTAGGCATATAACATTTTCACAGCTCATTTAAGTCAGCGCAGTATATCAGGACAGCTTATACAGAACCCTCTCCTGCATACATTTGAATAGTTCTGTCTAATTCACGTCAGGTGACATTGAATGCAAGTCGACTCGATCGCTGAACAGCTTTTCTTTACGACCGTGCGCATAGACACGATCGCGCAAAACGGCGGAACAGGGTCGGGAACGGGGTTCTTTTTCTCCTATAAGAGGGGTGAAACGAACTACCCTTTCGTGGTAACCAACAAGCACGTGGTCATGGGAATGCGCGAGGGCGCCCTGTCCTTTCTACAAAGGCAAGACCAAACACCACAACTCGGACAAGGCTTCCGCTTACGCATCGATGATTGGCAGGATGCATGGTTTGGTCATCCATCGCCTGAAATCGACATCGCAATTTGCCCATTCGCACCAATCGAGGCACATATCAAAGAACAGCACGACCTCGATCTGTTCTATCGATACGTATCTGATGAGATGATTCCAACTGTCGAACAGGCAACAAAGTTGGATGCACTTGAATCCGTTACTTTCATTGGGTATCCAAACGGCGTTTGGGATAGCAAAAATCTGCTACCAGTGGCGCGAAGGGGCATGACCGCTAGCCCTATTTCAGTGGACTTCGAGAATACGCCGCGCTTCTTAGTCGACGCATCAGTTTTTGGAGGGTCGAGTGGCAGTCCCGTATTTATTATGAATCAAGGAATGTACACGGATAAAACAGGCGGTACAGTCATTGGATCGCGCCTCTTTTCGTTGGCGTCATCGCGGCGGTATTCTTTCGAACGCAGCTCAATCAGATCGTCGCCGTTCCAATCCCAACACAGGTTCAACCTATGGCGCAACAGCAAGAGATGATTGACCTTGGCATCGTCTTCAAGGCCAGAACGGTTGTGGAAACAATTGAAGCTTTCCTAACGGTCAAGAATTTCCCCTAACCAGCAGTCGAGAGGGACTGCGCAAAAATGCGCAGAGCCGGTCACTCCACGTCGATCTTCCTCAGTATCTCGGTTGGCAATATTCGGGAAAGACTGGTTTGGAGTAGGCAAATTAATCGACCTGAAAAAATCTCCAATGTGCTATCAACGGCAGGTCAATTTTCGGAAATTAATGCCCCCTTACAAATAAACAGCGGACGTTTGATGAGCTACCGTGATCCTCAGATTCTGCGCTGGTGCCGAATAAGACTACAATGAGCTAAAATCATCGAATAGCTACATAACTAAATGACTATGACATCAATTATTGATTTGGATAAGTTCCATAAAAGCACCATTGGATTCCCTGATCACGTTTTTTTAGATGATGATGGCAAGCCTTCCGCCGAAGTTTTGAGGCGAGCACTTGGTTTTAATCGTACTGACTCACGTAACGTGACGCGATTTGAAAAAAGCAAAAAAGTGACATTGGATAAGTTTCTTTCATTGCATTCTGGGCGGACTAATCGTGCGAAGCTATTTTGGTTGCATACCGGCGATTTCAGAAAAAAGGGGGCGCTAACTTTTTTCAGTAGCGATTATCGTGCTTGTTGGGAAACGCAGGTATTCGATCATGTTTTACCAGGCTGGCACCTGTTAGATTCGAAAAAAGGCAATACATCGCTATATTCCGCTCTGAGCGACGCCAATAAGAATGAAATTGAAGCATGGTTCAACGAATATGTTCCACTCGATGTACTTTCTGATTCTGAGAAAAAAACAAAAAGTCCGGATATTGGCATCGAGCACGATCAATTGATGGAGTGTTCAGCGGAAGTTTACTTGCATTGTCTTGCAGCCTTGGATGGATGGGAAAATTGTGATTCTGGCAGGCGAAAAGAGCTGGCTGAGGTGGCTTTTGCGTGTTTCACGGTTCTCGGCCCATCCGCGTTGAACTGCGCCGCCACAAAAGTTCCTGAGCTTCTAGGCTATTATAAGTACGTGCGTGGAATCGCCCACCCGCCAAAGAAAAGCAACAAACGAGGAAATGAAAAATCGGATAATTGTGTGCAAAAAGATGACACCAAGGAATCCGCAGAGCCGCTTGCCACCCTAGTTGCCGCGCCCTCAACGCTTCATGATTTTTACGGACAACTCTTTGATCTCGCGGAAAGAGGCAAAGCGGCTCCTTTTGACGCGAGTATTGCCGATGAGATGGAAAGGTTATTGCAGCACTTCCCCCAGATGAAGGAAAAGATTGGCATTCCCGATGACATTATTCGCGATGTATTTGATGCATTTGTTGAACATTGCATTACGCTTGGCGCTGATCGTTCCCTTAGTGTCTTTGAAGAAGATGATTTTCTGTCAGCGTTTAAGGAAGCATGGTTCGCGTTTCTAAATACCCAACTGCAAGCCCCCGTTTCCGTTTCATTTTTTGACGACCTGATCACCCAGGCAACATCTACCTTCGAGGCTCTGTCGCTATCCATTACCCAGTTACGTGAGAAAATCAGCTACTGCGGCATGCAAATTACAAAACGCGATCAAGAATGCGCGGATGCGGGGTTCAAAGAACGGCGCGAGCTTCAAAAAGCGATAGCCGCGTTGATACTAGAAAAAAGTGAACGCGTTTCAGAGTTGGCGCAAATCGAAGAAATGGCAATCCAAGCACTATTGCCAGCTGGAATGACTATTGACGATCTTCCCTCGGGGAACGAAGACGTTATCCTATCCAATTCGGAATATCATCCAAGTGCAATAATTGCGATCAAGGAGCGCCACGATGCCGCTGCGACAAGCAGGATTGAGAGCGACGCGATCATCGGCGCAGTAGTCGCTAAAAGCAATGCGCCTGCTATAATCGCGGCACCTTCCGCACAAACAGAAGTTAGCATTACACCATCAATTGTCCCCGAAAGCGACCCGTCGGTTACTCCCATCGCCGTTCAAGCACCCGAGTGCGTTCTGTCGATCAAGTCCGTTGGGAATGAAATTAAAACCACAATTGAGAATAGCGGTGCCGTGCCAGAAAAGGACGAAGGTGTCGAACCCGCTCAGAAAATGGTTGTTGACGAAAATATCAGTGTCAATACGATTGATATGGCGGAACATAAAAACAAAAATGACGTCGCAACGACGGATTATTCCGCAGATGCTGTCGTCGCAAGTGCATTTTTCGTGGAATCGCACAACAATCGTGGTCGCGTTTCTGCAGTGGCAGTGGAAAACGTTGCATTGCATTGGATTGATCTTGGCTATCTGAACTTTGCCTACGCAGCCCTAGATGCGGCTAAAAAAGTGCCTTGGGTTGATGGCAAGATGATGGATCAGTCTCTCCTCCGTGCTGCCTATTTTGGCAGCCATGTTTGGCCTGGTGACCAGACTGGTATATCAATCATTCAAAAACAATTGAATTTCATCTCTCATCAGGTTCTTGAAGAATCGTTGAATCGTCGACCGGGCGGCAAGCTTGTGCCGTACCTCATTTTTTGCGCTAGCTTTCAAGCGTCTATTTTTTCTGGTAACTATACTAATGCGCCGAGCCTTCTTGCGCAGGTTGGTGATTATTTCGACAACGCTACGCAACGCATGATTGCCGACATTGTGAGTTTCAGTAATCGTGGGCATCGTCTCGATTTTGAATCACTGCGTTTGAGGCAGCCGATTGAAGATGGAAAAACACAAATGGAGACTCTGCGGTTGCGCTTGTCGGATTGGCGCCATCGCATCATCAATAAACAGACTGGATGGGCGCCGGCACGCAAGGCATTGCACGATTGCTTGTCCCTTCCAGATTTCATGGAAACTATCGCAGCAATTGAAAGTGGCAGTTCGAGCAGTTCAAATATAGTGCAGACATTCGTTGAGAATTATACTGATTTGAGCAAAATAAATAGCCTTATCGAGTCTCAAATTCAAAAAGTCCAAAACGGAGTTGGTGTACCAATGGAACGCAACGCACGTATCTGGCTCCAGAAGAACATTGAAGAAATTTCCGAGATTGCGCGCGACTGGTTGATTGAAATTCGGAGTCGTCTAAATCGCAATACGGATACGCAGATGTTTGCCGAGCGACTCCTGACCCAGTTACGCACTGTGCAGGCAGAGTTTCAAGCCGCAATGGTTAAGCGGACACAGGGGTTGGAGCATCGTTGCGGGTCAAAAATTACACTGAGCTGTGTGAACAACGTTCTCAAAGTGATCGAAGGTGATACATCGGTCATCTGGCCTACTAAACGAGTGAGCGCGACCTTCGGTTTAGCGGATGATTTGTTTGCAATCGACGGGATGAATGACGATAGTGAAGCCCAGTTGAATTGGTTAGTCGAAAACATCTCCAGTCCGTTTGATCTGGAAGTTGCAACAAAGTATGCCGAACAAGCTCGCGATTTCCGGGTGGCGCAGTTGCTGCTGCTGCTGCGTAAAGACCGTGGCGATAATGTAGCTGCCGAATTGCAGGAAGTCAAAAAAAAATCTGATAGAAATCTTTATTTACTGGGGCAAAAGGCCGAGCGTGTAAAGGCCATGATTGACAATGCTGCGCTCGTTAACTTGATTGAAGATGAACGCGCTGATCAGATTTCTGCTGACAACGATTATCTCCTGGAACAAATCAAAAGCTTGGATGCGCTTGATTCAGTACGTGTACTTAATAGCGATTTAGATGCTTGGGAGCGAGACTTACTTTCGCGCTTTTCTGGCGAAATTACCAAGAAGCGTTACAGCCTCGACGATCTACTGAGAAAAGCCCGCGTTCAATTCGGCGAAGAAGCTGTTTCGGGTGCGTGGCTACAACAAATCAATCGTGCGCTGGACAGTCAAAATTTGCCTGTTGCCGAGGAGATGTTGAATCAACTCGAATCCTCTATCAAAGAAGGATCTAGGCTAGTGATTGAAGATATCACACCTAACCCCTACATCACTGGGTTCTTGACTGCTGAGGGACCGCTTTTTGAAGCCATTAAAGAGCATCGTAACCCACGTGAAATTGGTAAGTACCTGCTTGACAATCCCATCAAGGATCTTAATTTCAGCAATCCGAATTGCGTTGATATTCTTGAAAGAATGGCTGAATGGCGCAGCCATCCGAAGAAGTCCCTCGAAAAGACCTTCTACGATTCTCTCGTGTTGGTGCTGGAATACATCGGATTTAAGGTCGCCACTAAGACTTTTTCTGCTTCCACGAAAACCTCGCTGGGCTATGAAGAACAGGGCACGCGATTTAAGCGTGCGAGCATAACGGTATTGAATTCCGACACAGGTCGTCCATTCCCGCTCTTCGAAGACGCACAAGGTGGAGCTAGTCAGATCAACGTGATCATGGCGTTCAGCGACTGGAACGTGGAAGATCTCAAGGGCTATCTTGAAACGTTGGGTCTGGCACACAACCGCACGTTACTCCTGTCGGCAAAACCCATGACGAACATAGAGCGAAACGAGTTTGCTGCTTCTTGCAAAAAGAATGAGATTACCATCTTCCATGTTGATCCTGTCATTGCGGCTTACATGGGCAGCCTACCGTCGAACGATAACAGGTTGCGGAATTTTCTGTTTCTGAGCGCACCATGGACTTATTACAATCCGTACACACAAGGAGACGTACGCAGGCCGGCTCCGTATGAAATGCGGTATGGTCGAAAAAATGATGTGCAAAATCTTACGAAACACGGCGGTGACGCCATTGTATTCGGTGGTCGACAGCTTGGCAAAACGACAATTCTGCATGAAGCTGTCCGATTGTTTAATAAAGAACAAAATCAGCACGCGTTTTACCTGCAGATGGACCGAGATATGGCACGGCTCGATGTCGTGTCAAAAAATGCGTGGATGAGTGCCCGCGAACGGGTTTGGGCAGAAATTTACAAGTGTGTGGTAAAAGCAAAAATACTGCCGGAGAATCGTTATACGGATTTGGAATCACAGATCACAGCGATAGGAGACGAATTTAAGAAAGACGGTACGAGTAAAGTTTTGATCTGCATGGATGAAATCGATCCAATTTTGAAGCTCGATCATGCAAATGGTTTTGGCATTTTTCGAGGCATCAGTGAGCTAGTCAATCAGCCGAATGGCCGCTTCAAAATGGTCATCGCGGGCCTTGAAAATGTTAAGCGCTTTGAGGATGCGCCGAACTTTCCGTTGCCGCAGCTTGGTGGCTCACTCCAGGTATCCATTCTTCCCACTAAGGATGCCATGCAACTAGTGAATGAACCGCTTCGGATTCTGGGCTACGAATTTGATGATGATCTGCTGGCTGCTAGAATCCTAGTTACGACAAATAGGCATCCTGGGTTAATTCATATTTTCTGTGCTGAATTGCTCAAGTGGATGTCAAAACGCCATAATGATGCCGTTGGCGCGATTAAGATCACAACCAACGATGTAGTTCGCATTATTCGCGATCCGAATGTTAATAAGCTGATACGAAACCGATTCGACATGACGTTGAATCTTGACAAGCGATATCTGGTTATTATTTACAGCTTGATCAATAGCCAGCGCTCCATTGGGTATTTTACGTCGTCACAAGCCAAGGTGACATCGGAGTATTGGTTACCGAACGTCTTCAAACCGATGACTGAAAAGACTTTTGAAGCGTTCCTTGATGAATTGGTTGGCTTGGGTGTTTTGCGCCCGAGCACTGACGGTCGAGAATTTGCCCTGCGTAGTGCGAATATTCTTAATTTGGTTGGCAACCAAACTGAAATAGAAGAAAAACTCCTCCAGACTATAGAGGATATGAATTTCGATGACCCTATGAGTGGACATGCTAATCTGGAGGTCGCTCCAAGCAACTCCCCGCATTTGTCGCCGCTTACATTCCGCGACGAGAAGTTCTTGATAAGCGCGACTGCCGCCGAGATACGGGTAAATCCAGAACTCACCAAAATGTATTCGGTTGCTGTGGTTGCCGGGTCTGAAGCAATGGGTATGGATGTCGAAAAACTCAAAATATCGCTCCCCTCGCTGGGTAACTTTGAAAATACCTGCTTGATCAACCGAGCGACAGCATATGAAATTAAGCATGCGACCGATGCAAGCCTCAAGGGCTCGGCAGGTTTTCGCGCACTGCTCGAAAATTTCATCAAGAAAAATACTGAGCGGGCTGCACAACCCCTCATGATGTTGATTGAAGTAGATGGCTACTTACCGCTGGCCTTTACACTGGATTTGATTGATATTGCACACGAGATGACCTCCACGTCGAACAAACTTAAGTCACAGATCCGCGTCCTTTTCCTGCTGAAACCGAAGGCGATATGGCAATGGGAACTTAATGGTGCACTGACCAACGGCCGCGAACAGCTTCAGACATTTATTTGCCTCGACCGGTGGAGCAAGACGGCGTTGTCATATTTATTGAGCCAGCTTGGCCTTATTAATAACGCTGCAGAAGTCGATTTGCTGCTTGACTACAGTCAGGGCTGGTACTTTTCCCTAACTAATCTCATCCAATCTCGATCACGTTATAAACTGGCTCAGACTCTGGCCGAGTTGACGAGCTACGTGTCTTTCGAAAATGAAAAGAGTAAGCGGCTAATTGAATTCGCCAGCAAAACAGGTGTGACCGAATTTGAATGGGCACCGAGCCTTTTGCTATCTCTTGCGAAAAACGACACGTTCGACGCGGAAGATGTCGCGACAATAGTTCTGGTGGAGTTAGAAGATAAGTATGGAATCGATTCAACTATGGCCCCAGCCATTTTGCGCTGGTTCGAGCGGTTACGCGTGGTTGACCCAATGACGTCGGTGCGAGCTAATCGTGGCAATATTGTCTACCGCGTCAATCCGAGCATCGTAACCGCGCTGAAAGAGGTGTCGAGAGCCGGAACCACACTGTGAGCAATATTGCGGGGCATGAAACGACGGTAACATGGGCGTCCGCCGCACGGGACGGCTGGGCTGCCATTCCTGCACGAGAGATACTCGATCCCTCATCGGGAATATTTTCTGATATCGGCTTGAAATCGTTGACTGTCGCTGAATCTGTTGCTTTTGCCGCGTTGTCTCGATTGTTAAAAAACGGCAAATCAATGACGATCGCGTTGCCGCTTGCTAATTGCGACAACTTACTGCACCTGTGTTTCTATTTGCATCGTTTGCGGTTGGATGCATTCGAAGATTCCATTCGTACGCCATGGCTAAATCATCAGCGTATGGCTGCACGACCTCATCTGGTATTTATAACCCGCCCACTGATCCGGCATCGTCATTTCGCGCGCGTACCAGACCTGCACGCTATAATTTTGCGATCATCGACTCAGGCTAAACCCTCGCACCCAGATCGCCTTGCTACTATTTTGCTCGCCGCTGATCGAGACCCTGCAGCCGCATTAGAGTGTATTGAGCAGCAGACCAGGCCATTTGTATTTCTTATCGATGCCACACCGTCAGGGCTAGACGACGGTGCTGCAGATTTCATTACATCCCTTCACACGTATTTCCCCGAGGTTCCACGTATCGTTCTGATGGCCCTTGGCGATGCGGTCACGCTAGAAAAAATGGTTGCTTGTGAAAGTGCCGGTCATCTATGGCAAATGAGACTGGGTGACGTTGTCAAATACCGCGTCATTTCTCCTGCAATTGCAACGACAAAGTTGGAGATCGGAACGGTCAATGACTCTTCCACTAATGCACTTTTAGATGATGCCTTTAGTAAGTTATTTCAGCTTAGACGTGTCTGCGAAGCCGAAGGTAATGCGGCGCTCCTGAAACTAATGGGGCCTCTGAACAAGGTGATGACCGGGCTTCGTCAGCTCTACTTGCCACTTGCACAGCTTGATGAGCAACTTACCCGCGACACTAAACCCGGTCGTTTCCCTATCCGCTCTTTGAAGCGATGGCTGGAACTGGCGGGTGATGCGTCGTTTCGTTTTGGCACCACCCAAGCTGCCCATGACGCCGCAAAAATCGCATTATTGACCGCACACGACCACCTACTCAATGCTACGACGGGCAAGGAGCAGGCATTGCTCAGTCTGGTTGAAGCCGCTGCAAACAAAAAGATGAGAGTTGGCGTTCTCGTTGGGTCTAGCTCCGAGGCAAAATTATTGCATGACTGGTTCGATCGGATGCTCGATAGCCATATCAATGAGCTTGTCACCATCCAGTCAATGGATGATGCGAAATCAATCCTGATCGGACCGGATATGATTGAGCATATTGTTGTTGCTGGGATGTTATGGCCAAGTCGCCTGCACTGGCTTGGCATTGAATGTCGGCGCATCACAGTGCTCTGCTATCCGTTTGAACAAGTGTCAATGGAAAAGCAGATAGGGAAATGGTGGTCTGCCAATGGGGCGTCTAGCGTGGACGCTGGCGACAAGCTGAGTTTGTGGCAGCTAGAGTGGTCAGCGGGTCGATTACTCGATCAAGCAACCGCCCCGGATTCCGCAACCGCAATTGAGCTAGTGCCGTTGAATTTTACGGGGAAGCATCCAAAACCTGTATCCATCGTTGATCTCGATGTAACCGATCGGAACGCTGACTGGTTGGAAGTATTGCTTGCGGAGCCCGACCCCGAAGTGGACTCTTCACCGCTTACATCGTCTGACGCGGATGCAGATCTGGTGTGGATTACACTTGATGAATATCCAAATCCTATTCCTTGGAGCCGCCACCGTCCCACTCTTGTATTAAAAGGCGATGACCTAGTTTCAAAATTGCCAGCAGAGCTTGAAACAGACGACGAACTCATTTTGTTGATCAATAGCGATGAACGCGTAGCCACGCAGTCCAGCCTCTTTGAGCTATTTGTCACCGAATCGACTGGACTCGAACAGTTCACGCTCATCGCAGAAAAATGGCAGCACTTTGTGAGCTCTACTTTCGCCAAGCTAAAAACGGTTAGGGCAATGCGTGAAAAGCTTAAGGCCGGTGGAGTCAGTGTGCTTGAGGTTACAGTCAAGAACTGGATTAACCACCAAGTCATCGGCCCTGATGATCCCAAGGCAATTGAAATCCTTGCCACCTATCTCGAATTGAAGTCGCCTATCTCCCTCGCAAAACGGGTCAACAGCGCCATTGTGAAAATCCGAACAGAACGGCGCGCCATAGGGCGTGATCTGCGGGCGGCTATCTTGGCGCGACTCAAAGGCGCTGACAAAGTGAGGATCGGAAAGCTGACGCTAGAGGTTGAAGCACTCGATAGCATGTTTGAAATTTGTCACGTACGTGAAATATGTACGCCACCACTCGTAAAAAAATCCATCAACTGCACACTGGCCGAGGTCGCGGAAGAAATCCAAGCATTACATCCTGACCGTCTTGTTTTTACCCCTGCTGCCTCACGCTCCATGCGCAACTGCGAATATCGAGACACGGAAAAATTTAAGCAATGCATATTGCTGATGGCAAGCCGGTTGCATCCGATGTATTTGGAAAAGAAAGATCGATTTGATGATGTTCTGGAGGCTTTTAAAACCCATCAGATCACGTATGCCCCTGGTATGGCAGATACCACTCAGGGGCGATTTGCCGTCTACAATCGTTTGTATGGCGGCGTGCGGGTGGATATTGGAAAACATTTCAGGATGGGAACCTCTTTCGATCCAACCAGAACAATACGTATTCATTATCACTGGGATGAAGCAGAGAAACAAATTATCATTCATCACGCAGGTGAGCACCTTCCAACGAACGCAGGCTGAGAGAAAAACATGGTATTGACCTACCCGGAAGAAATGCGATTGACGGAACGGTTTCTTGAATTGTTACGCTTGAAGCTGGCAGACAAGGAAACCGACATCCTGCCCCCGGCGGGGGTGCTTTACCAAACAATTGATCCTGCCGGGCAATCCCTGCTGGGCAGCATCGGCCCTGCGCCGGATCCGGCATTCCTGGGGCCACAGCCACCGAGTGCCATGGGCATGGTACTGATGGTAAATCCGGACGTAGCAGGCCAGGTTTCGTGTTCGATCTCGGGTCAGTTCGATGTCGTGCATCGTGAGATACCTGATTTGGATTTCATGCGCGACAACCTCATTGCGGAGGCCAAGGGGCTCAAGTTGAGTCAGCAAATTGCGATCGTATTTCGCCGTTTCACGGTGACATTTCAGAATGTCCCACTGCACTTCCAGGTTGATAACGTTGGTAAATGGGTAACTGACGACGGGGTGCTGCAAACTGAGATCAAATCGCATCAAAAGGAATGCCTGTCGAATCCACGAATTTTCCGGCAGTGCAAAGTCAACGAACGCGGCAATGCACAATTCTTTTTTGACTGGATCGATAAGTCTATTGTCGACCAGGATGCACTGAACAACACCATTTACTCACAACTATTTGTTGATACAGCATTGGTTGCCCCTTACCAAGTCAGGTTGCGTGGGCGGCTTCGACAGCTTCCAACGGCATTCAAGACTACAGAGAACCGATATTTGCTGGAGCTGTATTTCGAGAATCAGTCGCTGACGGAACACTCACGCGCTTTCGGCATCGAGCGTCCAAACTTGCTCGATGTGAGGTTCGCTGCAGAATTGACGCACGGTGCCCAGCACAATGTGCCTCACCGCTTGCAGCCGGAAGACTACCGTTATATTGCTGAAGACGGTCTGCCTGGTTATGGGATCACCTGCGGTGTCGAACGAGTCAGTGCAACCCGTTTTCGCACAAACTCTCTCCCAAAAACCGCACAACCCCGCGTGGAAGCCCCGCGTCCAGAACAGGTTGGCATGACCGAAAAACCCAGTTACGTAAAATTGGCAGGCGACCCGATACCGGTGCTCAATGCGTTTGTGGCGTCGTTGAATGCGTATCGAACGACATGGGATGCCCAGATTGCGCTGCTTGATCCGGTGCTCCAAGTTGAGGAAATTCAAGTTGCGCAGAAAGATCGCGGCAGCTTCGAAGCCGAACTTTTGCGCATTGAGGATGGTGTCGCGTTGATTCGTGACAATTCAGACCTCAAGATATGCTTTTGTTGGATGAATGAGGCGATGGGCAAAGCCATCAAGCTGCAAAACAAGTCCTTTGACGGATGGCATCTCTTCCAGCTTGGATTTATCCTCACCCAAGTCCGTGCCATTTACGAACGTCACCCAACGGAGAAACTCACCAGCTTCAGCGCCGACATCGCCGACGTTCTGTGGTTTGCAACTGGCGGAGGTAAAACAGAGGCCTATCTCGGGATCGTCGCGTTCTCGATGTTTTACAGCCGCGTCAATAAGCGCACATACGGCTGCAATGCCTGGATGCGTTTTCCGCTTCGCATGTTGTCCGTGCAGCAGTTTCAGCGGCTGTCTTACGTTGTGGCGCAAGCCAATATTGTCCGCCAACGGGAGAGCCTAGGCGGACACCCGTTCACAATCGGGTACTTTACCGGGGCCGGCACACCGAGCAATATCAGCCGCAGCAGTGATGATGCTCAAGACAGCTTTTTACCGAACCTGACACCGGCTAAACTAGAGGAGTTTCAGTTTATCAGCGATTGCCCCTATTGCGGGCAGATAAAAAGTATAGGTCTTGAGCGACACTACGCGACCGCGCGCCTGAAGCACGTTTGCAAAAATCCGAACTGTTGGTCGAATACCGAAGCCTCAACAGGTACTCATGGGGAAGGTATTCGCGGCGAAATTGGTATCTATGTCAGCGATGAGGAATGTTACCGCTACCTGCCCTCGGTCATGGTAGGAACCATCGACAAGCTCGCCGTCATAGCGCACAACAAGCGTTTCGCAGGTTTCTTCGGTGCGTTCCGCCACTTCTGTCCTGAACATGGATTCTCTGCTGATGCGAAGTGTGTTCACACGCGGATTGTCGAAAAGATGGATGGCGGATATGAAGGTGACCCATGCGGGAACAATTCCCGTACGTCGGAGATTCGCACGCATTTGCTTGATCCGATGCGCGATCCAGGTTTTTCCTTGCTGATTCAGGATGAGCTACATTTGTTACGCGAGTCTCTGGGTAACTTCGATGCACATTACGAGACGCTGATGGCGTCCATGCAGATTGCCTACGGTGGACGCACACCCAAGGTGCTCGCGGCAACGGCGACCATCAAAGATCTTGAAGACCATATACATAACCTGTATCTGAAAAAGGCGTGCAGCTTTCCCGCGCTGGGTGCAACGCGTGGCGAATCATTTTATGCAAGGCGTGTGATGGATATGGAAACGGGTGCGCCACTCGTGCGACGCTGGTTTGTCGGCATACTTCCGATCGGCAAGGGAAATGTGACGATGCGTGCGGTAGCGGAAATCAGCTCGCGGTTTCTGGATCAAGTAGACGATTGGCGGGAAAAGCTGCTCGCGCGGGATCCGATATTACTGACGTTCCTCAACTTCACGTCTGACCAAGCTGCTGCTGCAATGGCTTACATCGAACGAAACCTGAACACCGATTTAATGTACGCTAATCGTAAGCGCAACATCACTGAAGTGCTACGTTTTCTGGAAGAGGCAAATGGGCGACGGGGTGTTGAGCGTGGCTACAAGCAGCTCGATGGTGAAACTTCCCTGGAACACATCATGGGTGCCATCCGCCATATTGAAGGAAAAATGCCGGACGATCCGACACGGCACGTGATTGCCACCAGTGTTGTTTCGCATGGCATAGACATCGCTGAGCTTAATTTTATGATTCTGGCGGGCTGGCCAAGTTCTACTTCTGAGTATATTCAGGCCTCCGCGCGTAGCGGTCGAGTGCATCCAGGTATCGTGATTTCAGTTCTTTCATCCAGAAATCTATTTGAGACCAATGTCTTTTTAAATTTTGACGACTACCATTTTTTCCTCGAAAAGTTGGTGGAGTCTGTCCCAATCAATCGCTTTGCGCCGAACATCCTCGACAGAACATTGCCAGGCGTACTCTCGGCTATCCTTCTTAATCTGGCACCTCATGCAGCGCCTTGGGGTACCAACCTAGACCGCTACGTCAAGACTATCTACAAATCGCTCAATGTCGAGGGAAGCAGCGCCCGTCAGGATATTGAGAAATGGGTACTGAACGCGTTACTCGTCCCCGATGCAATGACGGGTGCGTTTGATCCTCGGATTTTAAATGACTTCCAACAATCGTTGACAAAGCGCGTCGGTGCCGCACTGCACCGATTGGAGCATTGGAATGCAGGAAAGATGGATCAGACGATAGGAGAGGCACTGGGTGACATATTTGGCCACAACCCGATGCGCTCCTTCAGGGATATCGAAAATCAGGTTCAGATAAAGGCGGTCAGCGAACAAGCCGAGCAGATTCTTGATGCGCTCGCGCGCTAATCGCAAATTCACGACGAAACGGGCACATCATGGAAAAAGAGCAGATTCAACGAAGCCGCCTCTATCGGGAGAATTTTCTCCCGGGCGCAGTCACACGTCTGCGTAATCAAGCCAATGCCCGCATCGTCGGCGTGCGCAACAACGATGTCGAGCTTGACGTTGTCGACAAAGCACAGCTAATTGATACAGTAAAAAAATTCCTCGCGGATTGGGAATCGCGCGGTGGCAAAGTTGACCAGGGTCTGCGTGATGCAATCGACCAGAATCGGGCTTCGATTCAATCCCCTTCAGAGATATACGTCTCGCCCTATCCTTTGCTGTTGCGATGTGAGTCGTGCAGCGTGATCGATTTCTATGATACCCGCAGCACGGATGACCGCGTAACCGATGCAATTAAGCGACGCATCAAGCGCTCTGCCCAAGGGCGTACGTATATCAAATGCAAAATTCCTACCTGTAGCGGAAGAATGCTTCAGGTTCCCTATGTCGGCGTTCATCGGTGCGGTGTAATGAACCCGATATTTGTGCCACACACGGCAAGAAGAAAAGAGAATATTGGTTTTTGGGATGTCGGTGGATCGTTTTTCAACAACTATTTCTTCGATGTGGACACGCACGACCGCCTTGCTGGTGCGCTGCAGGACAGTTGTCCTGCCTGTCACCAAGCTTTTCCAAATTCGAACGAGACCAACAAGAGGGGAACCCCTGTCACAAGCGGTGAATCTTTCTATTCGCAAATCGTACAGTACATCGCCTTTAGCAAGAAAATCGGTAGTCTTGCATCGCTGTTATATGCACAGATCAATGCGACGCAAGGAACCCTAGCGGGACAAACATGCGACATCGCAGAAGGCATAACCGGTGTTCTACTTGGCATCATCGATAGCGTTGAACTCGAAAAGCAATTGCGTGCAATGCTTGACGCAGAGTCGCCGTCGGACGTCTTGGTGCAGCAACATAAAGAAGAATTGGCTAAAAACCAGGCAACCAAGGCAAAGTATGAGCCACAAGCCAAAGACGACGATTTTATGGCAGGAATGCTCGATCTTGTTAATAAGCGCATCAAGGAGTTGGAGTCACTCCTTGAGATCGCTTCCGGGCGATTCAAGTCTGTTCGCCAATTCCTCGACAACGATGCCACACTGATTGCGATCGTCTCGGAGCGTCGGTCGATGGAAGCAGCATTTCTGCGACATGACGTACGCAGATTGACAGTGAAGCAATCCATCGATACGACCGCAGACGATGTCGTGCGCGCGACAAAAATAGACCATTGGACGAAGTTGCAAGCACGATACGGTGTCGCTGACATCGCACATATCCCTGACTTGCTGGTTGTCTTGTCGGCACTAGGATATACGCGCGAACGTCGGCTACCTTCCTTGGAGGCGGGTGCGCCACCGGTTGTCTTGAATGGTTTTGAGGATTCTCATGATGAGGGCCTGCGCGGACGGACCTCCCTGTATGCCATGTCGGCCAATACAGAAGCTCTATGGATTCGACTCGACCCGGTACGCGTGCTGCGTTGGTGCATTGAAGAGGCAGGATGGAAGAACCCGGGCGACGCCGTGCTGGCATCGAAACAGTCGGCTCATGCTTACCTGCTACAACACTCCCCAGCGCTCACGATGTCGCCCGGGGAAGTCTTTAAGCAGAGCGCTACAGAAATAGCCGGACAGAGTGCGCCGTTCCATCTCCTGCATACGATGTGCCACGCCTTGCTGTCGACGTCTCGTCGCCACACCGGATACGACGACCAGAGCTTGATGGAGTATCTGCTCCCGATGGATTTGTCGTTCGTCATCTATGTCACATCGGTTCAAAACTTCACTGCAGGCGGGTTGCTGACAATGTTTCAGCACTACTTGCTCCAGTGGTTCGACGATGCCTCGGTGTACGCATTCAACTGCGCCTTCGACCCTATTTGCAGTGATAGCGGTGGTTCATGCAGCGGATGCATCCAGAGGGAACGAGCCTGCGAAACCTTCAATCATGGGCTTTCACGTGCCTACCTTCATGGCGGCAATACGGATCGGGAATACAATCACACAATTAAGAAGGGTTTCTGGGATGTCGACGGGTAATCTTCACGACATTCTTCTGAATCGTGTTGCGTCCATGATGCGCCGACTATCTGAGAGCGACGCAAGGACGCTAGCGGCTGCCATGACTTCACGAATCAATGACGTTTTATCGGGTAATTCCTCTGATCACACGCAGCAGTACATTCCCGAAACTCTGGAACTTGAGAAAGAGATCGCTGAAGCTATTCCAATACACATGATGAATGTAGCGACATTAGCCATTCCATGGAAAGCTTTTGCTCTGGCGCACTATACTCCCTATGCAACCTTCAATGGACAGGAGCAGTCCATGGAACTTCTATGCAGTATTCCATCTGTGCTCGAACCTGCGATGCGCGAAACACTCTCTTCGACCGGCATATGGCCGGGAAGTATTCTTGATTGCCTGGCTGCGGTATTGTCCAGCGCGCGCGAAGAGATTGTGATGATCAATCCATATTGGTCGGATGCGGGTGTCGAATCGATTTTTCGGCGCATAACAGATCACCGCTTTGCAGGCCTGCGTGTCGTCATATTGACGCTTCCAGAAGCACCACAAATCTGAGGCCCTGCAAGCGCTTCATAATTTTCGGCGAAGAATGGTGGAAAGCGGTGCCAACTGCGAGATATTTTCCTTCCCTATTTCCCATCAATGGACACCGCTTTTGCATGCAAAATCTTTGGTTGCAGATAGTTTACACGCCTATGTCGGCAGCGCTAATCTCACCGGAAATGGCATGGATGCAAGCGTTGAGATTGGCTTGTCGTTCCATGGCGCCAAGGCTGCGCACCTTCGAGATTGGATGATGGCTTTGTCCTTGCAGTTAGAAGTTTGGTGAGTAATGTGACATGGCAGGGGGAGGACACGAAAATTACTTCTATGCATACTTCGGCAGAGTTGGATCTATCGGCAGGAGTGGGTCGCAGTCATTCAGTCAGACTGTTTTCCGCCGATCCTATGTCGGCTTACTATCATATTGCGGATGCTCAGAGTAAGCGTCCAGCCGTTCCATCTTGAAGTCGTTGGCGAAAGCTAGGAGCATAGCGTCCACCTAATTTAAGTGGACACTATCATGAGCACTACGAATTCTGCGTCACGCCGACGCACGTATACAACTGAGTTCAGGCAAGGACTGGTCGCACAATGCCAACCTGGCGTATCTGTTTCAAGAATCGCGCTGGCGCACGGTATCAATGCCAACCTGCTGCGCAAATGGATCGACCGCTACCGGAATCAACTGCCCGTATCTGTCTCAGCAGAACCTTCAAAACTGGTTGCCGTTCAAGTCGAATTGCCTGTAAAGGCTCAGACTGAAGCCGCTTGCAGTGAGACCATTGAGATTAGTCTGACCAAACGCACCACGCACATCAATATCCGCTGGCCAGGCCAGCAGGCTGAAGCCTGTGCTCTATTGCTGGCAGAGTTGCTCAAATGATCCAGCCGGAACAGGTATTCCTGCACGCGGAACCCGTAGATATGCGCTGGGGTATGGACCGCTTGTCGCTGCTGATTCAGGAAATCGACGGGCGCTCGCCTTGTGATGGGACTGCCTATGGTTTTACCAACCGCCATCATTCGCGCCTCAAGTTGCTGATCTGGGATGGAACGGGGGTCTGGTTATGCCATCGTCGCCTGCACAAAGGGCGATTCCGTTGGCCTACCCCGGGCGATACGCTATGCCAAATGAGCGCGGAACAATGGCGCTGGTTGATCACCGGCGTAGACTGGCAACGG
>Ga0316227_1001247_pt1 | contig 28855 bp, 41 predicted proteins | sample TBH18019metaG_FD_206012 | JGI IMG/M metagenome (GOLD analysis project Ga0316227, IMG submission 206012) | Freshwater microbial communities from Trout Bog Lake, Wisconsin, USA - TBH18019 | ecosystem: Environmental > Aquatic > Freshwater > Lake > Hypolimnion/Profundal zone | place: USA: Wisconsin... | reverse complement strand
GGCCAGCACATCGTTGGAATCGTCAAGCCATTCGATGATTTCGATGAATTGGGCTTTGCCCCAGTCCATAAGACCCATACCGGCCTCCACGCGGCTCATGCCGATAGGGAAGTCTACGCCGGGTCGGTGCTTTTGGCTCGGGCTCAGGCCCGGGGGAGGCCCATTTCCTCCAGCCAGGCGCCGTGTTCGGTGGGCCTGGCGCTGGTCGCGCCGGCCCGGCGCAGGGTGTGCAGGCGCAGGGCGCCGTCGCGGAAGCCCAGCAGGACGCCCTCGCCGGTCTCCCGGAAGTGCCCGGGGGGGCAGGGCTCGCCGGCGGGCAGGGCCCAGGGCACCAGGACCCGGCCCCCGGGGGTCTCCAGGAAGGCGTTGGGCCAGGGGTCGGCCACGGCGCGGATCAGGTTGAAGGCCTCCCGGCAGGAGCCGGCCAGGTCGAGCCGGCCGTCCTCCGGCCTGCGGCCGCCGAAGTAGGTGGAGGGGCCCAGGCTTTTCTGGGGGATCCGGGCGGCGGTGCCGGCGGCCAGGCCCGGGATCAGGTCGCGGACCAGGGGCCGGGCGGCCTGGGCGGCGCGCAGGGTCAGGCTGAGCGCGGTCTCGTCCCAGGCGATCGGCAGCTCGGCCTGGCCGATGATATCGCCGTCGTCGGGCTTGGCGGTCATGGCGTGGAGGGTGAGGCCGGTCCGGGTCTCGCCCTTGACCAGCACCCAGTTGATGGGGGCCCGGCCGCGGTAGGCGGGCAGGAGCGAACCGTGCAGGTTGTAGGCGCCGAGGCGGGGGAGTTCCAGGGCCCGGGCGGCGATCATCTCGCGGAAGTAGAAGCTCAGGAGGAGGTCGGGGGCGGCGCTCGCGATGGCCTCGTAGACGCTGTCATCGTTGAATCTGGGCGCCATGTGCACGGGGATGCCGTGGCGTTCGGCGAGCTCGGCGGGGGGGGTGAACCAGGCTTCGTCGGGGCTCTGGGGGTAGGTGTACAGGCCCAGCACCTGGACGCCGGCGTCCAGGAGCCCGGCGAGGGCCTCGTACCCGACCGGGGAATAGGCACAGACAATGGCGGTGGTCATGGGCGGAGCCTCGCGGAAGGGACCATTCTAGCCCGGGAAACGGTCCACTCGAGATCGGCCAAGCGAGGAATCAAGCGCTCGCTGAGGCCTTCAATTGAATTCCCAGGGCGCTGGTGACCTTGAGAAAGGTGGTCAGGGTTGGGTTACCGTTCACGGAAAGTGAGGTGTAGAGCGCTTCCCGGGTGAGGCCGGTCTCCTTCGCCAACTGGGACATGCCTCGCGCGCGGGCGATGTTGCCGAGCGCCTTGGCGATGAAACGGGGATCGCCTTCCTCCAGCGCGGCTTCCAGGTAGGCGGCCATCTGGTCCGCGGTCTTGAGGTATTCGGCGGCATCGTACGGCGCCGTCCCGGTTTGATTTCGAGCGTGTGGTGGATTTTCCATACCCTAGAAGAGTAATATATAAATTACAGTCGTCCAGGGCGAAAATCAAAGGTGGCTCCGGGCTATTGACCTTGACAAGCGCCTCGCAACAAGAGCCCTATCATTTAAATGCGAGGGATTCATGGACCTGCGTCCGCTTTGGCTGGTCGGTTCACTGGGAGTCGCCGGGCTGCCGGGACTGGGCGGGACCCCGGCGCCCGAGGCCCCCGCGGCCGCCCCGGCCGAGGCCCTGGCGGATCCCTTCCTGCTGCCGCCGGACGCCCTGATCTTCGTACGGCGGGTCGGGACGGCGGGGCTTTCGGACCGGTTCCGGCTGCAGAACCTGGTGCGGAACATCTTCGCGCCCAGGGAGACCGGCGGCATGGCCATCCAGTACGACAACGCCCGCACCCGCTCGGTGGCTGACGTCTGGCTCGAGGGCAAGGCCAACTGCCTTTCCCTGACGGCGTTCTTCGTGGCGTCCTGCAAGGCCCTGAACATCTCCGTGGACTACGCCGAGGTGCTGAACACCAACCACTGGCGGCGGGTGGGCAACGTCGTCCATTTCGAGCGCCACGTGGTGGCCATGATCCGGGGCGGCTCGTCCCAGCCCATGGTGGCGGATTTCGTGCCGGACCTGCGCAAGAGCATTGGCACCTACGTGGTCTCGGTGATCCCGGAGGCCCGGTTCCGGGCCTTCTACTACAGCAATCTGGCGGTCGAGGCCTACACCCGGGGCGACCTGGAGGAGGCGCGCCAGCTCGCCCAGGTGGCCCTGGCGAAGGATCCGAAAAGCGGCGTGGGCTGGAACATCCTCGGCGTGGTGCAATCCGCCCAGGGCGACCTGGCCGGGGCCGAGGCGAGCTACCGCAAGGCCATGGCGTTGGACCCCAAGGACGGTTCCCCGATCGGCAACATGGAAGCGCTCACCACCCTCCAGGGACGGACCGAGGAGGCGGCCAAGTTCCGGCAGATGGGCGAGAAGACCCGGAAGCTGGACCCCTACTTCCATGCCTACCTGGCCGAGGAGGCCCTGGGGGACGGCCACCTGCTGGAGGCCTCCGGGCAGATCCACGAGGCGCTCAAGCTCCTGCCCACCGAACCGGATTTCTTCCTGCTGGACGCCCGGGTGAAGCTGGCCAGCGGCGATTCGGGCGGCGCGGTCAAGGAACTCGAGCGGGCCAAGGCCCTCTCGGACCCGCGGGAACGGGAGCGGTACGACAGCAAGATCTACGCGATCCGGGGGCTGAAGCCGGCGGTGCAGAACTAGCGGGAAGCCGAGGCCGGATGGCTCGAGCCGCTCCGGGAGTGGCCGGCGCCGCCCTTCTCGAACCGCCCCAGCCCGGCCGCCGACGGCCGGTAGGTCGGGACAAGCACCTTCAACCATTTCAATATCTCGATTTGGCGTTCGGGGTAGGGCAGGGACAGGGCCTCGGTCAGGGCCTCGACGCCGCGCTGGAGGCGGCCGTTGGGCGGCGGGGGGCGGACGCCTTCGAAGATCTTGGGGTGGACCGGGGAGCGGAAATCCTCGTCGGGGTGGAAGATCTCCTCGAACAGCTTCTCGCCGGGGCGCAGGCCGGTGTAGCGGATCTCGATGTCCTGGCCGGGGACCAGGCCCGAGAGCCGGGCCATGTCCTGGGCCAGGTCGCTGATCTTCACGGGTTCGCCCATGTCCAGGGCGTAGATCCGGCCGTTGCCGCCGAGGATGCCGGCCTGCAGCACCAGCTGGCTGGCCTCGGGGATGGTCATGAAGTAGCGGGTCATGTCCGGGTGGGTGACGGTGAGGGGCCCGCCGCGCTGGATCTGGGCGCGGAACACCGGGATCACGCTGCCCCGGCTGCCCAGGACGTTGCCGAAGCGCACGCTGATGAACCGCTGGGCCGGTTCGGCGTCGGCGGAGGCGGCCAGCACCAGGCATTCGGCGATGAACTTGCTGGCGCCCAGCACATTGGCCGGGTTGACCGCCTTGTCGGTGCTGATGTTCACGAAGGTGGGCGCGCCGCTGGCCCGGGTCTCCCGGATCACGTTGAGGGTGCCCAGGATGTTGTTGCCCACCGCTTCGCAGGGGAACTTCTCCAGGAACGGCACGTGCTTGTGGGCGGCGGCATGGAGCACGATGTCGGGGCGCCACATCCGGAATGCCTGCCCGAGCCGGACCGGGTCGCGGATATCGCAGAGCTCAAGGGAGATCGCCTGGTTCGGGAAGATCGCCCGGAGCCGCTGCTCGGCCTCCCAGAGGCTGTTTTCGCCCCGGCCCAGCAGGACGATCCGGGCCGGGCGGAAGGCCGCCACCTGGCGGGCCAGTTCCGAGCCGATCGAACCGCCGCCGCCGGTGATGAGCACGACCGCGTCCTGGATCGCCTCGCGCAGGGCGGTCTGGTCCAGGGAGACCGGGGCGCGCCGGAGCAGATCCTCGATGGCCACGTCCTTGATCTCGGGGATCCAGGTCTGGTCGCCCAGCAGGTTGAACAGGCCGGGGACGGTCTTGACGGCGACGCCCAGGCCCGCGAGCTGCTGGGTCAGGTCGCGGATGGCCTCGCCGGAGGCGCCGGGAAGCGCCAGGATCACCTGGGCCACCCCGAACCGGCGGATCAGCCTGGGCAGTTCGGCGGAGGGGCCCAGGACCGGGATCCCGTTGATCATCCCGCCCTGCTTCTCCCGGGCGTCGTCCACGAACCCGACCACCTTGTAGCCCAGCTCGGGATGCCGGAGGATCTCCTGGAGGATCAGGTGGCCGGCGTGGCCCGCGCCGTGGACGAGGACGTTGAGGGGTGGGGGCGCTTCCCGCTCCCGGATCAGCTGGACCGAGTTGCGGAGGTCGTGGACCTCGGCCACGGTGCTGCGCAGGAAGATCCAGAGGAGGCCGGTGGCGCAGCCACTGAAAATGAAAATATCATATCTGATGAGCCTGCCCTGCCAGAAAATCAGGCTGGTCGCGGTAACACAAAATACAACGGATGCGAGGATAGATAGAATAATTCGGATGAAATCGGTCCGTACCGTAAAACGGTAATGTTGCCGTTGAAGATGGAAGATGATGCTGAAAAAGACAACGAAACATGTCCACTGGGCCATGGCCAGCCACGGGTGCGGCTGGAAGTCGGCGCCCAGGGCCCGGGTCACCAGGCTCCAGGCCAGGGTGGCGAGGGCCGCGTCCAGGAGGATCTTCAGGAACAGCCGAACGAGCGGCTGATCCAGGGCGGAGTGCAGGGCCCGCAGCAGCAGGGGCAGCCGGGATGGCCTGGGGGTGGGGAGGGTCATTGTTGGAATTATTTCTTTAATCCGTCATGAAACCACATTTTCTTGCATCCTAGAATCTGTCGTATCGTCAAAGTAAGGCCATCCGATGAAAACGCCAGAGAAATGAACAATGTATAAATCAATGCAAAGACTCATCCTTCACCTGCTGGCCGCGGCCGCGGCCGCCCAGGATCCGGCCCAACTTCTTGATTCCGGTCTGGTCCGGCCGGCGGCGCCGGCCCCGGCCGCCACGGCCGTCGATCCGCTCGCTCGGATCCAACCGCAACCGGCTCCGGAGCCTCCCGAACGGCCGGGCGCCTGGCTCCGGCAGGACCGGACCGACGAGGAGATCCGCCGGCTCAAGGACCTGGAATCGGGGCCCCGGCGCTTCGGCGCCGACCTTTTCGACGGCCGCCAGCCGGAAGCCTCGCCCACCCTGGGCGGCATCAGCGACGACTACCTCCTGGGTCCGGGCGACCGGCTGCAGCTCTCGGTGTTCGGCAGCGCGACCTTCGAGCTGCCGGTGCTGGTGGACGGCCGCGGGGCCCTGGTGGTGCCCCGGGTCGGCACGGTGAGCGTGGCCGGGCTGACCCTGGGCCGGGCCCGGGCGGCGGTCGAGGCCAAGGTCCGGCAAGTGTTCTCCCGCTCGGTGGTGGATCTGGCCGTGACCCGGCTGCGCGAAGTGCGGGTGTTCGTCATGGGCGAGGTATACCGGCCCGGCGGGTTCCTGGTGCCCAGCCTGAGCAGCGTGGTGAATGTCCTGGCGCTGGCCGGCGGGCCCACCGGGATCGGCAGCTTCCGCCGGATCCGGGTCCTCCGGGGCGGGCGGGCGGTGCACACCGTCGATCTCTATCCCCTGCGCTCGGAGGGGGTGGGCGATTTCAACCTCGGCTTCATGAACGGCGATACCGTGTTCGTGCCGCTGGCCCAGAACGAGGTCCGGCTGGAGGGCGCCTTCACCCGGGTGGTGGCCCAGGTCCGGGAGGAGGCGGGGCCGCGGCGGCCCCCGGAGACGGTCGAACAGCGGCTGCTGCGGAACCGGATCCGCGACCTGGAGGAGCGCCTGGGCCTGCCGCCTTCGGAACGGTCCCCGGCCATGGCCGGCCCCCGGGCCCTGCCCGGAACCGTCCAGGAGGCGGGAACCGGGCTGCCCCCGGGTGTCGCTCAGGATCCTGCCGGGCCGATCCAGGACACCCAGGCGGCGGTGGCCGCGCAGGCGATGGTGCCGGTGCCGGCGGCCGCCGGGGCCCTGGCCCACCTGCCGTTGCCCAAGCCGCGGGAGTCGCAGGTCTTTTTACCCGGGGAACGGGCGGAGCTGGAGAACAGCCTGGAGGATCTCAGGGACCAGCTCCAGAAAAGCAAGTCCAAGATACGCAATGACAAACGGGTCGAGGAGCGGGTCGCGGGGGAGGACTTCCCGGGCCAGCCCGCCTGGCTCCGCCAGTGGCTGCAGGAGGGGCGGGCCCCGGCCATGCGCTTCGAGATGCTCCCCGGCGAGACCGTCCGGGACGCCCTGGGGTTCGCCGGCGGCTTCGCCCTGAAATCCTTTTCCGGCACCATCAGCCTGGGCCGGATCGGCCCGGACGGGGCCCTGACCGTGCTGGACGTGCCGGCCGGCGACCCGATGGCGTCGACCGAGGTGCAGCGGGGCGACGTGCTCACCGCCCTGCCGCTGCGGGATCCCAGCGAGAAGTCGGTGACCGTGGCCGGGTGGGCCCGGGTCCAGGGCACCTTCGCCCGGGAGGAGGGCATGCGGGTCGGCGCGCTCCTGAAGCGCTACGCCCTGGTGCTGCCCGACACCTACCTGGCCCGCGGCGAGCTGGTCCACCTGCAGGCCGACGGCACCAAGCGCTACGCCGCGTTCGACCTGACCCGGGCCCTGGCCGGGGACCCGGGCCATGATCTGCGCCTTGAGGACCACGACGAGGTGGACCTGTACCGGGTGGGCGATCTGCGCCTCCCCAAGTACCTCAAAGTGGTGGGCCCGGTGGCCCGGCCGGGAAGCTACGAGTTCCTGGAGGGCATGCGCGCCTCGGACCTGCTGTTCCGGGCCGGCGTGCCCCAGGAGCGGGCCAACCGGTTCGTGGCGGAACTGGCGCACGCCCAGGACGGCAGCCATGAGCCCGTCGAGCGCCTGGACCTGGCGCGGCTGCTGTCGACCGAGGGGGGCAGCCCGGTGGACCTCAAGGACGACCGGGTCAATCCCGTGCTCCGGCCCGGGGACCAGATCAGCGTCTATGCCCGGCCGGACTACCACCGGCACCGCTCCATCATCCTCTCGGGCCAGGTGGTCCGGCCGGGCATCTACGAGCTGGACACCCCGGACCTGACCCTGCGCGACCTGTTCGCCCGGGCCGGGGGCCTGACCGCCGAAGCCATGCCCCGGGCCGGGATCTTCCTGCGCACGCTGGGGCCGGTGGACCCGGAGCGCCGGCGCATGAGCATCCTGGCCGGGGTCGAGCATTCCGACCCCACCTCCAACGGCATCAACGAGGTGCTGAGCCGCCTCAACGAGACCAAGCGCATGCCCCTGACCGGATCGCTGCTGACCACGCCGCTTTTGCACGGCCTCCAGAGCGGCAACCTGAACCGGCTGGTGGTGGACATCCCGGGCATCCTGGCCGGCCGGCCCGGGGCCGAGGTGGAGCTGCTGGACGGCGACGAGGTCATCATCCCCCGGCGGACCGACGTGGCCTACGTGGTGGGGGAGACCTCCAGCCCGTTCGCGGCGTTCAAGGTCGCCCCGGGGGCCCGGGTGGGCGACCTGGTGGCGCTGGCGGGCGGCTACACCCGCAACGCCGACTCCTGGCATGTTTGCCTGCTCAAGGCGGACGGCCGGGTGGTGGACCGCCGGATCTCCCACGCCGAGGTCGAGCCGGGGGACGCCGTGCTGGTGCCCCAGCGGGTCCGGCGCGACGTGACCTGGCAGGAGAACCTGGCCGCCCTGACGCCGCTGGCCATCCTGATCAATACCTTCAAGAATTGACGCCGCGGCCCGAGCGGATCCGGGCCTCGATGGCCGAACTGCTGTGGCCGGGCAGGAACGGGATCAGGACGAGGCGTCCGCCCCGGGCCTCGACCACTTCGCGGCCGACCACGGTTTCCGGCGTGTAGTCGCCGCCCTTGGCCAGGATGTCGGGCTGGAGGGCGGTGATCAGCGCCAGGGGGGTGTCCTCCTCGAACTTCACCACCGCGTCGACGCTGCGCAGCCCGAGCAGGATCCGGGCCCGGGCGGCCTCGTCCTGGAGCGGCCGGGAGGGGCCCTTGAGCCGGGCCACGCTGGCGTCGGAGTTCAGGCCGACCACCAGGAAATCGCCCAGGGCCCGGCAGTCCTCCAGGTACTGCACGTGCCCGGGATGCAGGAGGTCAAAGCAACCATTGGTAAAGCACATGGTTGTCGGGCGGGTGGGGTGGGCCTCGAGGAAGGCGGCGGCGTCGGGGTAAAAGCGATCCATGGCTCTCATGACTTCCTCGGTTAAACTGGTCATTTCCGGTCGAACGGGGCCGGTTCCAAGAGGATGCCATGCCGCTGTATGAATACCGCTGTGAATCCTGCGGCGAGCAGGAAGAGAAACTGGAGGGCTTCAGCGCCGCCGTGGAGCACGCCTGCCCGAAGTGCGGGGCCGGGACCGGCATGAAGCGCCAGATTTCGATCGCGGCGTTCAACCTGGCCGGGGGCGGCTGGGAGGCCCAGGGCTATTCCGGCGCGGCGCCCGGCAAGGGCGCCGGGGCGGCCCCGGCGGCCGACAAGCCGGCGGCTCCGGCCGACAAGCCCGCCCCCGCGGCCGGCTGCGCAGGTGGATGTGCCTGTCATACGCCCAAGAAAGACAGTTGATTCCTCCGATTCCGGGTGGACATTCCCCTGGATTTTGGTAAGATTTCAGATTCCCGGGTCCCTTGGGTTCCGGGATTTTTCGCTCGACGTCGCCTCCGCGCGACCTCTCAGGCGCCGGCCGCCGGGATCGTCCCGCCGCGTGCCCAAAACATAGGAGGATGGTGTGCCAACCATCAATCAGCTCATCCGCCAGGGGCGGAGCACGTTCGAGAACAAGACCAAGAGCCCCGCGCTCGATGCCTGCCCGCAGAAGCGCGGCGTGTGCACCCGGGTCTTCACCACCACCCCCAAGAAGCCGAACTCGGCGCTGCGCAAGGTGGCCCGCGTGCGGCTCACCAACGGCATCGAGTGCACGACCTACATCCCCGGGGTCGGCCACAACCTGCAGGAGCACAGCATCGTGCTGATCCGCGGCGGGCGTGTGAAGGATCTCCCGGGCGTGCGCTACCACGTGGTCCGCGGCACCCTGGACGCCACCGGCGTCGCCGGCCGCAACCAGTCGCGTTCCAAGTACGGCGCCAAGCGCCCCAAGGCCGGCGCCGTCGCCGCCAAGAAGAAGTGAGGGTGAAATGAGCCGTCGTTCCAGCCCCGCCAAGCGCGAGATCCTCCCGGATCCCGTCTACAACAGCCTGACCGTCTCCAAGTTCATCAACGTCCTGATGGAGCGCGGCAAGAAGTCCACCGCCGAGCGCATCCTCTATGGGGCGCTGGAGATCGTCGCCAAGAAGTCCGGCGAGGAGGCCCTCGAGGCCTTCCAGAAGGCCCTGAACAACATCAAGCCCAGCGTCGAGGTCAAGTCCCGGCGCGTCGGCGGCGCCACCTACCAGGTGCCCGTGGAGGTTCCCCAGAGCCGCCGCCAGTCCCTGGCCATGCGCTGGCTGAAGACCTACTCCGCCGGCCGCGGCGAGCGCACCATGCGCGACAAGCTGGCCGGCGAGATCCTGGACGCCATGAACTTCCGCGGCTCCTCGGTCAAGAAGAAGGATGACGTCCACAAGATGGCCGAGGCCAACAAGGCCTTCGCCCACTTCCGCTGGTAGTCACAGGTCGTTCACATCCGGGGTCGATCATGGATCGGCCCCGGTTTGTGCTGAGTGCCGAAACAGTCCTCGTCTGATATTTGATTCTGAACTCTGAAGGAGGCCCCCGTGGCCCGCACGACTCCCCTCGAGCGCTACCGCAACATCGGCATCATGGCCCACATCGATGCCGGAAAGACCACGACGACGGAGCGTATCCTCTACTACACCGGCAAGATCCACAAGATCGGCGAGGTGCATGAGGGCGCGGCCACGACCGACTGGATGGTCCAGGAGCAGGAGCGCGGCATCACCATCACCTCCGCGGCCATCACCGCCGCCTGGACCGCCCAGACCGGCATCCTGAAGGACATCGAGCACCGCATCAACATCATCGACACCCCCGGCCACGTGGACTTCACGGCCGAGGTGGAGCGCAGCCTGCGCGTCCTCGACGGCGCCGTGGCGGTGTTCTGCGCGGTCGGCGGGGTCGAGCCCCAGAGCGAGACCGTCTGGCGCCAGGCCGACAAGTACGGCGTGCCCCGCCTGGGCTTCGTCAACAAGATGGACCGTCCGGGAGCCGACTTCTTCCGGGTCTGCGAAATGATGCGCACCCGCATCAAGGCCCGGCCCATGCCGATCCAGATCCCGATCGGCGCCGAGGAGCACTTCAAGGGCGTGGTCGACCTGGTCACCATGATGGGCCTCACCTTCAGCGAAGGCGACAAGGGCTTCGAGGTGGACTACGGCGAGATCCCCGAGGATCTGCTGGAGACCGCCCACGAGTGGCGTGAGAAGATGATCGAGATGGTCGCCGAGACCGACGAGGTCCTGATGGACAAGTACCTCAGCGGCGAGACCCTCACCGAGGAGGAGATCCGCCACGGCATCCGCAAGGGCTGCCTGGACCTGGTCTTCACCCCCATGTGCTGCGGCTCGGCCTTCAAGAACAAGGGCGTCCAGCCCCTGCTCGACTGCGTGGTCAGCTACATGCCCAGCCCGCTGGACGTGGCGGCCATCCAGGGCCACGACCTCGACGGCAACCACGTCGAGCGCCCGGCCTCCGACGCCGAGCCCTTCAGCGCCCTGATCTTCAAGATCATGGCCGACCCCTTCGTGGGCTCGCTGGCCTTCATCCGGGTCTACTCGGGCGTCCTGGCCGCCGGTTCGGGCGTGTTCAACGCCAACAAGGGCCGCCGGGAGCGCATCGGCCGCCTGCTGCAGATGCACGCCAACAAGCGCGAGGACATCAACGAGGTCCGCACCGGCGACATCGGCGCGGCCGTGGGCTTCAAGGACGTCCTCACCGGCCAGACCATCTGCGACGAGGATCATCCGGTTGTGCTGGAATCCATGGACTTCCCCGATCCCGTCATCCAGGTGTCGATCGAGCCCAAGACCAAGGTCGACCAGGAGAAGATGGGCGTCGCCCTCAGCCGCCTGGCCCAGGAGGATCCCACCTTCAAGGTCAAGACCGATCCCGAGACCGGCCAGACCATCATCGCCGGCATGGGCGAGCTGCATCTGGAGATCATCGTCGACCGCATGATGCGCGAGTTCAAGGTGGAAGCCAACGTCGGCAAGCCGATGGTGGCCTACCGCGAGACCATCCGCAAGCGGGTGGAAGCCGAAGGCAAGTTCGTGCGCCAGTCGGGCGGCCGCGGCCAGTACGGCCACGTCCGGATCGTCGTCGAGCCCAACGAGGCCGGCAAGGGCTACGAGTTCGTCAACGACATCAAGGGCGGCGTGATCCCCAAGGAATACATCAAGCCGGTCGACCAGGGCATCCAGGAGGCCATGCAGTCCGGCGTCCTGGCGGGTTACCCCTGCGTGGACATCAAGATCACCCTCTACGATGGCTCCTACCATGAGGTCGACTCCAACGAGATGGCGTTCAAGATCGCCGGTTCGATGGGCTTCAAGGCCGGCTGCGAGAAGGCCAGCCCGGTCCTGCTCGAGCCGATCATGGCCGTCGAGGTCGTCGTCCCCGAGGACTACATGGGCGACGTCATCGGCAACCTGAACAGCCGCCGCGGCCGGATCGAGAACATGGAAGACCGGGCCGGCGTCAAGGTGGTCACCTCCCAGGTGCCCCTGGCGGAAATGTTCGCCTACTCCACCAGCCTTCGCGGCATGACCCAGGGCCGCGGCAACTACACCATGCAGTTCAGCCATTACGACGAGGCGCCGAGGAACGTGGCCGAAGAGGTTATTGCCAAGGTCCGCGGTACCAAGTAGTTACCTTTCGGCGTCGAGGCGCCGGAGATGTCCACAGCCCCCCTCCCGGGGGGTGAGGTCGCCTGAGATCCCCCGGATCGAGACCTCCTTATGAAGTGCCGGACGGAGGGTCCCCCCTCCCGAAAGCCTTGACAATCAAAAAAAGCCATTGTGTAAACGATGGCTTTTGCTATTCTGATTAGCCCTGTCCCCGCGTTCGGGACAACTTAACTTGATGGGCGGTCAGCGCCCCACATCTATGGACGGTGTTCCGTCCCAATGGAGTGAAGATGAAAGATAACATTCGCATCCGTCTGCGAGCCTTCGACCACCGTCTGCTGGACCAGTCCACCCGCGAAATCGTGGACACGGCCAAGCGCACCGGGGCCCAGGTCGCCGGGCCCATCCCGCTTCCGACCCGCACGTCGAAGTACACCGTCAACCGCTCTCCCCATGTCGACAAGAAGAGCCGCGACCAGTTCGAGATCCGCACCCACAAGCGGCTGCTCGACATCCTGAACCCCACGCAGAACACCGTGGACACGCTCATGCGCCTGGACCTCCCGGCGGGTGTTGACGTGGAGATCAAGGTGTTCAGCCGGCAGGGCAACAGGTAAGGGAGGCGACGATAATGACCAAGGGAATCATCGGCAAGAAACTGGGCATGACCCAGATCTTCAACGAAAAGGGACAGGTCGTCCCGGTAACGGTAATCCAGGCCGGTCCGTGCGTCGTCGTGATGCGCAAGACCGTCGCCCGGGACGGCTACGAGGCCGTGCAGGTGGGCTTCGTGGATCCCCAGGGCGGCAAGCGCGCCAGCAAGCCCGAGAAGGGCCACTGCGAGAAGCACGGCGTGGCTCCGGTCCGCGTGCTGCGCGAGCTCAAGGTCGATGCCGCCGACACCCTGAAGGAAGGCGACTCCATCCTCGCCACCACCTTCGAGGGCGGCGCCAAGGTCCACGTGACCGGCATCAGCAAGGGCAAGGGCTTCGCCGGCGTCATGAAGCGCCACCACTTCAAGGGCGGCCGCGCCACCCACGGCTCCATGTTCCATCGCGCCCCCGGCTCCATCGGCGGCAGCTCCTATCCTTCCCGGGTCTGGCCCGGTATGCGCATGGGCGGCCAGATGGGCAACGAGCAGGTGACGGTGCGCAACCTGGAAGTCGCGCGCGTCGACGCCGAGAACAACCTGCTGCTCATCAAAGGCGCCGTTCCCGGCCCCAAGGGCGGCTACGTCGTGATCAAGCAGGAGGCGTAAGATGGCGGTCTTCTCTCACCCCGTCGTGAATCTCGAAAACAAGCCCGCGGGCACCGTCGACCTCCTGGCCGAAGTGTTCAAGCTTGAAGACATCAACAAGCACCTGATCTGGGAATCGGTCCGCCACCACCTGGCCAAGCGCCGGGCCGGGACGGCCAAGACCAAGGACAAGTCCGAGGTCTCCGGTTCGGGCCGCAAGCTCTGGAAGCAGAAGGGCACCGGGCGCGCCCGGGTCGGTTCGATCCGCTCGATCATCTGGAAGGGCGGCGGCACGGCCCACGGTCCGAACCCCCGCTGCTTCGACTACGCCTTCCCCAAGCGCGCCCGCCGTTCCGCCCTGCGCAACGCCCTGTCGGTGAAGTTCGCCGACGGCCAGCTCCTGGTGGTCGAGGACTGGGCGGTGGATTCCCACAAGACCAAGGCCCTGATCGCCACCCTCGCCAAGCTGGGCGTGAGCGGCTCGGCCCTCCTGGTGGGCACCTCCGAGAACGCGTCCCTCGCCGCCGGCAACAACCCCAAGCTGGCGACCATCGAGAGCCTGGGCGTCAACGTCTATGACCTTCTGAAGTTCGACCAGGTCGTCTTCTCCAAGGAAGCGATCCTGGCCCTCCAGGAAGTGGTGAAGCCATGACCAAGATTTTCGAAGTGATCCGCAAGCCCCTGCTCACCGAGAAGGGACAGATCCTGCGCGAAGCCAACATCCAGGTCTTCGAAGTGGCCGTCTGGGCTTCCAAGCACCAGATCCGCGAGGCCGCCGAGCTCCTTCTCCAGCAGAAGGTCAAGTCCATCCGCACCGTCAAGGTGCCAGCCAAGGCCAAGCGCCTGGGCCGCTGGATGGGCACCACCGGCGCCATGAAGAAGGCCTACATCGAACTGGTCGAGGCCACCGAGGCCGCCAAGTAGCGACCGTTCATCCATTCGCCGGGCGGACAAGCACTGCCACTATCGCCCGGCCATTTTTGAGGCATGAGGATAATCATGAGCATCAAGCTGCTCAAACCCACCACTCCCGGTCAGCGGGGCATGTCCAAGCAGGGCTTCGAGGAGATCACCACCTCGACTCCCGAGCGCACCCTGCTGGGCACCCGCAAGCGCACGGGTGGCCGGTCCAACACGGGCCGCATCACCACCCGCCACATCGGCGGCGGCCACAAGCGCCGCTACCGCATCATCGACTTCAAGCGCAACAAGGCTGACGTTCCGGCCCGGGTCGCCACCATCGAGTACGACCCCAACCGCTCCGCCCGCATCGCGCTCCTGATCTACGCCGACGGCGAGAAGCGCTACATCCTCGCCCCCGACGGACTGGAAGTGGGCCGCACCGTGCTGTCCGGCAAGAACGCCGACATCCTGGTGGGCAACACCCTCCCCATCAAGAACATCCCGCTGGGCACCGAAGTCCACAACATCGAGCTGAAGCCCGGCAAGGGCGGGCAGATCGCCCGCGCCGCCGGCACCTTCGCCCAGGTCGTGGCCAAGGACACCGAATACGCCCAGCTGCGCATGCCCTCCGGCGAGATCCGCAAGATCCACCTGGAGTGCTCCGCCACCATCGGCAAGGTGGGCAACCTGCAGCATGAGAACGTCGCCCTGGGCAAGGCCGGCCGGAGAATCTGGCTGGGCGTTCGCCCGACGGTCCGCGGCGTGGTCATGAACCCGGTGGATCACCCCCACGGCGGCGGCGAAGGCCGCACCTCCGGCGGCCGTCACCCCGTGACGCCCTGGGGCCAGCCGACCCGTGGCTACAAGACGCGCTCCAACAAGCGCACCACCAAATTCATCGTCAAGCGGATCAACTAGGAGGGGTATTCATGGCACGTTCGCTTAAAAAAGGTCCGTTCATCGATGGCCACCTCCAGAAGAAGGTGGATGCCGCCCAGGCGGTCAACGACAAGCGGGTCATCAAGACCTGGTCGCGCCGCTCCACCGTGGTCCCCACGATGATCGGCCTCACCATCGCCGTCCACAACGGCAACAAGTTCATCCCTGTCTACGTCACCGACAACATGGTGGGCCACAAGCTGGGGGAGTTCTCCCTGACCCGCACCTTCAGGGGCCACGCCGGCAAGTCCGACGCCAAGGCCAAGGGGAAGTAAGATGACGACCATCGTATCCACCGCCACGCTCCGGCATCTGCGTGGAAGCGCCCAGAAGGCCCGGCTCGTGATCGACCTCATCCGGGGCAAGAAGGTCGGGGAGGCCCAGTGGGTCCTCGCCAGCACCAAGAAGTACGCCGCCGGCCACATCAAGAAGATCCTGGATTCCGCCGTGGCCAACGCCATCGACAAGGATCCCGCCGTCAATCCCGACGAGCTGTTCGTCAAGAGCGCCTTCGTGGACGAGGGCTTCCGCATGAAGCGCGTCCGCCCCGCCCCCATGGGCCGGGCCTACCGCGTGCAGAAGCGCACCTGCCACATCACGCTCCAACTGGGTCGGGAGGAATAAGCCATGGGTCAGAAAGTCCATCCGTACGGCTTCCGTATCGTCTACAACAAGAACTGGCACTCCAAGTGGTTCAGCAAGCGTGAGTACGCCACCCTGCTCCACGAGGACCTGAAGCTCCGCAAGGAACTGAAGAAGCAGCTGCACGGCCTCAACGCCATGGTGTCCAAGATCGACATCGAGCGCGCCGCCGACAAGGTCACCGTCCGCATCTTCACCGCCCGTCCCGGCATCGTCATCGGCCGCAAGGGCGCGGAGATCGACAAGCTCCGCGAGGAGCTCCAGGCCAAGCTCAAGCGCCCCGTCAGCGTTGACATCCAGGAGATCAAGAAGCCTGAGATCGACGCCCAGCTGGTCGCCGAGGGCGTGGCCCAGCAGCTGGAGCGGCGCATCGCTTTCCGCCGCGCCATGCGCAAGGCCGAGGAAGCCGCCATCCGCTTCGGCGCCAAGGGCTTCAAGATCAAGGTCTCTGGCCGCCTGAACGGCGCCGAGATCGCCCGCACCGAGGATTACCTCTCCGGCCAGATGCCGCTCCAGACGATCCGGGCCAATGTCGACTACGGCTTTGCCGAAGCCAACACCACCTACGGGATCATCGGGGTCAAGGTGTGGGTGAACCTCCCCGAAGCCCCCGTCGAAACCGTGAAGCGCTGAGGTAACAGCCATGTTGATGCCCAATAAAGTCAAGCACCGCAAAGTCCAGAAGGGCCGCACCCGCGGCGTCTCGACGCGCGGCAACGAGCTCTCCTTCGGCGATTACGGCCTCAAGGCCACCGAGCACTGCTGGCTCACCAACCGGCAGATCGAGGCCGCCCGTATCGCCATGACCCGCCACATCAAGCGCGGCGGACGCATCTGGATCCGGATCTTCCCCGACCGGCCCACCACCAGCAAGCCGGCCGAGACCCGCATGGGTTCCGGCAAGGGCGCGCCGGATGGCTGGGTGGCGGTGATCCGCCCCGGCCGCATCCTCTTCGAGATGGAAGGTGTGGACGAGACCACCGCCAAGGACGCCCTTCGCCTGGCGCAGATGAAGCTCTCCGTCGCCACCGAGTTCGTAACCCGAACCCCCCCGGAAGAGTAGAGGACCGAGATGAACAAGAAGAACCCTTTCAGTGAACTGGCTGGCAAGAGCATCGAGGAGCTGGCGCAGCAGGAGGCCGATCTGGCCGCCAAGCGCTTCACCCTCCGCTTCCAGCACGCCGTGGGACAGGTGGAGAACACCGCCGAGATCCGCAAGACGCGCCGCGAGCTGGCCCGCGTCAAGACCGCCCTCAAGTCCAAGCTGGCCCAGTGAGGTAGACCATGAGCCTAGAACACAAGATGATTCGTAGCGGCGTAGTGGTCTCCAACAAGGCCGACAAGACGGTTGTGGTGAAGGTGGAGCGCAAGTTCCAGCACCCCCTCTACAGCCGGACCGTGAAGGCGACCACGAAATTCATGGCCCACGACGAGACCAACGCCTGCCAGATCGGCGACGTGGTCCGCATCGTGGAGTCCCGTCCCCTTTCCAAGCGCAAGCGCTGGATGGTCCTCGAGATCACCCAGAAGGCCGGCGAGTAAGGAGCAGAGATGATTCAGATGGGATCGATGCTTACCGTCGCCGACAACAGCGGCGCCAAGAAAATCTGCTGCATCCTGCCCCTGGGCGGCGGTGTCGGCAAGACCGCCCAGCTGGGCGACGTCATCACCGCTTCCGTCAAGGAAGCCATCCCTGGGGGCACGGTCAAGAAGAAGGCCGTCGTCCAGGCCGTCATCGTCCGCCAGCGGAAAGCCTTCCGCCGCAAGGACGGCTCCTACATCCGCTTCGACGAGAACGCCGCCGTGATCATCAAGAAGGACGGCGAGCCGGTCGGCACCCGCGTCTTCGGGCCGGTCGCCCGCGAGCTGCGCGAGCGGAAATACATGAAGATCGTCTCCCTCGCCCCTGAGGTGCTCTAATGGACAAGCCGACCAAGATGAAGCTGAAGAAGGGCGACAACGTCGTCGTCATCGCCGGCAAGGAAAAGGGCAAGCGCGGCGAGATCGCCAAGGTCCAGCCCGCCACCAACAAGGTCCTGGTCACCGGCCTGAACATGGTCAAGAAGGCCACCAAGCCCAACCAGCAGACCGGTGAGGGCGGCGGCCTGATCTCCAAGGAGGCCCCCATCCACGCCTCCAACGTCATGCTTGTGGATCCCAAGACCCAGAAGCCGACCCGCAAGCGGGCCGAGTAGAATTTCGCCTTCCGTTCTCCCACTTCTGTGAGAGAATGATCATTCCGCCGATGGATCTCCGTCGGCGGAACATTTGACAACTAGAGGTTGGAAGGAATACGGGCCGGACCGCCGGACCCAAGCCCTTCCGCCCTCCCGAACCCTGGGGCTGTAGTCGGCCCCCGGAAATGGAGGAACGTAATGCCTACCGCTGCGGAACCCCGCATCAAGGCCCGCTACCACGCCGAAGTGGCAGCCAAGCTGAAGGAAGAATTCGCGTACACGTCTGCCATGCAGGTGCCGCGCCTTCAGAAGATCGTCATCAACATGGGCGTCGGCGACGCCATCCAGAACATCAAGGTCCTGGATGTCGCCGTGGATGAGCTGACCGCCATCGCCGGCCAGAAGGCCGTCGTCCGCAAGGCCAAGAAGAGCGTCGCCCAGTTCAAGCTGCGCGCCGGCATGCCGATCGCGTGCATGGTCACCCTTCGCGGCAACCGCATGTGGGAATTCCTGGACCGCCTGGTCAGCCTGTCGCTGCCCCGCGTCCGCGATTTCCGCGGCGTCCCCACCAAGTCCTTCGACGGCCGGGGCAACTACACCCTGGGCCTGAAGGACCAGCTGATCTTCCAGGAGATCGACTACTCGAAGGTCGAGAAGATGAAGGGCATGAACATCACCTTCGTCACCTCCGCCCCCACGGACCCCGAGGCCCGTGCGCTGCTTGCCCATCTGGGCATGCCTTTCCGGAAATAGGGAGCCCACATGGCGAGCACCAACAAGATCTACAAGGACAGCGTCAAGCCCAAGTTTTCCACTCAGCACCGGAACCGCTGCAAGGTGTGCGGCCGTCCCCGGGGCTACATGCGCAAGTTCGAACTCTGCCGCCTTTGCTTCCGCAAGCACGCCCTCGCCGGCGAGCTCCCGGGCGTCCAGAAGTCCAGCTGGTAAGGAGAGGCACTCATGAACACCGATCCGATCGCTGATTACCTCACGCGCCTGCGCAACGGCATCATGGCCGGGCACGACGCCGTCGTCGTCCCCGCCTCCTCCATGAAGGAGCGCCTCTCGGCCATCCTCAAGCAGGAAGGCTACATCCACGGCTACAAGGCCGTCGAGCACGGGGGCCGCAACTACATCATCATCCAGGTCAAGTACGTGAAGACCGGCGAGCCGGTCATCCACGGCCTCAAGCGCATCTCCAGCCCGGGCCTCCGCGTCTACGTGGGCTCCAAGGAGATCCCCGAGGTCCAGGGCGGGCTTGGCATCTCGATCCTCACCACCCCCAAGGGGCTGCTGACCGGCAAGGATGCCCGCAAGCAGAACCTGGGTGGCGAGCTGCTGGCCCACGTCTGGTAGAAACCTGCGCTCAAACCCTTTCCAAGGAAACCATCATGTCTCGCATCGGAAAAAAGCCAGTGGCACTGCCGAAAGGCGTGAAAGTGACCATCCACGGGGCTGAGGCCGTCGTCGAAGGCGCCAAGGGCACGCTCACCTGCCCGATCCCCAAGGGGATCACCGTCGAAGTCGCGGCCGATTCCATCAACCTTACCCGCGTCAACGACGAAGCCCAGAACCGGGCCTTCCACGGCCTGACCCGCGCCCTGATCAACAACGCCGTCACCGGCGTGACCACGGGCTGGAAGAAGGAACTGGACATCGTCGGCGTCGGCTACAAGGCGGCCGTGGACGGCGTCACCCTCCGTCTCGACCTGGGATACAGCCACCCCATCCTCTACCCCGCGCCCGACGGCATCACCATCGCCGTCGAGAAGAACACCCACCTGGTGGTCTCCGGAATCGACCGGCAGCTCGTCGGCCAGGTGGCCGCCGACATCCGCAAGTTCCGGAAGCCGGAGCCCTACAAGGGCAAGGGCGTCCAGTACACAGGGGAAGTCATCCGCCGCAAGGCCGGCAAGACCGGGAAGTAGGGAGCAACCATGGCAAACGAGATCACGCTTCGCCGCGCAAAGACCAAGGCCCGCATCCGCGGTCGCCTGTCCGGGACCCCCGAACGTCCCCGTCTCACCATTTATAAGAGCCTCAAGAGGATCTACGTGCAGGCAGTGGATGACACCCAGGGTGTCACCGTCGCCGCCGCCAGCTCCCTCGAGAAGGGCCTGCGGGAAACCCTGGCCAGCGGCGCGAACATCGCCGCCGCCAAGGCGGTCGGCGAGTCCATCGCCGCCCGGCTGAAGGAAAAGGGCATCACGGCTGTGGTGTTCGACCGCAATGGCTACGTCTACCACGGCCGCGTCAAGGCGCTGGCCGACAGCGCCCGGGCTGCCGGGCTCCAGTTCTAGGAGGGTGAGGAACATGGCATACAATGCACCAGATACCAAGCCCGGCTCCCAGAACGATTCCCAGCAAGGGGAAATGAAGGACCAGGTCATCTATGTCGGCCGCGTCACCAAGGTGGTCAAGGGGGGCAAGAACTTCTCCTTCTCCGCGCTGGTCGTGGTCGGCGACGGCAACGGCAAGGTCGGCTTCGGCCTGGGCAAGGCCCTGGAAGTGCCCTCCGCCATCAAGAAGGGCATCGAGAGCGCCAAGCGGAACATGATCAAGGTTCCGGTCTCCCCCAACGCCAGCCTGCCCCATCCGATCACCGGCCGCTTCGGCTCCGGCTCGGTCCTGATGAAGCCCGCTCCCGAGGGCACCGGCATCATCGCCGGCGCCGCGGTCCGCGCCATCATGGAAGCCGCCGGCATCCACAACGTGCTCACCAAGAGCCTCGGTTCCTCCAATCCCCACAACGTCGTTCGCGCGACCTTCGAGGGCTTCAAGAACCTCATGGATCCCTACACGGTCATGACCAACCGTGGCCTGGATCAGGCGGAGGCCTAAATGTCCCAGCTCATCGGCAAGCAGGTCATCCTGACCCTCAAGCGCTCCACCATCTGCACCGTGCCCAAGCACCGCGCCTTCACCCAGACCCTGGGCCTGAAGACGATCGGCGACACCCGGGAGTGCGAGTACACGCCCAACGTGCACGGCATGGTCAAGCTCATTCCGTACCTCATCGACGTCACGGTGAAGGGGTAAGTCATGAAACTCAACGAACTCAGGCCTGCAGAAGGCGCGACCAAGAACCGCAAGCGCATCGGCCGGGGCAAGGGCTCCGGCACCGGCAAGACCTCCGGCGCCGGCGAGAAGGGCCAGAAGTCCCGCCGCGGCTATTCCTCCCAGCGCGGTTTCGAGGGCGGCCAGATGCCCCTGCACCGGCGCCTGCCCAAGCGCGGCTTCACCAACATCCATGCCCTCCAGCTCCAGGAGCTGGGCCTGGACTTCCTGGCCGCCCATTTCGCCGAAGGCGAGACGGTCTGCCTGGAAGCCCTGCGCGACAAGAACCTGGCGGACCCCAAGGTCGGCGGCATCGTCGTCCTCAAGCGCGGCGAGCTGACCCACAAGCTGACCGTGGTCGCCAACCGCGTCACCAAGGGTGCCCGGGAGGCCATCCTGGCCGCCGGTGGCACCATCGAGGAGCCCTGCGCCCCCAAGGGCGTCGGCAAGCAGGCCAAATAAGGCACTCAAAGCATGGAAAAAATCCGGCAGTTGTTCTCCAACCCTGAACTCCGCAAGCGGCTCCTGTTCACCCTGGTGATGCTGTTCATCTACCGTCTGGGCGTGCACGTGTCGGTGCCGGGCGTGAACGCCGAAGCCCTGGCCAAGAACCTGGGCAAGGCGGGGGACCTGCTGAACGTGGTGGATCTGTTCTCCGGCGGCGCCTTCAAGAAGTTCTCGGTGTTCGCCCTGGGGATCACCCCCTACATCACCGCCAGCATCGTGCTCCAGCTCATGGGCGCGGTGGTGCCGACCCTCGAGAACCTCCAGAAGAAGGAGGGCGAGGCCGGCCGGGAGAAGATCAACCAGTGGACCCGCTACCTCACCGTGCTCCTGGCCTTCGTCCAGGGCTTCGGGGTGGCCTCCCTGGCCCAGAGCCTGGGCCCGGACGTGGTCACCATCCCCGGCATCGGGTTCAAGATCCTCTGCGGTTTCACGCTTTCCGTAGGCAGCGTGTTCGTCATGTGGCTGGGCGAGCAGATCACGGCGCGCGGGGTCGGCAACGGCATCTCGCTCCTGATCTTCGCCGGCATCGTCGCCGGCCTGCCCAAGGGCGTCGAGACGGTCTCCACCATGTTCATGCACTCCATCCGCAACGAGGGCAACGTCGCCCCGCCGGGCGTGTTCATCCTCCTGGTGGCCGGCATGGCCGTCGTGGTCCTGGCCGTGGTCCTGGTCGAGAACGCCTACCGCAACATCCCGATCCACTACGCCCGCCGGGTCGATTCGTCCCGGATGGCCAGCCAGCGCAGCTCCTACCTGCCGCTCAAGGTGAACACCGCCGGCGTCATGCCGGTCATCTTCGCCAGCTCGGTCATCTTCTTCCCCGCCACCATCGCCCAGTTCACCCACTGGGAGTGGCTGGCCAAGGGCTCCGCCTACATCAGCCCGCAGGCCCATTTCTGGACCTACACGCCGATCTTCGTGGGCGTGGTGATATTCTTCGCCTTCTTCTACACCAGCATCGTCTTCAACCCGGACGAGACCGCCGACAACATGAAGCGGTCCGGGGGCTACATCCCCGGCATCCGTCCCGGCAAGGAGACCAGCATCTACATGGACAGCATCCTGTCCAAGCTGACCTTCGCGGGCGCCATCTACCTCGCCCTGGTCTCCATCGTCCCCCTCGTGATCACCAACAGCATGCCTGGCTTGAACTTCTACTTTGGCGGTACCTCCCTACTCATCGTCGTGGGCGTGGCCATGGACACCGTGGCCCAGCTGGAAAGCTACCAGGTGATGCGCCGCTATGACGGGTTCCTGGAGAAGGGTCGGATCCGGGGTGGCCGCTTGGCCAGATCAGGGGCGAAGACACCATGACGAACGTACATATCCTGTTGGGCCCTCCCGGATCCGGGAAGGGGACCCAGGCCAAACGCCTGGTTGCAAAAAGATCTTTGATTCACCTGTCCACGGGTGATATTCTGAGAGATGCCGTCTCGAAAGGGACGGAGATTGGCCTTCGGGCCAAGGCCATCATGGCCAATGGCAAACTTGTGGATGACGACACGGTGAACGGTCTCGTTTTCGCGCGGCTGCAGAACGAAACCGGAGATGTGTTGTTCGATGGCTATCCGCGGACCCTACAGCAGGCCGAATCCCTGGGGAAGTTCCTCTCCGACCAGGGCTTAGATCTGGGGCTCGTGATCGACATCTCCGTCCCCGAGGCCGTGCTTGAAGCCCGGGTGGTTGATCGAATGGTATGTAGCAATAATAATTGCGGCTACATCTACCACCTCGTGACATGCCCCCCCCAAGTCGAAGGCATCTGCGATCTGTGCCACTATCCGCTGAAGCACCGCGCCGACGACTGCCAGGAAGCTTTCCGGAGCCGGATGTCTGAGTTCTACAAGACGTTCGAGCCCCTGCAGGCGTACTACAAGGGGACCGATCACTACCGCGCGGTGGACGGCCAGGGCAGTTCCGACGCCATCCACCAGACCATCCTAGCGTTGTTTCAGGAGCAAGCTTGAGCAAAGAAGAAGCCATTGAGCTCGAAGCCACAGTGGTGGAGTCCTTGCCCAACGCCGTGTTCCGGGTGGAACTGGAAAACAAGCATCAGGTGCTGGCTCACATCAGCGGCAAGATGCGGAAGAACTTCATCCGCATCCTCCCGGGCGACCGGGTCCTGGTGGAAGTCACCCCCTACGACCTCACCCGCGGCCGGATCATCTACCGATTCAAGTAAACCCACTCGTTCCCCTGGGGGATTCCCATGAAAGTCAGGCCATCTATCAAAAGATTGTGCGAACACTGCAAGGTGGTCCGGCGCGAAGGCATCAACCGGATCATCTGCAAGAAGAATCCCAAGCACAAGCAGCGTCAAGGTTAAGGAGTAAGCATGGCACGCATCGCAGGTATCGATCTGCCAATTGCCAAGCGCGTCGAGATCGCGCTCACCTACATCTACGGCATCGGCCGTCCGAAGGCTCAGAGCATCCTGACCCGGGCCAAGGTTGATTTCGCCACCAAGGTGCGCGATCTCACCGAGGATGAGGTCGGCCGCATCCGCCGCGTCATCACCGCGGAAGAGACGGTCGAAGGCGACCTTCGCAAGAACATTGGCATGGACATCAAGCGTCTGATGGACATCGGCTGCTACCGGGGCCTGCGCCACCGGAAGGGCCTTCCCGTCCGCGGACAGCGCACGCACACCAACGCGCGGACCCGCAAGGGCAAGCGCAAGACCGTCGCCGGCAAGAAGAAGTAAAGGTTGAGGAACTGACATGGCAAAGACTCAGTCAAAGACCGCCGGCAAGAAGGTGGTCAAGAAGAAAGAAAAGAAGAACGTCCCCCACGGCGTGGCGCATATCCAGGCCTCGTTCAACAACACCATCATTTCCATCTCTGACCCCCTGGGGAACATGCTTTCCTGGGCGTCCAGCGGCAACCAGAACTTCCGGGGCACCCGCAAGGGCACGCCCTTCGCCGCGCAGATCGCGGCCGGGGTCGCCGCCGAGGCCGCCAAGGAGCAGGGTATCCGCTCCGTGGACGTCCGCGTGAAAGGGCCCGGCGCGGGCCGTGAGAGCGCCATCCGCGCCCTCAACGCCGCCGGCATTTCCGTGACCAGCATCCGCGACGTCACCCCCATTCCCCACAATGGCTGCCGCCCTCCCAAGCGGCGCCGGGTTTAAGAGAGGAGGAGAACCATGGCTCGATATCAAGACGCCGTTTGCCGCCTCTGCCGTCGCGAGGGGATGAAGCTCTACCTGAAGGGCGAACGCTGCTTCAAGGAAAAGTGCTCCTTCGAGACCCGCAAGGGCAAGATCCCCGGACAGCACGGGGCCGCCAAGGCCAAGAAGCCCACCGGCTACGCCCTGCAGCTGCGCGAGAAGCAGAAGGTCAAGCGCATCTACGGCGTGCTGGAAAAGCAGTTCCGCCTCTATTTCCAACACGCCGACAGCAAGAAGGGCGTGACTGGCCACAACCTCCTGTCCTTCCTGGAAAGCCGTCTGGACAACGTGGTGTTCCGGCTCGGGTTCGCCCCCAGCCGCGCCGCCGCCCGGCAGATGGTGATGCACGGCCACATCCTGGTCAACGGCAAGCGGGTCGACATTCCCAGCTTCCAGACCAAGTCCGGCCAGAGCATCGAGATCTCGGTCAAGGCCCAGGCCAACGACTTCGTCAAGTCCTCCCTGGAAACCGCGGCTGGCCGCGGGATTCCCCAGTGGCTCACCCTCGACGCCAGCGCCTTCAAGGGCGCGGTGATCGCAGTTCCCAAGCGGGAAGATGTTCCTCTTGACATCAACGAGCAGCTGATCGTCGAACTCTACAGCAAGTAAGGGGGACCCGAATGCTGAACATCAGCGATTTCCAGAGGCCGCGTTTCGCGGAGGTGAGTGCCGCTTCCAAGACGGGGTCGTACGGCGAGTTCGTCGCCTACCCCTTCGAGCGCGGTTTCGCCACCACCAGCGGCCATGCCCTCCGCCGGGTGCTGCTCAGCAGCATCCAGGGGGCCGCCGTGACCAACGTCCGCATCAAGGGCGTGCAGCACGAATTCACCGCTCAACCCGGGGTCTGGGAGGACATCACCCACATCCTCCTGAACCTGAAGGAGATCCCCTTCAAGCTCCACGCCAGCCAGCCGCAGATCGTCACCATCAGCCACAAGGGCGAAGGTGTGGTCACCTCGGGAAGCATCCGCTGCAACCAGAATGTTGAAGTGATGAACCCCGATGTCCACATCGCCACCCTGGGCGAGGACGGCGAGTTGGAGATGGAGATCCAGGTCTCGATGGGCCGCGGCTTCGTCACCGCCGACCGCAACCTGGACGAGAAGCTGGGCCTGGGGTTCATCCCCCTCGATTCCAACCACAGCCCGATCCTCCGGGTCAACTACATCGTCGAGCCCGCCCGGGTCGGTCACAGCACCGACTACGAGAAGCTCACCCTGCAGGTGTGGACCAACGGCACCGTGGATCCCAAGGACGCGGTCAGCGATTCCGCGCTGATCCTCCGGGAGCACTTCCTCATCTTCGCCCGCCAGGACGAGGATGCCGTGGAGACCGAAGCGGGCGGCATCACCCTCCCCCCCGGCGACGTCAACAACATGCTCATCAAGTCCGTTGAAGAGCTGGAGCTGTCCGTCCGGGCCAACAACTGCCTGCGGAACGCCAACATCACCACCATTGGCGAACTGGTCCAGCGCACCGAAGCCGAGCTGATGAAGACCAAGAACTTTGGCAAGAAGTCGCTCCAGGAGATCAAGGACGAGCTCGCGCGCATCGGCCTCTCCCTCGGCATGCGCATCGAACAAGAAGTCTAAGGAGCCAACCCATGCGTCATAACGTCTCCGGCAAGCGGTTGGGCCGTACCACCAACCAGCGCAAAGCCCTCATGAAGGGTCTGGCCATCTCCCTGGTCGAGCATGAGCGTCTCCAGACGACGCTCGTGAAGGCCAAGGAGCTCCGGAAGTTCGTGGAGCCCTTCATCACCCTGGGCCGCAACGACACCGTCGCGAACCGCCGCCTGGCCATGGCCCGGCTCGGTAGCAAGGCCACCGTGGAGAAGCTCTTCGACGCCGCCTTCCGGGCCCGTTTCGAAGGCCGCCCCGGCGGTTTCACCCGGATCCTCAAGACCGACTACCGTCTGGGCGATGCCGCCGACATGGCGATCATCGAACTGGTGGACTACGTCCTGCCCGAACCCAAGGAAGCCGAAGCCGCCGCCGAATAACGTCGGCCCGGCCATGAGGGAAAGGCGCCCCCCCGGGGGCGCCTTTTCATATCTACTGCAGCAATTGGAGCAACTGATTGGAGGCCTGATCGGCGCTGGCCAGGGCCTTGGTGCCGGCCTGGTTCAGGATCTGGAACCGGGTCAGGCTCACCACGTCCTCGGCGGTGCGGCTGTCCTGGATCCCGTCCCGGGCGGCGGTGGTGCCGGCGGCCTGGGTGCCGAGGGCGCTGGCCACCGCCTGCAGCTCCTGCTCGGTGGCGCCGACCGTGGCCTGGCCGGTGCTCAGGGAGGCGAGGGCCGCCGCCAGTTTCGGGGCGGCGGCCGCGGCGGCGCCGGCAGTGAGCAGGTTGTCCGCCCCGGCGGCCAGGCCGAGGGTCTGGACGCCGTTGTAGGTCACCGTCAGGGGTTGCGGGTAGATGGAGGGCGAGGTGAGGCGGATGGTGGCCGAGCTGACCCCCGGGACCGGGTCCTCCAGGGTGTAGTCCGGGCCGTTGACCAGCACGATGGGCGGGCGCTCCAGCGCGCTGGCCCGGGTGACCATGGGATTGGCCAGCTGCACCACGTCGCCGGCCACCAGCCCGGTCCGGGTCAGGTTCTCGTTGGCCACCTGGGCCTGGGGGATGCTGGCGTAGCTGACCTGGAGCGGGCCCTGGGCCCCGGCCGCGGCCCCCGAGGCGGTCAGGGTCACGGTCCCGGCCTGGCCGTCGAACGTGTAGTCGGTGCCCTGGACCAGGGTCCGGTGGGTCCCGGCGGTCTGGGTGAGGACGGGCGCGGCGCTGGTGAAATCGCCCGAGAGGGTCAGCACCTGGCCGGCCTGGAGGTTGCCCGAGGTCAGGTAACTGGTCGAGGTGGTCGGGATATAGGAATAGCTGACCGTAAGCGGGTGGGTCCGCGGGTTGGGATAGGCGGCCGGGTTGGTCAGGGTGATGGCGCCATCCTGGGCGTCGAGGGTGTAGTCCGTGCCCTGGGTGAGCAGGGTGGCGCCATTCTTGACCACGACGTTGGACACCCAGGGATGCTGGAGGGCGAGGGCGCCGGCGCCCGGTGTCACCGACTGGCCGGCGACCGCCTGGGTCGGCACGTAGTCGTAGCTCACCGACAGTCCACCGGCGAACCGGGCCGGATTCAGCACCGTCAGCACGCCGTTGGCGGCCTCCAGGCTGTAGTCGGTCCCCTGGGTGAGGGCGACGGCCTGCCCCGAGGCGTCCTGGAAGGTCAGGCGGGTCACCTGGGATTGCCCCAGGGCCACGGCCGTCCCGCCGGCCGGGGCCCTGGGCAGGGCCTCCCCGGCCACCGGCTGGGTGGGCACGACGCTGTAGTCGACCTGGAAGGGTTGCGCGGGGTCGGTGGCGCCGATCTGGATCTGGCCGGCATAGCCGTTGCCGGGACCGTCGATGGCGGTCACCGGCACCGGCGCCGACGGGCCCGAGGAGACCTGGACATTGGTGAGGTAGGGCTGGTCCACCTGGACCGTGGCCGGCCCGGCCTGGGTGAGGGAGGGGAGCACCTGCGAATAGCCCAGGGCGAGATCCGGCTTGGCCAGGGCCGGGACGGCCACGGTGACCGCCGGGAAGCTCGCGGCGGCCACGCTCAGGGTGCTGCCGAACACCCCCTGGCCGTTGAACGTGGTGTGGAGGGCCATGGACTGGGCCGAGGCGAGCAGGGTCTGGAATTCGCTGTCCAGGGCGGCCCGGTCCGAACCCGAGAGGGTGCCGGTCTGGGCTTCCTGGGCAAGTTCTGCCATCCGGGTGACCATCTGGGTCATCTGCCCCATGGCCCCGGCCGCCACCTGCAGGTAGGAAATACCGTCATTGGCGTTGCGCTGCCCCTGCTGGCTGATGGCGACCTGGGCGCCGAGCCCGGCGCTGATGGCCAGCCCGGCCGGGTCATCGGCGGGCCGGTTGATCCGGAGCCCTGTGGTAAGCCTTGTGATTGCCCCGTTAAGCCCATCCTGGACCAGTCCGAGCTGGCGTACGGCTTGAGCGGCCGAAAGGCTGGAGAGGGCGAATGACATGCCCCGCTTGCCGGAAGAACCGTGCCAATTCCTGGGATTGCCCTATCTACGCCTGCCCCTATAGCCAATCCCATGCGCACAGGGTCTTTTGTCCTTTCTCGGCGATCCTCGGCGTCCTCAGCGATAAGCTTTTCCGGTTCTTCACGGATCTGAGTGAAGACCCCGACCCACACTTGCGAAGCAGTGGTTGGGACAGGCCTGTCAGGTGAGGTCTCGGGGGACCGGCACAATTGGGCATTTTGCCTACTTGAAGAAAAAGACTTAACGCGGAGATCGCGGAGATCTCGCGGAGGATCGCGGAGATAAAAACTGCTTTTTCTCCGCGATCCTCCGCGAGATCTCCGCGATCTCCGCGTTAAGAAGTGGTAACAAAACCCCTTGTACCTCAACAAAAAGGTGCATAGTGTACTTGGATGGCCCGAGATATCTTGCCCTCTGAGCTTTGGGAACGCATCCAACCCCTTCTACCGCCACCCACGC
>Ga0316227_1001238_pt1 | contig 29014 bp, 25 predicted proteins | sample TBH18019metaG_FD_206012 | JGI IMG/M metagenome (GOLD analysis project Ga0316227, IMG submission 206012) | Freshwater microbial communities from Trout Bog Lake, Wisconsin, USA - TBH18019 | ecosystem: Environmental > Aquatic > Freshwater > Lake > Hypolimnion/Profundal zone | place: USA: Wisconsin... | reverse complement strand
ATAGGGCGCGGCGCATCCCGGAACGGGCGTGTCGAAGGTGTAGCGCTCGCCTTCAAAGGTCACCACCAGGCCGCCCTTGGCGCAGGCATGAACCGCGCCCGCCTCGAACACCAATATCTTGCTCTTCGCCTTGCCCTGGGTGCTTTGCCGCAACGTGGCGTCGTTCGCGGCGATCAGGCTGACCAGCAGGGGCGGAATGGCATCGCTCGGCACTTCCTTCAGCGCCTCGCCCGCCGCGTCCGTCACAGCCACGCCTTCGATATCCTGCCACTCCGTCAGGCCGCCGGGCGCCACGACAGTGTGGATGATGTTGAGCACGACATATTTCTCCATCACCTGCTGCAGATTGCCCGTCATCGCGGGCGCGGCGATCCATTGGAGCAGGACGCGGCCCGCCGTACCGCCCTTGTTGTGCGTGATGGTGGTATAGTCCGCTGCGAGCTGCTGCGGCGTCGGCTTCCAGAGCCGCGCGGAGGCCGGCGCGGCCAGCGCCAGCAAGGCCATCAGCAGACTGGTCACCCGCGCTTTCATGAAGCCCCCCGGCGTTTCGTGGCCGGCGCATCCAGATCGTACCCAGCCGCCGCCGGACGCGATGCTATGCGGGAGCCGCTTTCCCTGTAAAGCGCGCGACGCGAGCGCCAGGGTTACAAGCCTGAGAGGCACGGCGGCGCGCCAGCGCTATTTCCAGTTCAGGCCATAGGCCAGTTGCGGGTCCATGACGAATTGCGGATCGGACGGCAGGTCGGGCTGGCGCTTCTGCTTCACTTCGTCGGCGTTCATCGCCGCCTCGCGGGCGGTGACGCAGTCCTTCACCTTGTCGGCCAGGGCCGGGAAGGCCGAAACCTTGTCGATCTGCCCCAGCACGCAGGTGTCGAAGAAGGTGTACTGATCCTGCTCGCCGCAGCCGAAGCTGGTGCGGTCGGCCCGCGCCGCGGTGAAGACGATGCGGTTCGGCCCTTCCAGCAGCGGCACGAAAATGCCGGAGAAGCAGGCCGAGACGATCACCGCCGTGGGGCGGTCGCCGCAATATTTGTTGACCATGGCGGCGATGGGGGCGGGATCGACAATGCGACCGCCGATGATGATGCCGTCAGGCTCGCCATGACTGGTGAGATAGAGCAGGCAGCCGCCCCGGGCGCGGGCGGTGACATCGGCCAGGCCGCTGACGATAGGCTCCTGCGCCGCGGGCTGCACCGGCTCATAGGGGAAGTTGTCGGCGCTGGCGGAAAATTGCCGGATATTGGCGGGCTGGAAGCCCAGCGCGACGAACTTTTTCGTCAGGTCGCGGCGGGCATTGTCGAACACCATCGAGGCCTCGCCGGAATGGGCCCGCCAGTCGCCCGCCACCACGATGGCAGCCCAGTCGGAGAACAGCTTCGGTTTTGGCGGCGGTGGTGGCGGCGCGGGTTTCAGCAACGGCAGCGCAAACCACCCCGCGCCCGCCAGCGCGAGAAGGACAATGACCGCGATAAGCCCCCGCTTGAAAGTCATTTCCGTGTGAACCCGGCCACCAGCTCAATATGCGACGAGAACAGGAACTGGTCCACCGGGGTCACGGGGCCGGGCGTGAAACCACCCGCCACCAGGATGGCGGCGTCGCGGGCGAAGGTCTGCGCGTCGCAGGAGACATAGGCGACGCGGCGGACCTTGGACGCCGCCAGGGTGCGGACCTGGGCCTGCGCCCCGGCGCGGGGCGGGTCCAGCACCACGGCGTCGAAGCCGTTCAGTTCCAGCGGCGTCAGCGGGCTTTTGAACAGGTCGCGGACCTCGATGGTGACGGGCTTGAGGCCCCGGGCGGTTTTGGCTGCCGCCGCCAGGGCGTCGAGCATGGTTTTTTCGGTTTCCACCGCATGAACTTTGGCCTTCGCCGCCAACGGCAGGGCAAAGGTGCCGAGGCCGGAGAAGAGGTCGAGAACGGTTTTCGCTTTCGCCGTCATCGCCAGCACCTGCGCCTGCAGCGCCGCCTCCCCTGCCCGCGTCGGCTGCAGGAAGGCGTCGGGCGGGAGCTTCACCTGCGCGGGGCCCAGCGTGACGAAGGGCATGGCGGTTTCAAAAATGGTGTCCTTGTTCAGACGCAGGCGGACGATGCCGGTGTCGCCCAGGGCGCGGGAGAGCATGGTGACGAGGTTGGGCGTGAGGTTGCGGCTCCAGCGGAAACCGGCGTCGAAACCATTGTCGCATACGGTGACATGGAGTTCGGCGGCCTCGCCGACACCGAAAATGGGTTCGAGTCTGGCGCGCAACGTGCCCACCAGCGCGAACAGGCCGGGGGTGAGGATATCGCAGTGATGCATATCGACGATGCTGTGCGACTTCGCGGCGTGGAAACCGATATGCAGGCCTTCAGGCAGGCTCTTGATCTTGAACACCGCGCGGCGGCGGGCATGGGGCGGGGTTTCGATAACGGGCGCAACTTCGGCTTTCACGCCGGCCTTGGCCAGCGCGGCCACGACGATCTCGCGCTTGGACGCGACATAGGCGTCATGCGGCACATCCTGCGAAACGCAGCCGCCACAGACGGGGAAATGGCGGCAGACGTCCGTCAGGCGAGTTTGCCCGCGAGATGGACCACTTCCGCGCCACGGCCCAAGGCCGACAGCACCGTGTGCACGATGCCATCGGCGTTCAGGCCGGCGGCGGCGTACATCTTCTCCGGCGTGTCGTGATCCTGGAAGACGTCCGGCAGGGTCAGCGGGCGCACCTTGAGGCCACGATCCAGCAAGCCGTCATGCGCCAGGAAATGCATGACATGGGCGCCAAAGCCGCCCGCCGCGCCTTCCTCGATGGTGAGAAGGACTTCATGTTCCTTGGCCAGGCGGCGGATCAGGGCGGTGTCCAGCGGCTTGGCGAAGCGGGCGTCGGCGATGGTCGGCGAGAGGCCGTAACCGTTCAGACGCTCGGCGGCCAGCAGCACTTCGCTCATGCGGGTGCCGAAACTGAGAATGGCGATGCCTTGGCCTTCCTTGACGATACGGCCCTTGCCGATTTCCAGTGGCACGCCGACATCGGGACGCGCGATGCCGGTGCCTTCGCCGCGCGGATAGCGAATGGCGCTGGGGCGGTCGTCGATGGCGACGGCGGTGGCGACCATGTTAACCAGCTCGGCCTCGTCCGACGGGGCCATGATGACAAAGCCGGGCAACGGCGTCAGATAGGCAATGTCGAACGACCCGGCATGGGTGGCGCCGTCGGCGCCCACCAGGCCGCAACGGTCCATGGCAAAGCGCACCGGCAGCTTCTGGATGGCGACGTCATGCACCACCTGGTCATAGCCGCGCTGCAGGAAGGTGGAATAGATGGCGCAGAAAGGCTTCATGCCTTCGGTCGCCATGCCCGCCGCAAAGGTGACGCCATGCTGTTCGGCGATGCCGACATCGAAGGTGCGGTTAGGGAATTCCTTCTCGAACAGATCGACGCCGGTGCCCGACGGCATGGCGGCCGTGATGGCGACGATGGCCGGATCCTTGCGGGCCTCGGCGATCAGGCTTTCGCCGAAAACCTTCTGGTAGGTCGGTGCCTTGGGCGTGCTTTTCTTCTGCTCGCCGGTCAGGACGGTGAACTTGTTGACGGCATGCCACTTGTCGGCAGCGGCTTCGGCAGGGGCATAGCCATGGCCCTTGCGGGTGACGACGTGGACCAGCACCGGGCCGGTGATGGTGTCGCGCACATTCTCCAGAATGGGCACCAGATGGTCCATGTTGTGACCATCGATGGGGCCGACATAATAGAAACCCATTTCCTCGAACAGGGTGCCGCCCATTGCCATGCCGCGGGCATATTCCTCGCTGCGCTGGGCCATCTTGAACAACCCGCGCGGCAGGATCTTGCGCGCCAACCGCTTGGAGAAGTTGCGGAAGCCGGTGAAGGACCGGGACGTCACCAGCCGCGCCAGATAGGCGCTCATAGCGCCCACCGGCGGAGCGATGGACATGTCGTTGTCGTTGAGAATGACGATCAGCCGGTTCTTGTTGGCGCCGGCATTGTTCATGGCCTCATAGGCCATGCCCGCGCTCATCGAGCCGTCACCGATCACGGCGATGACATTGTTGTCGCGGCCCTGCAGGTCGCGCGCCGCCGCCATGCCGAGGCCGGCGGAGATCGACGTGGAAGAATGCGCCGCGCCGAAAGGATCGTATTCGCTTTCGCTGCGCTTGGTGAAGCCCGACAGGCCGCCGCCGGTGCGCAGGGTGCGCATGCGGCTGCGCCGCCCGGTGAGAATCTTGTGCGGATAGGCCTGGTGGCCGACATCCCAGATGATGCGATCGTCGGGCGTATTGAAAACATAGTGCAGTGCGGTGGTCAGTTCGACCACGCCCAGGCTGGAGCCGAAATGGCCGCCGGTGACGCTGACCGTGTCGATCAGGTCGGTGCGCAGTTCGTCGGCGAACTGGCGCAGCTGCGACTTGTCGAACTTGCGCAGGTCGGACGGCAGGTCGACCTGGTCCAGCAGGGGTGTCTTGGTGTTGGGGATGCTCATGCCTGTGCCTGAAAAACGGTGTTGATGCTGCGGCTCATGCCGCGTCTGCCGGGACGGCGCCTTCGGGACCGGACGCCCCCAATACAATCTTCTCCAGCCGCCCTTCGGCCGCTTTCAGCTTGGCCTCGCAATGGGCCTTCAGCGCCTGGCCGCGTTCGTACAGGGCGATGGAATCCTCAAGGTCGACTTCGCCCTGCTCCAGCCGGGCGACGATGGTTTCCAGTTCGCGCAGCGCCGCCTCGAAGCTGAGGCCGGCGACCTCGGCCGGAAGCGGCTTGGATGGGGCGGTGGCGATGGGCGGCTCCTGATCCCTGAAAGACGAGATTCTTCCGCCGATACTAGTCCCCGGCGGGCGGGCGGAAAGGTTTACCGCCTGCAATTGGCATAGTTTCAGGTGCGCTGCATCATCAAAGTGACACTTGCCGGAAGGCTCTGAAATTTCAGCGGCTATCCAAGCCAGGGGCCCGAAGTTCCACCCCACCACGGGGCAGGTCGGCGGCACTGTGCACCACCTCGCGAACCCCGGGCAGGCCCAGCAGCACCCGGACCTGACCCAGCGTTTCCAGGACAGCATCCGCACCGCTGACCAGGCCGCGCAGGCTGCCCAGGATCGGCCGGTTGCGGGGATAGATCTTGAAATGGGTGTTGGCGGGATCGACCCCGGCCAGCCGGGCTGCCGTGGCCGCGGCGGTCCAGAAACCGCCCAACTCGTCCACGAGGCCCTTGGTCTTGGCGTCGGCGCCGGTCCAGACCCGTCCCCGGGCGGCATCCTGGACCTGGGCCAGGGGCAGCTTGCGGCCCGCCGCGACCTTCTGGGTGAAGTCGGCATAGATAACATCGATTTCATGGTTCACCGCCGCCCATTGCTCGGATGTGTAGGGCTGCAGCGGTGAATCCATCAGGGTGTTCTTGCCCACCGAAACATTCTCGGCGGCCACCCCGGCCAGGGCCAGCGACTTGTCCACCGAAACCTTGCCGGTGAGGACGCCGATGGAGCCGGTGAGCGTGGCGGGCTGGGCAACGATCTTGTCGGCGCTGAGGGAGATGTAATAGCCGCCGGAGGCCGCCACCGATCCCATCGACACCACCACCTTCTTGCCGGCGGCCTGCGCCTTCTTCACCGCATGGAGGATCTGGTCTGAGGCCGAGACCGAACCGCCGGGGGAATCAACCCGCAGCACGATGGCCTTGACCGCCTTGTCCTTGGCCGCCTGGTCGATGGCGGCGGAAAGATCGTCGCTGGCGATGCCCGATGTGGCACCAAACAGGGAATCGTCGGCCTTGCCGTCGCGGATTTCGCCCGACGCCTCGATCAAGGCGATGGGGGCGGAATAATCGGCGGAGCGGCTGCGGATATACTCCTTCATCTCGACACTCTTGGCGCCGGTGCCCGCGCGCGCCAGCGCGGCGGCCGTCACCTCGTCGTCATAGCCGATACGGTCGATCAGGTGCGCCGCCAGCGCGTCTTCGGCCAGCTGCGGGCTGGCATCCAGGCTGGCGCGCACGGCCGCGGCATCAAGATGGCGCGACGCGGCGATGGCCGAGACGCCGGAATCGTAGGTGGACTGGGCGATGCGGGTCAGCTGCTCGCGGTCGGGCGCCGTCATGCCCTTTTCCATGTACATGTCGGCGGCACTTTTATATTCGGCGCGCTTGGCCATTTGCGGCGCGGCCTGCAGCTTGTCGAACAGGCCGCGCAGGAAGATTTCGCCGATGGCCGTGCCGGACGGCGCGAAATGGCCCTTGGGCGGCATCCAGATGGCGTCGGCGGCGCTGGCGGCGACATAGTCGCCCAGCCCCGCGCCATTGAACCCCGCGGCATGCACGAACACGAACTTGCCGGCGCGGCGCAGGGCGGCCAGCGCGGGCGCGATCTCCTCGGCCTGTGCCAGCGACACGGCGCCGTCGCCCAGCCGCACCGTTACGCCATTGACGCGGGCATCGCGGCGGGCGGAGTCAAGCGCCAGCACCAGATTCATCACCGTCACCGGCTGGGGCACCAGAAGACTGCCTTCGCCACCGCTGGAATCGGCCATCGTGTCGCGCAAATCCAGCGCCAGCACCATGTTGCGGGACAGTCCGTCGCCGAAGGCCAGCATGATGGCGAACAGCACCACCACCAGGATGACGATCTGGACGACGAAACGGGCGATGCCGTTGAGCGCCGCGGCCAGGATGCGGCCAGACCAGTTCAATACGGACGTCATTTCTTACCCCTCCGCCCTTCGATGTGTCTGGCACACGAATGAGAGGCGGCCCTAAAGTGGAAAACAGGCCAAGCTCTTAACATGAAAAACCCGGCGGCACAGCGCCGCCGGGTTTTCAAGCTTTACCGTGATTTAACCCCGGGACGCCTTGCCGGCGTCACGGATGGCATCCTTGGCGCCGCCGACGGCGTTCTGCACCTTGCCGGCCAGCTTGTCGGCCGCGCCCTCAGCCTGCAGCTTGGTGTCGCCGGTAATCTTGCCGGCGGCCTGCTTGATGGCGCCCTTGGCCTGATTGGCCGAGCCTTCGATACGGTCCTTGTCCATGAAAATCTCCTTGGGGATGGCGGATTGGACCAAGAGAACGGGTTGGAGCGGCCATAGGTTCCCCCATCCCCAACAAGTCCGGCGCGCGTATTTTTTTTGACCCAAAGCGAACCGACAGGCAGAAAACGCGCGTATAATGGCCGTCCCGGATGGAGACCGACATGCACCGACGCCAGCTTCTGCAGGGCCTGCTCATGGCCAGCGCCACCGCCGCGCTGGGCGCGCCCGCCTTCGGCTACGAGGTGACCAGGAGCGACGCGGAATGGAAAAAACTGCTGTCACCCCAGGCCTATGATGTGCTGCGCCATGCCGGCACCGAATATCCCGGCACCAGCCCGCTGCTGAACGAGCACCGCAAGGGCATCTTCTCCTGCGCCGGCTGCGGCCTCGATCTCTATTCCTCCGACACCAAGTTCGAAAGCGGCACCGGCTGGCCCAGCTTCTGGAAACCGCTGCCAAATGCGGTGATCACCAACAGCGACCGCACGCTGGGCATGGACCGCACCGAAGTGCTGTGCCGCCGCTGCGGCGGCCATCTCGGCCATGTCTTTGAGGACGGGCCCAAGCCGACAGGGCTGCGCTACTGCATGAACGGCGTCGCCATGAAGTTCCGCCCGGCCTGACCGCACAATCCGAACAAAAAAGCCCGCGCATGGGTGCGCGGGCTTTTTGCGTTCATGGGACGGCGTGCTGCATCTCCAGCCAGCGCCAGTGCGCCTCCCACACCTGTTCGATGTGGCGGTTGACGGCAAGACCAAACAGACAGGCCGTCAGCGTCAACGCGGCAAAGACAACATAGACGATCACGCGCACCCGCACCCGGTGGCGCTTGCGGCCACCGACGCGCCGAGCGAAGACAGGACCCCTCCCCCTGGCCATGTCAGAGACTGTGAGAGATGCCGACGAACAGGCCGCGGCGCGCGCCGAATTGCGGCGCGCCGACGCCAACGCCGGTGCCATCGCGGATCTGGTACTTCTCGTCTCCGACATTGATGACGTCGAAGCGAACGGTGAACCCCTTGAGGCCCCCTTCCGTGAATTTGTGCGAGGCGCCCAGATTGACGGTGAAGTAGCCGGGGACACTGTCGCCGTTCGGCGTGGCGCCGTCCCGCCTCAGGCCCGAGCCATAAAGGAAGTTCAGCGACAGGTTGGTGCCGGACCAGTTGTAGGCCGCGCCGCCGGACAAGGTCACGATCTGCTGATGATCCAGCGGGATATAATGGTCGGCGATGTAGGCGAGATCGTCGGGACTGAACTGGAATTCGCTCGAGACGATATGCTTGCCGGCGGCGCGTTCATAGGCCGCGTTCAGATAGGAACTGAAACCGCCGCTGTTATAGGAGATGGTCAGTTCGCCACCATATTGCCGGCCGGTCTGGTAGTTGAACGGCGTCAGGATGATCGGCGCGCCGAACTGGCCTTCGTCCAGAAGGTTGGTATCCGACTTGAAATAGCTGTCCACCCCCACAGAGATTTCATCCTTCAGCTTGTGCGTCACGCCGACATCGTAATAGTCGGCACGCTCTGCCTTGGGCGTACTGTCGGTGTGATCCGCCGCCGCTGTGGTGTTGTCGAAGAGGGCGATATCCTCGCTCGCCACCAGTTCGTAGGGCGGTGGCGAGAAATAACGCGAATAGCCGACATGAACGACCGTGTCGTCGTCATGGCCGGGTTTCCAGACCAGGCTGGCGCGGGGGCTGAGCTGATTTTCCTTGGTAAAGGCGCTGTATTCGTCATAGCGCACGCCGTAATTGAAGGTCAGGCCGGTTGCCAGCGCCCACTCATCCTGGAGGTAAACGCCGCCATTCCAGGCGTGCTTGGCGCCATTGTCGGTGATGGACAGCGGCATATCCGAAGTCTGGCAGGTTTGGGCCGGGTCTGTGCAGAGCGCATTGGGATTGGGATTGCCCGGGCCGCCGGGCGCGGTGGGCAGAACCAGCGACGTCGTTGCGCTCAGCAGATCGTCGGCCTGGAACAACAGGCCGAAGCGCACGGTATGCGAACTGCCCAGATGATAGGCGCCTTCCGCCTGCACGCCATAGGCGACATCGCGTTTGTAGGCGGTCTGGGCGTTGCCGTTATAGAGAATATCGCCGGCATTGGCCCCGGGCGTGAAATACAGGCTTGAATAGCGCCCGAAGAAGGAAACCTGGGTGTCCAGCGGCCCGTCGGAGCGCAGGTAGCTGAGAATGGCGTAATCGGTGATCTCCCGCTGGCGTTCATCCAGGTTTACCGACGGGAAGGCCGTCTGGCCGTTGGCCTTAAGAACATAATCGCCACTGCCGGGATTGAGCGGGCCCAGGCCGACAATGCCGTCAATGCCGGAAGGCTGAAGCCCGACCTGGTTGGGAATCTGGAACATGGCGTTGGAGACGCCGAGAATCGCGGTGGCGCTGGAGTTCTGGTCCAGGATGTCCTGCAGGAACAGGAAGCCGTGATACTGCTTGGTGCGGTCGTGCTTCGGATCGCTGCTGCCGTCGGGGGATTCGATGCCCAGCGTGCCGGTGGTGTAGTCGCCGGAGACGAAATAGTTGAACGGCCCGGCCGAGCCGCCATAGCTGACGGATGGCGTCAGGGTGCCATGGCTGCCGCCATAGATGCCCGCCTCGCCGCCGGGCTCGAACAGGCCGGTCTTGGTCTGCATATCGACAATGCCGCCGGTCTGGTTGCCATATTCGGCCGGCAGGGCGCCGTCGATGATCTTGACGCTTTCGGCCAGGCGCGGGTTCAGGGTCTGGCCAAAGACCGAGATGCCTTCCGGCAGGATGATGCCGTTAAGCCGGTATTGCAGGCCATTGTGTTCGCCGCGGATATGGAGCTGCCCGAAACTGTCCTGCGCCACGCCGGGCGCCTGAAGGATCACGGAATTGAGCTGCAGATTGTCGCCGCCCGGCTGATTTTGAATGTCCCTGGCGGTGAGGGTGTAGGTTGAAGCGCCGGTCTGTGTCTGGATGCCATTGCGCGCGTTCGAAAGCGCCTGCGCCGTGACATTGATGGTTTCCACGCTCTGGGCGAAGGCGGAAGACGTCGAAAACAGCGCGGCCGTGGCGGCGCCGATAAGCAGCAAATTGCGATACATCGCCTGAATTTCCTTTTTGGTTCACCGGCCGCGATCTGGCGCGCAGGTGAGCGTTCATGGATGGCGGCACGCGCGGCGTTACAGCCGCGCGTTTTCGCCAGGATCAAGGATTTGGAAATTCAGGCCTGTGGGGGACCACGGCTGCGCCAGACATAGGTCGGCGGCTCGGGTACGGGACGAAGCTGTTCGGGGACCGGCGCAACGGCATGGCCGACGCCGGGCACGAACAGCAGAAGGCCGCTGGGGCCCATGACCAGGCCCACCAGCATGGCGGCCTGACAATAGGGACAGGCAAGATCGTCCTGGACGGGTTTGCTGTTGTTGGGCGCAGGCGCCCCGACATGGGCCGCCGCCACAGCGGCGCGCGACAGCAGCGGATGGATATGGGTCTGGGCGACGAAATTCTGCAGGGCAAAAGTCAGCAGGCAGGCCAGCGCCAGAAGAGTACGCCGCGCGGACGCGCAATGCCATGAACGGGCGGCCAGAACCATGCCGGTATGTTCCTCCTGTGCCTATTGTTTCCCTATCCGGCAGCCTTGGCAAGCAGGTCAACAAAAATCCCCGCGCGGCGCCGCACGGGGATTTTTCGTGGATTGTCCGGCGTTTACTTCGCCGGCTGCGCCGCGGCCTGCGCCGCCTGCAAGGCTTCGGGGCTTATTGCCTTGGCCTTGTTCGAGGCCACCATCTCGTCATGGGCGGCGGTGAAGCCGTCAAAGGAGAAGGGGAAGTCGAAAACCTGGCCGCTGTCGGGCGTAACGCGAATTTTGGCGTCGTTGCCCAGCTTGGCGAACTGGTCGACCAGGTCCTTGGGAACCGCGGCCTCGACATAGCAGCCGCCACCGTCACACCGGCGGAACGGCAGGGGCGGCGAGGTGTAGCCGGTGCCGGTGATGATCAGGCCTTTTTCAATCGAGACACCCAACGGCACCGAAACCGCCAGGATGTAGCGGTTGCCCGACGGCATATAGGCGAGGGAGAAGGAGACGACGCGCTGGCTGCTCTCCTTGTTGACGCGGTCCTCGTAGAGATCGCAGGGCGCCACGCTCTTGACCGGATAGCAGCGCACCGCAAAATCGCCGATCCGCTTGACCTCGGGGACAGGGGCCTGCTGGGCGGCAGCGGCGCCAGCGAGCAGGCTGAAGCCAAGCGCGGCAGAGGCCAGGAGGGTCGTCGTTTTCATCGTCATCACTCCGCGTCCACCTTACTTGGCGTCGCTCGCATTGTCGGGGGTCGTCGCCTTGGCCCGGTTCTGGGCCACCATATCGTCCTGGGCGGCGCTGAAGCCGTCGAAGGAAAACGTGAAATCGTAGACCTTGCCGCCATCGGCGGTGACCTTGATCTTCGCGTCACTGCCCATCTTGCTGAAGGCGTCGATCAGCGGCTTGTCGATCGCGACTTCGGAAAAACAGCCGGTGCGGTCGCAGCGGCGATAGGGTAGCGCCGGCGAGGTGAACTTGCCGTCGGTGATGATCAGCCCCTTGCTGATATCGACGCCCAGCGGCACCGCGACCTGCATGATGTAGCGGCTGGCCGACGGCATGAAGCCGATCGAGAAGCCGATCACGCGCTGGCCGGTATTCTTGTCGCCGCGCTCCTCATAGAGGTCGCAGGGCGCCACGCTCTTGACCGGGGCACAGCGCACGATGAACTCGCCGAAGCGCCGGGGGGCGGCGGCGGAAGCCGTGGCAGCGGCCGGCGCGGGAGCGGCCTTGCCCGCCGCAGCGGGCTTGGACGGTGCGCCCACCGCGGGCTGAGCCGCAGCGGCGCCGGACATTGCCGCCAGCGCCATTAGCGTGAGGACGGCGCGGCGCATCAGAACAGCCTCCAGAAGAAGGAACTGCGCTTGCGGTTGCCGGCGAGATAGGCGCTGCGGGCGGCCTTGAAGCCGTTCAGCGAAACTTCGGAATCGGTGCGGGCGGCGCCGGGCAACGCGCTCATCGACATCAGCGTCACCTTCTGGGCGCTGGCGATGGCATCGATGGCCTTGCTGTCGGCCGGCGTCACCGATATGCAGCCCGTCTGGGTGCAGGTACGGAACTTGTAGACCTTGGGGTCGGTGTTATCGAGCTTGATGGCGACGCCTTGCTCCAGCAGCGTGTTTAGCGGCAGCACCATCGCCAGCACCTGGCCCTGCTTGGCGTCGTTGCTGACCGACATGCGCGCGATGATGTCCTTGGTCTTGGGATCGGTGATATTGGTCACCATCTCGCACGAGGCGTCCTTGGCGGTCGCCGCCGGGCAGGCGACGCGCCAGTCGCCATAGGGAACCGAGCTTTCGGCACCGGTGTTGTACGTCGCGACACCGCGCACCATCCAGCCGAGCAGGAGGCCCAGCACGAGCGCGCCACCGCCTACGACCAGGCGTTCCGTATTTGTGTTCATCGTTTCCGTTTTCCGTTGCGCGGGATGCGCCCCCAAGGCGCCCCGCCGGCTCAGGGCCGGGCGGACGAGGTAGCAGAAAGCCCAGCCAAAGGGAACGGCCTATTTTGGCGCAAAACCCAGCCTGGGCGATGCGCGACATGACGGAATCGTAAGTTTTGCAATTGCTTCCCCCGGCTCAGGGAATGCCGCCGCCCGGCCTAGCTGCGGGCCAGCAGCACGGGCTTTTCCTGCCAGTATTGCGGCCAGACTCGCTTCAGGGCCGCCACTTTCGGCAGGTCGTTATAAACGATGTAGGGCTGGGTGGGATTGAGAACCAGATAGTTCTGGTGATAGCCCTCGGCGGCATAGAAGCCCTTGAAGGGTTCGATCCTGGTGGCGATGGCGCGGGGAAAGAGGTGTGCCGCGTCAAGCTGGGCGATGTAGGCCCTGGCTGTCGCGGCCTGGACCGGCGATTGCGGGAAAATGGCGGTGCGGTAGCTGGTGCCCTCATCCGGGCCCTGGCGGTTCACTTCGGTGGGATCGTGGCTCACCGAGAAGAAAATCTGCAGCAACCTGCCATAGCTGATCACCTTCGGGTCGAAGGTGATCTGGACCGACTCGGCATGGCCGGTGGTCTCGGTGGTGACCTGCTCATAGGTGGCGGTGTTGGCGGCGCCGCCGGAATAGCCCGACACGACTTTCGTCACGCCCTTCACATGCTGGAAGACGCCCTGCTGGCCCCAGAAACAGCCGCCTGCCAGCACGGCGACTTCCGACGCGGCGGCGTTGGATGGATCGACGGCGGGCGCGGGGATCTGCTTCTGCAGGTCGGCGGCGCAAACGCCCGCAACAGAGAAAATCAACGCAGCGGCGGCGAACAGGGGAACAAGTCTCATGGGCATCTCCTGACCTGGCTTCACACGCAATCGGCGATGGCATCATAGATCATGTCGAGTTCCGCCGCCGTGATGCAATAGGGCGGCAGGACATAGATGGTGTTGCCCAGCGGACGCAGCAAGATGTTGCGGGCCAGGAAATGCGCCATCAGCTGCGGTCCCAGCCCGGCCAGATAGCCGGGATCGGAAACCTTCACATCCAGCGCCGCGACCGTCCCCAGTCTACGGACCTTTTCGAAGCGTGGATCACCGCGGAACGGCGCCAGCCGTTCTTCCTGCATCGCGCCCAGGGCCGCGATGCGCATCCGCACCGGCTCGTCATTCCAGATCGCAAGGTTGGCGGCGGCGGCGGCGCAGGCGATGGGATTGGCGGTGAAGGAACTGGAATGAAAGAAGGTCTTGCGCCGGTCTTGGCTATAATGCGCCTGGAAGATCGCGGGCGTCGCCAACGTCGCCGCCAGCGGCAGTGCCCCGCCGGCAAGGCCCTTGGCGAGGCACAGGATGTCGGGCGTGATGCCAGCCTGCTCGCAGGCGAACAGGGTGCCGGTGCGGCCGAAGCCGGTCAGCACCTCGTCGGCGATGAACAGCGTGCCATGGCGCTCGCACAGCGCCTTCATCTTGCGCAGTATTTCCGCGCCGTACATCAGCATGCCGCCGGAGCCCAGCAGCAGCGGCTCGACGATCAGGGCGGCGGCATCCCTCGCTGCCGCTTCCAGCGCCGCCAGCGTGTCGCAGCCGCGCCCGGTGGGGAATGGCAGGCGCACCACCTCGAACAGCAGCGGTTCATAGGCCGCATTGAAAACGCCGCGCGCGCCCGCCGCCATCGTGCCGATGGTGTCGCCATGATAGGCGTGCTCCAGGGCGATAATGCGGGTGCGCGGCTTGCCGCTGTTGTGCCAGAAGCCCAGCGCCATCTTCAGCGCCACTTCCACCGCCGTCGAGCCGCTGTCGGAGTAGAAGACATGCGCGAGGCCCTTGGGCACGATCGCGAGCAGCGCCGCTGCCACATCCTCGGCGGGCTGGTGGGTGAAGTTGGCGAAGATCACCTGATCGAGCTTTTCGGCTTGCGCCCGGATCGCCGCCATGATGCGGGGGTGGTTGTGGCCATGCGCCGTCACCCACCAGGAAGAAATGCCGTCCAGAATGCGGCGGCCATCGTCGGTGATCAGCCAGGCCCCCTCACCGCGCGCGATCAGCGGTGGCGGCGGCGCCAGCGCATGCTGGGTAAAGGGGTGCCAGACGCTACTCATTGAAATCATCCAGCCGGAAATTGGCGGCGAAGGCGGCGGCCAGGCTGTCGCAGGTCAAGGACCCGAGACGCGGCAGGCAGCCCAGCCGCTTCACACCGCTTTTCTCGATGATAATGCCTTCGCTCTCTTTATTCTCGTCCCCGATAAAGGCGATGCCAGAAAGGGGAATACCGCGAGCGCGGATCGCTTCCACCGACAGCAGGGTGTGGTTGATGGTGCCCAGCGATGTGCGGGCGCAGAGGATCAGCGGCAGGCCCCAGCGGGCGAAGACGTCTATGTTAAGTGTGGTGCGGGTCAACGGCACCATCAGCCCGCCCGCGCCTTCGATCACCAGGGGTCCGGGCGGCGGGGTCAGGGCGCCGGTGTCGATGACGATGCCGTCTTCGGCGGCGGCCTGGTGCGGGGAGGCTGCCAGCGTCAGGCGATACGCTTCCGGCAGCGTCTCGACACCGGCCAGCCGCGCCACCATCTGGCTGTCGGTTTCCGGCGCCAGTCCCGCCTGCACTGGCTTCCAGTACCGCGCGCCCAACGCGCCCGCCAGCGCGGCGGCAAAGACGGTCTTGCCGATGTCGGTGTCCGTGCCGGTGACGACGAAGCGCGTCATGCTTGCGCCAGTTCGGCGGCGAGATGGGCGAAGACGGCGTCGAGATCGCTCTCTTTTATGTGCGTGGTGATGGCCAGCCGCAGCCGCGCCGTGTTTTCCGGCACGGTGGGCGGGCGGATGGCGCGGATGTCATACCCAAGGGCCTGCAGCCCTTCGGCAAAGCGCACGGCGCGGCTGTCGGCGCCCAGGATGATCGGCTGGATCTGCGACCCGCTGGCCTGCCAGCCCTGATACCCCCCCATCAGCGTGGCCGTATGCGCCACCAGCGCCTGCAGCCGCGCCCGCGCATCATCGGCGGCGGCGGAAAGTTTCAGCGCCTGCCGCACCACCGCCGCCATCAGCGGCGAGGGCGCGGTGGAATAGACAAAGGCCCGGGAGCGGTTGACGAGGAACTCCTTATATATACGCGGCAGCGTCACCAGCCCGCCCGACACCACCAGCGCCTTGCCGCAGGTGTGCAGCGAAATCACATTGGCGCGTCCTTCCACCGCCGCACCCAACCCTCTGCCCTGCGCGCCATAGACGCCGGTGGCGTGCGCCTCGTCCAGCAGCAGCATGGCGTCGGCGCGCTCAGCCAGCGCCACCAGATCGGCCAGCGGCGCACAGTCGCCATCCATCGAATACAGCGTCTCTACTGCGAGCCATACCCGCCCGGTTCCGCCGCGCGCGCGCCAGCCGCGGATCGCGTCTTCCATCGCGTTCACATCGTTGTGCGGCGTCTCCACCACCGGCACCTTGGATGGATCGAGCCCATCGCGCACCGAGGCATGGATCAGTGCGTCATGCACGATCAGGTCCTCGCGCCTGGGCAGCGCCGCCAGCAGAGCGGCGTTGGCGGCAAAGCCGGTGGGGAAATACAGCGCCGCTTCGGTGCTGAAAAATTCGGCCGCCTCGGCTTCCAGCGCCTCATGCTCGGGATGGTTGCCGCGCAGCAGGCGCGAGCCGCCCGCCCCCAGCGGTACGCCGCGTTGCAGCGCCGCCGCCGCCGCGTCGCGCAAGGCATCGCTTTGCGCCAGCCCAAGATAATCGTTGCTGGTGAAATCCAGCCCGGCGCGGGGCGCAAGCTTGCGCAGACGGCCCTTGCGGGCCAGTGCCGCCAGCGCGGCTTCATGCGGTGTCATGGAGGATCGATTCCACACACGGGAACAAAGGGCAAGCCGCGCTCCTGTCCATGAGGCGCCTTGTCCATCGCACTGTGGGCCGCCATAGTCGCGGCAAAACGGGGGAACGCGATGAAAAAGGCTTTTCTGCTGTCTCTGGCCCTGATGCTGCCCGCGATGGGCGCCCACGCGGCGGAACGCTGGACGCCGCAAAAAGCCAAGGCCTGGTATGCCCAGCAGAAATGGCTGGTGGGCGGCAACTATATTCCCTCCACCGCCATCAACCAGCTGGAGATGTGGCAGGCCGATACGTTCGACGCGCCCCGCATCGAACAGGAATTCACCTGGGCACAGGGCATGGGCCTCACCACCATGCGCGTCTTCCTGCATGACCTGCTGTGGCAGCAGGATGCGCCAGGCTTCAAGCGCCGCATCGGTCAGTTTCTCACCATCGCGGCGCGGCACGGCATCAAGCCGGTCTTCGTGCTGTTCGATTCCTGCTGGGATCCGCATCCGAAGCTGGGACCGCAGCATCCGCCCATTCCCGGGGTGCACAATTCCGGCTGGGTGCAGGGACCCGGCGCTGACGCCATGGCCGACCCGAAACAGACGCCACGGCTGGAAGCCTATGTGAAGGACATTGTCGGCAATTTCGCGAATGACGACCGCATCCTGGCCTGGGACGTCTGGAACGAGCCCGACAATTTCGCCGGCCAGTATCCCGACGACACCAAGGCCAAGATCGCCCATGTCACAGAATTGCTGCCGAAAGTGTTCGACTGGGCGCGGAGCGCAAACCCGTCGCAGCCATTGACCAGTGGCGTCTGGCACGATGCGAACTGGAACAAGCTCGACGGCCTCAACCCCATCGAGAAGACCCAGCTCACCCAGTCCGACGTCATCAGCTTCCACGACTATAACTGGCCGGAGCGTTTCGCGGAGCGGGTGAAGGAATTGCAGGTCTATGGCCGCCCCCTGCTCTGCACCGAATATATGGCGCGCGGCAACGGCTCGACCATCGACACGGTGTTGCCGCTGGGCAAGAAGCTGGATGTCGCCATGATCAACTGGGGCTTTGTCGACGGCAGGACGCAGACACGCCTGCCCTGGGATTCCTGGCAGAAGCCCTATACCCAGACGCCGCCCACCATCTGGTTCCACGAGATCCTGCACACGGACGGCACACCCTATCGCGCCCGCGAAGTGGCGATCATCAAGGCGCTCAGTGCCGCCCCGCGCGGGCAAGTTCCAGATTTGGCCCTGATGCCCTGATGGCCGACATCGACCGTCTTTTCGCCGAAGCGCAGTCGCTGCACCGGGCCGGGAATCTGCCGGCAGCGCAGGAGATCTATGCGCAAGTGCTGCAGGCTTCGCCCCGCCATGGCGGGGCGCTGCACATGCTGGGACTGATCGCCTTCCAGTCAGGCGACGCCGTGCAGGCCCTGACGCTGCTCACCAAGGCGGCGGCGGCCGATCCCGCCGTGCCGTCGCTGCACACCAATCTGGGGCTGGTGCTGACAGCGGCCGGGCGCTTGGCCGAAGCCGAAGCCGCGCACCGCAAGGCGCTGACCTTGCGCCCCGGCGATGCCACCACGCTGTCGGCGCTGGCAGCCCTGGCGCTGGCGCGCGGCGACGGCGACAAGGCGCTGCACCGCGCCATGGCGGCGCTGCATGCCGGAGAAACGCCCGCAACGCGCCGCCTCTTCGCCGACATCGCCGGAACGTTGCGCTTCGCACAGGACAATCCGGCGGTGCACAGGCTGCTGACCCGCGCCCTCAACGAGAAGTGGGGCCCGTCCGCGCCGCTGGCGCAGGCGGCTGAGGGGCTGGTGCGGGCGCGGCTGGTGGCAGGCGGCACCCTCGCGGCCGATGCCCTGCTGCGCGCCAGCCTGGCCGCCGCACCCATCACCGACGCCGTGCTGGAAGCGGCGTTGACGGCGGCACGGCGCGAATTGCTGGCCGGTGACGGCAATGCCGGTTTCGCCGCGGCCCTGGCGCAGCAATGCTTTCTGGGCGGCTATGTCTTCTGGCAGGACGAAGACGAAAGCGCGCGGGTAGGCGCGCTGCGCGCGCGCAGCGAAGCCAGGCTGGCGGCAGGCGAAAGCGTGCCGGACGCCGAACTGGCGGCGCTGGCCTGCTATGTCCCGCTGCACGCACTGGCGAACGCCGGAAAAATCACCGCCGACAGTCCGGTGATGGCGGCGCTGCTGCGCCAACAGCGCGATGAACCGGCGCAAGAGGCGCACCTCGCCGGCGCCCTGCCCGCGCTGACGCCCATTGCCGCGGCGGACACCAGCGCGGACACTGTCTATCCCCGCTGGAGCGGCACGCCTTGGGCACAAACGCCGGTGTCGCCCCACGACTGGCTGCAAAGCCGCTTTCCCGCCGCCGATCTTGGCGGCGTGCCGGACCGGCCCGCCATGCTGGTGGCCGGTTGCGGCACCGGGCAATACGCGTTGCAACTGGCGCGCACGCTGGCGCTGGGCGATATCACCGCCATCGATCTCGACCGCACCGCCCTCGCCTTTGCGGCGCGCAAGGCGCATGAAGCCGGCCTGGCGATCCGCTTCGGCCAGGGCGACATAATGCAGGTGGCAGCGCTGAGCCGGCGCTTCGGCCTGATCGAATGCGGCGGCGTGCTGCACCAGCTTGCCGATCCGCAGGCGGGATGGGAAACGCTGCTGGCCGTGCTGGAACCAGGCGGCGTCATGCGCATCGCCGTTCACAGCGCCGTGGCGCAACAGGCCTTCGCGCCGGTTCGCGCGATGATCGCCCGGCAAGGCTTCGCCGCCACCGCCGACGGCATACGCGCCGCCCGCCACTGGCTGAAAGCGCAGAACGATGAAAGCCTGACGCCCATCCTGGAAGCGCCCGTTTTCTTCAGCGATGGCGGGTGCCGCCACCTGCTGTTCGGGCATGGGGAACATCCGCTGTCCTTCGGCGCAATCGCCGCCTTCCTCACGGCCCACGGCCTCGCCCTGATCGGCCTTGATGTCGCGGCGCCGGTGCTGGCGGCCTATCGCGCCCGTTTTCCGCAGGACCCCACAGCCACCGATCTCGACAATTGGGCCTCATTCGAGCAAGAAAACCCCGACACCTTCGCCGCGATGATCCAGTTCTGGATCCAGAAGCGCGGCTGAAGCGGAAGGGAACGGACATGGCCGCGTCGGACTGGGAGCGCACCTATGAGGAAGCGCGCCGCCTGCATCAGGCGGGACGGCTGGATGACGCCCTGCCGCTTTACCAGCATGTGATCGCGGGCAATCCCGGCCATGGCGGCGCCATGCACATGCTGGGTCTGCTCGCCTACCAGATCGGGCGCACCGACACGGCGGTCGACCTGCTGGGCCAGGCGGCGGTGCTTGAACCGCTGGTCGGCGCGGTGCATTCCAATCTCGGCCTGGCGCTGATGGCACGCGGCCGCCGCAAGGAAGCGGAAGCCAGTTTCCGCCGCGCCCTGGTGATGTCGAAGCAGCCGGAAACCCATGCCAGCCTGGGGCAGCTGCTGCTGGAACAAGGCCGGCTGGAAGAAGCGCTCAGCAGCTTCCGCGCCGCGACCGAACGCAATCCCGCCCTGGCCGCTGCGCAGTCCGGGTTGGGCGAGACCTTGTGGAAGCTGGGCCGCACCGCCGAGGCGCAAGCCGCCTATGACAAGGCGGTCCAGCTTGAGCCTGCCGCCGACACGCTGGCCAACCATGCCATGCTGGCCCTCGCGGCCGGCAACGCCAGCGGCGCGCTGGCGGGAATCCGCCAAGCCTTGGCGGTGGAAGAGACGCCGCGGACGAAACTGATCTTCGTCTCCATCCTGCGCCTGCTGCGCTGGGACCGTGACGATCCGGAAATCCGCGCCCTGCTGGCGCGGGCGCTGGACGAAGGCTGGTGCCGGCCCGCCATCCTGCTGCCGGCGGCGGCGGATCTGGTCCAGCACCGTCTGGAGGAAGGCGGGCGCCCCGAAAGCGACGACCTGTTGCAGCGGATGCTGGTGGCGGCGCCCAACATCGACATCACGCTGGAACGGATGCTGACGCAGATGCGGCGCCAATTGCTGGCCCAGCCGGCAAACCGCGATCTCGCCTTCACCGCCGCGCTGGCGCAGCAATGCTTCATTAACGAATATGTCTTCGCCGAGGAAGACGGCGAGCGCGCCCGCGCCGAATTGATGGCGGAGGAGATCGAGGCGGCGCTGGCGGCCGACGATATCGTGTCGGCCATGATGCTGCTGGCGGTGGCCTGCTATCGTCCACTTTCCACCCTCAAGCACGCCGAGCGGTTGCTGACGCGCCCGTGGCCCGAGCCGCTGGAAGCGGTGCTGCGCCAACAGATTGCCGAACCGGCGGAGGAAAGACAGCTGGCGGAACAGTTGCCGGTGCTGACGCCCATCGGCGATGGCGGCGTCGGCGACGCGGTACGGGCACAGTATGAGGAAAACCCTTATCCCCGCTGGGTGCGGATGGAGACCGGCGCGATGCCGATCACCTTGGCCGCCGACTTGAGCAGGCGCTTCCCTGCCTTCGAGGCCGCCAAACTGCCGCTGGCGCCGGATATGCTGTTCGCCGGCTGCGGCACCGGCCGCTTTGCCCTGGAACTGTCGCAGCGCCATCCCGCCACCAGCCGCTTGGCCATCGACCTTTCCCGCGCCAGCCTTGCCTATGCGTCGCGCAAGGCGGCGGAGGCGGGCGTCACGGTCAATTTCGCCCAGGCCGACATTCTGCGCCTGCCGGAAACCAAGAAGCGCTTCTCCTTCATCGAAAGCAGCGGCGTGCTGCATCACATGGCCGACCCCTTCGCCGGCTGGAAAGCGCTGGCAGCCTGCCTAATCGCGGGTGGCGTGATGCGGGTGTCGCTCTACAGCGAAGTGGCGCGCCGGCCGGTCGCGGATGTGCGGGACTGGCTTGCCGCGAACGGCTTCGCCCCCACGGCGGACGGCATCCGCGCCGCCCGCCAGCGTCTGATCGCCAAACGGCCCGACGACGCCAAGCCATTCCTGAACACGGCGGATTTCTACAACGTCAGCAGCTGCCGTGACCTGCTCTTCCATGCCCAGGAGCATTGCCTGTCGCCGCAGCAGATCGGCGAATTCCTCGCCGGGAACGGCCTCACCTTCCTGGGCTTCGAAGTGGGAGAAGATGTGCTGGGCGCCTATCGCCTCCGCTTCCCCGGCGATCCTGCCGCCGTCAATCTGGACAATTGGGCCGCATTCGAAGCCGAGCACACCGCTTTGTTCGGCAGCATGTACCAGTTCTGGGTGCAGAAGCCGTAAGGCCATCCCGAAACGGGACAGAGGCGGTATGCAACGAAGCGGGCCGCCGCCCATTTGCCTGCTGCAAGCCCGGCATCGGGCTTGCAATGGAGCAGGCATGATGTTCCAGCGCGAACCAGTTCAGCTTCCGCCGACGGCGGAGAGACGGCCCAAGAGCCGCCGACGCGCCCTGTTGGGCGGAATGGTGGTTCACAGCCAGGGCCGCTTCTCGTTCCCCGTCACCATCCGCAATATTTCGGAAGATGGCGCCCGCATCGCCTTCAAGAAAGTGCAGATGATGCCGTCGGACTTCTATCTGATCGATACTTGGGCCGGTCAGGGCCACCGCGCCCGCATCGCGTGGGTCACGGCGGCCGAGGCGGGCGTCTCCCTCTCTCAGTCCTTCGACATGAACGCCATCACCGATCCGGCGCAGGCCTATCTGGCGCGGCTGTGGAAACAGCGGGTCGTCTAATTCGACAAGCCTGATGCCAATGCCGCGTCGAGATTCTTTGCGGCGTTCAAGGACTCATAATAGTTGAGGGGATGCGCCGGGGCCTTTTCGCCCTTGGGATACGGCATCTTCGCGAAGCTCTGGAAATAGGCCAGGCAAGCGTCGCGCCACCATTGCGCCTCGGCCTGCTGGATGGCGAGGTAGCGGGCGGTGAGCGCGAAGCGTTCGGGATCGACCTTGCCCTTCACGCCATTCCATTGCGCGCGCATCTTCTTCACCGCATCGACGCCGCCGGTATAGCGCACCACCAGTTCGTCCCACAGCGTGCGGCCGGTCGAGAGTTTCTCGCCCCAGCCGACATGATGGAACCAGAGCAGATACTCCAGGTTCGATTTGTCGGCGAACTTCGCCGCCGCCTGCGGGAAATATTGTTCCAGCGCGTTGCTGCCGCTGGCAGTGCGGTCATAGCCCAGCCCCGCCGCGTCGGCATGATGGTAATAGGGCGCCTTCCAGTCGGGGCGGTCGCCGATATCGTCCCAGGGCGCGGGGCCATAATGGCTGCCATGACCCATGATCAGGTTGAGGCCCAGCGGCGTCATGTAGTCCACCACCGCCTCGCGCGAGGCCATCATCATCGCAACCGAGGTCTGCACGAGCTTCGGATCGTTGCCGAAGGTCTGACGCGTCCATTCCTCCGCCACATCGCGCGCCGACAGTTCCGGGTTCCACGCCATGCGGCCAAAGACATACCAGTTGGCCTGGTTGAAGATCGAGCCGGACCAGTTGGGATCGGTGCCAATGTTGGAAACACCGGCCATGCCGGTCAGCGTGTTGCCGAACAATTCGCCATCGATCACCTTTGCCACGGTCGAGCCAGGGCCCTTGGCATAGGTGTCGGCCTTCAGCGTCTCTTCATAAAGCGGGCCGAGATAGGCCAGGTGGGTGGCGAAACCGAGATATTCCTTGGTGATCTGCACTTCCAGCATGGCGTCGGTCTTGGGGATGGCGCCGAACAGCGGGCTGAAGGGCTCGCGCGGCTGGAAGTCCAGCGGGCCGTTCTTGATCTGCACCAGAACATTGGCGTCGAACTTGCCGTCCAGCGGGACGAATTCCTTGTAGGCCTGCATGGCGCGGTCCTGCGCGTTATCGGGCGAATAGACGAAGGCCCGCCAGATCACCACGCCGCCATGCGGCTGCAGCGCACGCGCCATCACATTGGCGCCTTCGGCCTGGGTACGGCCATAATCCTGCGGCCCGGGCATGCCTTCCGAATTGGCCTTCACCAGGAAGCCGCCGAAATCCGGAATAGCCTTGTAGATCGTCTCCGCTTCCTGTTTCCACCAGGCAATGACGCCCGGATCGCGCGGATCGGCGGTCTTGAGGCCGCCGATCTGAATCGGCGCACTGGACAGCACCGAAAGATAGACCTTGATGCCGTAAGGCCGGAAAACGCCCGCCAGCGCCGCCACCTTCGCCAGATAGGCGGGCTGGTAGATGCGCAGGTCGGCATTCACATTGTTCAGCACCGTGCCGTTGATGCCGATGGAGGCGTTGGCACGGGCATAATCGGTATAGCGCTTGTCCAGCGCGGGCAGTTGCGACCAGTTCCACAACGACAGGCCGGAATAGCTGCGCTCCGAGGTGCGGTTGAGATTGTCCCAGTGGTTGAGCAGGCGCAGCTTGCTCTTGGGCGCATCGGTGATGGCGAGGCCGGCCAGGGACTGGCCCGTCTGCAGCAGGCGCAGATAGGCAAAAACACCATGCAGCACGCCGACATCGCTGTTGCCCGCGATGACCGTGACCTTGTGGCCTTCCGCCATGACGCTGCGGATCGCATAGCCTTCGTCGCCGGCAGCGGCGAGGTCCAGTTTCAGCGCATTGATGCGCGGCGCGGACCGGGGCGTGCCGAACAGGACATCGCCATCCCGGAACGCGACAACATCGCCGCCACCCAGCATGTCCTGCGGGCGGCCAAGCAGGCCGGACAGACCGCGCGACAATTCATCCCCCGCCGCCGTCAGCGTGGCGGATGTGCGATTTGGGGTAATGACATGTGCGTTCACGGCGCGATAAGGCCCGAGAAAGCGCGCTTCGACCTTGCCGTAACGCAGCCACAGGTCGTAGCCATCCTCGGCCAATGCCAGGGAGGGAACAAGGGATGGCATGGCCAGCAGGCAGAGCAGCGCCAACAGAATTCTGCGAAAGAGCCTCATGTCCGGTCCCGGATGGTTTTCATGGCCTGGCCGCAAGCCTATCGCCTTCCGCCCTTGGGTCAATTGCCGTACCGGGTGATATCGCTATCAAGCCTTGTCCGGCGGGCTTCGGACGCGTTGCCGCTCTGCCCTCGCTTCCCTTGACAGGCCGGGACCCGGCACGGATGCTGCGGCCAACTCTCAAAAACAGCCGGAAAGGTGGGCATCCGTAAATGCCATCTGCGATTTACCCCAGCCTGAAAGACCGCCATGTCGTCATCACCGGCGGCGCTTCGGGCATCGGCGAAGGGCTGGTGACGGCGTTCGCGCGCCAGGGCGCCCGTGTCAGCTTCTGCGATATCCTGCAAGCCGAAGCCGGGGCGCTGCAGGACCGGCTGGCGGACACGGCGCACAAGCCGGCTTTCGCGGCCGTCGATGTCACCGATCTGGCGGCGCTGCAGGCCTGGCTGGCCGCCATCGGTCCGGTCGATGTGCTGGTGAACAATGCCGGCAATGACGACCGCCACACGCTGGACGAACTGACGCCCGCCTATTGGGACGACCGCTTCGCCATCAACCTGCGCCACATGCTGTTCGCGGTGCAGGCGGTAGCGCCCGGCATGAAAGCGAAGGGTGGCGGCGCCATCATCAATTTCGGTTCCATCTCCTGGCATCTCGGCCTCAAGGGCCTGCTGCTTTACGAAACCGCCAAGGCCGGCATCGAAGGCATGACCAAGGCGCTGGCGCGCGAACTGGGTGGCGACAACATCCGTGTCACCTGCGTCGTGCCGGGCAATGTCCGCACCCCGCGCCAGTTGAAATGGTACACGCCGGAAGGCGAGAAGGAGATCGTGGACGCGCAAGCGCTGAAGGGCCGGCTGGTGCCCGAAGACGTGGCGGCGCTGGTGCTGTTCCTGGCCTCCGACGATGCCCGCCTCTGCACGGGTCACGAATACTGGATCGATGCGGGCTGGGGCTGAGATGACACCCACCTGCATCTGGCCGCTGGCCGCCAAGCTGGGCGAAGGCCCCCTGTGGTGGCAGGACGCGGTCTGGTTCACCGACATCAAGAGTGCGCGCATCCACCGCTTCGATCCCGTAACCCGCGTCGGCAATGCCTGGGATGCGCCAGCCGAGCCGGGCTTTCTGGCGCCGATGACCGACGGCACCTTCATCGCCGGCCTGAAGACCGGCCTGCACCGCTTCGTGCCGGAAGCCGGCGGCTTCAGCCGCATGGCCGAAGTGGAGCCGCAGCTTCCGGGCAACCGCCTCAATGACGGCGCCGTGGATGCGGCGGGGCGGCTGTGGTTCGGCTCGATGGATGACGAGGAAGTGGCGCAGCGCGGCGCGCTCTATTGCTTCGCGCGCGGTGTGCTGGCCCAGGCCGATCCCGGCTATCTCATCACCAACGGCCCGGCCTTCAGCCCGGACGGCACCCGCCTCTACCACACCGACACGCTGAAGAAGGAAATCTATGTTTTCGATCTGGCGTCCGATGGCAGCCTGAGCAACAAGCGCATCTTCGCGCGGATCGAAGACGGCGCGGGCTATCCCGACGGGCCCGTGGTGGATTCGGAAGGTTGCCTGTGGACCGGCCTGTTCGCGGGTTGGGCGATCCGGCGCTACGCGCCCGACGGCACGTTGCTGCAAACGGTTGAGATGCCGGTGGCCAATGTCACCAAGGTGGCGTTCGGGGGCCCCGACCTCTGCGATGTCTATGTCACCACGGCCTGGAAGGGCCTGGATGATGCAGCGCGAAAAGCGCAGCCCCTGGCGGGCGGCCTGTTCCATTTCCGCAGTGCGGTACCCGGACAGAAGCAGCACGCCTATAAGGCCTGAGGGTTGCACCCTGATACCGCTACCACTAGGCTGACATCGCACCAGAACCGGTAACCTGAACAACCGGACGGACACGGGAAACAGCCAAAACAAATTCATGGGTGGGGGAGCACGTAATGGCTGAGGCCAAAACCAATCCAAGTCTTGTCATCGGCCTCGCCTTCATCGCCTCGCTGGGTGGCCTGCTGTTCGGCTACGACACCGCCGTGATCTCCGGCGCCGTGTCGGCCATCGACCACAATTTCATCGTGCCCAGAGGATTGCCGGAAGCGGCGCGCGACTCGCTGTCGGGCTGGGCGGTGTCGTCGGCGCTGCTGGGCTGCGTCATCGGGGCAGGCGTTGGCGGCCCCATCTCCAACGCGCTGGGCCGCAAGGGCGGTCTGATGGTGGCGGCGCTGATGTTCCTGCTGGGCTCGCTGGGTTCGGCGGTGCCGGAAATCGGCCTTGGACCCATTGGCGGCATGGGCCCCGCGGCCCTGACGCCCTTCATCATCTATCGCATCCTGGGCGGCATCGGCGTCGGCCTCGCCTCCATGCTGGCGCCACTCTACATCGCCGAGATCTCGCCGCCCGCCGACCGTGGCCGCATGGTGACGCTGCAGCAGATCGCTATCGTGGTGGGCATTACCCTGGTCTATTTCGTCAACTGGGCCATCGCTTCGCAGGGCGACGAGAGCTGGGGCCTGTCGGTCGGCTGGCGCTGGATGCTGGCTTCCGAAGCCCTGCCCGCGCTGCTGTTCTTCTTCCTGCTGCTGTTCGTGCCCGACAGTCCGCGCTGGTACATGCTCAAGGGCCAGAAGGACAAGGCGCTGGCGGTCCTGCGCCGCCTCACCGACGAAGCCACCGCCCGCCTCACGCTGGCGGAAATCGAGGCGACGCTGGTGGAGCGCACCCGCCCGCTCTTCTCCTTCGGCAGCAAGGTCATCATGATCGGCATCCTGCTGTCGGTGTTCCAGCAATTCATCGGTATCAATGCCGTGCTCTATTACGGGCCGCAGATGTTCCAGAATGCCGGCTTCAGCGCCAATGTCGCGCTGCTGCAGACCGTGGTGGTGGGCATCGCCCTGCTGATCTTCACGCTGGTGGCACTGGTGACGGTGGACCGCTGGGGCCGCAAGCCGCTGCTGATCCTGGGCGGCCTGATCCAGGCGGTGGCGATGTTCGCGCTGGGCATCCAGTTCGCGATCCATGCCACCAATGCCGGGCCGCTGATCGCCGCTGTCGCCTATATCGCCGGCTTCTCATTGTCCTGGGGGCCGGTGACCTGGGTCATGCTGGCGGAAATCTTCCCCAACTCGATCAAGGGCAAGGCCATGGCCATCGCCGTGGCGGCGCAATGGATCGCCAACCTCTTCATCTCCTGGTCGTTCAAGATCCTGGACGGCTCCTCCGCGCTCAACGCCATCGCCTACTGGATCTATGGCGTGATGAGCCTGCTGGCAGCGCTGTTCGTCTGGCGCTTCGTGCCGGAAACAACGCGCCACAGTCTGGAGGCGATAGAAGGGTTCTGGAAGAAACGCGACGCCTGAAACCATTCCGTCCAATACGCTGAGGTTCCCATGCGCAATCGCCTTGCCATTTCCCTCCTTGCCTTGCTGGCGACGCCACTGGCCGTCTCGGCGCAACCCGGCACCCTGCCGGCGGTGACGCTGACGCCGCCGCCGAATGCCCCATGGTACGACACGGCCCTGCCGGTGGAGCAGCGCGCGGCGGCCCTGGTGTCGCAAATGACGCTGGAGGAAAAGGCCTCGCAGCTCGTCAATCGCGCCAACGCCATCCCACGCCTGGGCGTGCCCGCCTACAATTGGTGGAGCGAGGCGCTGCACGGCGCCGTGATCCGTAGCCATGCCACGGTCTTCCCCGAGCCTGTGGGCCTCGCAGCGACCTTCGACCCTGCCCTGGTGCATGAGATGGGCACCGTGATCTCCACCGAGGCGCGGGTCGAATACAATATGGAACTGCGCCAGAACCAGTATGCCGGCCTGGATTTCTGGTCGCCCAACATCAACATCTTTCGCGATCCGCGCTGGGGCCGCGGCCAGGAAACCTATGGCGAGGATCCGTTCCTCACCGCGCAATACGGCGTTGCGTTCGTCACCGGCCTGCAAGGCGACGATCCCGCCCATCTGAAGGTGATCGCCACGCCCAAGCATTTCGCGGTCCATTCGGGGCCCGAGCAGACCCGCCATGCCGCCGACGTGACCGTGAGCCGGCATGACCAGGAAGACACCTACCTGCCCGCCTTCCGCGCCGCCATCGTCGACGGCAAGGCGCAATCGGCGATGTGCGCTTACAACCGGATCAACGGCCAGCCGGCCTGCGCCAGCGACTTCCTGCTGACCGACACCTTGCGCAACGCCTGGAATTTCAAGGGCTATGTCACCTCGGATTGCGGCGCCATCCGCGACATCCATGAAGGCCATCATTTCACCGACAGCCTGGCGGGCGCCGCAGCGGTATCGTTGAAGCATGGCGTCGATACCGACTGCGCCGATTTCGGCGAAGGCCCGGTGGCGGCCTCCAAGGCCTATGGCGATGCGGTGACGCAAGGGCTGGTGCCGCAAGCCGTGATGGACACATCGCTCAAGCGGCTGTTCACCGCCCGCATAAATCTGGGCATGTTCGACCCGCCCGCGCAATCGCCCTGGGCCAAGCTGCCGGACAGCGAACTGGATTCGGAGGCTCATCGGGCCTTGGCCCGCCGCGCGGCGCGCGAAAGCATGGTTCTGCTGAAGAACAACGGCATGCTGCCGCTGCGGCAAACGGTGAAGCACATCCTGGTGGTGGGCCCGCTGGCCGACCAGGTGCCGGTGCTGCTGGGCAACTATAACAACCAGCCCAGCCGCGCCGTGACGGCGCTGGACGGCATCAAGGCCGCCTTCCCCAAGGCCCTGGTCACCTATGTGCCCGGCACCAATTTCCTGCGCACCGCCGATGCCGTCCCCACCACGGCGCTGAAGACGCCAGAGGGCCAGCCCGGCGTGAAGGCGGA